>Ga0116171_10006382_pt1 | contig 10197 bp, 6 predicted proteins | sample AD_JPNHW2_MetaG_FD_89798 | JGI IMG/M metagenome (GOLD analysis project Ga0116171, IMG submission 89798) | Active sludge microbial communities of municipal wastewater-treating anaerobic digesters from Japan - AD_JPNHW2_MetaG | ecosystem: Engineered > Bioreactor > Anaerobic > Digestate | place...
CCCATCTCAAAATGCAGTTTTTTAACATCTATTATCGTATGATCCATTTTCCCATCCTTGTTGCTGACTTTAACATTCAAATTAATATTGGTAACGGATTTGGGCAAATCCTGATATTTAAACATGGCATTTTCCACTAACAGGTTGAGCGCAAAAGCAGGAATTGATTTTTCGCTGAAAGTGCCTTTGGCAAAACCATCCAGCGCCAGGCTGCCTTTTGTTTCAATTTTGTCAAAGTCTTTCATGTAAACCGCCGGAATAAGTGATAGTATATTGCTGAAATCGGTTTTCCTGGTATTAAATTTTATATCCATATCAATATTTTCGTCAGGCATGGCTACCCATCCGTCAAATCCGAGAAATAAGTTATTTAACCGCAATTCATTTTCCTTAAAAGTAAATTTCGTGTTTTTTAGATCGGCATCAAGGTCGGCCAAAAGCTCAAAACTTGCTTTTTTCAGGTAAGAAATTCCCCCATAAGAAAAGGAAAGCGTGTCAACACTTGTCTCGGTTTCAAGGGATGTAAAATCGACTGTAAGATCGCCTTTGAGAGTATGGTTCAAGCTGATAGCTTTCGCATGCATATTAGCTTCCTCATCATCATAAATAATTATCCCGTTGGTGATGGTAAACTTATCAATGGCAAGCCTGAAAGTGGAAGGCTCTTCCGGCTCGGCGGCGGTGGTATCGGCAGAAGGTTTCATAATATCCCAGTTAGCCTTTCCGCCCTTTTGCACTATCAGGTGTACCCTTGGGCTATTAAGCAGTATGGAGTTGATTTTATACTGCTCGCCTTTAATTACACTAAACAAACCCACAGAAACCCTGAGCTTATCAACAGCGGCAAGAGTGTCGCCTTCAAATGCCTCAATTCCGGCAATGGTAAGTTTATCCAGGCTTAACGTAAAATCAGGAAAATTCCGGAATAACGAAAGATGATAGTCTGCAAAATCAACTTTTGCATTGACACTTTTATTTATCTCCGTCTTGACCGCCTCGACAATCTGTTTTTTGAATATTACAGGAAGCAGAATGGCTGACACTATTATCAGGGCAACGAATATGCCAACAGACTTAAAAACAACTTTTACAACTTTCTTTGATTTCATGGTTACGGTTTTAAGAACACATAACAAATTTACATAAAAAACATAAATTCTCCGATATTTCAAAATAAAAATCTTGTCCTTAGTAAAAATGCAACGCTTATAATATGTACCTTTGTAGTCCTTAATAGTGTAACAGGATGGAAAAGCGCTGGGTATTAAAACAATTGGGAAGTAAGGAATTAATTCAGCAACTGGCCAGGGAATTGAATGTGTCTTTTCCTATTGCCAATTTGCTATACCAGCGCGGCATTACCACCTTTGAGACAGCCAGAAATTTTTTCAGACCAGAACTCAGCCATCTGCACGATCCTTTCCTAATGAAAGATATGGACAAGGCCATTGCCCGTATCGAAAAAGCCATTGAAAATAAAGAAAAGATGCTTATCTACGGAGATTACGACGTGGATGGCACTTCTGCGGTAGCGCTGGTATTTTCTTTTTTGAAAAATTACCACCCCCACATCGACTTTTATATTCCCGACCGCTATTCAGAAGGATATGGCATTTCATACCAGGGCATTGATTATGCCGCGGAAAATGGCATCAGTTTGGTTATTGCTCTCGACTGCGGCATCAAAGCCGTTGAAAAGATAGATTACGCTACCGGAAAAGACATTGATTTTATTATCTGCGATCATCACAGGCCGGGCAGCGAAATTCCGCGCGCATCAGCAGTGCTCGACCCCAAGCGTCCTGACTGCACCTATCCTTACGAAGAACTCTCCGGCTGCGGCATTGGTTATAAGCTGATACAGGCTTTTGCCAAAAACAGAAACATAGACGAAAAAGTACTTTATAAATTCCTCGACTTGGTTACTGTCAGCATAGCTTCAGACATTGTGCCCATTACCGGTGAAAACCGTGTGCTGGCTTTCTATGGTCTGAAACTCATCAACTCCAACCCCCGTCCCGGCATTGAGGCTGTGTTACAAAGCAGCGGAATGAAACGCGTAAAAGCCACCTCCCCTGATGGAGAAACTCAAATCTTTTCCCGTCAGCTCAACATCAACGACCTGGTGTTTTTGGTCGGGCCGCGCATTAACGCTGCAGGCCGCATCGAAAGCGGCCGTAACTCGGTTCAGCTTCTCATTGCCGACAACATGAAGGATGCCCAGGAGATAGGCATCCAGATCGACTCCTATAATACCGAACGGCGTACACGCGACACCCAAACCACTTCTGAAGCCATTGAAATGATTAAAAACAGTCAGGAACTGCTGAATAGCAAATCTACCATAGTGTATAACCCCGACTGGCACAAAGGCGTCATAGGTATAGTAGCCTCGCGGCTCACAGAGGTTTACTACCGGCCTACAATAGTATTTACCAATTCCAATGAGCTTATTTGCGGCTCAGCACGCTCGGTAAAAGATTTCGACATCTACGACGCCATCGATGCTTGCAGCGACCTTCTGGAACATTTCGGAGGCCATAAATATGCAGCAGGACTCACACTCAGACCAGAAAATCTTAAAAAATTTGAACAGCGGTTCGAAGAAATTGTCAGATCAACCATTACCGAAGACATGCAGATTCCTGAAGTGGAAATTGATTCGGAATTAGATCTGCGCCAGATAAATCCAAATTTTTATCAGGTCATTAAACAATTTTCCCCCTTCGGCCCTGGAAATATGGCGCCGGTATTTAAAACCAACGGTGTTGTTGACCTGGGCTATGCCCGCCTGGTGGGTAAAAACGAAAAACATCATTTGAAACTTTCCATCACGTATCCGGAAATATCACTGCCCCCATACCCGGCCATAGCCTTTCAACTGGCTGACTTTTTTGAGTATATCCGTGAAGGAAACCGATTCAATATTTGTTATCATATTGAAGAAAACGAATGGAACGGAAATACCTCCCTGCAATTGAATATTAAAGATATCAAGAAATCTGAGCCCGAACTGAACTAATACCAAAGTGGATTTGTAGATAGTCCGAAGACGTACTATCGGTATAATTCTTTTCTCAGTAAAACCCCTGTATTTGTTTCCAGCGTTTATGCGACCATAGCCAGTAGGCAGGATCACGAAGAATGGTTTTTTCGAGCAGGTCAATGTACGTTTTCATTATATAACCATACTCGCACTCCTTAGGAGTATCTGTAATTTTTACCAACTTAATTTTATAATACCCTCTCCGGACACGTTGAAATTCGGCGTACACAACAGGAAAATTATACTCAACGGCATATTTTTCCGCTCCGTACAAAAAATCGGTTTCCTTGTTTAAAAACAAAGCATGCACCCCCTTGTGGGAGCCACCTGGATATTGATCCGAAAGAAAAAGACTTGCCGTAAGCTCATTTCGATCTTTATAAAACTCTTCTTTAATATTTTTTGCATTGATAATTTTCATCCCAAAACGGCTGCGCCTCCCGTTGGTAAGCTTATTCATCACTTCATTCGACAAAGGTTTGCCAACACCAATAGCCCAGTGCGGAAAAAGAAGGTTCAGCGCATAAATCAGATACTCCCAATTGCAATAGTGTGCAGACATAAAAATCACACTCCGTTTTTCACGGGCATATTCCTCCATTATCTCTTTATTATCACATGTAATCCTCTTCAGAAGATTCTTTTTGCCAATAGTAAAACACTTTATTGATTCCAGAAAAACATCAGCCAGAAAACGATAAAACTGCCAGGCAACTTTTTGGGTATTAAATTTTTCCGGCATGCTCCCTTCGAGGTTTTTAAAAACCACCTTACGCCGGTATCTGATGATGTAAAATAATACAAAAGCCAGTACATCCGACAAAAGATATAACATCCAAAAAGGCAGTAACGACAACAAAAGCAGATGAAAAAATAAAAAATAACTTAAAATTTTTGACAGAAGTTTTTTCATGTTTGCCGTCATTATTTAAAACAAAATTATATTAAAAATGTTTATGCCGGATAAAAATACAGAGGTTGCTGTCAACCAAAAATCTTTTAGCGCGCATCGGCCAATTGCCGTATGAGCGAATGGTTTTTTTCCACAGCATTACCTACCACAATCATATCGGCTCCGGCATCGAATATTTTTTTGGTTTTATCGGCAGAATTGATACCTCCGCCAATTATCAGCGGCAAAGTAATACTTTTTTTTACTTTTTCAATCATGGTCGGGCTTATTGTTACCTTTGCGCCACTTCCGGCATCCATATAAATCAATTTTAGTCCGAGCATTTCTCCGGCCATAGCCGTACACACTGCTATGTCGTCCTTATCCCCCGGAATGGGTAAGGAGTTGCTCATATAGGCTACGGAAGTGGGTTTTCCGCTCTCAATAAGCATATAACCCGTGGATATGGTTTCGAGTTTTGCATTACGTATGTATGGTGCGGCAATAACATGTTTCCCAATGAGCATCTCTGCGTTGCGTCCCGAAATTAGCGATAGAAAAAGCAGAGCATCAGCCTTGGGATTAATCTGCATCGTATTCCCGGGAAATATCACCACTGGTATTGACGAAAAACTTTTCAGCGTATCAATGGATTTATCCAAATTATCATTAGTTATCAGGCTCCCGCCGATAAAAAAATAATCGATACCGGCATCAGCGGCCATAGCAGCAATTTTTTTTACTTGCTGCTGCGACATGTTATCTGGATCGATTAGGATGCTAAGTAGCTTTTGTCCTCTGGCAACTTTTTGAATTATATGATCATAAATTTTCATGAAAGCGAAATTACAAAAATTATTATACATTTTGATACCGTCCACACATGCCAGCTAATCACCATATCCTTGTTGACAGTGCTCAGCACACCACATAAGACAAATAATAATCTTCTATTTTTTCGAACTGCAACCGCACATCCGCCCGATTGTTTTCTCCGCTAAGTACAGCCCTGATGGTACCCTGGTGTGAAAAATCAAAGGGTAACAATTTTATCTGCTCTCTGAAATCATAATAATCATTGCCGCTGATCTTAAACAGCGCTTCCTTGGCTGTCCAGCAAATAGTAAGGTGTTCAAGAAAACTATTTTTGTCCATGAATAACAGTTCTTCTTCCGAAAGAAATCTGGGGGCTACCCGTTCTATCCTTCGGCTTACTTCTTCAATGTCGATACCTACCGAAGTATGAGGATTTATGATTACCGCAGAATAGTCGCCGGAATGAGTTATTGAAACATGTTGCCGTTGCTTTTCATTGTACAGGTATGGTTTTCCAAAATAAGTGTATTGCACGCTAACGGCCTCTCCGAGCAACTGTTGTAGAAGTGCCCGGTAACTCAGCCAGTGTTTTTTACTTTTATCGTGCTTAAAAGTGGCTAGAACTTCTTTTTCTGATTCCGACAACACTACAGACCCCACGAGTTGATCAACCGTTTCGGTGATTTGCCAAACCCCCAGGGAGGTGTTTTTATCAGGTTGTTTGTGAATTATCAGTGGCATATAAATTCTAAAAGAAATTTTTGAAAACAGCAATTAATTTTACCATTTTCGTTTATCAACTTATCATTCCCCAAGAGCCTTTGCGCTTGTTTTCCCTTAGAATAAATTCTTTTACAGGGGCATTTTCCGGCGATTCCAGCTCGGAATCCGACTCGAGTAATGCAAAGGCTTCATCACGGGCAAATTTTAATATCTTCTCATCGGCCACCAGGTCGGCAAGATGCAGATCGGTTATCCCGCTCTGTTCCAATCCTTCGATATTCCCCGGACCCCTGAGCTTCAGATCCATTTCTGCTATCCGGAATCCGTCGCTGGTTTCGAGCATTGCTTTGATTCTTAATCGGGCATCATTGGTCAGCTTGTCGGAGGTCATCAGCAGGCAGTACGATTGGTCGGCACCTCTGCCCACACGGCCGCGTAGTTGATGCAACTGCGACAACCCAAAACGCTCCGAATTTTCGATTACCATCACCGAGGCGTTAGGCACATCCACACCAACTTCTATTACAGTGGTAGCCACCATAATCTGTGTCTCTCCTTTCACAAAGCGGGCCATTTCATATTCTTTTTCTTTGGACTTCATCTGTCCGTGAACCATGCTCACGGCATAGTCCGGCAAAGGAAAATCACGTACCACGGCATCATAACCTTCCATCAGATGTTTTAAATCCAGGGTTTCCGATTCATGAATCAATGGATAGACAATATATACCTGGCGGCCCTGCCGTATTTGTTCTTTCAGGAAGGCAAAAACTTTCAATCGGTTGGAATCACCAAAATGCAGGGTTTTTACCGGTTTCCTTCCGGGGGGCAACTCATCAATCACAGAAACGTCTAAGTCGCCATAAAGAGTCATAGCCAATGTGCGTGGAATGGGCGTAGCTGTCATTACAAGAATGTGCGGCGGCCTATCGCTTTTTTCCCAGAGTTTTGCCCTTTGTGCCACACCAAAACGGTGTTGTTCGTCAATCACTGCGAGGCCAAGATTCTGAAACTTTACCACTTCTTCAATCAAAGCATGAGTACCCAACAAAATCCTTGTTTCTCCAGTCAACAGGCTTTCCAATATCTTTTTACGTGCTGCGCTTTTTGTTGAACCTGTCAACAATTTCACATCGATATCCAACTGGCTGCAAAAGCCTTTTAACGTGTTATAATGCTGAGCAGATAGAATCTCAGTGGGGGCCATAATACAGGCCTGAAACCCATTGTCGAGCGCTATCAGCATACTCATCAGCGCCACCACTGTTTTACCGCTGCCCACATCGCCCTGCAACAAACGGTTCATCTGCTTGCCCGAACCCAGATCTTTCCTTATCTCCCTGACAACTCTTTTTTGAGCATTGGTAAGTTCATAGGGCAGCACATTATGATAAAAATCGTTCAGATACTTTCCAACATTTTGAAACACCAAACCAGGTATTTTTTTGTTCCGGTAAAATTTTGTTTTCACCAGCCGCAACTGGATAAAAAACAGTTCTTCAAATTTCAGCCGGGCCGTAGCCCTGTTGAGGACCAATTGGTCAGCAGGGTAGTGTATACCCATTATGGCTTCTTCTCTTGAAAATAATTTCAGACGGTTTAATAAATCAGACGCCAGGTTTTCGGCAATTCTTCCACGGGCATCTTCCAGTGCCTTAAGCACTATTTTGCTGATCCCTTTACTGTCGAGACCTTTGGATTTCAGTTTTTCGCTGGAGGAATATACGGGGTAAAACCTGCGTTTTTCTTCTTTGTAATACTCTTCTGTCAGGGGTTCTATTTCAGGATGAGTAATATTCAGCTTACCGTTAAAGCTGGTTGGCTTACCAAAAACAACATATTTCTGTCCAGGCTGGATTTTATCCTTCAACCATTTTACACTATTAAACCAAACAAGTTCCACTTCCCCGGTTTCATCGGCCAAACTAGCCAACAGGCGCATGCTTTTGCCAATTCCGGCCATAGTAACATTGCGAATAATGCCTTTAACCTGGATATAATGCAAATTCTCGGAGATATCCTTTACTTTATAAAATACTGTTTTATCAATATAGCGAAAAGGATAGTGCAATAGCAGGTCACCAATTGTGAAAATATTCAACTCCTTTTTGAGAAGTTCGGAACGGGCAGGGCCCACACCTTTACAAAATTCTACAGGGGTATCCCAAAAATCGTGTACCATCGGAAAGAATTTTCACAAATATAAAAAAACCCCGGCGTTTTGCCGGGGTTTTTTTATATCTCAATATTCCCACAAGTCGTGTTCCTTTATGAATAATTCATCTTTGATTCTTTCTGCTTCAAGCAAACCATCCATAGGAGTAGTATAATCATAGATCATACGATCATACACATTGCTTTCTTTATAAATGTAACTCGAAAACAACCGTTTAAAGAAAATATCTTCATAAGTTCTTCTTTCGGCATCGTTCCATTTGTTATAAACCTCATTATTGGCAAATAACTTTCTGCATTCGGGGAAATATATCCAGAATAATGGCTTAAACCCTTTTGGTTCGCCAAATTCATCAAATACTTCCATATATGGGCAAATACCAATAATACGAACATCCATTACCGAGCGTTGTTTGTCGAAAAACCAATCTTCCTTTACCCTGAACAAATACACATCCTGAGTGCTGAAAGGGTTGGAAATCACGCTGTCGTATTGTTCATACGGCGGTTCCAGCCTGGTCATGGTCATCGTATCCTCCTTGTCAAGGCTTCGTTTAATCTCAGCAGGTGTAAGAGGAACAAGAAACTCTTCATTATCGGTTGTATAAGCTGTTATGGTGTTTTCTTTAACAGCATCATAAATGATCTTCATCAGACTTTTTCGTCCCTGCTGATCTGTTGTGGGATAGTACATCGGGAGGTTAATTTTTTGCCTCAGGTCAATAACACGCCAAATACGTTTCGACCACATGACATCGGCTTCGCGCAGTGAAGTATAGGGTATGGGTTCCCGGTTAGGTGAGTTTAATTTGTAGTAAACACCATCTAATGGCGGCGTGCCAATATTTTGCGAGAACGCCTTATGCTGCATTGGAAGCAGGAATGCAGTCAGTAATGCGATGCCAAGAATTTTTTTCATAATAATTACCTCCAATAAAAGGGTTAATTAATTTTTAAAGCTATGGAACTCAAAGAACGGTTTGTACCATCCGGTCCTTTGGCTTTAATATCTTCAATATACACTTTTTGTCCTTTTGAAGCACCATTAAGCATAGAAACCATTTGGGGCGTGAATTTGGCACTATTTGAACGCAACTCAATCAAATCGGGACCTTTTTTCATGGTTAAGGTAAACCCTGTTATCTGAAAATATGCTTCGAATTCAAACCCGTCCATTCTTGGGATAACACCACCGGCAGCCAGCAGTGTACCTTTGGGTATTAAACCGCTGTTTACATTACCCACATAAGGTACCGGGTTGGGAACACGTTTCACCCTGAATTTCATTGACCCCATTGTTCTTGATGTAGTTCCCATTTTGGCGCTTACATTTACCGTAGCTTCTCCCTGGGTGGAAACTTTCACAATGTAATTGTAATCTTTACCATTAGACCTTACTATAGAACCACCACCACCGGAAATAGTTGCTGTAACCTGTTCATTGGAAGCACCAGGTACCGAAATGGAAACAGGATTATCAAGTCCGATATAAAAAACATTCATTTTTACAGGTGAAATAGTTGCTGATGGTGTTCCGACAACGTATTCGCTATTAAAAGGATATGACTTTTCAACACCATCTGCACCTTTTACTTTAATAACACCACCAAACTGTTTTACTCCGGGTCCGCCGGCAGGTAGTTTCAATTTACCTACACCTTCAACACCCTCCACTGTTTGCTGAGCACCGCTAACCACTAAAGTATTAGTGTCAACACCGCTACCAACAATTATTACAGGAGTTTGTTTGGTATCATAAGCAGCTACAAATATATCTGCTTCAAAGTTTTCACCTGTCAACACATAATTACTCTTTGCCACAACTTTTGCACCGATTTTATCAAATTTAAAATCTTCCAGAGAAACAGAGGCAATCAATTGGTTAACCACATCAAATTCTGCATTTCTGACTTCGGCAATCAGTTTGTTCAAAATAACAAGGTCTGCTGCCATAATAGTGTTATAAAAATTATGCATCTCCCATGTTTGTTCCCTGCCATTGTTGCTATAGAAGGGTCCTGTAAAGTCAAAGCCTAAATTCATACCTTTTCGGTACTTTTCATCTATCAGGTTTAACATAGAAGTTTTATATTCCGTAAGTTTGTTTTTCAATTCTGAAGCTTTGGCTCCTTCTCCTCTTTCGCTGCTTCCGATAAAATACCTTGTAACTTCCGACCATTTATCAAGGCCTTTCAGGGATTTTAATTCTGCAACTTTTACTTCATCAACAGTCATACGGGATTCTGCAGCCATCACTTCGAGTTTCATTTGTTCTATATACCCAACCATATCGGAAGACAACTTTTTGGCTGTACTGGCCTTATCATAATAAGGTTTTACTTTTGCCCTATTAATCTCCAGTTGTTTATCAAACATGGCATAAGTCGATTCCACCTTTTTTGTAAAGTTGGTATTGGTTTTTTCCATGCTCTCGTTGACGATAAGGTATGCATTCAGAATTTCTTTTGACACGTTAAGAGCCAGCATAGCCGTCAAAACAAGATACATCATCTGAATCATTCGCTGTCTCGGGGTTTCCGGACAA
>Ga0116171_10006388_pt1 | contig 10193 bp, 8 predicted proteins | sample AD_JPNHW2_MetaG_FD_89798 | JGI IMG/M metagenome (GOLD analysis project Ga0116171, IMG submission 89798) | Active sludge microbial communities of municipal wastewater-treating anaerobic digesters from Japan - AD_JPNHW2_MetaG | ecosystem: Engineered > Bioreactor > Anaerobic > Digestate | place...
CGGTGAGGGGGCCGGATATGGCTTGGCGGTCTGAAAATGGTGAAAAGGCTGGGTATCCGACGCTTGACAGAGGATGATTTCCTCGATTTTTTGACACACAGAAAAATCAAATTTCCTATCAGCTAAATTCCATAATACCATTCTCATTGATGGTAACACAAAACCTTATATTGACAATAATGATCTTCAAGTTGCAGATTGGTATGATTATCAGTACTATGGTGAGCTATATTATATTACCAGCGAAATAACAAATGCGTGGTTAAAAAAAATTATACCGGCATATGACAATAATGGAACGGGGGGAGATAGAATTTTCGCTAGTGACGCGCTTTATAGTGGTTTGCCGGGAAGATATCCTTCGTTTGTCAAAGACAGAAGACACGCTCAATATGTACAAAAAGAAGGCAGTATTCCTCCCTATGTTATCATCTATGATGATATACAGCAAAGCACTTCAATTACTCGCAATTACACCTTTACCCTTAATATTGATGCAAGCAAAACCGTGAGTTATAATTCTTCTCAAAAGAAAGCGACGGTTACTAATGCTTCTTCAACAAATATCATGGAAGTATATTATCATTCTGCTGCTTCAACTGATAATTTTACTACAGATAGTATAACACCACAAACCTATCCTTCGCATACGCGTTTATTTTACACCGCAAATACTACCCTAAATCCCCACTTCCATGTTATTTTAATTCCGAGCGCGACAGCAAGTTCTCCGGTTTCGAGCCAAACCTTTACCCAATTAGTAGAAGGAACAACGGGCGTGGGCGCTGTTGCAGTTATTAACTTTGGCAGTATGACGGATTATAGTCTATTTGCCTATAAACGGTCTGTCAATAACCAAGGCTATTGCTTGAATGGTTTTATGGAGCCTGATGGTGGCATAGGCGGAGTCCCGGGAATTATGGGCTATGGGAGGAAAAATAATTCAACAGGAGAGTTTACAGAATTCATGATGAGTCGCGGATCATATCTAAAATTAAACAATATGGGGCTGATAACAATTGGCGGTCCTAATAGTGGAGGGCAGAATCCTATCCGCACAGCCAGAGTGCTCTTAAATGATAACAAGATAAATATATATAAAGTTACTGGAAGTGGGCGGAATAGCTATAAAATTTACGGCAAAAATGTAACCGAGTTCAATTTGTATGGAGTATCACAAAATTTCCAATCATTTAATAATTATAACTACACAAAATCATTATCAATCATTTCGAATTATTACTGCGAAAGAATTGATTCAAAACGTATAAGGATTAGCTGGTATTCCCCAGAGGCTCATAATATGAGTTTGTATTATTGGAATCCAAGCTATCCTCAAACTATTTATCAGCAGACGAGCAGCAGTTTGCCGGCAGGAACGAACAGTGTGATTATTGTTTCTTCAACTGACTATTTTTTCCGCCTGGAAGGACAGATGGTATCTGATAATTTTATTGATTTAACGGAGAGCTTCGGATTAAATTTATTAAAGGCCGACGCTCCAGTGATTGAAAATGACACTATTTCTATATATCCCAATCCAACAAATAATGCTTCAACAATTACATATAGTCTTAAGAAGGACACACAATTATCTTTAATTCTGTATAATAGTATCGGACAAATTGTAAAAGTTCTTCATAACGGCCCCAAAGCAATGGGCATCTATTCTGAGATACTAGATGCTAGTCAATTGTCTTCTGGATTATATTATTGCGTTCTCACAACAGCAGAAAATAATAAAGTTGCTAAAATAGTGATAATGAAATAACTGACTATTCTATCGATGCTCCTCGTTCCCAGCATCGGACATCTGCGCATCCTATTGCGATAGTATGACAATTTTAAAAAAAGCTACTTGTTGAATATCGCATTAGAATTGTAAAATCGATAAGCCCGGCTCAAGGCGTACAGTTAATAAAGCTTATTTTTACCATGAATTTAATTTCTCTTAAACCAGCTTGGCGGGCATTTCAGCACAAGCCGCTCATTCTCGTATTGATAATTGCTGCGAGTATCAGGATTATATTCCTCTATGCAGATGCGCCGGCCGCAGATATGTCTCGATCGGGGGATTTTCTCGCCGACGAAGGGACGTGGGCCAATAATGCCTTAAATTGGGCGCTTACGGGGAAATGGTATATACCCAACGGATATAATCCGGGCGTCAGTTCTCCGGTATTTATGCTTTTTGATTTTGTTCTGCTTAAAATATTCGGAATCAGCCTTTACGCCCTCCGCATCGGTGGAGTCCTTTGCTCTCTGGTTTCCCTGTATTTTTTCCATCTGATTATAACAAGTAATAATTTCCCTGGTCATAACCCGCCGCAGCCGAATGAAGCAATTGGCCGCGGGGCCACCCTGCCGATGCTGTTGGCCGCCACTAACTTTCCGTTGATCATCTTCAACCGGCTGGCCTTCCTTGAAAACCTGCTGATTTGTTTTTTGTTATGGGCGGCCTATTCGCTGATGCGGTATTTGCGCGGCGAGGGCAAACCATATTGGCTCGCCAGTTGCTGGTTGTCCATCTTTGCCGGCTACTGGACGAAACCGTCAATTATGTTTTTTGTTTTGGTGATGATCGGTCTCATTTGCTATTATCAACTGAAACGGCGGCGCTCCTTTATATCTATCTCGGTAGCTATGTGTATTATTTTTATAGTTGGGGTGGTAAGCTGGAAATCATACTATCCCCAGGATTCACAATGCTTTTATCAGATCAATATTCTCTCGCGAATATCTTTTGATCCAGTTGTTATCATTAAAAGCTATGCACAATACATTGGTCATCTGAAATTCTATGAATTTATGCCTATTACCTATTCGCTGGCGATATGGATGCTCCTCTATTCTATTAAAAATAAAGAAAATTGTGCTAGCAAACTTCCCCCTGTCGCCGTCCTTTGGTCCATCTGGTTAATGGTTGGCATTCTATTTTTTGGATTTTTTGCATATTCCCCCCCCCGATATTCGCTTACCTTGGTGTTGCCCATTTGCGGCCTGGCGGGCTATTTTTTCAGCGATACAGTTGCAACAAATTTGCCCCAAAAGAGATATATCCCCCTGTTTATAATAGCTCTCCTTCAGTGTTTCTTTGGCTATTACCGATTTTCCAGCCTGAACCAACGGTATGCAAGTATTTTTTATCCCCTCCTGGGGTTGTTGACTGTTGTAATGCTTTTCATTTTCTTCGATCAACCACAAAGAATAAAATGGATAAAAAGGTCTCTGCTTTTGGCCATTTTACTACTTCAATCCGCGCAAATATTCAATTACTATCTTCACCGCGAGTATTCGCTGTTTACTGCGATGGAGCAAGTCAGTCAAATAATCCATCACGAAAAAAAGAGCAACGTGATTATTGCCGGCGACAGTGCCATGATCATGGCCTTGCATGCTAAAACAAGAGCCATCGATATTGTTTTTTGTTCTGACAACCTGCCGCTTCTGGTTTCTGAACTTAAGCCACAGTATTTATTTCTCGAAGACCCGGATGAGTTGACACGACTAAAAGATCAACTGCCCGCTTACTGGGCGAATGCTCAACCATTATTTTCTACAAAATTAATGCACAATTATCTGCATGGTAAAAATGCAGTGTTCTATAAGATAGAGTAATTTTTCGTATGGCCTTCTATTATAATAGAGTTCTTCTTTCTATTTTTGTTAATCCTCATCTTCTCAAGATTCTCTTGAGTGCGTTTGAGGATTGGGTGCGTGTAAATCCCCAAGAGGGACAAGTTGGCGTGACCGGTAATGGCCTGCAAGCCAACCAAATTGTTTTTGTTAGTTGATATAATGTCTCTATTATATATAACCTATTCTTTGGTTAATAGTTTTAGATAGTAAATAAAAGCAAATTGCCTATTGCGTTTTTGGCCCGTGGTTTCGGTTAATATCTTTAATTTCAAAAAATCCTTGACCAGATTGTTGGCTGCCGGTTTGGACAAACCGAGCTCTTTTTCAATTGTTTGCACTGTGATAACCGGACGGGAAAACAGCAAATTTAAGAGTAAATTGGCGTTTTTGACTTTTTTGCCCAGGGTCGGTAGTTGGCTATCAACTATTTTTGCCTTCAAAACAAACAGGATCCGCACTATCACATCTATCACCGGGGCGGATTCAATCGTTTCGGTGATCTGGTCTCCCATCTGGACCAGCCGCCGGTCCCGATACAGGAAAAGGACGTACCGCCGCTCAGAGCCGTGCGCCTGGACCGCCGCAGTATTGTGCTCATCAATCAATTCACTCGGGAGATGCAGGCCAAAGGCGTTCAGGTTTGCGTGCTCTACCCTGGGTATTACGATCGTCTGCTGCCGCGCCACGCTGCGGCGCTGGACCGTTTATGCGAAGCGCTGAGTGGACTGCAGTGCCCGGTGCTGGGAACACCGGAACGCTACGCGCTGCCGCTGGAATGTTTTTATGATACCGAGTATCATCTCAACCGCCGCGGCCGAACGCTGCGCACGGAAAAGATGATCGCTGATTTAGCCGGTTTTCTGCGGTAACAGCAGATCAGGTTGTTTTTTTCCCGCCTGTTTTCCGCCTCGTATAATCATTTCAGCATCGGGCTGGTCCTATACGTAATGCACGCAGTTGATCGCTACCTCCACAATTTGAATATGCAACCGTCGATAATTTTTCTAACAAATGATTATACAGTTTCCGCTGTTTGCTGCAATATAAATAATATCTGCACGCCGCGCAAGAAATTCATTGCATTTTTGTTTTACAATGAATATGTTCATACTATACAGAAAGACAACTCTGTGCAACCCCTGCATGATAAAATCAAATTCCCCTACTCAGGCTTCCTGGCCAAGCAACACATCCCCCAAGCCCTCGTACCGGTCTACCTGAACTGCCTGCAAGCGTACATGGACTTCTGCCATGCCCACACGCTTCCCCCGGGACAAGACTCTTCGTTGCCGCCATTTATGGCCAGCATGCACAACCTCTCCTCCGATCAGACCAAACAAGCTCAGCACGCAATCTCCCTTTTTTATAAACTTATCGACTCGATCAAGCGCAGCCAATCTGATCCGTTACAAATCTCCTCCCCACCAGGATCCACGGAATACAGTTCGGCGAAGTTGACAAAAAATGCTACGTGGCAATCCGAATTGAACAAGCTGGCTGAGGAAATCCAGGTGCGCCACTATTCTCGCCAGACACTGAAATCCTACCGCGTCTGGATCTCTAAATTTCAGGCCTTCGTGCACAGCAAAGCGCCGCAACTGCTCGAATCCACCGACGCTAAAGCCTTCATCGCGAACCTGGCAACTCACAAACACGTCGCGGCTTCCACGCAAAATCAGGCCTTCAATGCCCTGCTTTTCTTTTTCCGGTTTGTTCTCGATAAAGAGTATGGCGATTTTTCCGGCATCCCACGCGCCAAACGAACGCGCTATGTGCCCACTGTACTTTCGCGCAAGGAAATCGATGCCATCCTGGCACGGCTTGCTTACCCCTATGATCTGGTGGTCAAATTGCTCTATGGTTGCGGTCTGCGCCTGCATGAGGCGATGAACCTGCGCGTACGCGATTTCGATTTTGAGGAGAGCCTGCTGACCGTATTTGGCAAAGGCCAGAAATTCCGCAAGGTCGTTTTACCGTCCTCCCTTCTGCCTGAATTGCACTCCCACCTCGCACGCGTCGAGCATCTCTACGATCTCGACATGGAGCGGGGCTTTGACGGCGCCTTCATGCCGGACCAGATCGACCGCCAACATAAAAACGATGCCCGTGAATTGGGCTGGCAATTCTTTTTTCCCGCCAAGCAGCTGACCCCGCTCGCCGACAGCGGGACCTATCGCCGCTATCACCTGCACGAAACCCATATCCAACGGGCAGTGAAAACAGCAGCTGTGGCGGCCAGAATCCCCCGGAACGCCACACCCCATACCTTTCGCCACAGCTTCGCCACCCATCTGCTGAAAGCCGGCTATGATATCCGCACGGTGCAGGAGCTCCTCGGCCACAGTGACGTCCGTACGACGATGATTTATACCCATGCGCTGAAATTGACGCGTCCAGTGGTGGTGAAAAGTCCTTACGATATCGTCGATCAGGAGTTATAAAGTCAGTTTGAACCTGCCATCAGGACTTTTCCGCGTGGGGTGGCTACGATATCATCGACCAGGAAGTATAAACTCTGACTGCCCAGCAGGCTCAGGCTATTGAAGCGTAAAAAGCTGGAAAGGCACCCCCATGCTGAAACGCATTCTTCTCGTCATTTTCAATCTCTTTTACGTAACCACCCAGGCGGGCAACATCCATGTGGACTCCATCTACCAGGAGCGGCTCAACGATCCCGAGGCCGTCTACTTTACAGCAGACCATTTTGACATCAGCAATAATGGCCAGACCGATGTCTCAGCCGAACTGCAAAAAGCGATCAATCAGCTTAAAGCGGAGAAGAATTTTGGCATCCTCTTCATCCCGGAAGGCAAATATAAAATCTCCAAAACCATCTATGTCCCCATGGCGATCCGTTTGATCGGCTATGGCCGGAAACGGCCGTTGATCTTTTTGGCGAAAAATTCGCCGGGATTCCAGCAGCCCGCTGAAACGGACAAAGGCAAAGCTAATTACATGTTCTGGTTCACCAGTGGCATCGTGGAAGAAGGCCGGCCGCCGCGCGACGCCGGCGCCGGCACGTTCTACAGCGGCCTCTCCAATATCGATCTGAAAATCGAGGAGGGCAATCCCCACGCCGTCGCCCTGCGCACCCACTTCGCCCAGCACAGTTTCATCGAAAACGCCGTCATCGATGCCGGGAGCGGCAAAGCCGGACTCTATGACGTCGGCAACGAAATGGACAATGTCGCCTTTTACGGCGGAGAGTACGGCATCTATACCACCAAGACCTCGCCCGGTTGGCAGATGATGATGATCGACACCTACTTTGCAGGCCAGCGCAAGGCCGCCATTTATACTCAAGAGGGCGGTCTCACCATGGTGCGGCTGCATGCCAAAAACGTCCCCACCGTGATCGAGATTCGGGAAAACTACAGCGACCGTATTTTTATCGAGGATGGACGCTTTGAAAATATCAGCGGTCCGGCTCTGATCGTCAGCAATGAGAATAACTATGCCAACCAGATCAGCCTGCGCAACGTCGATTGCCGCCAGACGCCCATCCTGGCCCACTTCCGGCGCAGCAACACTCAAATCACCGGAAAAGGTTCCCTCTACAAAGTCAGGAATTTTACCCATGGCGTGCACATCGACAGCCTCACCGCGGAGCCAGTCGTGGAAACGAGGGCGGAACTCACGCCGCTGAAAACACTGCCCCCCTTTGCGCCGCGCGACATTCCCGCCTTGCCTCCTGCAAGGGAGTGGGTCAACCTCCGCGATCTCGGCGCGAACGGCGACGGCTTGACCGATAATACCCGGATCATCCAGGATGCGGCCGACAAGTATCCCGTGATCTATGTTCCGCAAGGCTGGTATGTGGTCTCCGAGACCATCACGCTCAAACCGGAGACCCGGCTCATCGGACTCTCGCCCATTGCCACGCAGATCATGCTGCTGGAAAGCACGCCGGCCTTCAGCGGCTTCGGCGCGCCCAAGCCATTGATCGAAGCCCCGCCCGGCGGCGGCACCATCCTCAGCGGCATCGGCCTCAATACCGGCGCCTACAATGACCGAGCCGTGGCCTGCAAGTGGATGGCAGGCGAAAAATCCTGCATCAACGATGTTAAATTTATCGGCGGGCATGGCACGATGCAGCGCGGACCCCAGACGCGCCGGGAATGGCCACAGCCGGCCATCAGTACACCCTCCGCACCGGTCTACGACCGCTGGCACGACCGCGCCTGGGACACCCAGCACTGGAGTCTGTGGATCACCAATGGAGGCGGCGGCATTTTCAAGGATATCTGGACGGCCAGCAGTTACGCCGCCAATGGCCTCTACGTCAGCCATACGTCGACGCCCGGCCGTATCTATGCCATGTCCGTCGAACACCACATCCGCAATGAAGCCCATTTTAAAAAGGTCGCCAACTGGAAAATCTATGCCTTCCAGATGGAGGAGGAGTATACCGAGGGGCCGGATTGCCAGCCACTGGAGTTGTCGGACTGTCACGATCTGCTCTTTGCCAATCTCTATATGTTCCGGACCATTCGCTTCAAGGCCCCTTATCCCTGGTCGATTCGTCTCTGGAACTGTCGCGATATCGAGATGCTCAACGTCCATAACTATTCACAGATCAAATACACCACCGATCTGCCCCTGTACGACATCAATCGGGATGTCGATGTGCGGCCCTGGGAATTCACGCGGCTCTATATCACCGGCAAGGAAAGCCGGCGCCATCCGCTTGTATTTGCCAAAAACCATGTGGAAAGATTGGCCACCGGATTCGAATTCGCCGAAGGCGTCGCCCGCGACAGCCAGGGCAACATCTATTTCTGCGAACAGCGCCTGAAACGCATCTATAAATGGGACTGCACCGACAATCGACTTGATTTTGTCGCCGATCTCCCCTGGCAGCCGCGGCCCTGGCTTTTGATACCCAGGACCATCTGCTCGTCATCTTCCGATACGATCCCCAGCCGGGCTATAAAATCAATGGCGAGCAGGAATCGGCGCCGGTCTTGCCGGACGCGGGCGGCACCTCTTTCAGCGGCTGGGGCAATTCCGGCTTTGCCACCCGGGTCTACACCATGGATCCGGAGCGCCCTGCGGAGACCATCCGCCTGCTGCCGCGCCTGCCTGTGGATTCCGTGCTGCACGTGGCCAAGGCGATTTACCCGGCCAATCGCTGGCGCGATGGCCATGATTTCAATCAGGTCGCGGTGGCTATGCCGCCGTACTGTTTTGTGGCGCCGGATCGGGTGACCATTATCCCCGAATGTTATGACCTGGCGCGTTCCTCGAGCGTGCTGGAGGCCGTTCCCGGAAAACCCTTCTATGCCGCGGATGAATACGACGCGCGTATGGTCAGGATGGATGTGGACGAAAGGGGGCGGCTGGCCGGATTGCGCTATTTTGCCGAGCAGGGTGAGTTCGGCTCGGCGGTGGATGAGGAGGGGAACCTCTATGTGGCCAATGGGCAAATATATATCTACAGCCCGGAGGGTGTGCCAAAGGGAATAATCCGCGTGCCGGAACGGCCGTCGACGCTGCAGTTTGGCGGCAAGGAGCGGGAGCTGCTCTTCATCACGGCGCGCTCTTCGCTGTATGCCGTGCGGATTAAATGATCCGATTTTTCATGAAGAGGCATCGCTTATTTCGTTATAGGAGTTAACACCGCAGAAATCCGAACAGATACGACCATGAGGAATTTTCCATGTGCACAAAAAAAAGCCCCACCGAATGGCAGGGCTTGGGTCTCGCAGCCGGGGCGATCAGTATTCCGCCGGCATGTTCTGCAGCTGGCTGTAGGTGAATACCGGGCCGTCCTTGCAGACATAGTGCTTGCCGACATTGCAGCGGCCGCACTTGCCGATGCCGCATTTCATGCGGTTTTCCAGGGTGGTATAGATATCGTCCGGCTGGAAACCGAGCTTGAGCAGCACCGGAAAGGAGTATTTGATCATCACCGGCGGGCCACAGACGATGGCGATGGTATTCGCCGCCGCCGGGGCGATCTTTTCCAGCACCGTGGGCACAAAGCCGATCTCCCCCTTCCACTCCGGGGTTTCGCCGCCGGGATCGACGGTCGTCACCAGCTTGACATCCGGACGGGCGGCCCACTCCTCCAGCTCATGTTTGTAGACCAGATCCGCCACCGAGCGCGCGCCGTAGAGAATGGTGATATCCTTGAAGCGCTCGCGCCAGTCCAGGGCGTTCCAGATGACGCAGCGCATCGGCGGGAGGGCGATGCCGCCGGCGATGAAAAGCAGGCTCTTGCCGCTCCACTCTTCGATGGGGAAAATATTGCCGTAGGGGCCGCGGAAGCCGATGGTGTCGCCCTCCTCCAGTCCGGAGAGGGCCGTGGTCACCCGCCCGGCTTTGCGAAAGGTGCACTCGATATAGCCGCTGCGGGTCGGTGAGGAGGCGATGCAAAAGGTCGATTCGCCCTCGCCGAAAATGGAGTATTCGCCAAATTGACCCGCCTTGAAGCGGAAGGCTTTCGCCTCCTCCTCATTCTGGAAGAGCAGACGGAAGGTCCGGACCTCGGGGGCCTCATCGATGATCTTGTCGATCTTCATCAGGAAAGGTTTGTAGTCGTTCTGTTCAGC
>Ga0116171_10006393_pt1 | contig 10190 bp, 9 predicted proteins | sample AD_JPNHW2_MetaG_FD_89798 | JGI IMG/M metagenome (GOLD analysis project Ga0116171, IMG submission 89798) | Active sludge microbial communities of municipal wastewater-treating anaerobic digesters from Japan - AD_JPNHW2_MetaG | ecosystem: Engineered > Bioreactor > Anaerobic > Digestate | place...
CTGGCGACAGGCCAGGAAGGACTCGAACCCTCAACATCCGGTTTTGGAGACCGGCGCTCTACCATTAGAGCTACTGGCCTAAGACGAAATCACGCGTCCCTCGCGGAAACGCGCGACCCACTATCGCAAAAAGTCGATTTTCTGATCGGACGGCCGAAGGCCGGACAACTCAGGCGATCGCCTTATTTGACCTTGGTTTCCTTGTGAAGCGTGTGCTTGCGCTCCCACTTGCAATACTTCATGAGCTCAAGCTTTTCCTGCATGGTCTTGCGGTTCTTCGTCGTAGTATAATTGCGGCGCTTGCACTCGGTGCACTGCAGGGCGATTATCTCTACCGTCTGTTTCTTTCCGGCCATCGTATCATCCTTCCGCGGCGCAACGAAAACGCACTCCGCGCCTTGCATACTGCAAAAATCAAAAAAGCCCCCGAACGGAATCGAACCGTTGACCTTATCCTTACCATGGATATGCTCTGCCGTCTGAGCTACAGGGGCGCGGGTTAAAGCATCGGGACTTTACCATTTACGCAAGACGATGTCAAGAGCGGTCGAGGAGAATCGGGAACTTGGCACGCCTTTTCACGTCACTTCCCGCGGCGGGCGCGGAAGGAGGCGATAAAGGATCCGGCGACGGCGTCCTTGGTGGCGAAGAGGAGCCCCACCCCTATCACCGCGTAGACGAGGGTGAGAATGAGGAAGGGCACGCCGATCGCGACGAGGCTCGAGCGGGCGCCCGAGAAGGCCGCGGATAGGGGCGCCTTTAAAAGGAGGACAGGCGCCGCGGCCGCGAGGGAGAACGCCAGCAACTTGAGAGCGTAGAGCCCGCCCTTGGCCAGCGCCGGCGCCATGCCCTCGGTGCGGCGGCGCAGGAGGACGGCGACGAGAATGGCGGTGTTCACCGCGCTGGAAAAAGAAAGGGCGAAGGCGATGCCCGGGCCTTTGAAGGGATAGGCGACCAGGGAGACGATGGCGATGTTGACGGCGAAGCTTGCGATGCCGGCCCAGGCGGGCGTTTTGGAATCGGAGCGCGCGTAGAAGGCCGGAGCGATCACCCTGTTCGAGGCGATGAAGACGAGCCCCGTCTGGTGCCAGAAAAAGGCCGAGGCAGTGAGGCGCACCGACTCGTCCGAAAAACCGCCGCGCTTGAAGAGGAGTGCCACGATCTGATCGCCGGTGATCATCGAGAAGACGGCGACCGGCACGGTGGCGATGAGGAGGGTCTGCAGCGTCTTTCCCAGGCGCGCGGAGTAGCTTCCCCAATCGCCGCGGCGGACGGCGTCGGCCAGTCCGGGCAGGAGCACCGTGCCGGCCGAGACGGCGAAGATGCCGAGGATGAGCTCCTGGAGGCGCAGGGAATACTGGAGGCTCGAGGCGACGCCGGTGCCGGCGCGCGAGGCGAAGGCGGTGCTCACCAGGTCGTTGATCTGGTAGGCGGCCATGCCGATGATGGTCGGGGCGATCAGGGTGAAGACCTTCTTCATGCCCGGATTGCGGAAGGCCCGGCGAGGCGAGATGAAGCCGAAGCGGACGCCCGTCTTGAGCACGGAGGGCAATTGGCAGAGGGCTTGCGCAAAGCCGCCGACCAGGACGCCGACCGCCATGGCGCGGGCGGGGTTGGCCGTAAAGCGCGAGATTGCCCAGGGGATCGCGATAAAGCAGATGTTGAAGAGAATGGGGGCGTAGCCCGTGGGCGCGAAGATGCCGTAGGAGTTGAGGATGCCCTGGAAGAGTGCGGCGAATGATACAAGGGCGAGGAAGGGAAACATGATCCTCGTCAGGATGGTGGTCTCGGCGGGATCGGATCCGAAGGCTTTGACGATGAGGGGCGTCGCGGCGATGCCGAGGGCGACCACGGCGCAGACCAGGATCGTCAGGACGGTCAGGCTCGAGGAGAGAAATTCCCTGGTCGAAGCCTCGTCCTTTTCATGGAGGTAGCCTTTGTAAGTGGGGATGAAGGCTACGGCGATGGAGTTTTCGGCGAAGAGGCGCCGCATGAAATTGGGGATCATGAATGAGACGGAGAAGGCGTCGGAGAGGACGCCGGTGCCGAGGAAGACGGCCTTGGTCATCTCGCGGATGAGGCCGAGGACGCGCGAAACCATGGTCAGGACGGAGAGCATTCCCGCGTCGCGGACCATCTGGCGGGATTCGGCCGCCTCGCGCGCGGCCGCGTCCGCCCTGTCATTCCCGGCTTGGGCCGCCTCGGACGCCGGCCTTCCTTCACGCTCGGACATTCATTCCCCCGCTCAAGCCCGGCCCTGGAGGAAGGCCTGCATGAGCGACACAACCTTATCGATATGATCTCGCTTGATCCAGTAGTGGACCACGAAACGGCAGGCTCCGTTCTCCGGAGGGTTGATCTTGACGCCGGCATCGCGGAAGCGCTGGGCCATGGCCGCGCCGTCGAGGCCGTCGGGAAGGGTGAAGAAAACCATGTTGATATCGAGGGCGTCACGCTGGACGCTGAGGCCGGGGAGGGAGGCGAGGCGCGATGCCAGGTAGCGCGCGTTCTCGTGATCCTCGCCCAGGCGGCCCGTCATGTCGTTCAGGGCTATGATGCCCGCGGCGGCCAGGATGCCCGCCTGGCGCATGCCGCCGCCCATGATCTTGCGCCTGCGGCGCGCGCGGCCGATGAAGTCCGCCGGCCCGGCGAGCATCGATCCCGCCGGAGCGCAGAGGCCCTTGGAGAGGCAGAACATCAGGGAGTCGACGTTGGCGGCTATTTCGGCGGCCTCGCAGCCGAGGGAAGCGGCGGCGTTGAAGAGCCGCGCCCCGTCGAGATGGATCGGAAGGCCGGCAGCGCGGGCGAAATCAGCGACCTCGGCCATGTAGGAGAGGGGGATCACGCGCCCTGAGGAGTGGGCGTTTTCAAGGCAGATCAGCGAGGTGGGCGGATAGTGGATGTCGTCGCCGCGCACGCGCGAACGGATTTCACCGAGGGGCAGGATGCCAGCCGGCGCATCCACGGGCCGCGTCTGGACGCCGGCGATGACGGAGGCCGCGCCAGCCTCGTGCTGGATTATGTGGCACTGCTCGCCGAGGATCACCTCGCTGCCGCGCGGACACCAAGAGAAGAGCGCGAGCTGGTTGCCGAAGGTTCCGGAGGGTACGAAAAGGGCGGCTTCCTTGCCGACGAGGCGGGCGGCCAAAGCTTCAAGCGCGTTCACCGAGGGGTCGTCGCCGTAGACATCGTCCCCGACGGGGGCTTCGGCGATCGCGGCCCTCATCGCGGGCGTCGGCCAGGTGACGGTATCGCTTCGCAGATCGATGGTATCCATGGAAATGCTCCTCGCCGCTAATGAGCGGCCGCCGCTGATTAGCGAACGCGCGGCTCTAAGCAATACTGCCACGAAGCGCCCGCGATGGGAAGGCGGGGGGCGCGGCAACGGATGGCTTTGCGGGAGGGGCGTCGTGCGCGTTGCGGCAGCTGCCGGCGCGGGAGGACGGCGCGCCGCCGCCCTCCCGCGCCTTTTCACAAACCGGGCGGGCGTAGTATACCCTTGGCCATGGATATCGCCCTCATCGCCCTCGACCTCGAGGACACCTTGCTCCGCGCGGACCTGAGCATCTCCGAAACGAACCGGCGCGCCGTCGCCGCAGCCGAGGAAGCGGGCATCGAGCTCGTCCTGGCCTCGGGCCGCAGCTACCCCGCCATGAAGAAATACATCGATTTTCTCGGCCTGGGCCGGCCTGGCAATTTCCTCGTCTGCTCGAACGGCGCCGAGATCCTGGACGCCGATTCGGGCAAAGCCCGCGACAGCCTGGCCTTCTCTCCCGAGGAGTGCCACGCGATCGCCGCCGATATCGAGGCTCACGGCTTCGAATGGCAGGTGTACCAGGATGGAAAGATCTATTGCAGCAAGCTGAGCCCCCTCGCCTTCCTCGACGAGCGGCTCTCGGGCCAGCCGGCTGTCCTGGCGCTTCCCAAGAAAGAAATGTTCGCGCCGGGCCAGCTCAAATTCGTCATTCCCGGCGAGGAGGAGCGAATCGCAGTCCTCTACGGGGAATTCACCGAGCGCTACGCGGGCCGTGCCCAGGTGATGACGTCGAAACCCTACTTTCTGGAGATCCTGCCCCTCGGCGCGGACAAGGGTTCGGCCCTGGGGCGGCTTGCGGCCAAGCTCGGCATTCCGATGGAAGCCGTGATGGCGGTTGGCGATGCGATGAACGATTTCAGCATGATTAAGGCCGTCGGCTGGGGCTGCGCTCCGGCGAACGCGCTCGACGCCATCAAGGCGATCGCTCGGGTGGTGTCCGACAAGACGAACGAGGAGGACGCGGTCGCCGACCTCATCCTTTCCGTGGCGCTCGGGAAAGGGCGTCCAGAAACACGATAAGGTAGTGCTGCACGCCGCTGAAGTACTCTTCCTGCAGCGCGGCGGCATCCTTGCCTATGTAGCGGAAATGCCAGCTCTCCCAGAGGTAGCCCGTGACCGGCTCCATTCCCCTGGGGAAGGAGAGCGAGAAGCCGTAGCGGCCCGCGTTGGCCGCCACCCACCTGCCGGCGGCGGTACCCGCGAATTCGTCCGTGATCGAGCCGAAATCGGCGGCCGTGCCGAGCTGATGCTGGCTGGCGCCGGGGGGGGCTGACACGCGCAGGGCCTCCGGCTGTCCCATCTCAGCCACGTTGCGGGCGAATAGATTCTTCTGATATTCATAGCTCCGGTACGCCGACGACACGGTGAGCGTGACTCCCGCGGCGCGGGCGGCGTCGCACATCGTCTTCATGGCGGCCGCCGCGGGCTTTCTGAGCTTGTGCCCTTCGCGGGACACGGGTATGCCGGCGCCGTCGAGCGCGACGAGGTCGGCGGGAACGAAGTCCGCGGGCAGGGCGTGCCGTTTGTCGACCAGGCGCAGGAGCGCGGGATCGGCGGCCATCGCCGCCTTGACGGCGTCGAGGAGGCTGAAGAAGCGTACGTCGCCGGCCTCGACGCGCTTGTAGATCGATACGGCGACCTGGGGATCGAGGCTGGTTGAATCCAGCGCGGTCTTGATTTCCTTGAGCCTGGCCGTCTTGGCGGAATCGCAGCCGGCGGCGACGAGAAGGGCGAAGAGACAGGCGCATGCCGCAAAATATCGTTTCATCGGGGGAAGTATAGCGATCGCGGCGCCTCGGGGAAATGGGTGGGGCGGCCGCCGCGGGACGGCGGACGCAGAAAAGCGGAGCGCCTCGAAAGACGGCGCGGAAGGGCTTTGCGCGAAACCGGGCGCCTGTTAGGATGGCGGCACAGGAGCCGCGATGACCAGGGGACAATACGCCAATTTTAGCGCGATAAGGGACGATTTCAGGGAGCATGTGGCAGCGCTTTCGCGCGAGGCGCCCTGGCTGGGCGAACTCGAGGACAGGCTGCGCCGCGATCTCGGCTACGACGACTATCGAATCGAGACTCCCGTGGTCTACAACCAGGCCCTCGACGATATCGGCCCCAAGGATTCGCCCCGCATCATCATCGTGGCGGACAACCCGGGCAAGAACGAGCAGAAGGCGGCGAACCGCCGCTACCTTGTGGGACAGTCGGGCAAGCTCGCCCAGGGCTGGTTCGCGAAGGAGCTTGGACAGGATTTCAGGACTGCCGCCCTCATCATCAACAAGACGCCCATCCACACGCCGAAAACTGCCGAGCTGGCCAAGCTGCGCGCCCTGGCGAGGGCGGATTCGCCGGAGAGGGCGGCCAGGCTGGACGCGCTCCTCGCTGAAAGCCAGCGAACCATGGCGGGCATCGCTTTCCGCCTCCACGCCTGCCTGGGCGGCGTGCTCTGGGTGTCGGGATACGGCGAACTCGGGGGAAGGAAGCTCTTCGCCGAATGGGCCGGGGAGGCGAAGCGGCTCTACGCCGATGCGCCGCCCGAGCTGCGCAGGAGCGTCTGGGTGTTCCGCCACTTTTCGATGAACCAGTTCGCCATCGAATACAAGCGATTCGGCGAGGGCGGCGCGCCGGGATTCGGCCTCGCCCCCATGGAGAAGCTCGAGGCGATCGGCGCGGCAAACAGGAAGCGGATACTCGGCTGGTAGAAAGCCTTCACCACCAGTTGAGCACGTCCTCGGCGAAGCCGAGGAAGCGATCCACCTTCAGCACCCTGCCGTCATCGAGTATGGCCTTGCCCGTGAACGCCCCGAACACCTGATGCTGCACCGACTTTATCACGAGCGCGTCCGTCGCGCTCGCCCGCTCGACGATGGGCGCGAACTCCATCTCGAAACGGCCGTCGGAGCTTTCGAATTTCCAGGGCGCCAGGTAATTCGACGTGTCGATGCGGAAGGTCACCTCGTCGAGCTTGTGCCCGCGCCCGCCGTAGAAAAGGATGTTCTCGGAGGCGGGACTTCGGTCGGAGAAGCCGTAGCCGAGGTTCCAGCCGAAGGGCACGCCGTCGAGGAGGCCCGAGGCTGAACTCCAGTACCAGCGGTTTTTATAGGTCCAGACGCCGCGGCCCCAATCCAGGCCGCCGAAGGAATCGGCCGGCTCAAAAAGACAGCGCTTTCCGCCCATCTCGACCCAGCCCGAGGCGGGCATGCAGTTGATCTTGCGATTGTAATAAAAGGCGCGCCGATTCTCCTTCCAGGAGGTGGCGATCGTCATGCTGTCGTCGTCGGGCGGCTGGCTGAGGACGATATCGGCCTTGAAGCCCTTGGCGCCGTCGGGCGCGGCGAACTCGGGAAAATCGGCCCGCAGGCGGCGCTCGCCGCCCTTCTTCTCGAAGGAAATCGAGCACTTCGCGCTCTCGCGGCTCAAGGATTCCTCGTCGGAATCCTCGGAAAAACCAGTTCGGCCGAAAGGCAGCATTGACATGTCCTGGGCCTGGGCGACTTTTCCTGAAGCGAGATCCATCCAAGCCACCGAAAAAAGGCCCAGATAGCCGAGGTCGGACATGGTGAAGGCCGCGCCGTACTTGCGGTCGTGCGAGATCACCGAGTAGTAGTCCCATTCCTTGAGGCGCCAGGCCGGAGCGGCGACCTTGGAGCGGTCGTAGCGCCAATAGGGCTTCCGCGCCCAGCCTTCCTCGACCAGCCGGCCTTGGCCGTCGAGCAATGCAACCGGTTTCGTCACCTCGTGCTGAGCCATGCGCTGCCTCCTGAAAGCTTCGCGGACGCTCGGGCGGGGCGGCGCCCCGATGGGGCGCCGCCCCGCCTGTCCCGCAACGGAAAATCATGCGCCACTTTCGCGCGGCGCGCAACCGGAAAACGGCGCGCCGGACGGCTTCACCGCGTGGTCGCGACGATCCAGTCGCCGAGCGCCGCGAGGGCTTCCGGCGTGAAATCCTCCGCGATGGCGGCGTATTCCTGGGGCAGCCCCGTTCCCGCGCGCTGGAAAAGATGGTTGAGCCCCTCGAGCTTTATAAGCCTGTACGACTTGTTTCCGGCGGCATCGAGGGCGCCGCCGATCGCCGCGAGGTTCGCCTCGGCGGGCACCTGCAGATCCTTGGTGCCGTTGAGCGCGAGCGCGGGAATCCTGACTTTCGCGAGGTAATCGGCGGGATCGATGGCGAGGAAGGCGCGGATCCATGGATTCAGGAGCTGGTCCGCCGCCTGTCCGGCGATTTCGGCGGGAATGGCGCCACCCATCGCCTCGAGCATGGCGGCGACGATCTCAGCCTTGATGGCCGCGGGTTCCCCCTCCTTCGCCGCAATGGCGTAAAGGCGGGCGTTGAGCGCGTTGGCCGCGGCGATCTGGCCGGCGCCCATGCCCGAAGCCGCGGCCAGCGCCGCGTTCTGCGCCAGGAGCAGCCGGTCGCCGCGCAGTCCGGGGCCTGCCAGCATCACGATGAACGACAGCGCCGGATCCTCGGCGCCGACGATGGCGGCGATCAGGCCGCCCTCGCTGTGGCCGACAAGGCCGATGCAGCCGGCGTCGATCTCCGGCCTTTTTGCCAGGAAGGCGATCGAAGCCCGGGCGTCCGAGGCGAAATCGAAGGTGGTCGCCGTCCCGAAATTCCCGCCCGAGGCGCCGACGCCGCGATCGTCGCAGCGGAGCGTGGCGATGCCCCTGCCCGCCAGGTACTCGGCGATGGTTCTGAAAGGCTTGTGGCCGAGGAGTTCCTCGTCGCGGTTCTGCGCGCCCGATCCGGTCGCGAGGACGACGGCGGGGAAAGGGCCCGTCCCCGCGGGCAGAAGGATGGTTCCCGCGAGCTCGATGCCTGCGGCCTCGTTCCGGACGACAACATCGATGGATCGAGCTGATTCCGTCTGGGCGAGTGCCGGAAAAATAAGGATGCTTGAAAGCAAAAACGCTGACAGAAGGCGTAGTGAAGCCTGCGCGCGGCAATACTTTACCTTGATCATGCCGCTATTGTGCCGAATCGGCGCGAGGGCTTCAAGGACCGCGCCGCGGCGCTTCCTAAGCCGGCCTTCGCTCGCTATAGTTGCGCCAGGAGCGTGAAATGCCCGACTTCACCATCGAGACTCTCGGAAAATGTTCTATCGCCTCGCCGCTTGGCCTCTCGGTCACAGCCGGCGACCGGATTCCCAATTTCGCGGCCAAGGATCGCCTCATCAGATACAGGATCGACGCGAAACCCGACGAGCAGGACATCGTCGACCCGAAAGGACTGCTCGAAGTGGCGGGCCCACGCGAGAAAATCTATTTCAGCCCCTCGCACGTCCACGCGGGCATCATCACCTGCGGCGGCCTATGCCCGGGCCTCAACGACGTGATCAGGGCCATCGTGCGCAGCCTCTGGTACCTCTACGGCGTGCGCCGGATCACCGGCATCCGCTACGGCTACAAGGGCCTCCTGCCCGACTACGGCTACGACGTCGTCCATCTCAACCCCGACGTCGTCGACGACATCCACAAAATCGGCGGCACCATGCTCGGCACCTCCCGGGGCGGCGGCGAGCACACCTCCGACATCGTCGACACGATCGAGCAGCTCAACCTGAACATCCTCTTCGCCATCGGCGGCGACGGCACCCAGAAGGGAGCCCTCGCCATAGCCCGCGAGATCGAGCGGCGAGCGCTCAAGATCGCCGTCGTGGGCATCCCCAAGACTGTCGACAACGACATAGAGTTCGTCGAGAAGACCTTCGGTTTCGACACGGCCGTGGTCAAGGCTTCGGAGGCTGTGGCCGCCGCCCACATGGAAGCCCACTCGCAGATCAACGGCATCGGACTCGTGCGCCTGATGGGGCGCGACTCGGGCTTCATCGCCGTGCACACCGTCCTGGCCGTGCACGAGGCGAATTTCGTCCTCATCCCGGAGGTGCCCTTCGACCTGGAAGGTCCCGCCGGCCTCCTCGCGCAGATCGAGAAGAGGCTCGCCCGCCGCGGCCACGCCGTCATCGTCGTTGCCGAGGGCGCCGGGCAGGAGCTCGTCGCCGCCGAGAGCGCCGCCGACGCCTCAGGCAACAAGAAGCTGGGCGACATCGGCCTTTTCCTGAAGGACAAGATCCAAGCCTACTTCGCCGCGAGGAAGACCGAAGTCAACCTCAAGTACATCGACCCGAGCTACATGATCCGCTCGGCCATCGCCGAGCCCATCGACTCGATGTACTGCGAGCGCCTGGGCAATAACGCCGTCCACGCCGCCATGGCGGGCAAGACCAAGCTGATCATCGGGCTCGTCAACAACGAGTTCGTCCATATTCCCATCGAGGCGGCCACCTCGCGCCGCAAGCTGGTCGATCCCGAGGGCAGCCTGTGGAGGGACGCCATCGAGGCCACCCAGCAGCCTTTGAGCCTGAAAAACAATACATAATCCAGAGGAAAGCCGTGGGTCAGCACAAGCAGAACGCAGCGAATGCGGCGAGGGAAAAAACCAGCGTCATTGTGGTGGGAGCGGGCCTCTCGGGGCTCACGGCGGCTGCGCTCCTCGCGGAGCGGGGGCTCGCGGTCACCGTGATCGAGCAGTGGGACCGGCCGGGCGGCGCCGCGTCGGCCTTCCGGCGCGGGGAGGTTACCTACGACACCGGCGCCGCCATGCTTTTCGGCTTCGGCGAGCGCGGCTTCAATCCCCATCGCTGGCTGATGAACGCACTCGGCGAGCCCATCGACATGTACCGGCACGAGGTCATGTACCGGCTGTTCTACGGCGGCGATCCCATCGCCTTTCACGCCGACCGGAAAGCTTTCATCGCCGAGCTCGCGAGGCTTTTTCCCCAGGCAGCGGGCGAGATCGCGAATTTCTACGATTACATCGGAGAGCTGTACGAGAAGGTGATCGCCCCGGTGGCGGTCTTCGAGGCGCCGGGCGACA
>Ga0116171_10006394_pt1 | contig 10189 bp, 19 predicted proteins | sample AD_JPNHW2_MetaG_FD_89798 | JGI IMG/M metagenome (GOLD analysis project Ga0116171, IMG submission 89798) | Active sludge microbial communities of municipal wastewater-treating anaerobic digesters from Japan - AD_JPNHW2_MetaG | ecosystem: Engineered > Bioreactor > Anaerobic > Digestate | place...
AAGGTTTTCTCATACGTAACAGGAGGGAGGTGGCTTGCCGGGCCGGGGTGCTGCGGGGGGAGGGAGAGAGTTTGTGGTTTGGCTCCAGCGAGGGAGAGAGGTGCGCAGGGTTGCCAAAAGGTGAGAGGTTGCTCTGCGCTTGGGGTGGGCCTTTGAGTCGGCGGTGGCGGGGCCCGGCAAGCCTCGGTGGCCACATCTTGAGCCACCTTGAATTGAGACATACAACAGATAGTACTTGCTTGTCAAGGATATTCTGTATTACGATGTAAGACCAGATATACGGGACTGGAGTTGTCCCGAAGATTTGACTCAGGAGGTTGGATTATGGGCGATCCGCAGTTGGACGTGGAGATTCAGAAGGACGGGGTCACGGCGAAGTTGACCGAACCATTCCGGGTGAAGGTCAAGGGGTATGAAATCACGGTGCCAGCCGGTTTCCTGACGAACTTCGCCAGTGTTCCGAAACTGTTCTGGAACGTCATCTCTCCGTGGGGAGAGCACTCGAGGGCTGCGGTTGTGCATGACTGGCTATATCAATCGGGGATAACGGAGAAGGACGTTGCCGACCTGATTTTCAAAGCCCTGATGATCCGGTACGGCGTCCCCGCGTGGCAGGCGGAAGTCATGTATCAGGCGGTGAAGTGGTTCGGGGGTCGTGCGTGGAGGGCTTGCCGGAAGCGTCAGGAGAACCTGCCGGTGAACGTGGGCGGGCCTTGGCGGGAGGTGTCGAAGTAACAGATCAGCAGGCTTCCCCCGTCTGGCTCAGGCGGGGGATTTTTTTATCTGTATTCAAACCCCAGTAGCCGATATGTGGGCTGGGTCATCGTGTAGTCACCCCATCTCGCATACGCCCGCTGAACAGGGTCGGACGTAAATAGGCAGGTTGCCCCCGGTTGCATCTCGTCAACGAGCGCGACAACGCTTTCCGTTTGTATGTCCCCGAGCATGATTCCGATCTTAATGAAAACCATAGAGTAACTTTTCCCGGACATATTACGAACGGTTCCGGTAATGCGCCGTTCCCCGTCGCGATCGTAGAGCCACGAGGAAGACAGGATTCGAAACGGGACGTTCTCAATCATGGCTGGCCCTGGTGTAGGCGGTGCGTATGCTGCTCGCTGTTCGTTCTCCAAAGCCGCGACACGCGCCTTGAGCGCTTCCTTCTCGGGGTCGGGAGTGGGGACTGGCGTGGGCGTTGCCACCGCTTGTTGCGTGGTCGGCTGCTGCTGTGTCTCTGCGGGTTTCGGGTTGCAGGCGAACAGGAAGATAACAGGGAGGATTAAGAGATGTTTCATTCAGAACGTCCTTTCGAGGCCGATTGCTCGCCCGTAGAGACGCGATCCGGGGCATTGGGCCAATGTAATCACATCATGCTTCGTGTTCAAGGGGACAAGCACACCGGCTTTATCCCACATTTTGAGTGTGTAGGAACCGCATCCATCGGTATCGAACACGATAATGTCTTTGTGATGGACTCTGTTTATGTCCTGCATTTTTTTGACGAAAACATGATCGCCCTCTTGAAATATGGGGGCCATAGAATCTCCAGTAATTTTCATCGCAATGATGTCTCTAAACGAATCGCCGCGAAGCCCTTTCCTCAGAAAATCACGAGCAACAGAGATAACAGGGCCGCTCCATTGCTCAACATCGGAATCAGAGATTTGTACATCAAGGTGGCCATTCGAATATCCTGCCCGCACAAGCCCGAGCAACGGAAAATTCACGAAATCGGAAGGGGCTGCTGATTCTGCGGGTACTTCCCCGGAGAGAAATGAAACGAGATCATACCCCAGGGCTTTGCATATTTTCGAAAAGGTATCAATGCTCGGAGTATTCTTTTTGTTGATGATTTCGCTAAATGTCGAAGGGAGAAGCCCAGCCTTGATATACACCTCTTTCTGTCTCTTCCCAGATTTGTGGAAGATTTCGCATAGCAGATCGTGAAGGTTCCTATCTTCAGCATCCATAAATTCACTGTAATGAACAAGTGGGGTAGATGCAGCAAAAAAAAATTCAGCCTGATGAAAATAATTGTTGACATATTTCACCATGCTGAAATATAGTGCTCGGGTAAGGAGGGAACGCGATGCAAAAAATTTCAGACCTTCTGAACTCTCGAAAGGGATTTAGCCCGAAGATCAAACTCTTAGAGATTTCAGAAACATCCGGTGTCTCGATAGGGGCAGTCTGCGAAATAGCCTCTGGCAAGTCCCGGAACCCTCGGTACGAGACAGTGATACGGCTGATATCTGGCATGAGAGCCCTGAGAAAGGGCAGAAAGAGACTCCCCAGAGAGGAGGGAACTGCATGACCTAAACGAGCACCCAACAGACCTTCCGGCACCCGCGATCCATCGGACGCGGTCACATATCACGTAGCGACTTGAGAGGGGGCCGAGCCGGACGGCCTCCACAGATTTCACAGCACGGCACGCCACAGCACATCACACCACTACACTTCACAGCACGAAACGACAAACACGGCGCATGGACGTCGACACAAAACGAAAGGGAGAGAAGAAACAAATGGGTGAGAAACTGGAAACGAAAATAGCGGTCATCGTCACGACAGCCCACCGGGGGGTGTTCTTCGGATACATCGCCGAAAACAAAATCGCGGAGCGCGACCTTGAACTGGATAACTGCCGGAACGTCATTTACTGGTCGGCGAAGACCGGCGGATTTCTGGGACTTGCGGCAGAGGGGCCCGCATCTGAATCGCGCATTGGAAAAGTCGCCCAGTCGGTGCTCCTGCATGATGTGACCTCTGTCAGCCGTTGCACCGAACAGGCGGAAAAAACCTTCGTCGATTGGAAATAATCATGGAACAGATCACGATTGACGATTTGCGCAGGGCAGGAGCGTGCGCATCTGGATCGATGGAGGCATGGGATCGCCTCGCTGGCGATGAGACAGTGGTCTCTGTTGCGGACGCGATGACCGACGCGAGACTTACCAGATCTGAGCTGGATTGGGTTAGGAGAGCTGCTGATTTATCCGGGTACGGGTACGGGGACGGGTACGGGTACGGGGACGGGGACGGGTCCGGGTACGGGGACGGGTCCGGGTCCGGGGACGGGTCCGGTCGAGGTTGAACGCCGGGGGCGCTGGCACAGGCCCCCGAACAAACGAGGAGAGAATCCACAAATGACACGAGTTCCTTGGTTCAAGTTTTTTTGGGGTGACTGGCATGGTGACGCAAACCTTCAGAGTTGCGGTGCTGCCGCTCGTGGCGTGTGGATCGAACTCCTTGGATTGATGAAGCACAACGCCGTCTGGCGTCTTGAGAACAACCCGGCAGTACTCTCGCGGTTGACCGGATTGACGCCCAAGAGTATTGCGTCAGGCATCTCGGAGTTATCCCGACGGGGTGTCCTTGAGTTCGATTCTGACGGGTATATTTTTTGTCGGAGAATCTGTAACGAGAGAAAACTCAGTGAATTGAGAAAAGAGGTTGGAAAAAAGGGCGGAGAAAAAACAAAAATTTTGCTTAGGCAAAATAAATTACAAAATACACACCAAAACTCTGGTTCTGGTTCTGGCTATGATTCTGACTCTATCTCTTCTACTTCTTTAACCGAAAGGGGGTACCGGGGGGAAACCCAGACGGAGTCTTCCGACTGCGCAGCGCTCGGGTCACCGCAACCACCATCTGGACTCGTTGGGGAGGTGGTCACTGAAAAACACGTAGCAGCCCCGCCACGGGTCGAACCCGCTCCCGATGCGACTCTCACCCGTCCCGACACCCGAAACGCCCGTGGTGAGGCTCTACGCGAGTTTGAGGCATGGTATTGCAAACTCTACCCACGGCATCAGGGCAGAGAAGATGCGGAAAAAGCCTGGATTCAGGTCACGGTCAGCGCCCCGGCACACAAGAGGGCCAGCGCGGAGGAAATCATGGAGGGAACGCGGCAACAGATCGCAGCAGGGTCTTTCAACCGAGATCCGAAGTACATCCCCCTCCCGGCAACCTACCTGAGAGGCTATCGGTTCCGCGACGAGGTGAGCACAGGGGCAACCCAGCCGGTTTTCAATGTCCCGTTCGCGTCGAGTGCCCCGGTGGAGATGCCCACGGACCCGATCTGGTTGGACCTGCTGGGCCTGCCCGCAAACGCGACAAAGGCCGACGTGCGGGAAGCACAACTGGCTCTCGAAAGGGGTGAGATGCAATGACGTTCCTCGAACACTCGCAACCCCCTGAGCGTCACGGCGTCTGTCCCGAGTGCGGGACAATCGGCACCCTCTCGAATCAGTCGGTCGTGTACGGAGATTGGTTCTGCTCGCTGACCTGCAAAATGACGATGGAGACGAACAGGATTTGGCGGCAAGCCCAGGGTCTCCCCGCAACGGTCTCGGAAAAGGTCGGCATACCTGAGAGGTTTTTCACGCCGTGGAATGATTCCGTCGCGCCCTACATGCCAAAAATGCGAGCAGCCGCAGAACGATTTTCGGAAACATTCCGCAACCCCGCAACGAGAGGGATTTTCCTGGCTGGAAATACGGGGATCGGCAAAAGCAGGATAGCGTCCGAGATCGCCAAGCGCGTCCACGAAAAGGGTTTCACCGTTCGGTGGCAGGGCAGCGCGATGCTGTTCGCCCGGTTGCGCGACACCATCGGAGCGGAGCACAGGGAGAGCGAGATGGATGTTCTGGCCGACCTGTTGGCCCCTGACCTGCTCGTGTTGGATGACCTCGGGGTTGAACGCCCGAGCGATTGGGTACTCGATCACCTGTACATGATCCTGAACGAGCGAATCGAAAAACAGAAAAAGGTTGTCGCGACCAGCAATTTCGACCTGTCGGGGCTTCAGCGGCACTGGTCCAAAACGGAGTCCTGCGCGTATGTGGCCGAACGTCTGATCTCGCGCCTGCGGGGGGCCTGCAACGAAGTCGCGCACTTTGGCACCCAAGATTTGCGGGCGGTTTACGCGCCCGAACAGATTGCCTGAACAGGAGAATGCAGTATGGACAGCAACTACTACAATCACCACATGGTGGACAAACTGACCCGCAAGGCAGCACAGAATGAGATGTCTATCAAGACTTTGGCGAAGGCGCTCAACCTGGGCATCAATCGCCTGTGCGTAATCATCGGATCGGATCACGGGTACGTCTGTTTGGAGACACGGCGCCGTATCCAGAACTTTCTCGGGACGCGGGAAATCCCAATGTCTTGGGAGCAGTGCAACGCGGGCCCCGAGGAAACGCTTCCGCCGCTCCCCGTGCGGCGTCGGTGGTACACGGGGCTCTGCAAACTGGCCAACCGCCTGCGCGGCTGGACCTACGCGAAAATGAACTGAGAGGGGGAGACGAAACATGACACTGCCAACGCAAAAAACACAACCGAAAATGTCACTAACCGGCCTGACAACCCTGATCTACGGACCTCCAAAAATCGGGAAAAGCACGTGGTGCGCGAATGCACCGAAAGCTCTGTTCCTGAGCACCGAACCCGGCCTGAACGCCCTTGAAGTCTATCAGATGCCCGTGTACGGGTGGGGAGATTTCGGGGAGGCCTGCGCCGAAATCGCAGCCGGGGGGCATGAGTTCAAAACCATCGTGATTGACACAATTGACAATGCGTACCTGTTTTGCGTCGAGTACATCTGCCGCAAACATTCCGTCCTGCACGTGTCCGATCTCCCTTACGGGAAGGGTTACGCGCTTGTCAACAAGGAGTTTCAGCGCGTCCTGAACAAACTGGCGTTGCTCCCCTATGGGCTGATCCTCGTGTCTCACAGCGTGGAGAAGGACATTGACGCCAAGACCGGAAAGCAAACGGTCATTGTTCCGACCCTGCCGGACAAAGCCCGCAAACTCTGTGCGAATCTGGCTGACCTGATCCTGTACTGTGACCTCGAACTCGATAGTGACAACGAGGGGAAGCCTTACATGCGGCGCGTGGTGCGCACGAAACCGCACACAAATTACGAAGCGGGCGACCGCACCGGGAAACTTCCCGAGACGCTCCCACTTGATTTTCACGCGTTCGAGGCCGCGTTCCAGATTGCCACACCTGCGGCCAAACCGCACCCGCTCGCAAACGTCCCCGCCGGAGGCGTCCCAGGATTCGAGGACGGGCCGAAGAAACAGACCCGGAAGGCGAAACCGAAACAGGTAGCAGATGCCCCGGTTGACGCGTTTGACCCCGAGTGGAAGGACGATGTGCCTACGGTTGCTCAGGAAGACGGCTGGGGCAACGAGTCTGAGCCGGACCCGGACCCCGAGAGTCAGCCCGTGCAGGTCAAACCGCCGCGAACAGGGATCTACAACTACGTTTACGCGGCTGCGCTCAATGCGGGCTGGGACGATGCGAAGTTTGACGCGGCGTATCAGTTCGGCGGGCTTGAGCAGGTGGCGATTGAACTCGGGATGTCCGAGTCGGAATGGCTGCGAATCCAGAAGGAGGTGGCATGATGGACACGCTGAAAATGGGACGCTCTATCAGTTTCGTGGCGGGCATGGCGATTGACGCAGACGGCGCGCCGAACGCATATCACGCCAACAACATCGGGAGTGACGATCTGGCCAACGCGGGTTATGAGGGGCACTGGTGGGGGCTGGCAATCAACAAGGCAACCGGCAAGCCGTACATCCAGACGGGAACCGATCCCTGCCCCGGATATTACGTAAGCACAACCTCGCTGGTTAACCCGTTGCGGGACGATTCCGAACCGGCCCGATATGTGGACAGCAACACGGTCCCCTACATCGCGCTCGGGAGCAACGCCTGCACCGCCTACCACATGGCCCCCGGAGCAATCGCCCGCGTGGAATACCGAGACCTCGTTGTGCTGGCCGTGCTGGCCGACATCGGTCCCTCCGGCAAATGGGGCGAGGGCTCTATCGCACTGGCCAACGCCCTCGGGATTCCGAGCAGCCCCAGAAACGGCGGGCTTGAGGAAGAGGTTGTGCGGTACACGATCTTCAATCGGTACTACCCGGCGAGCGAGATTCGCACGGACGATTGCTGTGACCTGTCTGTGCTCTCGCACTGGAGCAGTTACCTGTGGCCCGATTTGCGCGCCCGTGTGGGAGCGCGTGTGGACAATACGCAAGTGCTGGAAGGAGCAGCGACGAAATGACCGAGTACGACAATACAAACCGGGGAAGTTTGTTCCCGAACGACAAGCGCGAAACGGATCGTCACCCGAACCTGAAAGGGAAGGCGGATGTCGAATGCCCCCACTGCGGGCGCATCCTCCCCCTGTGGGTGAGCGGGTGGACGAAAATGATGAAGGACGGGGTGCGCAAGTGGCTGTCCCTGTCGTTTGAACCCCGCGAGGAACGCGCCCAGAGCCCCGCCACGGGCGAAACGCAGCAGCCCGCGCACAATCAGCCGCAGCAGCAACCCGCGAGCCCTCAGGCCGCGCATCCCAACGTGCAGGACGACCTGCCGTTCTGATCGGAGGATTTGACTCCACGACACTTCACATCACGGCACAACACTGCACAACACGAAACGAAACGACAGAAACACACACTGAAAGGAGATCGAACCATGACGTACAAGGTTATCAGAGTCACACCCGAGGGGCGAGAAGTCGCGTTCCTCGACGAAGAGCCCCTGCTGGGGCTGTCCCACGCGTCCGCGAAACTGCTGGCGGTTCGGGCAGAAGGCGAAGAGGAAGAGGGCGCAACCTTTGAGGTTGTCGAGGAGTCGGAGTCCGAGGAACCGGTCGAGGTTGCGGTGGACTGAGGGGGGACGCGACATGACAACCGCGACGATGCGACCGCCCAGCCCGACCACGACCGTCACGCGACGGGAACTCCAGTTCCTCGATGATGCTCTCTGGTATGCGAAAGAACAGATCGAAGGCGACGAACCCATGACCGAAGACTCTGAGATTGCAAGCTTTCGCCGCGTCACACTCGCCCGCATCCGTCGCGTGTCCGAGCGAGTGAGAGAACTCCTGAAAGGACTGCCCGCATAATGGACTCCGTTTTCGTCAATGACCCCGAGGGGTACCGCCGCGTGTCCCTGTTCGTGCCCGGAGTCCCGGCCCCCGGTGGAAGCAAGACCGCCTTTCCCCACGCCGTGACTGGGCGAATGATCGTGGTTGACGCCTGCAAGAGGAACCCCTCGTGGCGTCGTGCGATCCAGATCGAGGCGCAGCGCGTCTATCGCAACCCCCCGACCACCGCGCCCGTGTCCGTGACCGTGACGTTCGTCTTCGACCGCCCCGCATCACACTACCGCACGGGCCGCAATAGAGACCTCTTGCGCCAGAGCGCTCCGGCAAACCACGCGGTCAAGCCGGACACAACCAAACTCTGGCGGGCCGCAGAGGATGCGCTCACAGGCCTGATCTGGCACGACGACGCGCAAATCACAAGCCAGAGTGCGCAGAAGGTTTATAGGTCGGGATCGTTCCCGGTTCCGGGAATGCACCTCGAAGCCACGTGGTGGGAGGATTGACGCCATGCACACGCTAACCGTCACGGTCAAACACTACACCGAGAAACACTGTGCCGAATGCCCGTTCGGCGAGATTGACTACGGACGCTGCCACGCCTACACACGCGAGACAGTGCGAGTCAGCAAACGAACCGGTCAGCACACGGTGGTCGAGATTCACCCGCGCCTATTGTTCGACAACGACGCGTGTGATTACCGTCGAATCCACGAATGTTTGCGAGATGAAAGGAGGGACAGACTCCACGGACATAACCGAGAGGTTGTTACGGCGGCGAATCACGGAACTGGAAGCGATCTGCGACAACCTGATTGCTGTGATTGAGGCCTGTATGCCGCTGCTGAGCGTCCTGACCGAAGCTCCAGAAATCCGACGGGCACAGGAGGCGCTCAAGAGGAAGGGCCGGGGCCCGCCCACTTAGTGGCCCGGATGCGAAACAAACCAGGCACCACCCGTTAGCCTTGGGCGCGGGGAACAGGAAATGGGGAAACTCTCAGCAGGGGGCGCGGTGCCCGCCCCCACACAAATCAGAGGGGTGAAAAGGGGGAGGATGATGACGAAAGAAAAAGCAAATCGGCTTGCGGAAAAAATTGGCACCTTGATCGGGATCTTGATCGCGCTCGGAATCGCGACGTGGTTTTGGAACAGATCTTTTCCAAAAATGTTTGCACTCCCGACGATCAATTTCTGGGACATGTTCGGGCTTTATTTCATCGTTCAAGCGCTCACTCAAAAACAGGAGAAGGGGGAGGGGAAATGAACATCCCGAATCGAATCATCCTTGACCTGCTCAGGCAGATCGTGAAGGATGTGGAACACCATAACAAAATTGGTTCCTTCGGGTTGGAAATCTCAGGCGAGACATACAACAAGGTAAGGAATATCTTGTCAGTGTTTGGAGGGACCAAACCATGACCGAACGCCCGATCAATTTCAATGTGGAGATGATCCGCTCCATTCTGGAGGGGCGGAAGAGCGTGACGCGCAGGCCGGTCAAAAACCAAGTTGGGGACAGCGTCAATTGCGGAAACGGCTGCTACATCCCGCTTCCGACATGCGAGAGGGTTGCGCACTTGCATCTCAATTCGATTTTGAGTCTCTGCCCCTTCGGCGTCCCCGGAGACCGCCTGTGGGTGAGGGAGGTATGGGCATACAATGGTTGCCTGAATTGTGGGACACCACACTATCAAGCGTCTGAGCCGGATTACGCGCAGAAATCCATGATGAGCGACGGGTGGAAGTCGCCCGTCACAATGCCCCGCTGGGCGTCGCGGATCACGCTGGAAGTGACCGGGGTGCGCGTGGAGAGGGTGCAGGACATCAGTGAGGATGATGCGAAAAGGGAGGGGATAAAAATATCCGGTGGATGGGATGCAGGCGAGACCGAATACGGCATTAACTACAGAGGGCCATTCTCGCATGTTTGGAATTCCATCTACGCCGCCAAGGGTCTCGGCTGGGACGCCAACCCGTGGGTTTGGGTGGTCGAATTCACGCGGGTGGAGGTGCCCCATGCCTGACCAACCGCAACACACTCCGGGTCCATGGAGAGCCTCCATTTACTGTATCTGGGGAGGGATAAACGGGGACACTTATGTTGCAGGTACTCAAACAGCCATTGGAGCCAATGCCCAAGAAGCCAACGCACGTTTGATCGCCGCCGCGCCGGAACTGCTAGAGGCTTTGGAGGCGGTAGTGGCCTGCTGGAACCATCACGATGTCGGAAAGGCATACGTCGAAGACCTTGCCCGCGCCGCCATCGCGAAGGCG
>Ga0116171_10006395_pt1 | contig 10188 bp, 10 predicted proteins | sample AD_JPNHW2_MetaG_FD_89798 | JGI IMG/M metagenome (GOLD analysis project Ga0116171, IMG submission 89798) | Active sludge microbial communities of municipal wastewater-treating anaerobic digesters from Japan - AD_JPNHW2_MetaG | ecosystem: Engineered > Bioreactor > Anaerobic > Digestate | place...
GAGAACAAATAACGCAATCAGGCAGAGATTCAGAACCTGCATTACACCACTGTTAACGGGCGATAATTTATCCAGTTCCTCTTTCCAATTGAACATGGAAATTTTCCAGAATAAAATATGAAAGACTGCCAGCAGAATACTATACACCCCGGCACAATAAATAAAAAATAAGCTGAATCTTTCCATAATAAATAATCTCCCTTTTAATTAGAATTTTTCTCACCTGTGACAGCACAGCGTCTTGTATAGGCATCTGCTGCAAGAACTTTAAATGCACCCTGCCCAAATCCCGGTTTTATCAAATATGGACTGCCTGTTACACCGAGGTAGAATTTCATTTATCTTTCTTCGCAAAATCAACAACTTCTATACACAGCCTTACAAACTCCTTATAGCTCAAATCATTCTTAGCATCATTCACTTCCCACGAGCAGATTTTAAATTTAAGCTTTTCCCCTTTTCCGCTTACATGATAAGAACAATTATTTAAAATGAATCTCTCAGCAATACCTCAACCAGATTAGACACCTGCCTTTCATTCAGAACAATCGTCTGTTTAGTGATATATCTGTTTAATTCACTTATAGTCACTATCCTGACAAATTGAAACTGCTCCTTTGTACTGGAATTGATCATCAGCAGAACATTCTTTATTGACAGTTTCTGTACTCCCCAGCCGGATTCAAATTCGTATAATGTTCCATTCTGAATTAAATTATTCAGATAAACAAACAGCGCAAAGCCGGTTCTCCTGAGCTGCTTGACAGGTGAAAACAGGTCAAGGTTTTTTATAGATTCCCGGCTCCAATTCTTTGTCTCAACCAGGTAAACTCCAGTTGGCCCGACAACAATGTGATCGGCCTGTATTGAACTGATATGATCATTTTCCTGTTTATTATAAATTGGAGGATTAAAAAACATTTTAAAATCATTGATGACATGATAAGACAAAGGCAGCCCGGATAATTCTTTAACTGCTCTTAACTCACCTATAACTCCAAAAAATAACGGATTCAATTCATCGAGTAAATCGAGTATTCTATTAACTTCGATGATAAATTTCTTTGTTCGTTTTTCAATTATTTCATCGAAGTCTGTTTCAGAATTTAGAATGAAGTCATTCAGCTTGCTGATAGTATGCTGTTTTGATTTATAAGGCTTATATAATTCTTCATCAAAGTGATTCGTCAGTCTATTTTTACGGTAAGCATAATATTTTTTTAGAAATTGATTTAAAATTCTTTTAAAAAATGTTTTATTGATTTCATCATAATCGGAGTTACGGTCTATTTTTAAAAGTTCTTCTGACAGTACATTTCTTCTTGTCTCAATAAGATTGTTTAACTCACTCTGCAGTTCTTCAACTCTGGTTTTACTGTCAGAAATTTCATCAGTGAGCTTTTGACGCTCTGATTCTATATGCTCTTCAACTTCCTTTTTATGATTATTCTTAAAATTAACTATATCTTCAAATGAATTAAATCTGGTTATACCGCGACTATTAAATTCATCCAATAACGTAGTTAGAGAGCCGACCTGTCTGTGGATATTACTGTTTTCTTGTGAACTATTCATATCCGTTTAGTTCTCCATTATAACGCTATTGACTAAGCAGTTTATATCAGATTTATATCACTGCCGTATCAGCATCAAAACTCTTAACCAGAAACTCAAAGGTATTCTGATCCCGCAACTTGCAAACAACATTCTGATTAGCAAAAGCGCCCTTAAACCACCTGGCGTCTTTTTCATCAAAGGTTTTAAGCCATTTTACCCTTGCAATCCATTCATCAACTGACGGGTCTTTCTTTAGTCGCCAATCGTGGTTCTCTGACAAATCGTTTACCGTCAATTTATTATCAACTTCATAATTTTTAACCAACACAGCTTCATCTTCGACTATACCGTAACCGACATAGCCCTTCCCTTTAATCAATGCAAATATCTTGTCGCCATTTTTGAGTTTCTTTATTGCATTTATCCAGCGGGGACCGCCACCTGCGCTGATAAAATTATACTTTCTGTTAAGCTCCCAGTCTCTCGAATTTTCTTCAGTTATTCCGGTATTGACAAAAAGATAACCGGACCACATCGGTTTTTTACCTGATACTGATTTCTCTTCTACATCAACCGGATCTTTAAGCCATGATCGGCCGATGAACTCATTGCCGTCTATGCTTATACTTCTTCATAATCACCCGCTAGTATACCATCACTTAACATTCCGGTACCTTTAAAATGAGTTTTACTCTTTTGCACTTTCCATGTTAATTTGAAAACCTTACCTGATCTATCTATTTTCAGGATGGCAAAAAACGGTGTTTTCACCTCTCGCCAAAATGGACGATGCGGAATCCCTTCGTTTTCGGCATAACAATTACTATCAACTTCCCACAAGAGAAGTGAGTCGAATGGCCAGCCTTTAAATAAAGAATCAATGAGCAAAATCACCTGACTTGGTGTCCAGACATATGGACGCTGCAAGTCAGGGATTAAATATATAAAATTATTAGCCGTATTTGAAATAATTGAAGACAGAGGTATTCTTGTTGAATCATATTTTATGCTCATTCTCTCACCTATTTTTTATATTATTGTAGAAAGATGCATTATATATTCCTGGTTAATTCACATGACTCATTACTTCTTTAAAAAAATCTTTAAGTATCTCTTTCTGTTGTTCTAATTTTGTGTCACCAAGACTAAACTTTGAGAAGAGATCATCTTTTAATCCAAACCATACTCCATCAGATTCAATTGATGGATTGTCATGATACTTCCCTTTCTTGATTTTCTTTAAACTTTGAAGAACAGATTTACACCACTTCTCTTCAAATGCAATCCATATGCCTTTATCCTCGAAATGAAGCCCGAACCATGGATAAACTGATGTTTTTTTATTTAAAACAAATTCAAAATATTGACCGGAAAAAGACTGTTCATGAGATTTTAATGGAGCATATACCTTGCATTTTTCCGGTTCAAAAGTATTTATCACTTTCTTAATTGATTCATTGAAATCGAATATGGAATTGATGTTTTCAAGATTCATTTTATTAATCCTCACATAGTTTATTACATTTTCCAAGTACTGAAGATAACCACTTAATAATAAATTTTCATTCTGAGTCTTTTGTAAATATGACTCAATTACTTTATAAAATCCTTCCCAATCAGTTACCACATAACCTCCGACAGGCTTATGTTCGTAATTAGCAATGAATGCTTTTTTTGAATCAGGAAAACTTTTGTTGTATTGTTTAAAATGATGATTTTGATCATATATTTTAACTTCAATAATATGCTCTATATCATTATACTTAAAATAAAAATCAGGCCTCGAAGATTCGCTGGTGAATTCTCTACACAGAGTTATGGGATGCGAATCAAATGCTTCATTAAAGCAATAGTTTAAGAACAGTTGTTGAAATTCATTATCAGCCTGACAGATAGCCCATGTTATATCTGATAGATTGTTTTCCTTGTATAATCGATCACTCAATGAAGAGAAAAAATTTTCAATTTGCATACAATACCTCTTAAGTATTTACTGGTAATTTTTACAATTATTTAAAAAAATAACACCCTCAACACTGTTATCGGCTTTTATTTTTCTGATAACTTTATCATTGAATCTGTCTTTATTACTCTGTAAAGCATCGGTGAAAGCACTTTCTATATCGCGCTCCCTCTAAGCTGAGAGAGTAAACATACTTATATTCTTCTCAATTATTGAATCTATTAGTTGTGTATCTTTCCACACATCACCACATCTTTGATTTCAAACTAATACCATATTATAACTCTTTAAATTAATATTATTGTATTAATAATTAATCTGAAAAATCCTCTTCTTCGAACTCTTCATGTATAATAATCATTTTTTCTTTATCTATATCCTGTTCTATTATTCTTTTCTTAATTTCTCTGACGATCAACTTAGCTCTATCATCAAAAAACTTATCATAATTATCATCCCATATACCGAATTTTTCAAGATCAGAAATTAAGTGAGACTTCATTGTTTCATCCATATTCTTATTCTGTTTTTTAAACTCTTTCATATATTTTGACGGAGCTTTATCTTTAATTTTTTTCTTATTAAGAAAATCATCAACGATAGTTATATTTAAAATGTGATTGATATGGAAATTATCGTGACCTAATTTTTTTAAGTATGCTTTTGGGAAGAAATGATGATAGTTCTTACTAGTCGCAATTTTTAACCAATTATTATCAATTGTTACGATCGAATCATCGATAAAGGATTTAGGCTGATGATATGCATATAGTGAAAGAATTGCTTTAATAAAACTTTTTCCTGTACTGAACCAGCCATTTTCAATTATAAAATCTTTAGTGACATTTAGTGACCAATCATATTGAGGTAATTCATCTTTCAATATCGAATCAATACGCTGAATATCCTGTGCTAATTTATTTTCAACACCGGAAGAATATCTCCCGGATAATGAGCAACGCCAGAAAAAATCTAATAAGAATTTTTGCTTTTTTCCGACAGGCTTATCTTTGTGATTGTAAAAGAAATATGCAAAAGGAACAATCATTGCATTGTACGGCAGAAGTTGAGAGACTGGTATTCGATAAAACCCTCTGAAATAATCAACAGCACTTTTAATAGCTTCCATCGATTTATCCCAGTTAGCAACAAATTCATTTTTATTAAGTGTAAGTATTTTTTTTCTTGTACATTCTTTAGATAAAACTAATGAAATTACTTGAAGTATCGTAGAATTGGAAATTGTATCATAACCGACACTGCTTAAATCATCCATTAATTCTTCATATTTTTCTGATAAATCAAAATCAGTTTTTGAATCATAAGTTTTTGCCACCATTATTTCAAACAATGATAAAGTTTTGCCGCCTACATTTATTCTGGTAAATATCTCTGTGGCAACATCAATAGGAGCTTCTTTTACCAGTATTATAGAAAATGGATATGACTCAATTCTCTTTTTATACTCTTCAAGTTTCTTTAAATATGCTTCCGGGAATTTAGCGAGGAAAGTAAACCCGCCATATAATAAATCAGTAATTTTTATATGATTATGTTTATGTCCATCGTCTATTTCGGTTTTAATTACTCTTTCATCTTCATTAGCATCAAGATCGATATAAATCTCTGAATAATCATCTGTCCTTCCACTTTCACGCAGAATGGTGACTCCTTTAAGGCTGGCAAATAGAGTTGTCAATCTCTGCTGACCATCAAGAATAAAGTTAACAAAATCACCATCAGGCGGTTCGGGAAATGATGCATTTCCAATCTCTTTTAATGAACGTAATCGTTCTTTAGTCTTCCAGAAAATGAAAGTACCGATAGGGTAACCTTTTATTATACTATCCATCAGATTTGCAGAACGTTTTATATCCCACACAAAATCCCTTTGAAATTGAGGAATTTTAATTAATCCCTTTTCAACATCATTTAATAGGCTTGAGAAAGTCTGATTCACAGGTTGTGGCAGTTCCATAATAATTCCTCTTTATTACTTATTCTTTACTGGCGCCTTATCATATTCTTTCGGTTTATAAAACCATAAATTCAAAGGCCCGTTTAAATTGAATGTTTGAAAATACCTATCATTTGAAAAATTAACCTGACATTTATGAAGCTTGCATGTATCATGAAATAATTTCATGCATTTAAACCTTGGAATCATACTGTTTGAATATTTTATTTCATTTGTACTTCCGAATAGGTCACCCTGACCGGTTAACAAATCAACATCTTTTAACCATTCAATATACTTTTCACCATGGCAAAAAGAATAACGAATTAAACCTGTTATAATATCTATAAATTGAGTTATAGTTTCAGATGCTGAGGCGACTTCACAATGATTAATACATTCTGAAAAGAATCGCAGATCTTTTTCGAATAGAACACCTGAATGGATAAGTTTTTTATTGAGATTTGTCATTTCACAATATGAGTTGATTGTTTTCCAATTAACTCCGTTTTTTTGGTCAGGATAGAACTCCCACTGATTAAACCGGGATTGCCATCGGTGAAGCGTCTTTGTTATGATCTGATAATACATTATTTCAAAATTCTTTTCTCTATCAATGCCAAACACATCGTGCCTTGAATCAAGTGTGTCCCATGTCAGCACATCTACTTTCAAGCCTCTTTGAATGAGTATTTTTAGACCTTCTTCAATAAGGATTTCAGCTAATTTTAGTTTTTTTGAATCACCGTCTATCTGTTTAAATTCCAGACATGTTCTTCCAGAAGTAATTATCAAAGTGTTGATATATTTTCTTAATTCATTTATATCATCGTCTGGGCCGGAAATAATACCTATCGTACGATAACGGTCACTATGATTACCGGATTCATCACTGAATAGTTGTAATCTATTTGATTTACTCACTTAAAAAACCATTTAAAAGTAATCATTCCCCTACATCCTCAACTTCCCTAACTCAACCAGCAATTTTGAAATCCCGCCGTGGCAGTGTACTACTTGAATACCTTTCTCATTAGCAATATCTTTACCCATATAAGATTCCGCGTGTCCCATAAAATTTGTAAGTAAAACAACGCAGTCAAAGGAACTCATTTTTGCTCTGAGACTTTGTTTATCTATATGCTTTTCAGACAAAGGGGGTACGCTTTCAACTTTAACAGCTCCGCATCCGAGAAGTCTCTTTCCGATTGTCCTCCTGGTCTCATCTCTTCCGCCGATAATAAAGATATTTTTCAATCCTTTAAGAAGATCCCTGGTTTCGATCCGCGGCTCACTGCTCTTTGATTCTTTCTGTAAACGCTGAAGCCAATCTGAAAGTGATGAGTCTGTACCCCCCATCAGCGACTCAAAAATACGGACTTGTTCAATAATATCTTTTTTTAATACCTCTGTAATCTTATCAAAGTTTTTATTTATAAGCACCAGGTATTTTCCGGAGAGCCCAGAAATAAACTCTTTAAGCCCCGACATTTCACCAACACTTAATAGATCAAATTTCTTTTCCGGTTTTTTCATGAACTTTTCCCTGACTTCAATATCATCAAAGAAAAGATCGAAGTTATCCCATTCATTATTTATTGCACAGGTTGTTAAAACAGAAGATGCAAATGATTCCAGATCATTCTGATCCGGTCTTATTTTGTCTTTGTAGAATTGGTAGAATGAGATTACCAGATCAAAAACTTCATCGCTATTTTCATCATTGATTTTATCATCAAATGCTTTCAGAAGTCCGGAATTAAATAATATATCTATTGAGTCTTTCACATCTTCATAATCACACTTTTCAAGTGAACTTCTGAATTCATAATCGAGATCGTTCTTATTCAAACCTTCGGAGTATGCCTTCGCGTTACAGCTTACCGCACTGTTCCATTCACCGTTTTGCGCGTATGCTTTAGCTATCTTTTTGTAATGCTTTTTCTCAAGCTTTACCTCGTTTAACAGCAGAACATCAATAAAATAGATAGCTCTCTCTTTGAAATTATAATCAGGGTTCTTGTTCTTTACTATCAGATCGAGAAAGTCATTACAAAATTCAATTGATGAGTCATCATTAACGCAGTGAATTGCTATATCCAATAACTGGAGTCGATTTTTAAACTCATTCTTCTGAAGCAGATTGCGGAGTATTTTTTCATAATCGGACTGCGAAGCGCTGCTCTTTTCATCTGCAAGCCAATCGAGTAATTCATCAGCTGATATCTGTTTTTTACTCAATCTGGACAATTCATGAGTATAGCGGTCTTTAAATAACTGGAAGTTTGCATTAACAGGACTATAATCAACTTCGATTTTTTCTTTAATTTGCGGCGGGAGTGGAACTGTAACATCAAAGGGCAATGCAAGCGCATATTGAGAAGCTTCAGTATGATCAATAAGCGCGGAACTTTTATCTTCGATGTGGTACATACTCAGATCATCGTTGGCTGGTGCGAATTTAAGTGTTAAGGCTTTGCTGTCAGGGGTCTCATCATGGTTAAGAATTGAACGATGCCCAAGGAAAGTATACCGGTCATTATTCCTTAAAAATACTTTGAGCAAATCCTCTTTACCGGAGAGTTCCGCCAGTATATTTTTTTCCTGTAATGTAACAGATTGAACTTCAACTTTTAAATATGGTCCAATACGTTTACATGTATCAGATTCTATAACCAGAAAATGTGAATCATTTTTATCTCTATATATACGCTGGTTATTTACGGGTTGAGGATAGGGTTTTGGTTTGTATTCTCTTTTGTTAGATCTTTTAAACGGTCTTTCACCTGGAACGTAACCGGATCTGTTTTTCCCGGAAGAATTATATTCTATAGGAATCCCTTCCCAGTGACCGGTATCGAGCTTTTTAAAATACAGCGGCCACAAGGCTAATCGTTTTTCGACACTGTCAATATCCGCCAGGCGATCATACTGTTTGAAGTAGGCCACAAGCTGTACGATGTTCAGCGGGCCGGTTTCAAGAATATATTCTCGCAGCACTTTGAAATTGACAGACTCTAATTCGTGCTTTTCAAAAATCGTTAACTCATTCGTTTTTTTCAGGTCTTTATTATTACTCATAAATGAAGCCTATTGATCAAAGCCATTTAAAATTGCATCTTCCCATATCTGCAAAGCCCATGAATGCTGTGTTGGTGAAAGAGGTTTTCTTTTATCCAGATATTTATCTCCAACGCTATAAGCAAAAGCTCTCCCTTTAGGTGAACTAAGACCATTATTCTTCATAAAACTGGAAAGCGCTTTCCAGTTTTCAGGATTATTCATTTTATTGTCTTCAAATGGCGGAGTATATTCAAGCTCCTGGTCGGCGTTAAGAAAGTTATCAAAGGATTCACGCAGATCTTCATCACTTAGTATGTTAAATGCTCTCAGTATACTTTTTGTACGTTCACCGGCAATCTGTTTGAATTCATCATTCTGGAACTTATCAGGATGCCAGGCTGTAAGCTGAAGCTTCTTTGCTTTTTCAAGCTCCTCTATTGTTGCACTCTGTTCAACTTCAAGAATTTCGTAATGATTTTTGTCTTTCCATGTCATAAACTAGAACCTCGTTAAGAATATCTTATTACATTTATATTTAAATGAGTTTATTTAATCTTATAGAAATATTTATCTATGTTATATTTAGCATTACCTACTTCATGCAGCAGATATATACCTTTGAAAGTGAAGTCCATTTTATTAATCATAGAGATAATAATCTGAATGAACTCATCTGAATTTTCATCCAAAACTTCAAAATGGAGAGAAGTATCTACAACAAGGATTAAATATATCCCCGTATAATCCTTTAATCCTTTCTTTTCTAAATTCTTTATAATCCCTTGTTTATATTCTTCAATTACATCATCATCAAGATTGTTAAGACTAGTTATTCCTTTTGTATTCAACTCAATTGCATTTTTATTCTGTTTTGCACCCTCGACAAAAGAAGTGATTTCAAAGAATGTCTCACTTCCATCAGGTTGTACTGAAACAGCATCAAATCCCTGATTACCTAATATTATATTTAATTGAGAATTACCGTCGCAATATCTTGATTGACTGTAGCAATAGAGTGGATAAAATTCTTCTAAGAATTTTTTAAATCCCCCCTTTTTTAATCTTGCTTCAGCTTTTAATTCATTACTATCCTGAACCGCATTGAATATATAATAAAAATATTCATTCATCTCATATGGTGTTCTTGGTGTCTCTAGTTCCGCAAATAATTCTTTATTGATTTGAATTGAATCAGCCATTTACAGCTCCATCGTTTAGTAATTCTTTTATAAAACTATTCAGACCTCAGCCTGCATTAGAGAGAAGGATTCGAAACATAAAATTATTAACACCTTTGTTTAAATAGAAAATATAGAGCATCATTATTTTCTGTTGATATATAAAACTATCTATAGTTGTTTATTTTACTAATTGAAACTTTTAAGTTTTTTAAATTATACGCATCAATATCAATATTACCTTTATCAGTATTAATCGTTTTCTTTTTATTTTTTAATTCTCTGATGAAACTCTCAAACTGTTTTTTGTTGATTTCCTTTTCAGGGCATTTAGGTCCGAGGATGATCTCCGTTAATTGAAGAGGTAATTGTTTACTGTTCAATTCAAACTCGACATAAGGATTCAGAATGCTATTACTTTCTGTTAACAACCAACCTTTTTTAACATCATTATCAAGATGTATATATAA
>Ga0116171_10006397_pt1 | contig 10186 bp, 8 predicted proteins | sample AD_JPNHW2_MetaG_FD_89798 | JGI IMG/M metagenome (GOLD analysis project Ga0116171, IMG submission 89798) | Active sludge microbial communities of municipal wastewater-treating anaerobic digesters from Japan - AD_JPNHW2_MetaG | ecosystem: Engineered > Bioreactor > Anaerobic > Digestate | place...
CAAACCAGGGAGGCGCTTCGCACCTCGTTCTCCCGCCGTGGGCCTGGCAGACCCGCGCGATTTGAAACCGCGGTAAACCCACGCCAGGCGCTCAGCCGGTTGCTTGAATACCTCAAACCGTTCAAAGTAACCCTGGTCCTGGTTACCGTCTTCGTCGTCATTTATACCCTGTTAGGGTTGCTTGGACCTTACCTGATGGGCCGGGCGATTGACCAGTTCATCGGCGGAAAAAACCCAGCCGGCCTTCTGCGGACCGTCCTTTTCATGTTGGGGGCTTACCTGGCGAACAATCTTTTCCAGGCCGCGGCCAGCCTGATTATGGCCCGCGTTTCGCAGGATGCCCTGAAGCTCATTCGGCGGGACCTCTTCGAGCATCTTCAGCAGCTTTCCATCGGCTTTTTCGATACCCATCCGACTGGGGGCCTGATGAGCCGCCTGACCAACGATGTGGATGCCATAAACCAGGCGGTTTCCCAAAACGTGGTTTCGTTAATCGCCAGCTTGCTCACCATGCTTGGCATCATCGTCACGATGTTCCTGTTAAACGCGTGGCTTGCGTTGGGCACCCTGGTGGTCATCCCCATCATGCTCTGGTTCTCAAATTTTGTGGCCAAATACACGCGCAAGGGCTTCCAGAACCTGCAGTATCAATTGGGAGGGCTGAACGCTATCACTGAGGAAGCCTTTAGCGGGCAAAAGGTGATTAAGGCCTTTCGCCACAAGGACTCTGTCACCCTGGATTTTGACAAGCAAAACCAGGCTGTCTATAAGGCTGGCGTCTATGCCAACAGCTACGCGTTGTTATTGATGCCGCTTACGTTCGTTTTGGGCAACTTTTTCGTGGTGGTGATGGCCGGCCTGGGCGGGTGGTTGGCCTTACGGGGCCTGGTGACTGTGGGCCTCATTGCCACCTTCATCAATTATGGACAAAATTTTGTTTCCCCGCTACGCCAGATTTCTAACATTTTTAACTCCATCCAAGCAGCCCTGGCCGGTGCTGAGCGGGTGTTTGAAATCATCGACGCCAAGCCGGAAATCATGGATTCACCCCAGCCGGTGGAGTTCGAGACCATCCAGGGCGAGGTCGACTTCGAGCATGTAAGCTTTGGTTATGTTCCGGAGGTCACCGTCATCAAGGATATGACCCTCAAGGCAAAACCTGGACAGATGATTGCCCTGGTTGGGCCAACCGGGGCCGGCAAGACGACCATCGTCAACTTGTTAACCCGCTTCTACGAAATTCAGGATGGGAAAATAAGCATTGATGGCGTCGATATCCGGGATGTGCGTAAGGATGACCTGCGGAAGAAGCTGGGGCTGGTGTTACAGGATACCTTCCTTTTCTCTGGCACCGTGATGGAGAATATCCGTTTTGGCCGCCTGGAGGCCACAGATGAGGAGTGCGTTCGTGCGGCCGAGCTGGCGGACGCGGACCACTTCATCCGCAGCCTGCAACAGGGGTACCAAACCCAACTCGGCGAGCGGGCAGGCAACCTCAGCCAGGGTCAAAGGCAGCTGCTTTCCATCGCGCGCGCCATCCTGGCAGACCCAGCCATCCTCATCCTGGACGAAGCGACCAGTAGCGTTGACACGCGCACGGAAGCACGCATCCAAAAATCCCTGCTCAAGTTAATGGATGGGCGCACCAGCTTTGTCATCGCCCACCGCCTAAGTACTATTCGCGACGCGGATGTGGTGGTGGTGATTGATGATGGTAGGATTGTTGAACAAGGCACGCACGACGAGCTGCTGGCCAAGCAGGGCTTTTACCATCACCTTTACATGAGCCAATTCAAGGGCCAGGCCATCTAAAAGAGCCTGTAGGGTAAACAAACCAATACCCCGAGGTGCGGTGTGCTGCCAGGTTGTGGGTGCTTGCAAGTAAGCGAATTTTGATTCTAAAAGTAGCGTTTGTTTGGTGGCAACCGGGCTATTTGATGAGCGGCACAATCAACAGCGAGGCCATGCCAATCAGCTTCATGAAGATGAGCGTGGAAGGTCCAGCCACATCCTTGAGCGAGTCCCCGACGGTGTCCCCAATCACCGCCGCAATGTGCTCGGGTGTGCCACGTGAGAATTCCAGGTTTTCGATCGTCTTTTTGGCATTGTCAAACGCGGTGCCCGTGTTGTTGAAGAAGGGTCCCAACAAGGCCGAACAGGCCACAGAGCCCACCAAAACAGCTCCCAGCGCGTTCATGCCAAATGCGAACCCAATCGCGATTGGAACCAAAATGCTGATGGCGCTGGGTAGAATCATCTCATGCAACGCGTTACTGGTGGCGATGTCGATGCAGTGCGAATAGTCCGGTTTTGCTGTGCCCTTGATGATATCGGGGTTCTTGTCAAACTGGTCACGCACCTCATCCACCATCTTTTCGGCTGTTTTAGCCGTGGAACCAATCACCAATGATGAAATCAGGAAAGGCAGGCAGACGCCAATGAACAGGAAGCTCAGGTTGAACGGCGTGGTGACGTCAATCGCCTCGATGCCCGCCAGCCTGTAAAAGGTCAGGAAGATGACAAATGCTGTAATCGTGCCCGAAATCATGGCGTAGGCTTTGGTGATGGCTTTCATCGTGTTGCCGACTGAATCAAGCCTGGAGAGCTTGTCAATCACACCCTGCTCGGCTTGGGACATGCCGGCGATGCCTGCCGCATTATCCACGATGGGACCGAAAGCGTCTGCTGCCATAATGAAGGTGATGAGCAGATCCGTGCCGATGTTGACCCCCACCAGTGCCAACAGGCTGTTGCCTGAAAGGGTGTAGACGCCAACCACAACAGCCATCAACACGATTACGGGCAGAACGGGGCTTTGGAGGCCGTACGAGATGCCCGTAATCAGGTTCAATGCGGCGCCACGGTTGGAAGCCTTGGCAATGTTTTTGACGGGCTTGCCTTCCATGCCGGCGTAATAGCGTGTGCTCAGTGATGCGATGGTGGTAATCAGTACGCCCAATGTGGCGGCGATGCCAATAATCCAATCGTTGAGCAGCAGAAGCGACATGCTCAGTGCGCCGGCGATGCTGAGGATGGAGCTGACAAACAAGCCGACGTTGAATTGCGCGGAGGGCGACATGCCCGGCTTCCACTCACGGCTGGCAAAAATCCCGATGGCGGAAGCGAAAACGCCCACGCTTTGCAGCAGGAACGGGAAGAAGATACCCTTTTGCCCGTACACGGATGCCATGGCAATGGCCACAATCGAGCCGGTGACCAGGTCGTCGCTGAACGTCTGGAAAAGGTCCGCGCCACGACCCGCGCAATCACCCACATTGTCGCCAACCAGGTCGGCAATGACCGCCGCGTTGCGGGGGTCATCTTCCGGGATGTTGGCTTCAATCTTGCCGACGAGGTCCGCGCCGACATCGGCGGACTTGGTGAAAATGCCCCCGCCAATTTGGGCAAATAAAGCGGCCAAACCACCGCCAAACGCAAAACCAATCAGCGCGTTCGGGTCTTTGAAGACGCTAAAAAGCACAGAAAGCACAATCAGGCTCAAGCCCGTAATGCAGAAGCCCATAACCGAACCACCAAACAGGGCGGTACGGAAGGGGCTACGCTTCCCCTCATTGGCAATATCCGCGGTTTGCAGGTTGGTCCGTACGCTCACGCTCATGCCGATATAGGAGGCCAGCAACGAGGTGAGCACACCAAAAACAGCTGTCAGAGCCGCTTTCCAATCCAATATCCAATACAACAACGCGGCAAAGAAAGGCGTCACTAACAGGATGGTCTTGATTTGGCGCCTGAGATATGTGCGGGCACCAAACCGGATGTCATTAGCCACATCCACCATGGCCGCCGACTTAACCGGTCGTAGCGTGATGCGTAATATGAAATAGGCCGCCAGCGCGATGCCCATCAACCCGGAGGCCAGGGAAACCGCGTAAAGCTTCATGTCCAGCGTGAACACCAGCACGATGCTGATGAGGAGAACGCCGATGCCCAAGAAGAACCATCGGTTGTGGAGAATGGAAGAGACCTGGCCCTGGATATTGTGCTTCTCAGTTGTTGAAGTCGTTGGCTGCATGGTTGACCGTTGACCTTCCCGATATGAAAAAAAGATGATGTATGTTTATGCGAATGTGACCAAATCTCCGTGGGGCTGAGAGCTTATGCAGTCCGATTCAATCGCGAGCGCATTTTTTGTGGCAAGCAATTATACATCCAACATTCATGAAAATCTGAATAGGGATTTGTGAAAGAACTGGATTTTCACCAAGCGCAAGACCACTTGGGCTGCCAGGCATCTCTGGCAAAAGCTGTTCGTACTACCTCCTTTTTTCCAAAACCGGGCTCAGGCTTACACAGCCTGTTTCTGTTGTGAATCCCCACGCAGTAAAATGGAAACATTAAAAGTGTTGAGAAATTTTTTGGTGGGTCCGGCTGGCTGTGACTAACCGTGGAAACTGGAAGGTAGGTAAAGATGGAAAACGCGAATAATTCAATTACAGAAACAGAAAAACAGGCACAGATAGCCACATTGGCCATGCGGTTTGAAAAGAACAAGAGGCGCCATGCCGATATTGCGTGGTCAGACGTGCTGGCCAGGTTGCAGGACGCGCCCGCGAAGCTTGCGTCCCTGGCTGCAATGGAAGGTACTGGCGGGGAGCCGGATGTGGTTGGGCGCGACCCAGCCAGCGGAGAGTTCCTTTTCTTTGATTGCTCAGCAGAAACCCCCGAAGGACGGCGCGCCCTGTGTTATGACCACGCGGCCTTTGAAAGCCGGAAGACCGCCAAGCCCGCGGGCTCGGCCATGGACCTGGCGGCTGAAATGGGAATTGAACTGCTGAATGAAGAACAGTATCGCTACCTTCAAACGCTCGGAGAATTCGACCTGAAGACCTCCAGTTGGTTAAATACACCAGCCCCGATGCGTAAGCTGGATGGCGCGCTCTTTGGCGACAGGCGCTATGACCGGGTGTTTGTCTACCATAACAGCGCCCCGTCCTATTATGGCGTACGCGGTTTTCGCGGTGTGTTGAGGGTTTGAACACGACCAACACAGGGGTAAAAGCACTAACCAGTCGCGCATTTTAACCCCGTTTCCCGTACCCAAGAGGAAATAAACGCACGCCCACCTGTAGAACTTAAGGTTGTGGAGAGCATCCCCAGCCCTATTAAAAAACGGGTCTGCATATAATTAAGGAGACATTCCCCAAGTATTTCCAGCTTTTTGATATTCCTGAAAAAAACAGGAGCATGATGAAATGAATACCCCAATACTCCGTCAGCTTGATTTCGACAAGGACCTTGCCGCGGTGGCTGCCCTGTTTGTCAGCGAAATGGATGAAGCCGAGAGCGTGGAATCCCTGCGGAAATTCCTGGAAGAGCATGGCGACAGGAACCTGGGGGTCCACGTCGCGGTTGATGAAAAGGACAACCTGGTGGGTTTTAACTGGCTATTTCGGGACAAGGAAATCCCGGAACGCGCCCAGGCATACCTTGTCGTTCAGCCGGAGTGCCGGAAACAGGGCGTGGGGCGTTTGCTGCTTGCCGACCTGGAAAATGCGGCCTGCCAGGCGGATATTTTGGACGTGCGGGCCACCGTACCAGACAAGAACCCCGAGTACCTGCGATTTGCCCAGGACCACGCCTGTGAAGTCCTCAAGCATGTTATCGGCATGGAATTGAACCCGGCTTTACTGGATTTGGAGCCCTTCAAGAATCTGGTCCAAGCCCTGGAAGCACAGGGATTCCACTTCACCTCCATGCTCGCCCTCGGGGACACCCCTGGCGCCCGTGAGAACCTCTTTAGGTTAAACGACACTGCCTCCAGCCAAACCATGGGTTCTGATGGGGAACATTCCTGGACGGATTTTGAGGATTTTAACCAGAGCGTGTGTGAATCGGACTGGTACAAACCCGCGGGGCAGCTGGTGGTGATTGAAAGGCAGACTGGTCGCTGGGTCGCGATGAGTGCCATAACCCGCTTTGAGGGGTCTGACTACGCCTACAATCTCTTTACCGGTGTGGATGAAGACTACCGCAGCCGTGGACTGGCCAGGGCGGTAAAAGCGCTCGCGCTGGAATATGCCCGCGACAACCTTGGAGTGACTCGCGTCCGCACCCACCATCTTGAAGCAAACTTGCCGATGATTGCCGTGGACCGCCACCTGGGGTATGAGGTCATTCCCGGTTATTACACGGTCCGGAAAGTGCTGCCTGGCATGCCAGGTGGCTGAAGGCTCTCCAGTTCACGGGCAGCAGCCTCCCCCTTGCCCGGGTGACCTGGCTTAGCTAAAGAAGCATTGCCAGGGTCAGAAACCAACCAACGATTCCCACAAACACTGCCCACTCCGCCACGGCAACAATCATGACCGTCGGCCGACTGGTTTCTTCCGCCTCCAGCGCGCGATCCTGGTTTTGGTGGGCTTTCCAGATGAGGTATAAAAACCAAATGAAGGCTGCCATGGTTGGGATTCCAACCCATCCAGCAGCGCGTGGGATAATGGTTTTCCCAGCGGGCTGGGTCAGAATTGCCAACGAATAAAGCAGCACGGTCATCAGGCCGCAGCGGAAGAAGGCGATGGCTGCCTTGGAATGTGGGTTGTAGCGGTCCAACGAAAAGAAGCCCACGAAGATGAGCGCAATGGAGGTCAACGCGCCGAAAACCAACGCGATTTTGGCCAGCCACCCGGGTAGGAGAAGGCCCAATTGGATGGCTGCCGGCAGTAGAAGGAATCCACATAATACCGCGCTGGCGTTGAACGCCCAGGCCCGGCGGGACACACCGACTTCCCCCAGTTCAGAAATGAAATGGTTCAGTGGCGAATACCTTTCCCCTGTTTTCCCGCGGTATGCCAGGCCAGCCACCAGGCATCCCGCTATCATCAGCAGGCTGCCCAAAACAGCCGCGTATTTGAAAAGCAAAGGGTTGGTCATAATCGCCGGCATTTCCCCCTCCTCCTATTCGGCGCCTGTGGGCGGGGCCATTTCTGAGCGGTAGGGTCCAAACCGGGGGAGGTCCCATGCGTCCACCTGGGTTAGCGCGTCTGTTTCCGGGTCGAGCAGGTAATCATTTCCGTCCCGGTGCAGGATGGGGATTTTCCGTCCCATTTTGCTGAAGGCGTCCCGCATCTCTTCAGAGAGGTCATAATAACTGTCGTAATCCTGGGGTATATCAAAGAGCAGTGCGTCGTAGGTTTGGATGAATTCCTGGCGAAATACTTGGCTGACCTGGTCCAGGTGGCTTAACACCCAGCAGGCGTGCTCGAAATCCCAGTTATAGGCCAGGCCGATAAAGCAGTCGTCGGCGGTGATATATGGGAAAAATGGGAACTGCCTGCAGCTGATGCTGCGATAGGGCCGCTCGCAGGCTTGTGGACCCAGGCAGGCCAGCAGGCACATGTGGCTGGGCGTTTCCTGCTCCAGCGTGCCCGGATTGGTAAGCTCCCCGGGGCACTCATCGCCCCGGTAGGAGTGCCACAGGTTCGTCCGTGTTTTCAGGTAGTCCCACTCCGTGTGGTAAGTTGCCGGCACCGCGACGCAAATATCGCAGCAGAAGGGAATCCCATGCGGATTGTAGGGCGCGCACAGGCTGCCGCAATCCAGCGCGGTGATAGGTTGGTCGAAGTGGTCATAGACCTGTCGAAAATCGGGGAAAGGCACAGGTGTGGTCATGGGCTCCTATATCATTCAAATTGTATCAATTAATCAGGCCCCGGCGTTGGAAAATCCATTATTGCGTCCCATGCCGATTTTCTTGCAATAACTCATAAGGCTTCGGGAACTTCCTTGTGCATCTCACGTCTTAAACATGTAGAAGCAATAAAATAACATTCTACCTGTCCATGACCTTCAACGCCCACCTTCACAACCAAATTTAGAACAGAAAGGTTGTTCAATGCGCAAAACAATATTTTTCCCAATCCTGCTTATCATGACGCTCATGCTTACTGGCTGCAATTTGCCAGCTTTGATGACCACTCCCACCACGAATACCAACCTGCCTTGCTGTGGGGCCTCCCAACCCCCGGATAGTGGCTGTGCGCCTTGTGGCACCGAAGCCCCACCGGTTTGTGACTCCTGCGAAGCGATTCCCTCCTCAGGCTCCACCTTGCCAGAAACGTCCGCACCGACAGAATGCCCGGTTTGTGAACCCGCGCCCCTGGCCTGCCCTTATTGCGCCACCAGTCCGGCGGAAGCTTTCACACTCGCCCAGGCCGGAACCGTGGTTATCGAAGCCCTTAAGGCCAAAAACATGACCCTTCTGGCCAGCTTTGTTCACCCTGATCGGGGTCTGCGCGTCTCCCCCTATGCCTTCGTCAGTGATGAAAACGTGCTGCTCAGCCAAAGCGAACTTGCTGCCATTTTGTCTGATGGTACCATCAGGCAGTGGGGTTACATGGATGGCAGCGGCGCGCCAATCCTGAAGACCTTTGCCGAGTATTATGACCAATTCATTTACAACGTGGATTTTGCCAACCCGCAAATCGTCGGTTATAACGTCGCGATTGGCCAGGGGAACTCCATTGATAACCTTACCGAGTACTACCCCAACGCTGAGTTCGTGGAATACCACTTTAAGGGTTTTGACCCCCAGTACGAGGGGATGGATTGGCAAAGCTTGCGCCTGGTCTTTGAAAAGATAGGCAGCATGTACTACCTGGTGGGCTTGGTTCACGCCCAGTGGACCATCTGAGCGATTATTTTGCAGCCCCGGCCAACCCTTTGCGGTGACACCTCAACAAAAATACAGGGAGCCATTCAGGCTCCCTGTATCGTTTTCTATTAATTAATCCAGCATGAGGGGTACTTCGCCCTCAGGCAGAATGAGCTCGCAGCCTGTTCGGGCGATGAGCTCTTGCAGGGTGATGTCTGAGGCGATGGCGACCAGCTTCAGGCCGGCTTCGGTTTTGTTCAGGATGGCCAGGTCGGTCACGATGGTCGTGACCCGGCCCTCCGAAGTGAGCGGGAGCGTGCAGCGTTTCACGATTTTAGGGTCGCCATTCTTGGTATTGTGCTCCGTGGCCACAATCACCTTTTTGGCCCCTGAAACCAAGTCCATCGCGCCTCCCGGGCCGGGCAGTAGTTTTCCGGGCAGGTACCAGTTGGCCAGGTTGCCTAGCTCATCCACCTGCAGTGCGCCCAAAACCGTCGCGTCCAGGTGCCCGCCGCGGATAATTCCAAACGAGGTCACGCTGTCAAAAGTGAAACCACCGGGCAGGCAGGTGATGTATGCCGCCCCCGCGTCAATCAAATCGAGGTTTTCTTCACCTTCGCGGGCTTTTGGTCCACAGCCAAGCAGCCCGTTTTCAGCCTGTATAAAAATTGTGACGCTCTCCGGCAAATAATTGGCGGCCAGGGTCGGGATGCCGACGCCCAGGTTCACCAAATCGCCGTCCTTCAGGAGGGATGCCACGTTTTTGGCAATAAATTCCCGCACGTTCTTCATGCTTTTTCCTCCGCGCTTGGAATCACCATGTCCACATAAATGCCCGCGACATCCACATGTTCGTAGCCAATCTCGCCAACAGGCACCAGCCGGTCGGTCTCCAACATTACGTAACTGGCCGCGGACGCCATGGCCGGGTTGAAATTCTTGGAAGTGCCAAAGCATAACCCGTTACCCATTGGGTCCGCGAGGGAGGCTTTGACCAGGGCCAGGTCGGCAGCCAGGGGCATTTCAAGCACGTATTTGATGCCGTTGATTGTTATTTCCTGCTTGCCTTCAGCAATCATTGTGCCGACGCCGACTGTGGTCAGGAACCCGCCGATGCCACAACCGCCAGCCCGGATGCGCTCTGCCAGTGTGCCCTGGGGGATGATTTCAATGTCCAGCACGTGAGCCTCGTACAGCGCGCATACGTCGGAATTGGTGGCGATGTAGGAGATTTTTAGGTGCGAAACGCGCCCATCCTTGATCATCTTGGCGGCAGGGGACCAAATACTTCCCTCGGCATTGCTGCAATTATTGACAATGAGGGTGATGTCTTTCACCCCGCTTTCTTCCAGCCAGCGCACCAGTGTGCCTGGGACGCCCACCTTGTTAAAGCCACCCACCATGATGCTTTGTCCATCCCGGAACTGCCTCATCACGGCATCCTTGCTGGCTAGTTTGTTAACTCTAATCTTTCCCAAGCGACCTCTCCCTTCAGCCTTTTGTAAAAAACAACTCATCCGCCACGCTGTGAACCTTGCGGGCTTCGCGCGGGCAGGAAATATTATACCCTGTGGGGGC
>Ga0116171_10006401_pt1 | contig 10183 bp, 10 predicted proteins | sample AD_JPNHW2_MetaG_FD_89798 | JGI IMG/M metagenome (GOLD analysis project Ga0116171, IMG submission 89798) | Active sludge microbial communities of municipal wastewater-treating anaerobic digesters from Japan - AD_JPNHW2_MetaG | ecosystem: Engineered > Bioreactor > Anaerobic > Digestate | place...
TACGGCAGGCGCCGAGGCGACACAGGCAGGAGAGGAATCATATTCTGCTTGATGTGCCGCAAAGATGTCTTTCATCAATCCCCCGAGAATTTCCATCACTTTATTCCAACAAGAAAACCAAAATAACGACGAGTTCTTGGATTTAATCTATTCTACAATACTTATGTCTTTGGTTCAACAAAAAAAGGAATCCTTACGACCAGGTCTCGTCTGTTTTCCGTTGACCCAAACAGAGCCTATTCAGGGAACAGATCGGGGAATGAAATGATATGAGTGATACGCGATTCGAACGCGTGACCTTCGGCTCCGGAGGCCGACGCTCTATCCAGCTGAGCTAATCACCCGAGTAGGAACTCGTTTTTCGTAAACCATGCGCCCGAGTTCTTATAACAAAAACGCTTGCAGAACGACGACAAAGGATAGTATGTTGGTGGCGGAAAGTCAATCAGATTATGGAAACGCTTTTACTTGCCTCGTCTTCTCCCAGACGAAAAGATATTCTTAGGTCGCTTTCAATACCCTTTATTTCGATTGATCCCGATATTGATGAATCAGCATTCAGTGATCTGACTCCTGAAATGCAAGTCATCGCTCTATCGAAAGCTAAAGCATTGGAAGGACGCGAGAAGTACGAAAAAACCTTAACTTCCAGTCGAATGTTCAGCTCAAACACTGATGCACCCGCTCTAGCAGGAACACCTGCTTTGACTGGAGCGCCGAACTTCCTACTCGCAGCCGACACTCTTGTTGCGTATCAAGAGACGGGCAGCAGTTCCCAAATTACTTCATCTACTAAGGTGAATGTGTGGCATGTGATAGGAAAACCAGAATCCAGGGAAGACGCCCAGCTCATGTTGGAGCGTTTGCAAGGTAGGTCTCATTTTGTGTACACGGCCCTGTGCCTTGTCAATCTGAAAACACGAGAAACGAGGCAGGAGTTGTCCCGATCCACCGTTAGATTCGCTCCAATGTCTCAAGACGAAATACGGTTCTATCTCGACACTGAAGAATGGCAAGGAGTGGCTGGCGCATACCGGCTTCAGGGCAAGGGTGCATGGTTTATAGAGTCGATCGAAGGTTCACCCTCTGGCGTAATGGGCTTGCCAATACGTGAACTTTATGGCATTCTAAAAAAGTCTGGTTATACCTTGAATTGATCTTAACAGGATCGTCTGTATGATCGGACACAAGCGCCATGTTGGGCGCTTATATCTTCCGTCGAATTTGCCCTGGTCCCACTGTGCATCCCACGGATGGACAGAATGCCGGCAATTAAGGACGAGAAATAGAGAAGGGGATCAGACAGAGTCTGATCACGGGAGGAATGCATGGCCGTTGTTACCATGAAAAATCTGCTCGAATCTGGGGTTCATTTTGGCCACCAGGTAAAGCGATGGGATCCCCGGATGAAGAAATACATCTTCGCCGAACGCAATGGGATTCACATTATCGATCTTCAGAAGACAATACAGGCAATCAAAGAAGCCTATGATGCCGTTCAAAAAACGGTGACCTCAGGCAAGAGTGTGCTGTTTGTCGGAACCAAAAAGCAGGCTCAGGCTGCAATTCAAAAAGAAGCCGAGCGCTGTGAGCAATTCTATGTCAACAATCGTTGGCTAGGCGGTATGCTCACCAACTTCTCCACGATCAAGAAATCTATTCAAAGGCTCAAGAAAATTGAGCGCATGGAAGTAGACGGTACCTTTGACAGTCTTACCAAGAAAGAGATAGCAAGCCTACAGAAGGAAAAGGCAAAACTGGAGAAGAACCTTGGCGGTATAAAGGAAATGAAAGAGCTTCCTGGTATTCTCTTTGTTGTTGACACACGCAAGGAAGCCATCGCCGTTGCCGAAGCCCAGCGTCTCGGCATCCCAATTGTTGCCATTGTAGACACCAACTGCAACCCCGAGGGCATCACCTACCCTATCCCCGGCAACGACGATGCCATTCGTTCCATCAGCCTCTTTACCCAGATTATTGCCAACGCCGTTATTGAGGCTGGTGCATCCGAGGGCCTCAAGATAATCGAGAGCCTGCCATCCGACGAAACAGAAGAAGTCGCTACTGACGCTGCCAAAAAAGACGAAGACGAGGTCGAAATAGATATCAACCAGTATGCCTCGGGTCAGGTTCCTGAAGTCAAAGAAGAAGACCTCCAGGAATCTGCTGAAGAAGCCGCGCTACCCCTTGTAGACGAAGACAAACTCTACGAGACTAAATAAGGAGACAGACGCATGGAAATCAAAGCTTCAGATATAAAAAACCTGCGCGAACGTACCGGTGCAGGCATGATGGACTGCAAAAAGGCACTTACCGAAGCGCAAGGCGATTTTGCGGGTGCAGAGAAGCTCTTACGTGAATGGGGCATGGCAGGCGTCGAAAAACGCGCCGGGCGTGCTACCAATGAAGGCAAAGTTTTTGTCGCCGAAGCCAAGAATGCTATTTCCGCAGTAGAAATCGATTGTGAGACCGATTTTGTCGCGAGAAACGTCGATTTCAATACTGCGGGCAGTAAGGTTGCACAAAGAGCTCTTGAACTCAAGGCGACTGAGCCTACGGAAGAACTCCAGACCATGGTCAAAGAGCTTGCTTCCATAATTAAGGAAAACCTTTCCCTTAATCGAGTCGTATACATGATGGCAGACAGCAACGAGTATCTGCATAGCTATATCCACGGTGAGGGAAAAATCTGCGTCATTGTCAAAGCTCGCGCAGACAAGCCGGAGGCTTTTGAAAACGAGAAAGTCAAGGCTTTTATTCATGATGTTGCCCTGCATGTAGCTGCCTTTAACCCGATGTTCCTGGATCAGTCAAAACCGGACCCAAAGTGGTTAGATGAACAAAAAGAGATCTTTGCAAAACAGGTAGAACTGGATGAGAAAGTTAAGGGTAAACCCCAAAAGGTTATTGATGGCATTCTTCAGGGAAAGATAAAGAAGCTTATGTCTGAAGTTTGCCTAAAGGATCAAGGCTTTGTTCGAGACGAAAAAATGAGTGTCGCGACAGCCATGGACGCGGTAAAACGGGAAACCGGGTTTGAGTTCGATATAGTCGACTTTATTTATATTCGCGTCGGAGCAGGGGCCTAGAACACAAAAACCGGGAACTTGAGGTATCAATTCCTTAGGTTCCCAATTTTTTATGTAGACAGTATCTATGGGGAGGCATTATGGAATCCACACAGTCAATATGCGAAGACCGAATGAAAAAAACAATCGCATCGCTGAAAGAAGAATTCAACACCATCAGAACGGGTCGAGCTTCGCCTGCTCTCCTCGATAAAATACGGGTCGATTACTATGGACAAAAGACTCCGTTATCCCAAGTTGCGACAGTTTCGGTGCCCGAGGCGCGCTTGATTGTCATCCAGCCTTGGGATCGTACTCTCTTTAGCGAGATTGAGAAAGCGATTCTAAAGTCAGAATTGGGTCTCAATCCATCAAATGATGGCAAGGTCATACGTATTGCCATTCCACCCCTCACGGAGCAACGCCGCAAAGAGCTTGTGAAGACTGCTCGTTCTATTGCTGAGCAAGCCAGAGTGGCTGTAAGAAACATACGGCGTGACGGCCTCGAAGAACTGAAAAAACAACAGACGGCAGGTGGAGTCCCTGAAGATACAATAAAGAAAGAAGAAGAGGATTTACAGAAACTGACGGATTCCTACATCGCTCAGATCGGTAAGATCCTTGAAGAAAAAGAAAAAGAGATAATGGAAGTCTGACTTTTTGCAGGATTTGTGAATTCTCTGTTTTTATTTTTCGTCGCCGAGCTCGTGCATAGTCGTGCATAATGAGGCATATGAATACTAACTTAAGTTTGCCAGAGCATGTCGCCATCATAATGGATGGCAACGGACGTTGGGCCTCAGCCAGGGGACTCCCTAGAACCGAAGGACACCGTGAAGGGCTCACTGCGGCCAAGAGGATCGTCAAGTTTGCATCTTCGCTTGGTATTTCTTACCTCTCACTCTACACCTTTTCTACAGAAAACTGGCGCCGTACACAAGAAGAAGTGGGATTCCTGATGGGGCTCATACGGAACCATCTTAGAGCGGAATTGGACTTCTATCGTGAGAACAAAATCAAAGTGGTCCATTCCGGACAACGTGATGGCTTGCCAAAAGATATACTCAAAGAAATAGACGATATTGTTCTCGAAACCGCCCATTTTCCAGGCCTTGTCGTAAACTTGGCTATAAATTATGGGGGGCGAAACGAACTCGTCAGGGCTGTCTACAAAGCTTTGGATGCCGGCGTATCAAGAGAATACTTCAAAGATCCTGCTAGCGCTGAAACGATCATTTCGTCGTATCTGGACCATCCAGAAATTCCTGATCCTGACCTTATCGTTCGTACAGCCGGTGAATATAGGATCTCGAACTTTCTTTTGTGGGAATCGGCTTATTCGGAGTTGTATTTTTCTACAAAGTTCTGGCCAGATTTCTCCGAAGACGATTTTCAAACAGCACTCGATAGCTATGCCGGACGTAAACGTCGATTCGGAGGACTAGGATGACCCGGAACACTCTGCAACGGCTCTTGCTGTTTTCATTGGGAGTGCCGCTTTTTATACTTGTTGTGCTTTTTGCCTCGTTTGCCCGCGATGTTCTGTTGGTACTCTTTATACTTGTAGTGCAGTACTTTGCCATTCGAGAGATGGCGTCAATGTTCCTGGACCGTGGTATCAGAGTCAAAGGCAAAACCACGGCAGTCTTATCACTCATCTTGAGCGGATCAGTATATCTCTATCCGTGGATCAACCAGTATCTTGGGTTATGGTTCTCTACAATAGAGTTTTTTTTCCTTTTGTGCATGCTGTTCAGTCTCATCACATTGGCACCCTTTGCTTTTTCTTCTGCGCCAAGAATTGGTGAGACCTTGCCCGAAATCTCCGCAAACCTTTTCATGTTCTTTTATTGCGGCATCTTAGGTTCTTTCATTATTTATATCATTTCGTGTTTTGGCCAACTCAAAGCTCCAGTTTTTACATTTGCACTCCTGACCTTTGGGAATGACAGTCTTGCCTGGCTTCTAGGTAACATACTTGGTAAGCATAGAAATATCACGGCAGTCAGTCCCAACAAGAGTCTTGAAGGCTTTGTAGGCGGAGTTCTGGGTTCGCTCATAGGAAGCGTCTTGGCTTTCTTCCTTTTTCCCGAGGCAAATTTCGGCTCAATATGGAGAGCGCTTTTGCTGGGATTAAGCATGTCGATTTTTGTAATTGTAGGAGATCTTGTGGAAAGCGCTCTAAAAAGATCTGCAGGCGTAAAAGACTCAAGTACGATTGTGCCAGGAAGAGGTGGTATACTTGATTCATTCGACAGCTTGCTTTTTTCTTCGCCAATCTTTGTCTTTGCTTCGCTGATAGCGGGTTTTTTCCCTGCTCCTTGAGTGCTATTACGCAAATGGACCACACAAAAAGAATCGTTGTCCTGGGTGCAACGGGATCAATCGGTAAACAAACTCTCGCCTGCATCGATGAGGCAAATCGTCTACGACCAGGCACCTTCGAGATCGTCGGGCTATCGGCATACTCCAATGTCCAGGCGCTTGAGGAACTTGCAAAGCGATACCCCAAAGCGGGTCTGGCCTGCGTTGGTCTTTCAGGGACAGGCGGCACATCTCCTGGCTCGAATCTGGGAACAGGTTGGTTTTTTGGGCCCGATGCCATCAGAAAACTTCTTGATTCTCAAAAAGCCGATTTGGTGGTCAATGGCATTGCAAGCGCCGGAGGTTTTCTTGCGTCGATTCTTGCACTTGAACACGGTTGTAACCTTGCGCTCGCAAATAAAGAGTCCGTGGTCATGGGGTTTAGCCAAATAAAGCGATTGGCTGACGCAAAAGGGCTTTTTATCATCCCTGTAGATTCAGAACACGCTGCGCTTTTTCAACTCACTTCGCGAATTGGCATGCAGTCTATAACCGAGCTTACACTGACTGCCTCGGGTGGACCGTTCAGAACTATGTCCCTCGAACAGCTAAAGGCAATTTCGCCCGAAGATGCTGTTCGGCATCCAGTCTGGAAAATGGGGAAAAAGATCAGTATCGACTCTGCAACGCTAGCCAACAAAGGCCTGGAACTTATAGAAGCTGTACGGTTATTCTCAATGCCGGAAGATCGTATAAGTATCCTTGTTCACCCGGAAAGCATTGTCCACGCCCTTGTAAGGACGAAGGATTCAGCGCTTTATGCCTACATGTCAGAACCGGACATGAAGTTGCCTATCAATATCGCCCTCAATTGGCCAAACGAAGAGCCGGCCTTATACGGACGGCTGGATCTGGCTGGTAGGATTCTGCATTTTGAAGACCCCGACACCGAGCGATTCCCCATGTTAAGGCTGGCAAGAGAAGCTGTAAGGCTGGGTGAAGTGGTCACCAACGCCTACAACGCAGCCAACGAAGTGGCAGTTTCGGCTTTTGTGGAACACCGCATTCTTTTTACACAGATTCCTGAGGTAGTTGAGAATACCCTATCGGAAAACTGGTGTTTGGAGACTGCTGACATCGACAGTATATTTGAGATAGATGCACGTGCACGGCACTATGCTGAAGACTATGTAAGGAAAGTCTCATGTTGAATGTTATCTTGGGTCTGATAGGCTTATCCATTATCGTTGTTATTCATGAATTTGGCCACTTTCTGGCCGCCAGGGCACACGGTGTAGAAGTCGAGGCTTTTTCATTGGGTTGGGGGCCTACACTACTCTCTGCAAAACGAGGCAGGACAGAATGGAAGTTGTCGGCTTTTCCATTGGGTGGGTACTGCAAGATGAAAGGGGAAGATGCCTTTAAAACCGCCCTGGAACAAAACCTGCCCACGCTTCCAAAGGAAGAAGGTTCTTTCTATTCCGCATCCCCTACCAGAAGGATTGGCATTCTTGCTGCGGGACCGATTATGAACTTTGTGTTCGCTATTGTACTTTCTACAATTGTCGCCCTCGTGGGTACGCAAGTCCAGACTATATCCAATAAAATCATCCTCGCAAGCGAATACGGCGGCACTATCGGCGGCAACACAGAACAAAACGTCCAGAATCCTGCAGACATCGCTGGGCTTCGAACAGGCGACATAATCACCAAAATCGATGATGTGGAAATCAAGGACTATTCCGATCTGCAGAGAATCATAGCGATGAATGGCGGAAAGACCTTGCATATGACAGTCTTGCGTGACGGAACTCCAGTTGAAATCACCATCACTCCTCGACTTGATAAAGCCACAGGTCAGGGTCTGATAGGAATTTATGGCTGGGTGGATCCCGTAGTCGAAACTGTAGAAAAAGGTAGTGCCGCGGCAATTGCAGGTTTGGAAAGCGGAGATGTAATACTCGAAGTGGATGGTAAGCCTGTAAATCACAGCATTGACCTTGCAAAGTACTTGGAAAACCAACCGGAGCGCATCACTCTCACTATTCAGCGGGGAACTGAAAGAATAGAAAAGACGCTTGTACTCACCTATACAGACAGAGACCCAAAGACAGCCGAGTCGAACCTTGGTATTGTTTTTAAGACTATCACCAAGACAACGAAGGCGTCGTCCTTGGCAGATGCTATTTTGATGGGAGCCAATACGACATGGGAAACATTTGTAGTAAGCATCAAGAGTATTGGGCTTTTGTTCAGTGGTATTGACGTTTTTTCTGCTGTCTCTGGTCCAGCAAGGATTACTTATATGGTGGGTGCGAGCGCTTCCGAAAGTTTTAAGCAATCAGGAATAGCAGGTATTCTGCCAGTCTTGAGTTTCTTGGCGCTTATTTCCGTCAGTTTGGGTTTTATGAACCTTTTGCCGATTCCAGCGCTCGACGGTGGGCAGATAGTTCTATGTCTTGTAGAAATTGTTAATCGCAAGCCGCTTAAAGTGAGAACCCTGTATCGGTATCAATCCGCAGGGTCAATCATAGTGCTGGCTTTGATTATCGTGGCTACAATGAGTGATGTGCTTTTCTTTTTCAGAAGATAAAGCTCCCGTTCAACAGTCTGGTAGCATTTCCTGAGTCCGCTAGCGCTCGTGACGCTCCATATTCACAAACTTGGCAAGAGACGGCTTGAACCAGACGGTAGTTTTGCCGATGGGCCCATTACGCTGCTTGGCCACAATGAGTTCTGTTTCAATCTGATCCGACCTTTGGTCCGCGGTTTTGTTAAGCTCCCTGTCCCGATGCAGGAAAAGGATGAGATCCGCATCTTGTTCAATTGAGCCACTTTCTCGGACATCGGCAAGGTTGGGCTGCTTTCCCTCCGCTTCGCGCTTCAATTGGGACAGCGCTACAATAGGGATTTTGAGCTCTCTGGCAAGCGCCTTTAGCGACCTAGAAATATCCGCTATCTGTTCCCAACGGGGAAGATCCGAATTTTCGTGCGTGATGAGCGTTATGTAGTCAATGAAAATAATCTTGACCGACTGCTCCAAAACAAGGCGTCTAGCCATAGTCCGCAAGTCAAGAAGCTTCATATTGGGCATGTCTACGATATAAAGAGGGGCCTCGTAAATACGTCCTGCCGCGTCCATGAGGTCGCTAAGGTCGGTACTTCGCAGCCGCCCCGTTCTGATGCGCTCGCCTGGAACGTGTGATTCGGCAGACATAATGCGATTCATTAGCGCCATTTGGGACATTTCCAAAGAGAAAAACGCTGTTGGAATCTTGAGATCGATCGCAGCATGCATGGCAATCGTGAGCGCGAGCGCAGTCTTGCCGACCGAGGGTCTTGCACCAATGACTATAAACTCGGAATTCTGAAATCCAGAGGTCATTGCGTCGAGGTCCGTGAGGCCTGACGGAATTCCGGTAAAAGCGTTCGGATTGCTGCTCAATTCTTCAATCAGAGAGATGGATTCGGGGATAAGCTCCTTGAGCGAGTGATATGTGGCGGTGCGGCGGTTTTGAGTTATGTCAAAAATCTTGGATTGAATTTCATCGAGGATTGGGCCTGTTTCTTTTGATTCCTCATACGCGAGGGAGGAAGCCTCAGCCGATAGCTGTATGAGTTTACGGCGTATCGACATTTCCTGAATGATCTGCGCGTAATACTCAACGTTCGCGGCCGACGGAGTAACCGATGTTAGGTTGGCCAAATAGCTTGGGCCTCCGGACTTTTCCAGGTTCCCGGCGACGCGCATTTCTTCGGTCATTGTGATAAGGTCGGACCTAAGACCTTTTTCGTGCAAAGAAACAATCGCTGTAAAGATTTCCTGATGGGCAGGAAGGTAGAAATCTTCTGCCCTAATATACCGCAAGACAAGGCCAATCGAATCTGGATCAAGCAGGAGCGCACCGAGGCAGGCCTGCTCAGCTTCCATGTTATGAGGGGGGACTTTGTCTTTTAGCGTGCTTGAAGCCATGAATCAATTCCTAAACGAAGACACCACAGATGATGCTACCATAAAAGCGATTATAAGGTTAGCAAAGAGGAAAAAATAGCGCCCAAAGCCTCCAAGATATAAAATAATTTCAGAAGCCAGAGCGCTCTATAAGAATTAGATATGCCTAGAAACCAGATCTACCGATATCGCTCAGATTCTTCCGGCTTCAATCGCAGCCTCAAAAGCCGCGGCCTGCTCTTCTACGCTTGCAGGTTCAGTTGACTCAGTTCTGGCTTTACGAACCCGCTGCTTTTTGGGTTCGTTTTGTTCTTCCGTTGTTTTGGCAACTTTGGTTTCCTGTCCGGTTATGGCAACTCTAATGACAGCTTCATCCTTTTCATAAAGACGGACAAGGACTTTGTAGTTGCCTGTACTCTTTATGGCCCTGCCAGGAACTTCAATCCGTTTTCGATCGACTTCGATTCCTTTTTTAAGGAGTTCGTCAGCGATATTGGCATTGGTAACAGCTCCATAAAGTTTGCCATTCGCACCGGCCGGCATAACAATCGAAAGCTCTTCTGCCTCAAGTTTTTCCTTAAGAGACATGGAAGCCTTTCTTTTTTGTTCCTTAATAGCCTCAATCTCAGCCTTGCGCTTTTCAAAGAGGCGCACAGTTCTATCGTTATACACTACTGCCAGATCACGTGGCAAAAGAAAATTCCGCGCATAGCCAGGCGCAACATCCTTGACGTCACCAATTTCTCCGAGACTTGGCACGTCTTGATTCAGGATGACTTTCATAATCTTACTCCTTTAAAGTTACGGTATGGGAACCATACCTCGGTAATGCCCAATAGGGGCAAAACGATCAAAACTA
>Ga0116171_10006402_pt1 | contig 10182 bp, 9 predicted proteins | sample AD_JPNHW2_MetaG_FD_89798 | JGI IMG/M metagenome (GOLD analysis project Ga0116171, IMG submission 89798) | Active sludge microbial communities of municipal wastewater-treating anaerobic digesters from Japan - AD_JPNHW2_MetaG | ecosystem: Engineered > Bioreactor > Anaerobic > Digestate | place...
ACTGCTGAAGCCAGTTTTTTTTCAAGCACAAGAGATTTGTACAACCTCGAAGATTTACCTGTTCCAAGTGCAGTCTGCATAATGTCAAAAGCATAATCATCCTTTGCCGGAGCAGTCGGTTTTTTCCATCCGATCATGATCGACGGCCTTGATTTGAAATAGACACTAATTCTTTTCTCCCCTACCTGCTCAGGTTCAATTATTTTTATCTCTCCGGGTTCGGGCCTTGGCTTAATATCTTCAAAATATTTTTTTATAGTATTATAAGTCTCTTCCGGATTCTGTTTTCCCACGACTGTGATGGTCATCCGCGACGGGATATAATATGTATTATAAAATTTTCTGATGTCATTGATTGACATATATTTAATATTGGATTCCCATCCGATTGTGGGATGCCTGTATGGATGTGCAGAGTATGCCGCAGCAAAGAAAGCCTCCTGCAGTAAACCGTCGCCACTCGTTTGATACCGCATCAATCTCTCCTCAAACACATTATCCCGTTCTTTATAGTATTCCCTGAACACAGGATTTTTCAGGCGCGCTGATTCGGTCTCTGCCCACAATTCTATTCTGTCGGAAGGAAGCTGTATATAATATCCGGTCATGTCTCTGGAAGTGGATGCATTAAACATTACTCCCCCGTTGGAAGTATAAAGCATGTCGTAAGGAGAACTTATTGCAAGTTCAGACTGCCGGACCTCCAGACTTTTAAGTTCCGCTTCAAGTTTTTTAATTTCTCCGCTGCCCGGATTTTCGAGTCTAAGCCTGTCTATAGTTTCACCAACAGCCTCAATCCGGTTAAGTATCGGTTTCTCTTTTTGATAATCCTTTGTACCGAGTTTATCAGTCCCTTTGAACAGCATGTGCTCCAGTATATGCGCAGCACCGGAAGTACTGTAACTCTCATCAACTGAACCGACCCTGAATGAAATGTGAAAAGCCAGGGTAGGAGAAAATCCCCTGTCCATCATAAGCAGTACAATTCCGTTCTTCAGTCTCTTTTCAACTACTTTAGTTTTAAAATATTCAGTTGTATCAACTTCAGTTGAATAATTATTAACTGATATCATTAGAAAAATCAATACAAAACAAATATAGAATTTCTTCATCTATATCACTTTTCTCCTTTATTATCCCTTATTATCTCTTCAGCAAGAATCTTGAGCTTCGGATGAATCTTCACTTCAATCTCTTCATTCGAGGTGCTTTTAGAAGATTCCGTTTCCGTTTCTTCGTTAGATACCGGCCTCAGCATTTTGTTTAAAGCAAACATCATTCTTGCAAAAATCTCATCAACCCTGTCTTTCCTGTTTATCATTTTATAAAATTTCAAAGCAATAAGCGGCTGTTTCTTGTCAAAATAGTAGTAATCTGCAACGCGCATTATTCCGTCACGGTAACCTGCCTTTACAAAAAATTTTATCGCTTCTGTCATATTTCCATTATTAAAAAATTCATTCCCTTTCCTTGCAAGAGCAACTTTTTCTTCATCTTTCATCAATGTACTCCTGTAATTCATTTATTATCTGAATAACTTTAAGGCAAACTGTTAATAAAAAAATCCCGACCTCTACGTCCGCCGCCGCTCGTGTAGAATATAGCTGTCAAATTTGAAAATCTGCAAAAAAAATCCATACTTTGCAGGAGTTAGTTAAACAAAAAATTATATCTTGACAAAGATATTTTAAATCATTTTTAATCAGAAAACTATTTCTAAAATATTTTATTATTATAGTATTAACGGGACCAGTCAGTATCCGTCATTGCGAACAAAGTGAAGCAATCTGTTCTAAATAAAGACCAGTTTTGTCAAACAAAGTGAGTATCTGACGAAACAGACTGCCGCGGCATTTCAGGCCTCACAGTAAAAGATTAGTAACGGTTTACTCATGAAATGCCATAATTGAAGAATAAATATTAAAAAAAATCTGTCAACGCAGTTTATTAAACGGAGAAAATTATGTACCCGATACTTTTTAACTATAAATTGATAACAATAGGATCGTATGGCCTGCTTCTTGGTATGGCTTTTTACATTTCTTTTCTGCTTCTGGAAAGAGAATTTACACTGAAAAAAATTGATCCGGAGCTTGCGTACAAACTTCTTATTGTTATAATACCATCAGCAATCGTCGGTGCCAAACTGTTTCATATCTTTGAAAATTTCACCGAGTTTCTATCTTCACCATCCGCGATGATTTTTTCAGGCGCAGGGCTATCTGTGTATGGCGGATTTGTACTCTCATTCCTCTCTGCAATGATTGTAATTAAAAAAAATAATGAAGGTATACTGAAAATTTTCGATGCGACATCACCGTCAATGGCTCTGGGCTATGCAATCGGACGGCTGGGATGCCATGCATCCGGTGACGGATGCTACGGTTTACCAACTGATTCATTTCTCGGTATGGCTTACCCTAACGGAATAGTCCCTGTAACAGTGAATGTATTTCCTGCCCCGTTATTTGAATCATTTGCATCATTAATCTTTTTTCTTATTCTGATGAGACTCAGAAAAAAGGAAATGAAAACCGGAGTAATATTTTTCATTTACCTTATAATGAACGGTTTTGCACGATTTTCAATTGAGTTTATAAGACTGAACCCTGTTACTTCTATCGGGTTTACCCAGGCGCAGATAGTAGCCGCATGTTTTATCGCTACCGGTATTGCCGGTCTTATCTTTGTAAATAAAAACGGTTCAGGTCTGAAATCAGATGCTGCATAAGTAACGGAATATTTCTTTTTTTGCTGGTTTCATATTCACAAATTGTTATTGCAATTTTTCTCGTGGTTACGATTTTTTCAGATTACTTTACGGATAGAGATTGTAAGTTTAATGATTATAATTTCTCTTGCAGGAGTGAACAGTTTTTTCAGATATTAAAAAAAATAAAGGATGAGTGAAATTAACACTCATCCTTTTCTGTATATATTTATTAAATATATATTTACTTGATATTGTATTTCTTTTTGAATTTATCAACTCTTCCTGCTGTATCAATAAGCTTCTGCTTTTTGGTATAGAAAGGGTGACAATTTGAACAAATCTCAACGTGAAGATCTTTTACCGTAGATCTTGTTTCAATCACGTTCCCGCATGCGCAGTGAATCTTTGTTTCAGCATAATCCGGATGAATTCCAGGTTTCATAACTTTTATCTCCTGTAACTAGTATTATTTCTTCAATTATGCACATTTCTAAGCAGTATTCATTGCTCTGAAAAATGCTTTATTATTCTTGGTAGCTTTCATCTTCTCGACAAGAAGCTCCATGGCTTCAGTGGCACTCATAGAAGCGAGAGCCTTCCTTAATACCCATAATTTATTTAACTCCTCTTCGTCAAGCAGTAATTCTTCTTTTCTTGTACCAGACTTATTAATATCGATAGCAGGGTAAATCCTTCTATCTGAAAGCTTTCTATCAAGATGAAGTTCACTGTTTCCAGTACCTTTAAATTCCTCGAAAATAACCTCATCCATTCTGCTTCCTGTATCAATAAGAGCCGTTGCCAGAATAGTTAGACTCCCCCCCTGCTCAATGTTACGCGCAGCACCGAAAAATCTTTTTGGTTTATGGAGAGCATTTGAATCAACACCTCCGGAGAGAATTTTACCGCTTGTAGGGACAACCTGATTGTATGCCCGGGCCAGCCTTGTTATTGAGTCCAGAAGGATAACAACATCCATTTTTCTCTCTACAAGCCTTCTAGCCTTGTTTATTACCATTTCAGCAACCTGGACGTGGCGTGTTGCCTGTTCGTCAAATGTGGAGGATACGACCTCACCCTTGACTGATCTGGCCATGTCTGTAACCTCTTCAGGCCGCTCATCTATGAGAAGAACAATAAGGTATACTTCAGGGTGATTTTTAGTAATTGAATTCGCTATTTTCTGCAGAAGAACAGTCTTTCCGGTTCTTGGAGGAGCAACAATCAGCGCCCTCTGTCCCTTTCCGATAGGTGTCATGAGATTCATGATCCTCATTTCAACTTCAGTTCCCTCGGTTTCGAGATTAAGCCTCTCCTGTGGATACAGCGGAGTAAGATCATCAAACATTACACGTCTATGCAGATTTTCAGGATTTTCATAATTTATTGCTTCAATTCTAAGTAGCGCGAAAAATCTTTCATTATCCTTGGGAGGTCTTATCTGGCCTGCTACAGTATCACCGGTTTTCAGTCCAAAAAGTCTTATCTGTGAAGGAGAAACATAAATGTCATCAGGGCCGGGAAGATAGTTATAATTCGGTGATCGCAGGAAACCATAACCGTCACTGAGTATCTCAAGAACTCCGCTTGCAAAAATCAGCCCTTTCTGTTCGGTCTGCCCTTTTAATATTTCGAAGATAAGATCCTGCTTTTTCAGTCCGGAGGTCCCTTCAAGTTTCATCTCTTTGGCCAGGCTGTATAACTCGGTTATAGTTTTAGCCTTAAGTTCGCCAAGATCAAGTTTGTAGGCATCACTGCCCTTGACCGCAACAAGTTTTTCTTCAGTAATTACTGTTTCTTCAGAATCCCCATTCAAGCTATCATTCAATTCACTGGCTTTTGGCATGATTTGTCCTTTGAGTATATTTTTATTATTTTTTTTCTAAGAGGTAACTTAAAAATGCCTTTGCTAAAATCTGTTCATCAAGATATTTATGATTATTAAACAGCAAAAGAGGTGTTCGGAGTGAAACAACAAAGACACTTAATAATTATTGATAAACTATATATATACAAAATTCGAGTCAAGAGAAATATTGAAAAAAAATTTATTTTTTTAAAAAAATACCACTTTCATGCAGTACGAAGCGCCGTACAGATGATAACGCTTTTATTTAACTTCGATGCTGAATTTCTTTATTTTTGAATTCAGGGCCTGCCTGCCGAGCTTCAGAATCTCCGCTGATTCATCCAGATTCTTCCCTTTTCTGATTGCGTCCACAATTATGTGCCGCTCAACTGCTTCGACAATTTCCTGAAGAGATTTTTCTCTAAGATCAACCCCCGGCAGTCTGAGTTCCTCAGATCCTGAACTTTTTTTATCACAGAAGATCAGGAATCCTGATTTTTTTTCATTACTCATAAGGGGAATTTTTTCGTAAAAAATATCAAGTTCATCATTATGGAAAGATAGATCGTTTTCATTTGCGTTTGAAAAAAGTTCGTTCTTCATCGGATCACTGAAAAGTTTTTCCATCATTGCGACATCTACTTCTGTTCCGTATTTTTCTATGTACATATTTTCAAAATGGCTGTTATAAAAAATAGTTCTTCCTTTTTCGTTGATTGCGTAAAGCGCTCTTGGAATATGTTCAAGAATAAGGTAAATCATCCAGTCAAGAACCTGATCCTCCTGCTGTTTTTTTACCTCGTTTTCCTGGTTCGTTCCTTTTGAATTATCGCATGCAGTGAATAACTGTATTCTGCTCCACTTACCCTGCACTTCCCCGAAAATATTAATTACAACAAATTCTCTTATTTTGCCGAAAGGTATAAGATCATCAAACGACATCTTTACGGCATTACGGGTTATAAACTCATCAATCTTCAGTTTTTCAACACGTTCTATATCACTTAATTCTGATATAATACCCTGTTTCTTTAGAATGCCTATCAGCATGCCCCTTTTAGAAACAACTGGTATAATAGGAACGTCGTGGATATAAAAGAGGCGAACAACATCTTCCGGACGCGCGTTCTGATGATCAAAGGGGTTCTCTGTGAACTCCTTTGTTTCAACTTCCTCTTTTTTTATCTCTTCATCACTCATTTAAAACCCAGTACATCGTACATTGTATAAAAACCCGGAGCCCTGTTATGCAGATACTCCATGGCAGAAACAGCGCCACGGGCAAAAACATCCCTGCTTGCGGCTCTGTGAGTTAATTCAATTCTATCATCAAGTCCGGTATAAAATACGGTATGCTCACCAATAATATTACCGCCGCGCATTGCATGCATTCCGATTTCATTACTGGTTCTTTCACCGGTAATACCCTCGCGCCCGTTAACATCAACAGCATTGGAGAGGCCATTCATATTTTCTTTTACAATTTCAAGAAGCCTTTTTGCAGTACCGGATGGAGCGTCTTTTTTAAATCTATGATGCGCTTCAAATATCTCAACATCATAGTCGGTTGAAAGCGCCATTGACGCGATCTCAGTTAATTTAAAAAGGAGGTTAACACCAAGCGACATGTTAGGTGAATGGATTACAGGTATTATTTCCGAATAAGATCTTATTTGCGCCACGTCAGATTCGGAGAAACCGGTGGTGCCTATCACTACAGGTTTTTTCAGGTCTGAAAGTATTGTTATCAGTTTCATTGTCGCCACAGGGCCTGAAAAATCTATGACACCATCAACCCCCTGGAGTGCGTCAGCATTCATCGCCGAAATACTGCAATCAGCAAGAGGATTATTAACAAGTTCTTTTGCATTTTTATTTATAAGAGTAGAACCATCCGCATCAAATGCAGCATGGAGTTTATGGCCGCGTTCGACCGCTATCCGGAGAATGGCATTACCCATCCTTCCGCCTATTCCGCAGATTCCTATATTCATTTAAGCTTTACTCCGTAATCAGCAAGAATCTTGCGTAATTTTGCCTTGTTTTCGTCACTTAACGAAACAAGAGGAAGTCTCAATTCTCCACTGCATGCCCCAGTCATCTCCATTGCTGCTTTTATTGGAATAGGGTTAGTTTCAAGAAACATCCCTCTGCATAGAGGCAAAAGTTTATAGAATAGAGTTTTAGCTTCTTCAGTTTTATTTTCACGGTACAGGGTTACTACCTTTTTAACATCAGCCGGAAGAAGATTTGAAAGTACGGAAATTATGCCTTTACCACCAATAGCCAGTACAGGAAGAAGAAGATTATCGTCACCGGATAAAAGTGTTATCCGGTCTCCGCATAATTCTATAAGCCTCATCATCTGGGCTATATCACCTGACGCTTCTTTCATTGCTACAATATGGTCTGTTCTTTTTAATAATTCGGCAACACTTTCAGGAAGAAAATTTATTCCGGATCTCCCGGGTATGTTGTAAAGAATTATCGGCAGTTTTGTTGCCCCGGCTATTGCTTCATAGTGAGCAATAAGTCCCCTCTGAGTCGGTTTGTTATAATACGGGTTAACAGATAAAGTTGCATTAACTCCCGCATCTTCAGCACCTTTTGTCAGCCAGATAGCTTCACTTGTGGAATTAGCGCCTGTTCCCGCAATGACCTTTATACGGCCGTTTACAATTTTAACTGTTCTTCTAATAAACTCTTCATGCTCCTCAAATGATAAAGTCGGAGATTCACCTGTTGTACCCATGGGTATGATTCCATCAATACCTTCACTTATCTGTCTTTCGATAATAAGCTCAAGCGCATTGTAATCAATTTTATCATTATTAAACGGAGTTACTATTGCTGTATATGCACCTTCAAACATACTCTGATATCCTTTTATCTATTTTGCTTTTTTTGCTTTTTCTTTGTTAGGCTGATCTGATAAATTTTTCTGCTTCACTATTTTTAACAGTTCGGAGTCAAGATATTCCTGGCTGAATTTCCCATCGGGAAAATCATCTTCAAACAGGTATAAAAGGAGAAATCTGTTTGATGCAAGGAGTTCCTCTCGTGAGTTATATGCATAAATCTTAACCCAGTCATCACCTGTTAAAACAATAAGTTTTACTGAACTGTTTTTAGGGAAAATTACATTATTACGGTTTAAATCCTGCAGAAGTATATACTCACCTGCCTGATACCTTAAACTGATCTGTTCAGAATCCTCATCCTTAATAAAAGTTGAACATCCCGTAACAAGTAGCGCCGCGATGAGAATAAATCTGCCAAATTTCTTTTTTATCATAATACCGTCTCTGTTTATTAAATAAAAAAACTACATATATATTAATATTGTCAAGTCAATATTAAGAGTATTTTTAATGGCGTATTCGGGGTTATATGAAAACCTCAAAGCGGGTTTTAAAACTTCCGGATAGTATTAAATACTCTCCTGTACTGAACATTACCTGCTTTTTTATCATTAATCAAATGTTTGACCAAACCGCCCATCCCCCGGAGGCGGGCTTCAGAATTCAATTTTATAAATTACTATTTACAAAAAAAATTTTTAATAATAATTCTTCCAAGCCCTCTCCCTGGTGTTTGGGAGCCCTATATATATGCCAGTTTTATGAAGATTTATAAATAATAAAGGCTGCACCGGAAAGGAAACAGCCTTATTATGCTTTATTATAATTAAAGTTACCGCCAGTAATTTTAAGAATCACACCTTAAGTGCTTTTTTTATCTGAGCTATAAGAGTATCAGGATCTACAGGTTTCTGCAATACACCATTAAATCCGAGGTCTGCTACACTGATATTGCTTGCTGTGGCATTTCCTATACTGCTTAAAAGATATACAGGTGTTTTGCTGTCTGCTTTTCTGATTAATTCAGCAACTTTACTTCCAGCATCAACTCTTTCCATCATCATATCACAGAGAACAAGATCAGGTTTTTCTTTTTTAAACTTTTCAACTCCCTCTTTACCATCGATAGCAGTCAAAACATTAAATCCTTCGGAGCTCAACACAGCACTGATAGACTCCAGAATATCCGGATCGTCATCTATCACAAGTATCTTTTTATCGGACATTTCAGTCTCCTTAAAATAAAAGATTTTTTATATTTCCGTTTCCAGTTTATTTCCGAAACGGCTCCATGTCAACAAAGATGTATAGTTTTGTTCATCTTTTTTGACTTATTTTCTGATTGTAAATTCTGAATTTTTATAAAAAATCCCCGCCGCATAGCGACGGGGATCAATTAAATTATAAAATTCAGTTAAGTCTCAACTGATTATTTTTTTTCGTAAGGTTTGTTGCTGCCGATAAGAGTTACAAGAAAACCGAATGTCAATACGCAAGCACCAAGTATAAATGTCCAGTATGCAGCATTCGCGGGAGTATCCTTGTAAGTATCTTTAAGAAATGCAACCATCTGAGGTCCAACAATACCTGCCGCAGACCATGCTGTAAGCACTGTTCCATAAACAACAGCATGAGTTTTAGCACCGAATACATCAAGAATAAAAGCCGGCATAGTTCCGAAACCACCGCCGTAGCAGAGGAGAACATAGCAGAGAACAAGTGCAAAGACCCATGGATTAGGAACATAAGCAAGAGCTACAAAGCAAAGTATCTGTGAACCGAGCATTATTCTGAATGTCTGTACTCTGCCGATTTTGTCAGACAGTCCGCCCCAGAAAAAACGGCCGAGTCCGTTGAATATTGAAGTTACTGCTATAAGAGTTCCGCCGTATGCAGCAAGCATGGCGATATTTGCCGGTAGTGCTTTGTCAAGTGAATTGTATTTTGCCCAGAGATCCTGAAACAATGGAGACTGGAATCCAATGATAGCTATACCAGCTGTAATATTACAGAAGAATATAAGCCAGATAACAAAAAATCTTCCTGAAAGTATGCTGTCTTTAGCTGAAAGCGCATCCAGAGCTGAAGAAGCAGCTGTAGCTGCAGGAGGGGTATATCCTGTTGGAACATAACCAGCCGGTGGAGGTGTAATAAATGAACCGATAGGAATTGTAAGTATAAGGAAAATAAAACCAAGATAAAGGAATACTTTTACAAGTATAGCCTGCTGAGCAATCGGATCGAGACCAGCGTTAAAACCGAAATAACTCAGAAGCATAGGTGCGAAAATCTTTGACATAAAGAGAGCACCAAGACCAAAACCCATAACAACCATACCTGTAGCAAAACCCTTTTTATCAGGGAACCATTTTGCAACAGTTGAAACAGGAGTTACATAACCTGTACCAAGACCGCATCCGCCAATTACACCATAAGTAATGAAAAGGAGAGGTGCACTTTGAATACTAAGAGCGTATGCTGCACCAATATAACCTAAACCAAAAAGAAGACCGCCAATCATAGCCATTCTTCTTGGGCCTATTTTAGGCATAAGAACTCCGCCTACAGCTGCAGAAAGGCCAAGAAAACATATAGCAAGACAGAATGCCCATGCTGTCATACTCTGAGACCAGCCAAAAGCTGTACTGAGCGGCTTCTGAAAGAAAGACCATGCATAAGCGGTACCGAGACATATCTGAAGACATGTACCCATGATTGCAATAAGCCATCTTTTTTTATCAAGACTTGCGTCATTCATA
>Ga0116171_10006404_pt1 | contig 10182 bp, 8 predicted proteins | sample AD_JPNHW2_MetaG_FD_89798 | JGI IMG/M metagenome (GOLD analysis project Ga0116171, IMG submission 89798) | Active sludge microbial communities of municipal wastewater-treating anaerobic digesters from Japan - AD_JPNHW2_MetaG | ecosystem: Engineered > Bioreactor > Anaerobic > Digestate | place...
AATCAGTTTTGCCTGGCAACGTATCCTCTGGACAGTGTCGTGCCACCTCAAGGTAGCGTGTCGCGGGCGCTCTGCACGGTGGATGACAGAGGTAATCTTGTTAGAGTCACCGAACACGTCCATATCGAGCGCAAGGCAGGGCATCTAGTATCCGTCAGGCGAGATGGCAGGGAGGAAGAGTTGGACCCTGCGGCACCCGTTTCGATGAATATTTGGGGACTTACCACAAGCGTATTTACAAAAGCAAAAGACCTTTTTGCTACATTTTTGTCTGACCGGCACAATTGGGAGAAGGGAGAATTCTACCTTCCCTCCATCGTCGATTCCATGCTTCAGGAAGGGAGTGCGGTTGTGAAGGCTTTGCCTGTAGCCGAGACCTCGTTCGGGCTCACAAATCCGGAGGATTTGGGCGCGACACGATCCCAGATCGCGGCCCTTACGCAGCGCGACAGTTATCCGTCCCCCTTGTGGTCGGGTTTTCAGTTTTCTGACATTTTAAGGGAGGCACACTGATGGACTCTTCTTTTTTGCAGTGGAAGAGCTCGATGTGGCTTTTTGATACACGCAGGACGGCACACGCACGACTTTTTGACCACGCAAGGCAGCCATGGGACGCGCTTATTGGGCTTGGCGACTACATCCTCGCTCTTCTTGAGGAAGAGGCCCTGAAACTCGGGCCTTCGCGCGATGTAAGCGATGTGGCATCGGGCGTGGAATTGACGGGCGAACTCTGGATTGGCAAAGATACCGAGATCGAGCCGGGGGTTACTATCGAGGGCCCAGTGAGGATCGGGGCAGGTTGTCATGTGGAATCCGGTGCCCTTATCCGCGGTCCGACGTGGATTGGCGACAATTGTGAAATTCGGCAGGCGGCGTACTTGCGTGGCTTTGTCCTTGCTGCAGACAACGTCGTGCTTGGACACGCCTGTGAGTTTAAGCACTGTGCGCTGCTTGAGCACGTGCAGGCGCCTCACTTTAACTACGTGGGCGACTCGATCCTGGGGCAAAAGGCTCATATCGGCGCGGGCGTGATCCTGTCAAACGTCCGGCTGGACAAAAAGGCCGTCTCCGTGTTCGATCTCGATCCTTCCCTTCTTCCTTCCAGAGAGCGAATCGAGACTGGACTAGAAAAGTTTGGAGCGATTATCGGTGACGAATGCGAAATAGGCTGTAACTCAGTGCTTAACCCAGGGACGATTCTTGGAGCGCGCTCTCGGGTCCTCCCACTGTCGTGCGTTTCAGGAACCTGGGCGCAGGATTCGCGGATTCAATAGGGTGCAAGTGCGTCGATGGCGGCGGTAAAGAGCGTCGCAAGGCCTTCCTTTGAGGCCTCGGCATGGAATTCGGGTCGCCATGCGAGCTCCGCGAGGGTGTCTGAAACCGAAAAACAAGCCCCGACCTCGACATCACGGAATTTGCCGATGGAAAAAAGCGCAGAAGCCTCCATTTCGACAACAAGCGCTCCCAGCTTCCGATAATTCTCAATTTCGAGCGGCGTCTCGCGGTAAAGAGCGTCTGTGGTCCAGCTCGCGCCTTTGGCGAAGCGCAGACCATGGGCATAAAGGGCGTCTTCTAGCCGCGCACTGAGCTCCGGCGAAGGCAGAGCAGGTTCGTCGTTTGCAAAATAGTGCGCCGAGGTTCCCTCGTCCCGGAATGCCTTTGTGCAAAGCACGAGCGAACCGGGCACCACATTCTCACAAAGCGAGCCGGCGTAACCGATGATGATGAACCGCTTTACCCCCCAGGCGATGAGCTCCTCCATAGTGACAGCGGCAGCAGGAGCGCCGACTCCGAAGTTGGCGGCGAGTGCCACCGATCCGCTCTGGTTTGAAGCCTCGATATCGTCCAGGAAAGAGACCGTGCCCGCAAAATAACCTTGGGCTGGTGTCGTGTTTCGGCTTGAAACGACATAATTATAGAGACTGCGCTGAAATACCATGATGATGGATTCAGGTGCGGGGCGATTACCAAGCTCGCCTAAACTGTCCATGTAGCCTAGGAAGTCCTTGGGGTTGAAAAAGGGCTTTGACGAAAATTTTTCTGCGAATCGTGGTATAATCATCGGACACTCCTGGAGCGAACTATCCCGTTTTGATGTGAGCGGCGTGGACAGCCATATTACTGAACCTATAGAATACCGTATATTATAAAAATGTCCTGAGGCAAGGGTATTGCACAAAATCGATCTGGGACACTAGGACAAAGGTGGAGAAATGCACGGAACGCATCGCGTTGTAAGAAAAACGCAATTGTCGGATGAAGTTTATAGAATGGAAGTCGAGGCGCCCCTTGTCGCCCGCGAGCGCAAGGCGGGGCAGTTTGTCATCGTTCAGTATGATGAGGACTACTCTGAGCGGATTCCGCTCACCATAGCGGATGCTGACCCCGAAAAAGGTACGGTGACGCTGATTTTTCAGACTGTCGGGGCGAGCACGCACAAACTCGCGCTGAAGGAGCCCGGCGACGAAATAATTCTGCTCGGCCCTTTGGGCAATCCGACACATATCGAAAAATATGGATGGGCAGTCTGCGTCGGCGGCGGCATTGGACTTGCGCCGCTCTATCCTATCGCCAAGGCGCTTAAAGAGGCGGGCAATAAGGTGACCGTGATTTCTGGTGCTCGGACTAAGGATTTACTCGTTATGCAAGAAGAACTTAATTCGGTTGCCGACGAGCACATCGTTGTGACTGACGATGGCTCTTCGGGCCGGAAGGCCCTCGTCACTGAGCCACTTGCGGAGCTTTGTAAGCGCAATCCGCCCCCTGATATCGTCGTGACGATCGGACCACCCATTATGATGAAATTCTGCGCAGAAACGACGCGTCCTTTTGGGATCAAGACGCTCGCTTCGCTCAATACGATCATGATCGATGGAACCGGGATGTGCGGAGGCTGTAGAGTTTCGGTGGGCGGTGAAACCAAGTTCGTGTGCGTGGACGGGCCCGAATTCGATGCACACCAGGTGGATTGGAATCAGATGATAAGTAGGCTCGGCGCTTACAAGACGCAGGAGAAGGAAGCGCACGACAAGTGCCATCTCGAGCTGTCCCTCGCTGAGTTAAGGAAAAAGGACGACAAGGGCAACGAGGGTAGCGGGGTGAGTGAGGCCAAAAAGAACGGCGAGGCAGATGGCAGTGGCCGCAACGGCGGACTCAAAAATGAAGGGGCGATTGAATGAGCTCGACCGAACCGACAAAGACCCGTGAGGAAATTGAAGAAAAGGCAAGGGCGGAGCTTGAAGGTCTTCGTGGCAAGACGCTCACCAATAGAATGAGGTTGTCTATACCTGTGCAGGAGATGCCAACGCAGGATCCGCAAGTTCGGCGCAGCAACATGTCGGAAGTCGCGACAGGCTACACAAAAAGCCAGGCGATGCTCGAAGCGCAGCGTTGTCTTCAATGCAAAAATGCCCCCTGCGTTGCAGGTTGTCCGGTTAGGGTAGACATACCAGGATTTATTGCAAAAACGAGAGAAGGCGATTTTGTAGGCGCAGCGCAGATTATAAAGCGAACCAATCTTCTCCCGACGATATGCGGCAGAGTCTGTCCGCAGGAAAAGCAATGCCAGTTGCCCTGTACAGTGGGTAAATCCTTGGGCGGAACGGACAAGGCAGTTCAGATTGGACGTCTTGAACGTTTTGTTGCAGATGCGGCAAGGGAAGCGGGAAAGGACGAGATCCCGGAAGTGCATGGAAGCACAGGGAAGCGCATAGCTGTTGTGGGGGCTGGACCTGCAGGCCTCACCTGCGCAGTCGACGTGCGGCGGGAGGGACACGAGGTTGTTGTTTTTGAGGCTTTTCACAAGGCGGGCGGTGTGATGGTGTACGGAATACCAGAATTCAGGCTCCCAAAAGTGCTCGTGGCCAAAGAAGCAAGCACACTCGAGGCCATGGGTGTGAGCTTCGAGATGAATTACCTTGTGGGAAGGACGCGAAAACTGTCGTCACTTTTGAAAGAAGATGGCTTCGACGCGGTGTTTATAGGTACCGGCGCTGGCTTGCCGAAGTTTATGAATATTCCGGGCGAGAATTTGGTCGGAGTTTTTAGTGCAAACGAGTATCTCACAAGGGCGAACCTGATGAAGGCCTATGACCGTGAACACGCTGCAACGCCCATTTATCCGTCGCGGCGTGTGGCCGTACTTGGCGGCGGAAACGTCGCGATGGATTCGGCCAGAATGGCACTCAGGCTGGGGGCGGAAGAAGTGCACGTGCTGTATCGCCGCACCCGCGAAGAAATGCCGGCACGAGCAGAGGAAGTGGTGCACGCGGAAGAAGAGGGGGTTGTCTTCGATTTTTTGAAGAGTCCAACGCGGGTTTTGGGGGATGATGCGGGGCGGGTAGCTGCACTTGAGGTGCTTTCGTATGAACTCGGCGCGCCCGATGAATCCGGACGACGCAGGCCGGTACCGATTCGTGGAAGCGAAGCTGTGATACCTTTCGATACGGTGATTGTCGCGGTTGGCAACGAGTCGAATCCGCTCATTGCAAGGACAACTCCAGAATTAAGGGTGGATGAGCATGGGCACATTTTGGTTGATGAGAAACAAAAGACGAGCTTGGATCGAGTTTATGCCGGTGGCGACATCGTACTTGGATCGGCAACGGTGATCTTGGCGATGGGCGAGGGGAGGCGCGCCGCCAGTGCGATAAACGAGGTGTTGCAGTGACGGTTGCAGTGACGGTTGCAGTGACGGTTGCAGTGACTGTTGCAGTGATAAACAAGGCGCTGCAGCGAAAAGTGCGTTGAAACGAACGAGGTGCAATGGTGAGAAAAGAAAAAGGGCGAGTGCAGTGGTTTTTTGCGTTTGTGGTTGTGGTGTGCCTTGTGGGACCCCTGGCGCCCGGTACCGCCGCGCCTGCACCCGGCACGCCCACGTACGAGGACGCCCTGCAGCTCTACCAGAAGGGCCGCAGTCTCGAGAACGCCGGGCGCCAGGCCGATGCCGAACGCAGCTTTCGGTCCTCTCTCGCGATAGTGGAGAAGCTCCTCTTGCTAGACCCCGGCAATGTCGACTTCGTGAACCTTCAGTGCTGGGATCTTTTCCGGTTGGGCCAGCACAAAGATGTCGTTGTAAAGGCACAAAAACTGCTTCAAACCAAGGATGATTACCGAGTCGAAGAAACAATGGCCGAGTCCCTGTATTTCCTTGGTCAAACTGACGAGGCCCTGAGAGCCTTTGCACGTTATGTGGACAAGGCTCCGGCAACTGACGAGCGGCTTTCTTCGGCCTATTACTATGTGGGCGAATGTTATACGCGGCTTAAGCAGTACGAGCACGCCGATATAGCTTTTACTACCGCGGTTACCCTTGAACCCGGGATGTATTATTGGTGGTACCGTTTGGGCTGGGTGCGTGAGGCCTTGGGCCTTTACCGTCAGGCCTACGATGCCTACAGTAAATCGCTTGCGCTCAATCCTGGCTTCAAGTTTGCCATCGAAGGTCGTCAGCGCGTCAAAGCCAAGGCGGATCTCTAGGAAAGCGAAGAATCAAAAAAGTGAAGGATGCGATAATGGACACAGAAGGGGGCGAAAGCACAGATGGAGTTTGACCAATCGATAGTCTCAGAAATTATGGCCATAGATGCCGACCAGGCCTTGGCCTATGATGCTATCGCAATGCAGATTTGGGAGCACCCGGAAGTGTCTTTTGAGGAGGAGAAGTCGGCTGCCCTCTACATGGAACGTTTGGAAAGTCGCGGTTTTGTCATCACCGAATTTCCAGAAATGGCACATTCGTTTATGGCAGAGTTTGGCGCTGGTGATCCCGTAATAGGGTATATGGGTGAATATGATGCCCTACCTGGTATGTCGCAGGCATGTACCACACACCAAGAGCCCATTATTCAAGGTGCACCAGGGCACGCCTGTGGGCACAATCTTCTAGGTATGGGGTCATTGGTGGCTGCAGAGGTTCTGGCTACCCTAGTGAAGGCTAAGTCTTGCCGGGGTCGTGTGCGATTCTATGGATGCCCGGCAGAAGAGGCATTAGGCCGCATTCCTCTAGTTAAAGCAGGTCGATTTAGCGACGCTGACGCAATAATGACATGGCATCCTGCTGACGTGAATACGCCACACCGCTACACAACAAGCGCCAACCTGGCCTTAATTTTCTCTTTTAGGGGCCGAGCGAGTCATGCTGGTATGGCTCCTCAAAATGGTAGATCTGCCCTTGATGCAGTTCAGCTCTTCAATCTGTCGTTAGAGTTCATGCGTGAACATCTGAGCCCGGGTATCATGCTCCATTATGTGATCAGCGATGGTGGCCAGAGACCAAATATTGTTCCTGAATCTGCAGCCACCTTCCTCTATATTCGTGCGCCTTCTGCTCAACAGATCCATGAAGTTTCAAGGCGAGTTCTAAAGGCTGCTCAGGGCGCCGCACTCATGACTGAAACGAAGTTCTCTACCGAAATCCGTCATGGTAAATGCGATTTTGTACCTAATAACAGCATTCAAGATTCACTTTTGAATGCAATGCAATCGATCCCATTCCCGCGACCAACCAAGGAAGAGATGAGATTTGCCCGTGAACTTCAGCATACTGTCCCCAAAACCGATCGGTCTTCTACCCTTGACCCTATCGGGGCGCCTCACGAACTCCTGAAGCATCCCTTGCACACCAGTATTGGAGATTTCGGCCGTGGCAAACGCATTGGTGGATCGCTCGATACAGGAGATGTCTCATATGTGACGCCAACGGGTCAGATTAATGCCGCGACTTGGCCGGTCGGGATAGGAAACCATACGTGGCAATCTTGCGCCTCTTCAGGTTCTTCTTGGGCTCAGAAGGCTGCACAGTGGGCGGGCATGTGTATGGCGTTTGTTGGATTTGAGCTTGTTTCCGACGAGGAATACACTCTGCTTAAGGCTGCCAAAGAGGAACACAAAAGGGCGGGGCTTCATTATAGGTCTACAATGGAGCTCTAGATGTCCTCTGGCGTACTACATGCAGAGTTCTGAATTTCATGTCCTTCGAAGATTGCGGTAACTTGGCACTTGGCGACGCCATGAGAGGTGTATCAGCGGGAGTTAATCGCTGCAATGAAAGCTCCACATGTATCGCGAATATTCTTCATCTGTATCTTTGTTTCTTCGGCATCAAAGCTCTGGATTTTTCTGTCCTCGACCAAGGGGCGACCATTTACGTAGACATCTTGAATATTATGAGGTTTTAGCGCGTAAACCAAGGTTGCATAAATGTCGTAGATGGGCTGCATATTGAAATCATCGCCGTCGATAAGGATGAAATCTGCCCTCTTCCCTGGTTCGAGTGAACCTATCTGCTCTTCAAGCCCAAGAACTTCGGCTCCTCCGAGCGTGGCAGTGCGCAACGCCTCCTTGGCTGTCAGGATTTCACGCTTTCCTTCTCTTGTTTTCTGCAGTTTAGGGAAAAGAGATAAAACACCTGGGATGTCCATACCATTCCCAGAAAGAGGTCCATCAGTGGCGATTCCTAACTTAATCCCTGCCTTCATCATGCGCCACGCAGGGCAAATGGGTCTGCCAGATTTGGCGTTGGAAGCAGGAGCGTGTGCCACTCGGGCACCATGATCTCTTGCCTTTTGAATATCTGCATCGTCAACATAGAGCATGTGAGCGGCAATAAGTCTCTCATTCAAGAGACCGATAGCCTCTAGATAGTTGATGACAGAACCGTGTGATTGAGAGAATCGCGTGTGCTCGTGGTCCATTTCTGCCACATGCATCATAAGGGGCACGTCTAATTCTATTGCAAGCTGCTCTGCTTTTCTCAAGTTTTCTGTATCCACAGTATATGGTGCGTGAGGAGCTATTGCTGGTACGATAGAATCATTACCTTTCCATTTTGCAATGAAATGCTGAGCGTAGACGAGACCATCGTATGGCCGGGGAGCGTCCGGAGCGGGTTGTCCAAGCACAGTCTCTCCGAGGATGGCCCGTAAACCTGCCTTCTGGGTTGCTTGTGCCACCTCATCCTCAAAGTAATACATGTCTGCGAACGTTGTGGTACCTGAAAGTAACATTTCTGCAAGGCAGTACAGAGATGCGTTGTAAACCAACTCAGGTCGCACTAATTCTCTTTCCATTGGGAAAATGTAGCGATTGAGGCGGTCTTGGACGTCCTCTGATGCACCACGAAACGCAGCCATGGCAATATGGGTATGCGTATTGACAAAACCGGGTAGGATAATCTGTCCTTTGGCGTTTAGTCGAGTCGATGCACAGAACTGTTTGGATTGATCCATAGGACCAACTCCAATGATCGTATTGCCTCTCGTGGCCAAGAAGCCATTCTCATAGCAGTGCCACTCCTTGTCCACAGTCACAACATAGACGTTCTCAATGATTAAGTCGCAGCCTGTCATTCCATTGCTCCACTCGTTGTTCTGGGTGGCTTGCCAGAACCGCCTCCGAAAGGCGAGCGGGTCTCACCCTCAAAAAGTCGACGTTTGCGCTGAATCTCGCGATGATCCCGCACCACTGTCACAACAACAAATCCCAAAATAGTTACAAAATATGGTAAAGCTTGTATGAGTTCAGGTGGCAGACCGACATTTTGCAGGTATGTTGCCATTGCGTCAGTCAAGCCAAAGATCAATGAAGCGAAAATTGCGCCAAAAGCCGTTCCACCCGCCACAACTTCGGCCGCATTTGCAACATATCCCCTGCCTGCTGCAATCCCAGAAGTAAAGTTAGAAGTGTAACCCATGCTGAGAAAACACCCCGCGATTCCGGCGAGCACTCCGGAGATCACAAGTGTAAAGAACTTGATTCTGACAGGGTCGATGCCAGCTGACTTTGCCGCTTCGATATTCTCGCCAGTAGCTCGTATTCTTCTACCGATAGTTGCCTTATTCAGGAGAAGGTGAATAAGTAAGACTGCAAGAACAGAGATCCAGACTATGATGTTCTGTCCAGATAGAATGCTTCCAAGCCAAGGAATGTTCTCTATATAAGGCAGACGGACAAATGGCAGAGTTTTGCTCGAAAGTGAAGACGAAATGCCTTTGTCTCCTGTCAGAGAAAAGAGAACGAAAACAGTTCCTCCAGAAGAAAAGAGATTAAGTGCAACACCACAGAGTACAGGGTTTGCGTCCAGTTTGAGTGCGAAGAGGCCGAGTATTAGTGCAATAGTCACACTTGCGGCAATCCCGGCGATGAATCCAAGCCAAGCATTGCCTGTCCATGCGCTCACGATAACTCCCATTAGGGCCGCCCAGAGCATTGAGCCTTCCAGCGCCATATTCTTTATATGGGCTGCTTCCGTAATTACGGCACCAAGCGTAACAAGAAGTATGGGAGCAGTTGAACGCAAGACAATAAACCAGTAGTTCGATGAGGAAAAAACGCTGGCGATAAAGTCCGTCATAAACTATTTCCCTCCATCGAAGATGAAGTTGTCCTTGTTCTGGATCCCCCTTCAGTTGCTAATGCCGCTTTCTTGAGTCGGCGAATTTTTAGAGAATTGGAAATCTTGTCTGATGCAAGTATCAGAATAATAAAGCCTTGCAGTAACGTAACAAACTCAAAAGCTACATCTCCGCGCCTTGACATGAAATCTGCTCCAACTCTCAAGTACGCCAAGAAAAAAGCCGAAAGAGGCACGTATTTTGGATTTCTTTTTGCGAGCATTGCAACGATGACGCCGTCCCATGCGTAAGATGGATTTGCCTGCCAGATAAATGCTCGGTAGAGGCCTGCCATTTCTACCGCCCCACCCACTCCGCCAATAAAGCCTGAGACAAAATGAGCAAGAATCACGATCGAAGCCACATGTATACCGGTATAGGCAGCAAATTTCGGATTGGCACCCGTTATTCGGATTTGATATCCCCAGCGTGTCTTATAGAGGAAAACAGAAACTAGAACGATAAACAAAATGGCGATGAGGGCGCCGGCATGCAACTGAGTATTAGGAATAAGCTTCGGAAGGGAAAAGGTCGCCTTAAATGGTAGGGACGCGAGGATTGCCTGGTTTCTGTCACGCAGGAAATAGAGAATGATATAACTGCCTAGAAAATAGAAAACGTAGTTTAGCATTAATGATGACACCAACTCATTGGCTCGCCACTTAATCCGCAGTATCGCTGGCAAAACGCCTATTAGACCTCCAACAAGCCCCGCCACAAGCATCGCGATCAAAGGATGAATACCAGCGGGCAACGTCATATTTACTCCAATTGCAGTTGCAATAACTGC
>Ga0116171_10006406_pt1 | contig 10181 bp, 7 predicted proteins | sample AD_JPNHW2_MetaG_FD_89798 | JGI IMG/M metagenome (GOLD analysis project Ga0116171, IMG submission 89798) | Active sludge microbial communities of municipal wastewater-treating anaerobic digesters from Japan - AD_JPNHW2_MetaG | ecosystem: Engineered > Bioreactor > Anaerobic > Digestate | place...
ATGACCTGAGGGGAAAGCGTTGTTCTTGATGACGAAAGAGCTGTTATTCCAGAATTGTTTGCCGTTTCCCGCAGAAGGTCTTTGGCGTTGTGTGGCAAGCTGAAGGCTTTGTGTCGCGCATTCTGCCAGGAGGAAGCTTTTTAAGCAGAGCAACCCTGTATCGGTGGTCTTGTCTGATCCGGTGAGGCAGCCGGTCAGGATCGTCGCTCCCATGGCAGGGATCATGTATTTCCCCTCGCCAAACTGCTTGAATCCTGTCAGAATATTGTCCCCGGAGTCTGTTCGGTTATCCTGGATAAAGTCGCGTATCTCTTCGTCTACCAGATACAGGCTTCCACAAATGGCGATCACTCCTCCGGCTTTGAGCCAGTCGGAAGTTTCCCAATTCAGCGGCGCTGATATGGCTTTCCCAACCGTATGGGGATAGGAGACAATATAGTCCGGGAAATATGAGTCATTCTCCGCTGCTGACGCGAATGAAGCAGTCAGCAAGATCAAGCAAACGATAATGATACTTGTTATCCTCATGACGACAATATCGATACGGGGAGCTATTTCGTCAAGAGGATAATTATCGATGTGTGGCAAATCAGTTATGTATGCCATAAGCGGCGATAGATAGGAAGAGAATTTGTCCTTGACAGTTTTCATAAAGCGGAAATAATACATAATTGTTTAATAAGCTGAGCATTTGCCCGGACTCATTTGACTATAAACCTCACTGCAAGAGAGCCTTGCCGTTGTAGTTGGAGCATAGCCCAGGCTTATACAGAATTGATCAATATAATATATGATATAAGAGGTAATTATGTCCGATACAGGATACCAGAATATTGGCCTGTCCAATGTGCTACCACCTGATCCGGTGTTCGAGCCGGGTATTCGAAGAGCTCCTGACCGGGGCTTGAATCTTTCGCGGCATGAGGTCGGGGTTGCTTTACAAAACGCCCTGAGATATATCCCGACTAAACTTCATGAGAAGTTAGCGCCGGAGTTTCTGAACGAATTACGCACGATGGGCAGGATCTATGGATACAGGTATCGTCCTCAGGGCAGGATCTATGGTAAACCTATCGAAGAGTATCAGGGAATTACTGCTGCCAGAGCCATGCAGGTCATGATCGATAACAATCTGGATTTTGACATCGCCCTTTATCCCTATGAATTGGTGACCTATGGAGAGACTGGTCAGGTTTGCCAGAACTGGATGCAGTATCAGTTGATCAAGCAGTATCTGCAAGTGATGCGCGAAGATCAGACTCTGGTAGTTGCTTCAGGACACCCCGTAGGATTGTTCCCTTCCCGAAAGGAGTCTCCCAGAGTTATATCCACGAATGGTCTGACGATCGGGAAATGGGATAATCCGGAGGAATTCAAGCGATTAACGGCTTTGGGGGTTGCCAATTATGGTCAGATGACAGCCGGTGGCTGGATGTATATCGGACCTCAGGGTATTGTCCATGGCACATTTATAACCTTACTGAATGCTGGGAGAAAGTACCTGGGAATCCCTGAAGACAAAGATCTGAGCGGTGTTCTTTACGTCTCAAGCGGATTGGGCGGGATGAGTGGCGCTCAATCCAAGGCAGTGGAAATCGCAGGTGGCATCGGTATTATAGCGGAAGTCGATATCAGCAGGATTGAGACGAGGCACAGCCAAGGTTGGGTCGGCAAGGTTTCTGCTGATCTGGAGGAAATATTTAGGCTTGTAGATGAATTCAGGGTCTCCGGAAAACCTTTATCAATAGCTTATCACGGAAACATCGTCGATCTGCTTGAATACATCGATAAACATGATATCAAGGCGGAGCTATTATCCGATCAGACGTCCTGTCATGCAGTTTATGAAGGCGGATATACACCCGTGGGACTGAGTTTTGAACAAAGCAGAGAACTTCTCGCCAAGGATGAGCTGAGTTTCAGGAAACATGTCGATGAGTCACTGAAACGGCATTATAGCGCGATCAAGAGACTCTGCGCCAAGGGTTCCAGATTTTGGGATTATGGCAATAGCTTCATGGCATCGGTCTTTGATGCCGGAGTTCCTGAGATCGCGGCAAACGGACTCAACACCAGTGAAGGTTTTATCTGGCCATCCTATGTGGAAGATATTATGGGGCCTATGTGTTTTGATTATGGGTATGGACCATTCCGCTGGGTCTGCCTGAGCCGTAAGGATGAAGATTTGCGTAAGACCGATCTGGCAGCCAGAGCTCTCATCGACCCGAAACGTAATTCCATGGACAGAGATAATTATCATTGGATATCCACTGCTGAGGAGAATAAACTCGTGGTGGGTACGAAAGCCCGCATCCTCTATGCCGATGAAGAAGGTAGAATACGTATCGCTCTAAGATTCAATCAAATGGTGCGTGATGGCGAGATAGGTCCGGTCATGCTTGGGCGCGACCATCACGATGTCTCTGGTACTGATTCACCTTTCCGCGAAACAGCCAATATCCGGGATGGCAGTAACGTCATGGCGGATATGGCAACTCATTGCTTTGCGGGAAATGTTGCCAGAGGAATGTCCCTTGTGGTACTTTCCAACGGAGGCGGAGTCGGAATCGGCAGATCGATCAACGGTGGCAATGGTATCGTCCTCGATGGTAGTGATTATATGGACTCTGTGGTAAGATCAGGTCTGTCCTGGGATGTTATGGGCGGAGTCGCGAGACGAAACTGGGCAAGGAACCCCAATGCTGTGGCGACGGTCACGGGATGGAACCTTAAACACTCCGTGGATGGGCATATAACTGTGCCTAGTCCTGTCGGAGAAGATCTCATCACAAGGCTTATTGACAAATCCCTTTAAGGAGTAGATATGCTGAGCCAGTTTGTCAAACTCATGAAAACAGAAGGTATAGAGGAAGACGTTATCAACACCTTTAGCGAATATTATAAATTATTGGCGAAAGGTGAGAAAGGGCTGCTTTCCAATCAACAAATCGAACCTCCTAAGCCTGAGAACGTGATCAACTATGAAACGATCCGGGATCATGCCCGAACCGATGCGCTGAAGAGTATTGTCGTGATCAAGCTCAACGGCGGACTCGGCACCTCTATGGGGCTTTCCAAGGCAAAATCTCTCCTCCCCGTCAAAGGGAACATGAACTTCCTGGATATCATTGCGCGGCAGATCCTCACCTTGAGGTCTCTCTCCGGATACGACCTGTCCCTGCTGTTCATGAACAGCTTCAATACCGAAACTGATACTCTCGATTATCTACAGAAGTATCCGGATATTGGCTTGAAGGATCTACCCTTGTCGTTCGTGCAGAACAAGTTCCCTCGGATCAGGAGATCGGATCTGAAGTTCTTTGAATCAGGAGACAGAACAAAGAGCTGGAATCCACCCGGGCATGGCGACCTCTACACAGCCATCACAAAGGATCATTTGCTGGATAAACTGATTGATAAAGGGTTTCGTTACGCATTCGTCTCCAATGCCGACAACCTGGGCGCAACGGTTGATACTGCCATTCCCAACTATATGGAGAAGAATAATATCCACTTCCTTATGGAGGTTTGTGACCGCACCGAGACGGACAAGAAAGGTGGACACCTCTGTCAGGATGAACGTGGACAGCTGATGCTGCGAGAGATCGCACAGTGCCCCGAGAACGAGCTTGACGAGTTTCAGGATATCAACAAATTCAGATACTTCAATACAAACAATCTCTGGATAGATCTCAAAGCTTTGCAGTGGTCGCTGATCGCGGGAGATGGGATCATGCTGTTGCCTTTGATCGTTAATCCAAAGACCATCGATGGAGTTCAGGTCATTCAGCTTGAAACGGCGATGGGCGCGGCGATCAGTGTGTTTAACAACTCCAAAGCACTGCTTGTGCCCAGATCAAGATTCGCGCCGGTAAAGAAGACGGTGGATCTGCTCTCAGTCTGGTCGGATGCCTACGAACTAAATGACCAGTACCAGATAGTCCTGAAGCGTGGTCTCTCGACTCCGCCAAAGGTTGAACTGGATGAGAAATACTATGGTTCTATCACACAGATGATGAGTAAGTTTGCCGGAGTACCGTCCCTATCAGGTTGTAAGGAGCTGAAGATCGAGGGTGATGTCAGCTTCGGAGATGAAGTTATCTGCGAGGGTCGGGTGCATATCAAGGCAAGCGTTCCTGTTCAGATCAAGAACCGATTCCTTACCGGTGAAATCAACTATTAGGAGTAAATGATGGTCTCCAAATCTGTCAAGATCAGGCTTGGGATATTTCTCACAGTCGGTATCGCGCTTATTGTGCTCTTCATTGTCGCCGTAGCAGGGAACAGACTCGTTGAGAAGAGAGATATCTACTTCGTACAGTATGAAAACTACTCTGTTTCAGGTATCCAAGTCGGCGGAGTGGTCAATTATCAAGGCATTAAGATCGGCAGAGTCGAAGACATCAGGATCAACCCCAGGGACGTCACCAAAGTCATACTCAAGATCAGTATCCAGGCAGGTACTCCAATAAAAGAGAATACAGAGGCAGTGCTCGTGTTCATGGGTATCACCGGTGTAAAAGCCATGGAACTGCGAGGTGGGACGAATCAAGCCAGAACCCTGAAGCCGGGATCGTATATAAAGTCAGCCGTATCAGTCATTGACGATATGTCCGACAGAGCAATATCGCTTGTGGATAAAATAGACGAAGTAGCCAGGAATCTTGCAAAGCTTACCGACGAGGAAAACCGTGATAACATCACTGATATCCTCAAGCAGACAAGCCTCCTGATCCAGGACACCAGAGCAAATCTTAGCGGCACGATCTCAAGCATTAACGAGCTATCCTCCAGCGCCGCCAATATCACTAAAAGCCTCGAGGGTGAACTGGACGGCATCAGCGCAAGCCTCAGCAAGAGTCTGGCGGATATCTCCAATGCAACTGTCAGGGATATTGACAAGATCTCGGATTCTGCTGCTTCGAACGTCGATAGTATCGGCACAGCATCCCGGAACTCGCTCATGACCCTCACCAACACAGTAAATCAGGAACTCGAGAAGATCACTACGAACCTGAATCGATCCATCACGGAGGTAAACAACCAGACCGTATCACTCCTGAAAGAGACTGAATTCCGGGTCAACGCCGTAGGCAAGCATTCCGACGAGATGGTGTTGCAGACTACCCTGCGGATCAACGAGATCAGCATGAATATCAACAAGTCTCTCGAGGGTGTCAACAAGCTTATTGCTTCTCCTGAGATGGATTCACTCATCATAAACGTTTCAAAACTCTCCGGCAAGCTTGCTGAGACAGATACCCGCGAGCTTGTATCCGAACTCACCTCTGCCGTCACGAAAGCCGGAACCCTGATGGGAAATCTGGACAGAACTCTGATGCGCAACCGCAGTAATTTGTACGATATGATCGAGTCTCTGAGAGAAGCCTCCGAAAACCTTAACGACTTCTCAAAACAGATCAGTGACACTCCCTCGATCTTATGGCGTAGCAATTAGCAATGGAGATATTATGAAAAGAACCTTCCGTTTGATAGCTTTACTGATCCTGATCGTCACAAGCCTGATCAGCACGGGTTGCTTCCCCAAGATCGTAAAAGGTGTGACGAAATACTACGTACTGGATTATTTAAGCGCGACCGAACTCAGCAGCCTGAGGCAGAACACTCCCAAGGGAAAGACCCTGGAAGTCCTGGAAACGACGGTTGCCAGAGCCTATAGCCGCAATCAGATCGTAGTACGTAAGGACAACTTCCAGATCAGCTATCTGCCCAATGACGTCTGGGCAACCCGTCTCTCGGATGCTGTTCCCAATCTCCTTGTGGAGAGGATCAGAGCGTACAACATCTTCCAGAAAGTAGGACGCGACACCGGTGAAGCCAACCCCAGCTACTATCTCGAAACGAATATCCAGAACTTGGAAATGATAGAGGAGAAACCCGTCTCCAAGGCTTACGTCAAGATCGAATTCATCCTCCGGGACAGTTCCACTCAAAGAGTGCTTTTCAACTACCTGGGTACGAGTGTCAGACCCCTTCCTGACACCAGCCCTGTCTATCTGGTACAGGTTCTAAATGAGCTGATCATGGCGGAAACAGACGTCTTTGCCGCGAAATGTATCACTTTCCTGGATGGCAAGGAGATCATTGCCCTGCGTCCGGCAAACAAGCTCACGCCTGCTGAAGCGGTATATTACGCCAAACTGGACAATCCCCAAATAGCCTTCGATACGGGTGAATTGCTCGTACCCATGATGACTCAGCCACATCCTGAAGCCTTCTACTACGTCGAACCGGCTGATAACAACGAGGAGACCGATCGAATCACAGGCGTCTTCGGTCAGCCGCTGCAATTGGAACCTGGTGACTACATCGTCACGATAGACGACTTCCTCAAGATCAAGCACGAGGTGAAGATCAAGCCCCAGATGCGCACTGTGATCGATAAACCAGCCTGGGCTGAACTTACAGTGATGATCCTTGATGAGTCCCACAACTTAGTCAGGCTGAATTATGACATCTACAAGAAGAAGGCAGATCAGGTAGGCTATGACTTTCTGAGCCAGGGAATATCCGTCGGCGATGATGAGATCGGCGAGCTTGAGAAGGTATGGATCCTGACCTCAGGGCAGTATATGATCAAGCTGGGAGGCGGTCCCTGGAGTGACTTGCGCGATTTCACCATAGTAGATCTACTGGAAGGTGAGAGCAAACTTCTGACCGTTATCGTTGATCCAGCCGGAGAAGGTAACTTCCTACTCGGAGCCGGTGTTCTGGGTGATGACGGTTTGATCGCAAGAGGAAACAAGATCCACAGTGGCGCTGTTCACACTAATATAACCCTCTCCACCAAGAATTCCGCCGCTCAGGAAGAACCTGTCAACAGCTTCACCCTGAATGGTCAATTTGAAAATTCGATCAACTACAAACCTAAACCCTTTGAATACAGCATGCGTTCCCTCTACGACCTGGGGATGAACCTCGCGACGGGAGACGAATTCCGTATAACTCTGGATGGATGGTCACTAAAGAACACAGTTCTCTTCGTACCCATAGAGAAGAATAAATACCTGAAGAATTTCGGACTATACGGCAGAACAGACCTGACCACTCATTTCTTCGGCGAAAAGCTTTATTTCACTGACCCCAAGAATCTTATCCTGAAGAATGATGTTGGTGACGTGATCGACATCCTGAAAGACCAGAATGACCTCAAGACTCAGGTCTCATTTTTCCCGCTCAGGGTCAAGGAAGGCACGGGTATCACCTACCGATTCGTCGTCACTCCCAAGGTGTGGTTCAGCATCCGCGGAGGTTTCGGCTGGCAACAAGAATTCAACAACGACGCCTATACCTTCGAAAGTGAGTACGTAAATCCTACGGATAGCCTGAACTACCTGATCTATCGTGAAGGAAAGAACACTTTGACAAAGGGACTTGAAAGCACGATGATCTTCTCCGCGCAGAACATCTTCAGGTTCCTCAGCATAAACTCCACTTTTGATGTTCTTTTCCCCATCGGAAAAGAAGCCAGCGATGCCAAATACGAGAGTGATAACAGGATCAACTTCCGCATCCTGCGAAACATCTCTATAGACATCAGAGCCAACCTCATCTTTGACAAAGAGATCAAAGACTACATTCTTTACGACTATAGCTCATTCCTGAGGCTATCACTTTTCTATTGATATGTCAAAAGTTTCAGTCTCCGATTCCACTCTCGTTCTATCGGGTGAGCTCACCAACAAGACCACCTATCTGGTTTATACAGAATCGGTCAAACACATAAAATCCAATGAGATAAGGAATATTGACATCAGCGAGGTCACAGCTCTGGACAGTGCCGGAGTAGCTCTCCTGGATGAACTCCAGAGCCTGGCGTCCGCGAAGGGCTCACTGATCATGGTGCTTGGCGCGAGCCAGGAACTTGCTTCGATAATCGAAACCTTCAGCTCCTTGTCATTACCGCTTCCGGAGAGTGTCACGAAGGTCGGATTCTTTGAACGGATCGGCAATGAAGGGATAAATGCCTGGAAGAACTTCACTATCCTGCTGATCCTCGCTTCCGAGTCATTCTACTGGTCGATCGTGGGTATCTTCGATCATCGTTCCGCACGCAAAGGCTCATTCTATGCTCAGGCTTTTCAATTGGGTACCTCAGCTCTGCCGATCGTTGCCCTGCTCTCGATCGTCATAGGCTTTATCCTCTCACTCCAATCAGGTGTTCAACTCCGGAACTACGGAGCCGGAGTCTTCCTTGCCGACCTGCTTTCCATAACCATGGTTCGTGAGATGGGACCGTTGCTTACTGCCATAATCGTCGCAGGAAGAAGCGGTTCCGCGATAGCATCCGAGATCGCCACCATGAAGGTCACCGAGGAATTGGACGCGTTGCAGGTGATGGCACTCAATCCCTTACGTTATGTGATAGTACCCAAGCTCCATGCGATCACCGTTGTCATGCCCATGCTTGTTGCCTTCTCGATCCTGATCGGCATGCTTGGCGGCGTGATCATCAGCGTAGGGTATCTCGATCTCAGTCTGGCGAACTTCGTCAACAGAGCGATAGACGTCATCGTGATCAAAGACCTTGTCATCTCTTTCGTGAAGAGCACCGTCTTTGCCTGGGTCATCGTCATCATCGGTTCATATTACGGACTTCAGGTTCGAGGCGGGGCAGAGGGAGTCGGCAAGGCAACGACCATGTCCGTTGTCAATTCGATCTTCGCGGTCATCCTGCTCGACGCCATCTTCAGTTTGCTGTATCTATGAAAGACGAAGCAGTCATCTCGACCACCGATCTCGTCGCCAAATACGGCGAACAGACCATCCTCGAAGGAGTCAGCGTCGATTTCCTCCACAACAAGGTCAATGTCGTCCTGGGGGGAAGCGGATGCGGAAAGACAACGCTCATGCGCAATATTCTCAGGCTGGAGCAACCCTTTTCCGGGTCTGTCAGGTTCTGGGGCGAGGAAGTCACGGACATGGACGAGAAGGAATTCAACCGCATCCTCAAACGCGTGGGAGTGCTCTTCCAGAATGGTGCCCTGATGAACTCCATATCAGTCTTCGAGAACATCAGCATTCCCCTGGAGCAACACACGCGTGTCGCTCCGGCTCTGATCGAACGCATAGTGCGCACCAAACTCTCACTCGTCGGGCTGGATCATGCCATTCATCTGCTGCCCTCGGAACTTTCGGGTGGCATGAAGAAGCGTGCCGCGCTTGCCAGAGCGATCGTTCTCGATCCCGACCTGCTCATCTGTGATGAACCCTCAGCGGGCTTGGATCCGGAAACTTCGGCGCATCTGGATGAGCTCATTCTCGATCTGAAACACAAGCTGAATATGACCATGATCATTGTCACGCATGAACTTGCCTCAATTCACCGGATCGCGGACAGGCTCATCTTTCTCGACAGTGGTAAACTCCTGTTCCAGGGGACTCTCGCCGAAGCTAAATCTTCCAATATTGAACAGATAGACAGGTTCTTCAGTGTCGGTAAGTTCTGATAAGATCCTACCCAATCTTGCGATCATCGTGGCTATGGATTCCAATCGCCTTATCGGCAAGGGGAACAGGCTTCCCTGGCGCATCCCGGAAGACCTGAAATACTTCCGCGCAAAGACTTTGGGACACACAGTCATCATGGGCAAAAACACCTGGCAATCCCTGGGAAAGCCACTCGATCAGCGCACGAATGTCGTACTCACTCACGACCTTTCGCTGAGTTTGCCCGGAGTCGTGATCTGCCACAGCCTCGGGGAAACCCTCGGATATATCGGAGTCAACGAGGCATTCGTCATCGGCGGAGCGGAGATCTTCCGGTTGTTTCTCCCGCTGGCTTCACGGCTTTTTATCACACATATCGAGGCGCAATTGAATGGAGATACCTACTTTCCTGATTATAATCCAAACCAATGGGAAATGGTGTTTTACGAGAAAGTCACCTCCGAGACCGGCTATAAACTAAGCTTCAATGAGTATCGCCGTAAATAACATAAACTGAACTCACTCTGGCAACTTAATCCCCTGCCTCCTTTTTCACCACCGTATCATAGCCGTATGCCCCCCGTACGATGCCCGTATGATATCCGTACAAAATATGGAAAGGATACGGTCACCATTCATCCGGAATTCACCATGCTTATGCCGGATAGAAAGGAAGAAAGCGCTGTCTAGTCCGGAGACAAATATCTGTTTCATTGAATGGATCGCCGGAG
>Ga0116171_10006411_pt1 | contig 10169 bp, 7 predicted proteins | sample AD_JPNHW2_MetaG_FD_89798 | JGI IMG/M metagenome (GOLD analysis project Ga0116171, IMG submission 89798) | Active sludge microbial communities of municipal wastewater-treating anaerobic digesters from Japan - AD_JPNHW2_MetaG | ecosystem: Engineered > Bioreactor > Anaerobic > Digestate | place...
AATCGGAGCGATTGAAATCCCAGATCGACAACCCGTATTCACGTTGGTTCGCCAAGCTGTTGGCGGCGTGGCGGCTTTCGCAGCTCGCGAATTTCGTCCCCGATCTCTATCGCCGGTTTCGCCATTGTTGGATCATTAAACCTCGGGATGTCCAGATTCAGGGGCTCGAACATGCCGTTTGGTTGGGCATGCCCTACCGCCAGCCGGAGGGGGGGCTTCCGCCGCTGGCGCCCAGCGATCCTGCCAGTCGCGTCGTGATCATGCTGGGCTCGTACTACCATCGTCCCAATGTCGAGGGAGTGGATTGGTTCGTGCGGAATGTCTGGCCGCGGGTCAGGGCGGAAGTGCCGGATGCCGAATTCCGCGTCATCGGCCCGGGCCTTGCTACCTGTCGCGCGGAAGACTATGGCCGCGTGCCCGGTGTTCGCATTTTGGGTGCGGTTCCGAGCGTCGTTCCGCACTACCGCGAATGCGCCTTCAGCATAGCGCCCATCTGGACCGGAGCAGGCATCAACATCAAAGTGCTGGAATCCTACGCCTACGGCCGGACCTGCGTGCTAACGCCCTTCGCCCATCGTGGCTACGAGGATTGCCTGAAAGAGGGCAATGCGGTGCTGATTGGCCGGAATCCCACGGAGTACGCGAGCGCCTGCATCGATTTGCTGCGCGAACCGGATCTGCGCGACCGGCTTGCGGCGGCCGGCCATTCCCGGGTGTTGCGGGAATTTTCATTCGAGCGGTTTGCCGGCGTGGTGAAAGAGACCATGCGGTTCGCGATTCAGAAAAAGCGAGCCCATGAATAACCAAACGGGGAATCGCTTGTGCGGCAGTGTGTACCGAGCGTCCCACCGACTCATGGCGACGGGCGGTTCCGTCGGAAAGAGCGGCGTTTTGATCCAAAGCGCACAACCATGAGGATTGCCTTCTGTCGGCACGCAGGCAAATGGGGGGGGGGCTTGTGCGACCCGAGAACGGCTTTTGGGCGGGAATAACGGATGGAATGTCCCGGGGGACGTTGGCTGGTTGATTTCGCCGTTTCGCCCGGGGCGGTTGATGGGTTCCGATTGCCTTTTCCGCAAGTGCCCCCCCCCACAATCGTTGGATCGGCGCGATGCGGGGCGGGTCCGAACCCTTCACATGCAAACTGTTGCATGGTCTCCGGGAAAATTGCTTGTTGCGCATGTCCAGACGGAAACAGTTGTTCCCAAGTTGGTCAGTGGGTTCCCATGTGAGGCCCCTTCCGACATCGAATCCGGTGCTGGCAACGATCGATGTCTGCATCTTGGGGTTGAAATGGAATACATGGATGGACGGGCAGGGGCATTGCCATTCTGCTTATGTTCATCGGGCCATCCAGATGACGATGTCGGGCGGTTGGGTCACAAAAGGCCGGCGGATTTGATAATCCAGCGGATCGGTCCGCAACAGAGGTTTTGGGGTTTGGAATATGTTCCGGCACACCGTACGGCGTGGCGATCCCGAAGGATTCGTCGGCATATCGCGCCTGGCCCAGGTGGCTGTTGAATGCGTCCAGCTCGAGCTGCGATTGGGCGTATTCCGCGCAAGCTCGGTTCATTCGACGCTGGCCGTCTGGAATTCGGTGGTCCGAGCTTTGGCCGGAAACGAGCCGATCGTGCAGCCGACTTCCAGCCGTTGTCCGGCCTTGAATGCGCGGATGCTGAGCGGTCGTCTCCGGCAGCGTTTGCAATATGCTCTTTTGCACGATTCGCATGCTTGGATGCGGCTGCGCAAGCGAAAGTGATTCTGGTTTATGTTCGTCGATTTCGCGAAAGTCGGAAGGAACATCAGGCCCAGCCCGCACGCCCGATCGGGATGGCGCACCCGTAGTTCCCGATGGCCGACCGAGGCCTTTGTGGGCGATTAGCCGTGCGTTGAATGACCATGTCGGTGCCGATTCCGCGATGCGGTATGCGTCTTCGACGATGATCGTGCCACACAGCCTGAGGTTGTCGACGAGGTCCGCCAGCAGGTGTTCCCGCCGCCGATGGTTTCCTGGTCGAGCAGTCGGCGATTGTTGTCAATGGAACGGCGATGTCCCGATCTTCGGCGCGGATTTGAAACTGCGTCCGGAGGGAGTTGTCGACCGGGAACCGGCAATTCGGGCTTGAGGTTCGGGCGCAGCTGCCGTCGAACCGGCGATTCCAAACGCAAGCCAGATCCGTTTTCGGCAGCAGACTGGCGATTCGATTGTTCATGGCGGAGGTGCATGTGGCTGGTCGCCGTCTGTCCGGATGCCGAACCCACAGACCGGTGGGGAACGGCGTGGCGTGTTGGAAACCAATCCAGGCTGGCATCCGCCCGTGGATTCGGATAAAACAAATTCCACGGTCGTGTTGCGCGCGGTCTCCGGCCGTCGGGCCGAGACGAAAGGCGAGCGTTGTCGCGAAAGGTTTCATTTTGAGAGGGCTGCAAGAACAAGTTGTTTGGCGGGTGCGGATCGCAATGGTCGGGCTCCGTTGTCGGAGAGCGCGTCCATGAACTTGTGGACGTTTCGGTTTCTGCTCTGGTACATCTGCATCCTGCTGGTGCAGCCGCAGAACCGCTTCACTTTCCTGTGGCCACTGAAGATCGCGGATCTTTCCTTCATCGCTGCCGTGGCGTTGCATCTGCTGTCGTGCCTGGAGACGCGGCGGCCAATCGTCCGCATGGGGCCGGCGACCCTGTTGACGTTCGCGCTGCTTTTTTTCGCCGCTCTGTCGCAGCATTTTGGAGTCTTTCAAATATCGTCGGCTTGGAATCCCTACTTGGACATCATCGTGAAAAACTCGTTGCTGTTGATCATGGTGGAAGCCGTGGCCAGCACGGCAGAACGGGTCTGGGCGGTGCAGATGACGACGCTGTTCTGCACGCTATGGTGGGTGAAAGGCGGCTTGCGGTTGTCGGCGATGGGTGCCACCTACAGCGGGGACCGCCTGATGGGCGCGGCGGTGTCCATGATCGAGAATCCCAACGGATTCGCCTACATGATGTGCGTTTTTCTGCCGCTTTATCTCTATGCCTATCAGCAGGCAACCCGGAAGTGGACCAAGTGGTTTTTTCTGGCCTGCGCTTTGGCGGCGGTTTACATCGTGTTCCAGACGGGCAGTCGCACGGGGTTGGTGACGTTGATCGTGATGGGCGCGTTTCTGCTGCCATTTTACGGCAAAAACCATTTTCGGGCGCTGGCCGTCATTGTGACGGCGCTAGTCTTCATATTTCCGCTGACCGGCAAAAAAAACATGGAACGATTCCGCACCATTCCGGATTCGATCGCGTCGTTCTTCGGCAAGACCGAAGAAAAGCCAGTTGGCATGATGAACCAAGACGAACAAAGCGCAGACGAGCGCAAGAAAAAGAACCGCGACACGTGGGCGCTCATCAAGGAGAATTTGATTTTCGGGGTTGGCGTGAATCCCGACGAGACGAAATACGCGGCGCGTTATCCCATGGCGACGGGGCAGGTGCATTGCGAGATCCTGATGGCGGGCCGGCAGATGGGCTTAATCGGCATGGGCATGTACATGGGGTTCATTGGCATCATTTACTTCGGTGGCAACTGGGTGCGGCGGAATGCAAAGCATTGGCCGGCGGTGCGGGATTTGGGTTGGACCTTCCAAATGCAGGCCGTTGCGATCATCGTCGGCGGTTCTTTCAGCCCGCTGGCCTGGCACCCGCCGATGATGCTTCTGGCCGGCTCCGTATCGGCCTTGATCGGCGTGTTGAAGGCGGAACGGGATGCGGAGATGATGCGGTTGGCGGGGGCGGCAGTCTAGGCCATGCTGTTCAATTCCTACGAGTTTCTGTTCCTGCTCCTGCCGATCGCCTTGGCCGGTTATTTTCTGGTGTTGCCCCAGCGCTGGCGGCACGGCTGGCTGGCGCTGTGCAGTTTCGTTTTCTATGGATGGTGGGATTACCGCTATTGCGGTCTCTTGCTGGTGGCCATCTGCATCGACTATCTCGCCGGGGGCCGGATTGCCGCGGCGCCGGACCCGAAAGGGAAGAAACGCTGGTTGCTGGTGTCGATCTGCGGCGACATGGGAATGCTGGGATTCTTCAAGTACTACGATCTCGGTGCCGGAACGGCCAATGCATTGGCCCACGCCTTGGGCGCGGGGCCGGGCGTGCTGCCGCTGCTGCATTTGGTGCTGCCGGTCGGCATTTCGTTCTACACCTTCCAGTCGATGAGCTATTCGATCGACATCTATCGGGGACAGGCGCGTCCGGCGCGGAGCTTCATCGACTTCGCCTGCTATGTTTCGTTGTTTCCCCAACTCGTGGCCGGGCCGATCGTGCGCTATCACGAACTCGACGAGCAATTGCGCGTGCGCGTCCACAGCTGGGCCAAGGCCGGAGCCGGCATCGTGCTGTTCGTGCTGGGGCTGGCCAAAAAAGTCTTGCTGGCCGATGCCGTCGCGCCGATGGCCGATTGGGGATTTTCGCAGGCATCGCTTGGGTTCGCGGGGGCGTGGAGCAGCTTGGCGGCCTACACATGCCAGATTTATTTCGATTTCAGCGGATATTCCGACATGGCGGTGGGGTTGGGTCTCCTGCTCGGCTTTCAGTTTCCGCAGAACTTCAACTCGCCCTACAAGTCTGCCTCCATCAGTGAATTCTGGACGCGGTGGCACATCTCCTTGTCCTCTTGGCTGCGCGATTATCTCTATATTCCCCTGGGCGGCAACCGCAAGGGCCCGCTGCGCACGTATGCGAATCTGTTCCTGACGATGTTGCTGGGCGGCTTGTGGCACGGGGCGAACTGGACGTTCGTGCTTTGGGGCGCCTACCATGGCACTTTGCTGGCGCTCGAGCGCATGAATGGCAAGCGCGGCTTTCTCGGGCGCTTGCCGCGGCCGGTGCAGATCGCGTTCACGTTTGCGCTGGCGATGTTCGGCTGGGTGTTGTTTCGCGCGCCGACGCTGGCCGAAGCGGAGCGGATGTTCAAGGGCTTGTTCGGGCTGGGCGGCTGGGGCTCGGTGTTTCCGGCAGGCGACGCCGGCCTGCTCAACTGGGGTGCACTGCTGTTCTGCTTGATGGTGGTTTTTGCCGCCAGGAACACCTGGGAAATCCGCTGGCGGCCCAGCGTGCGCTTGGCATTGGGAATGGCGTTGCTCTTTCTGCTTTGCGTGGCGGTTTTTCTGGTCAACACGAGTTCGCCGTTCCTGTATTTTCAATTCTGAGTACGCATGGAAACAAGATTGGAACGTCCGGAAACGCTGGCCGCCTTCGAGGCGGCACCCCTGCGTCGCGCGCGCGCTTGGGCGGGGGCCGGGCTGGGGCTGTGGTTGGCGTTGGGCGCGATCGACTGGACGGCGCGCATCGGTGTGTTCCATTGGCAAAGTCAGTGGCTGCCGATCCGCAAGTCCGCGGCCCCGGCGACCGAAGCGGCGGCGGCCGTCCGATCGCGAATCGTGCCCGAACAAACCGGCGCCGGCTTGACCAAAATGGTGCCTTCGGCGCAGATCGCCGCTCGCTATGCGGAGGTCCATCCCGCGCGCGTGGAGTGGCAGGATGCGGCGGGATACTACAACGCGCCGTTGCCGGAAGGGCATCGTTATGCGGTTGCCATGCTGGGCGACAGCTTCATGTTGTCTCTCGGCACCCAGAACGTGGCGCAGGTCTTGGCCGCCGTGGGCGGCATCGACGTCTACAACCACGCGATGTTCGGCGCGGGACCGTTTCTGGAATTGCCCAAATTCATCGGTTCGGGGCGGTTCGATCCGTTGCCGCCCGTGGTGATTTGGAATCTGTCCGCGCGGGAACTGGGGGCATCGATGTTCGTGCGGCAGCCGGTGGAGGCGTGGTTCCGGAACATCGACGTGTGGGCGGATTACAAGAAGGCGCAGGCCCAGCCGCGCCTGCGTTGGGAGAAACTGGCGCCGGCCGAATTGGGCAAAGCGTTTCCCAACACGTCGCTGATCGCCTATTTCGGGCGCCGGGCCTGGAGCCAGATCCGCTTGGTGGCGTTTCGCGCGTGGCCGCGGGACGTGTTGGGGGCGGACGATCCGCAGTTCGGTCCGATGCTGTTCTACCGCGAGAATCTGCGCATGCTGCCGCTGTTGACGCCGGATGAAAACGCGGCGCCGATCGTGAAGATGGTGGCGCAGTTGGCGGCGAAATTCCGCGAACGGGGCGCGACCTTGGTGGTCTTGCTGGTGCCGGAAAAGGAACAGATCCATGCCCGCGCGCTGCCGCCGGCGGACCAAGCGGCATTGGCGGCCGGCGATCGCCTGTTGGCGGAAATCGCCCGGGGACTGGAAGCGGCGGGCGTTCCGGCGGTCAACCTGATGCCGACGTTTCGCGCGGCCACCGCCCGTGGCCAACGCCTGTATTGGCGGGACGACACGCACTGGAACGACGCCGGCATACGGCTGGCGGCGGAGGAACTCTGGCGCAAAGTGGAGCCGTTGCTGAAATGAACGCGCCCCGCGTCGTCCATCTCGTCTACGATCTCATCCGGGGAGGGACGGAGGGCCAGTGCGCGCGGGTTGCCATGGGATTGGCGCAGCGGGGTTTGCCCCAGCGCGTCGCCGCATTCCACCGGCGCGGGTTTTTCCTGGAAGCGGTCGAATCCGTCTGCGGGCCGGTTCGCGAGCTGCCCATTCGCCACTTGGCGCGGGTGGCGACGGTGCGCGAGATCGCGCGGTTTGCGGCGTGGCTGCGGCATGAACGCATCGACGTCCTACATGCCTGGGATGCCGACGCCGCGATTTTCGGGCAATTTGCCGCGCAATGGTCCGGCGTGAAACTCGTGACCAGTCGCCGCGATCTCGGTCAAATCTATCCGCGGTGGAAGTTGGCGCTGCTGCGGCGCGCCGATCGGGTGGCCGTTCGGGTGGTGGCCAATGCCGAGGCGGTGCGGGCTCATTTCGTTGCGCTTGGCGCGCCGATCGACAAGATCGTCGTGTTGCCCAACCTGTTGGACGTGGAAGAGCGCGACCGGCTTGCGCAATTGCCGTATTCCGGCCGGGAGCGGCTGCCCGAAGGGCGGCGGCTGGTGGTGGTGAATCGGTTGGATCCGGAAAAGAACGTCGGATTGTTGATCGCGGCCTTGCCGCTGGTTCGAAAAGAGGTTCCCGACGCGGTCCTGATCGTCGCCGGCGATGGGCGGGAAATGCCGGCGCTGCGCGCGCAGGCGGCGGCACTGGGCGTGGCGGATGCCACGTGTTTCTTGGGCGAAACGACCGAAACGCCGGCGTTGCTGCCGTTGTGCGAGATCGGCGCGCTGGTGCCGAGCCGCAACGAAGGACTGTCGAACACCATTCTGGAGTACATGGCCGCGAGCTTGCCGGTGCTGGCGACGGATTGTGGCGGCAACCGCGAACTGGTGAGCGACGGCGTGACGGGGTTTCTGGTTGCTGCCGATGCTGTCCCGCAACGAATCGCGGAACAATGGACGCGTTTGCTGGATGATCGAAATATGGCCCGGGACATGGGGGCCGAAGGACGCCGAAAGGTCGCGACTCGATTTTCAACGGAGAAAGGCATGCCTCGATTCGAAACCTTCTATTGGAGTTTGGATCCGGCTCTGTCCTAATTGCCCTTTCTCGTCGCATTGGGCGGGGGAGGGCTCGCGCAACACTTGCGTTGTGTCGTGGGTTTCATTCCGCTGCGCGGGACGGCACTTCTCATGCACCCTGTTTTTGCGGAATTTCGGCGCAATGCCTCTCCTTTCGAAGAGCGCGCGGCTGAGCGCGGGGAGATGGCAAGCGTCGCCGCCTGCACGCCGATGTTCGGAAAAGAGAATGGAGCCCGTCGGTCCGGCGGCGTCGGAACATCCAAATGGTCGGGAAGCGATGCTTGCCATGTCCGCATGATGACTTATTCAAGATGACGGCATTGCTCTCCACCGCCAGGGACCAGAAACGGAATGAATCGAGCGAGTGGGGGGATTCCCAATTGTATTGCTGCGATCAGGGGCGCGCTGGGGGCGGGGGGGCAGCCAAGGTTTGGCGGACGTGCATGCCGATGGCCGCGATGACGATGGCGAAGGACGGGAAGAAAGTCCGGGATTCGATCCACCGAGCGACCAGCAGGAAACTCACGAGGAGCAAGGGTCCCAAGTAGCCGAAGATGAACAATCGGCCATGCTTGTTTCCCGCCAGCAGCGTCAAGGCGTAGATGAGGAACACGCCGGCGCCGACGCCCCAGATGCCGTGCCCGAACGTCAGGGGCAAGTTGGTCCAAAACAGGATATGGGCGATGTTCTCCTGCCAGGTCCAGATCCGACAATAGTAGGGCTGGATGCCCCAGATCAGCCGGGTGGAGGCCACCGTCAGAAGCGTGGCCACGATCATCTTGGCCAGACCCCGCCCGGCCGTTCGGCCTTCCGCAGTGGACCACAGGACTCTGAGGCCGTTACGGCATTGTGCCAGCAGGCAACCCGACAGCACGAAAATCCACGTTTCCCGGTTCAGCGTGCCGACAACGGACAGCAACGCGAGCCAATTCCAGATCTTGGGGTTGTCGTTCACTTTGGTTTGGAGGTAAAAAGCCAGCGCAACCATCGCGATTTCAAGGAACGTGTCGCGAAATTGGAACTGGTAGGGATGCATGCAGGTCCCGAGAAAGGCCAACAGTCCCAGGCAGGCCAGGATCGTGTTTTTCATCAAGGACCGATAGATGAAGAAAAGCGTGGCGTAGCAGCCGACGATGGTCAGGAACAGCAATGTTCTATCCGCAATTTTTCCGTCGATGATTTGGGAAAGGCACAACCACATGGCGGGGTATAGGACGCGGTATTGGTGCGGAGCCAGACTTTTTCCGGCCATGATCGTCTGGGGATGCTGGACGGGGTCGTAGTCGAATCCGCGGCGCCAAGCACTGTAGGTTCGCGTGGAAAGGGCGAGGATGAAAACCCCCAGCAGAAGGCAGGTCGCTGTTTTATTCATTTGTCACAAAGTTTGATCCTCTCTGTCTGGTTCGGGACGGTGGGGGCTGTTGCGAATGCCAGACGAACCCGCTCACCTTGCCGGGAAAATGACAGAATGGAAAAGGAACCGCAAGCCGGATGAGCTCGGCGCAAAAGCGTTGCGCGGGGGGCGGGGGCGGGGTAATGTCTCGCGATTCCATGAGACCGATCGGACAGCTGGAAACCGAAGAACAGGCGCGGATTTTCGCGGACTACCTGTTCGTGCACGACGTCGCGGCGCAAACGGAACCGACCAAGGGAAACGCGTGGACGATCTGGATCGTCGATGAAGATCGGGTGGACGAAGGCCAGGCGTTGTTGTCGCGGTTTCGCAGCATGCCGGATGCCGAGGAGTTCCACCAGGCTTCCACGGCGGCCGCGGAACGCCGCCGCGGCGAAAAGAAGGAAGCCCGCGAAGAAGCTCATAAGCTCAAGCGCTCCGGCGCTTTTCCTCGGCAGATGCGCGGCGGCGGACTGACGATGGCGCTGTTGATCGCGTGCGTGGCGGTGGGGTTCGCCACCGAATTCGGCCGGAACGCGGCGTGGATGGACCCTTTGTTCTTGTTCATGGACCGGATCGAACAAGGCCAGATCTGGCGCTTGTTTACGCCCATTTTCCTGCATTTTTCCATCTGGCATCTGCTGTTCAACCTGCTGTGGCTTCAGGATTTGGGAACGGCGCTGGAAGTTCGGCTTGGCACCTGGCGTTTTGCGGCCATCGTGGCGGCGGTGGCGCTGGCGTCCAATGTGGCCCAGTGGGCCGCCGGCGGCGCCGGGTTCGGCGGCATGAGCGGGGTGGTCTATGGCCTGTTCGGCTATCTGTGGGTGCGCGGCCGAAAGGATTTCCGTTTCGGAGCCTTCGTTTCGCCCCTGACTTCGGGCTTGTTGCTGGTGTACCTCGCGCTGGGCGTCTTTGGATTGCTGGGCCCCACGGCGAACGCCGCCCACTTCTCCGGCATGCTCGTTGGCGGCGCGTTGGGCTGGCTGGCGGCGCGGGGATCGGCCCGGCCGGCATGAGCCGCATCGCCGGCCCTTGACCGTTGGGACTGGGTCGGATACGGTTGCGGACGCTGTCATGAGAACCAAGGGCATCCAAATTCTGCCGTCGATCCTGTCCGCCCGGATGGGGCATTTGGCGGAGGACTGCCGCCGCGCGCTGGAAGCGGGGGCGGACGGGTTGCACGTGGACGTCATGGACGGGCATTTCGTGCCGAACTTGACGATGGGCCCCGACGTGCTGCGCGCCGTGCGGGAGGCGGTG
>Ga0116171_10006416_pt1 | contig 10165 bp, 7 predicted proteins | sample AD_JPNHW2_MetaG_FD_89798 | JGI IMG/M metagenome (GOLD analysis project Ga0116171, IMG submission 89798) | Active sludge microbial communities of municipal wastewater-treating anaerobic digesters from Japan - AD_JPNHW2_MetaG | ecosystem: Engineered > Bioreactor > Anaerobic > Digestate | place...
GAATTTCTTATTCTTTCCCTGAAGGTACTGGACATCAATTGCCAAGGTAAGATCAAGAGGTTCACTAGTTCCCATCATCGTGTACTGAGCATACCGGGAATGATTACCCGTGAGTATTTTCTTGAGTTCTCTGCCATATTTTCTCACCGGAACAATGTGGGGGATATTCTCTTTCTGGAGAAACGAGAATACTTCTTTTGAGTAAAAACCCCGGTCAAGACAGAGTACCTCGATATTCACTTTTGCATCGTTGATGATATCCAGGAATTTCCGGATGTACTCAACCTTTGATACTTCTTTCTGTACCGGGAAAACTGCGAGGGTCAGCCGTTGGCCTTTGGTGGTGATGTAGAGCGAAACATACGAGTAAAATGTCGTTGTTGAATCCTTCATTTTGCTTTTTATAACGTAATCTTCGTTCATTTCAACAATTTCGCCGTAATAGGGATCATTGGTGAAATCTATGGCAAAATGGTATGATTTTCCGGGAACAAGGATCTGATCTTTTGAAAACGTGAGGATCTTTGATTGTAATTCCAGGAGTGTGCCCAGATCCACTTTGGACAAATGGTATCTGACCGATGTTTCACACGGGACTTTTTCTACGGATTTATTGATAGAATGTACTGAAAGTTTGTTCGCTGACATCCCGATGAGCGATCGGATGAGCGTCTTTTGGTTTAGTTTTCCGTTGATGGAAATAGTGAGGTGCTGGTTGATTGCTTCAACTGCAATTTCGGAACAATCTTCTGCTCGGATCTCATTCTTTATTTGGCGGGCAATTTGCCGGTATTTGACCATATTCGGCGCCCGCCGCCTATTTAGATCTTACTGTTTTCTTCCGCTGTGGCTAAAAATTAGTGAAGTACTGAGAATACTGGTTATTTGACTGAGATCTTTTGTACCATATGGACTTTCATTTTTCAGGAGGTCTGACATCCGGCAGGATCTCTGGTACATTGAAGTGACCTGTTCTTTGTTAACTTTGGTAATAATGCATGCCTACGATTGAATTCACATAAATATTGAAATTTTTTTCTGACTCGTCAGGATAGCAGTACTCCCTCGTAAAAAGGGGGGAGTTCCTGATATCATTCTCTACGGTTCATCTAACCGAATTGATATGGATTCTAGATATTTCCGGTATTGGAATAAAAATTCTGACCCATTCAAAATATATTTAAGAAACGCCTTACACAAATTCCTATCAGTAAACTCAGGGCGGATTGCATGGACCAGATAATACCCAATGGTGAAAGCGTTATTTCCCGATCGAATACCCGCTACAATGTTATAAAAAAAATCAATGAAGGTGGCCAGAGCGAACTGTATCTTGTTGAATCCGACAATAAAACCTGGGTACTCAAAGTTTATAAAATCGGACAGGGGACAAAACGGCAGCAGAAAATTCTTGAACGGTTGTTGGAACTCGGGAGTCCCGCACGCTGTTTTGTCTGGCCGCTCGATCTGGTTGACCTCAAAAAATTCAACACAATCGGCTATATCATGGATCTTATCGATACGGCAAATTATTCAACGCTTGAGGATTTGCTGTATGAAGAAGATATTCCGAAACTTTTTCGCGACATCATTGCAGCCTACCTGCTTTCGGATGCATTTTTCCGCCTGCATATCAGGGGTTTCATCCATGCTGATATCAGCTGGGGAAATGTCTGGCTCCACAAGGAAACCGGCGATGTAAGGATCTCGGATTGCGATAATATCATACTCAGCAATGAACCGAGCGAGATCGGGGGCACACTGCCTTTCCAGGCGCCTGAAGTAATCATCGAGCAAATCAATTCCGGCAGAGCAACGTTATCGGCAGACACCGATCGCCATTCCCTTGCTGTTGTGCTTTTTCTGATTCTATTCCATCATCACCCGCTGATAGGACTTAAAGAAACGGAATACCGGGTTGAGAATGAAGCTACGATGAATGAATTATATGGAAAAAGTCCGATATTCATCTACGATCCAGACAATGCAGAAAACCGGCCGGATCCGGAAACTCATGCTGTCGTGGAATTTTTCTGGGCTAAGTATCCTCAGTTTATCAAAAATTTATTTATCACAACATTTACCGACGGCCTGAAAGATCCCCAGTCCGGACGCCCGCGGACCGTTATCTGGAGAAAAAATCTCCTCAAATTGCGCGATTCTGTCATTAAATGCAATTGTGGCGTGGATAATTTCATCGATTCCATGCCATCACAATTAAAGAGGCCGGATGAATATACCTGCTGGAATTGTGAAACAGTACAAAAAGTACCCCGGAAAATTCTCATTTCAGGATGCGGTATTTCCCATGCCGTTAATCTCAATGAAGATATGTTTCTCTATAAAACCCACATTGACAATTCGTATAATATTGAGAGCAAAATCGGAAAAATAGAATGTAAAATTAAAGATGCCCGTAAAATAATGGGTATCAGAAATATATCATCAGAAACCTGGTCGTTTTCTGTTGCCGGTAAAAAATTGGAAGATCTCGCTCCCGGTAAGGCCATAATTGCCCAGGATAATATACAGATCCAGTTTCCCGGGGGCGTTATCGGAAAATTTTCGTCCTGATACCGTTCTCTTTTATTTTCGAAAATCAACGCTGATAAAAAAAAGCAATTCTCATAACCAATAGGGTTCGACCGGGATTATTCCAACGTTTTAGAAAATTATGTCTGAATCAGTATCTGGTGGAGTACCGGAATTCCTTCCGTTTTTAACGTTTTCATTAATGATGGACAACTTCCAGACTTCAACAGCCCAGTCTACAAACTCCGAACTGAGCCCCTTGTTTTTTAAGGATACTTTTTTTGTCTCAATCCTTGCATTCAGTTTTGTTTTTTCCTGCTTATTTTCAAGAATGACCAGCGGAACCTCTTCATCAACACAGTTTATGAGTGTATAAAATTCCTTTGGGGTTTCCCCCTCAAATGCATCGAGAATATATCCTTTCAGCTGCATTTTTTTGTGGGGACCTGCAAGAATGAGATCGGCGATTTCCGGATAGTCCTGCACCATCTTTTTGATTGCATTTTCGTAAATCATCTCAGGATCGGGGCCATCGGATGGTCGAACAGGAACCAAGCTGTCTTGGGATTGAACAGCAACACGAATCAGGTTATCCTTGCTGATTTTATCTGTGCCGGCTTTATTGGTTACAGTCAGCGTGACAGAATACTGCCCATTATTATTGTAGGTATGGATGGGATTTGTCTCCCGGGATGAATTACCATCGCCAAATTCCCAGCTCCATGTTTGCGGATTACCGACGGATCGGTCAAAGAACTGCACCGAGAGGGGTGGTTTTCCGGCTGATGGATCCGCAGTAAAATTCGCTCTCGGTTTGTCGGTTATTGACGATTCCTGAATTAGAACATGAATCAACTCTTTTTTATTAATAATATGTTTATCGGTATTTTTTGTAACGGTGAGCGTGACAGAATACTGCCCATTATTATTGTAGGTATGGACGGGATTTGTCTCCCGGGATGAACTTCCATCGCCAAATTCCCAGTTCCATGTTTGTGGGTTCCCCACGGACCGGTCAGAGAATTGCACCGTGAAAGGTTGTTTTCCGGATGTTTTATCAACGATAAAATCTGCCTTCAGGGTAATAGGCCCCTCCCGGCCAAGGAATCCCTCTGCAGTTCTATGGTAAATTCCCGATTGAATATTCCGCGGGGTCTTTAGAATGTCCAGGCATACATTTTTTTGTTCCTGATAAACATCATCGTCATGCACATTCAGCTCATTCAGAAGAGTGAATTTCCGATGATAGTAGACAACACTGTGTGCATTGGCTGCCATGTCATTGACAAGGCTGAGTACTTCCGGTTTTATCCGGAACCGGTCCTGGGGGTTGGCTGAATGGATGAGCAATTTCGCCTTTACATAAAGAGCCAACGGATTTTTCGGTTCCCTTTCGAGAATTCCTTTAACGGTTGCCGTATAATTTCTAATCTGAATAGTCCCTGCCTTCCCTTTATCCAAGGACTCAAGAATCTGGTTTAGTTCCTCTGTAACCGGCACAATTCACCTCAAAAAACCCTCGCTCGTCCAGTATCCCTCATTCCTGATGCGTTTCTGAACACATCTCGATTCCTGTAATTTCTGCAGAGGGTACCAATTTTTTTTCGGCCTTTCTTCCATCCACTTCAGGAAGAGCAGGCACGGGGGTCACATCCGGTTCATTACTGCCATTTTCTTCCCCCTCCTGAATCTGATCACTCAGTTGTTTCAGTTTTAACGATGTTTGCCTGATTTTTTCCAGAGGACCAACGATGATGCCTAGACTCAGGTCATCATAACTTCCCTGTGAGAGTTCTTCAAGCAGAGAAGGCAATGCCTCCTGGATTTCGGCAAGGGGGAAACCCTGTATTTTCGAGTGAAATTCGAAGGCAATAATCTCATCAAATGATGGTTTTCCATTCGATGTATCATAGCCGGCGCTGTACCCATCAGAAGACACATATAGGATCAGTGGCCGGGCCTCATCCATACGCTTTCTGCAGATGTTACAGAAATTCTGAACATTCGGATCAGAGAGGGGAATTACTCCACATCCCGTAGCCTGCGGGAAAATCTCGGTTGTAAATCCATCATCCTGTACGCTGACAATATCCCCGTCACCTACCTGTAGGGCAATAATTGCAGTCTGGGTGACAATGACCGTGTTAAGCGTTGTACTATACGGATATGACCGGATAAATTTTAATTGATCGATACTCCCGGCATCGGTAATATGGGAAATGGCATGCCGGACCTGTTTTGTACTTAAAAGTTCTTCTTCAGGAGAGAAAGGATCATTCTTCAGATCTTCAGAAATTTTTTGGTTCCATCGCTCAATGATGTCGTCCAGCAGGAAATGCCGCAACTGCTCCTCATGCCAGTACTGGATTTTTCTGATGTACTTCCTGCAGGATTCTATGGATGCCTCGATCGCGAACCGGGAACCTCGGCCACTCCGGAAACACGTCTCATCCCCTACGCCATCTGCAACTGAGAGTATGATCGGGAGTTTTCCGGGCTTTACCTGGTACCACCCGATGGCATCCTCATTTGGTTGTCCTTTGTTTTTATGATAGGGGCCCTGGACACTCGCCCCGATGACACCCCAAGGCGACTGTCCGTTTGATCTCTCCATGATATCAGAATATTATTTCTTCATGGATCGGTGGGATCTCTTCCTTTTTTGAAGAGTCGAGGGATTTCTCATTATCCGATGGGGGTACATCTGAAGGAGTTTCGGGGGCCGTTTCTGATGAAAGAGGAGTATTTTCGCCGGAACTGCTAACCTCTTCAGGGACTGGCTTGTTCGCCGGGTTTTCCTCAGGTTTCGGAGCCGGTTCAGGTAGTTTTTGTTCAACAGGTATTTTCTTTTCAGATGGCATCCCCTGATAAATTGTAACTTCCTTGATCATTTCGGCAAGTTTTGGAAGTTCGGCATCATTTATCCGTACCAGTTTCATTTCTGCATCCGGAACATCCCCAATAAACCTTCGGAGAATATCCTCGTCTGCACCTTCAAGGGCAATCGCGAGGCGGACGGCTTCTTGTCCCCAGAACTGATTCATGAGCTCATCATAACCTTTTTCCCAGTCATCTGTTGGATACCCGTCTGTGATAAGAACTATGACTGGAGAATAGGCTGTTTTTGGCATTGTTCCCCCCTCTTCAATGGGTTTTAATGCCAGGGCAACTTTAATGAACGCGGCACCGAGCGATGTTATCCCATCCGCTGACAGGTCCTTCCAGGTATAATGGTCAACAGGAATACTGTCTTTATCCATCCATTCAGCGGTATCCGAGAACTTGATCGTCCGCATGGTGATACGGCTTTTTTTACTCTTTTCTGCAAATTTTCGAATATTCTCAATTGCCTGAGGGATGGCCTTGTTAATTTCATCCATCTTGACAAGATTGTTGGATCTGTTCTTCAGTCCCATAGATTCCGAGCAGTCACAAATCCAAAAATAGGGAAGAGACTTTTTATGTGTGGCTGGCATTTTCACGGAAAGTGAGGGTTTGTTATCCGGAGTAGTTGTAGATTCGTCTGGCATTGATTATTACCCCTTTTATTGGATATTGCAGAACTCATAGTAAATACCTTTCTATTTTATTGTAAAAAATGGAAAACACGTCAGTAAAAGTCAGAACGTGTATGGTAATTTTAGAAATGAGTATTTTTTCGTATGCAAAATTTTATTTTTTCATGTTCGTAAAAATGATGCAGGGTTGGATGTATTGAAAGCGCCCCTGGCAAAATTCCGATTGACAAATCATTCCAGATTTTATTTTTTTTCTTTTGTTGGGAGAACAACATGCGATTAATTTTCGTTTACATATGATCTGCAAATCATCGGAAGTCTTGTTGCATCCCATACAGGGGCCTTCGTATTCATCAACAAATGTGATATCATTCTCGTTAATGACGGTGAACATCAGTACTCCGATGGAAAAGGAAATCATATCAATGGTTTTGAATGATTCTGGGGTTACTTGAAACGGAAACTCATATCAAAAGGAGGTGTTTGAAGAACAAAACTACTTCTCTACGTCGGAGATTTCGTATGGAGATTCCATCATAGAAACGAGAATGAGAATGTTAAAGTTAACCGTATCCTAAAACTAATTGGACACGAAGTCAGTCGCTGAAATATGACTATACCCTATTTTTAATCACGATCCGATCGATCCGGGTCCTCTTATGAGTTTTCCAGTCGGCTCTGGAGGGCCCTGAGGCGATCGATAAAGGGCGATGCTCCTGCCAGCACCGGCCTGACATCCGGCTCGCATGCGATCAGGCTCTCATCATACGGGAGGTAAAACTGTCCTGAAAAGAGGTCTGTGGCATCGCCCAGAAGATCCTGTACCTTGCGGATGTCGTCCTCCGATCGCACCCGGTTGATCACGAGATATACCGAGCGGATGCCCAGTTCTTTTGCGAGCAATGCCGCGTGCCTGACCACCTGTACTGCATTGAAGGTCGGGTCGGTTACCAGCAGTGCCTGGTCAAACCCCCGGGCAATGGTCCTGCCGAAATGCTCCACTCCCGCGGGTGTATCCATCAGGATCACCTCGCCATCGCGGAGATTGATGTACCGGATGACGGCCTCGAGAAGTGTATTTTCCGGGCAGAGACACCCGGTGGCTGCCTGCTCGACCGTGCCCATGACGAGAATGTTCACCCCGCCCGGGCCTTTGAGCCCAAAACGCTCTACCACGTCCGAGACGTCCGGGTTTAAGGTCAGCATCAGCCCCCACCCGGCTCCGGGACGTGCACCGGTCTTTTCCTCGACGTAATCGAAATTTTTTGTCAGCGGGACTACCCGGTCGCTCTCCGCCCGTGGAATACCGATGGCATAGGGCAGGTTCATCTGCGGGTCTTCATCGACGGCGAGCGTGGTAAACCCGTCCTGAACAAACAGGTGGGCGAGGAGGGCGGTGATCGTGGTCTTGCCAACCCCGCCTTTTCCGGTGATGAAGATCCGGGACCCCCGTTCCCTGCCCGGGCGGGTGTGCTCCCGGAGTTTCCGGGCAGCATCGGCCATCTTATCCCGGTCGACCCGCGGGTCAGCCATGGTTTCCGGCACCGCCGCTCCCGGCGAGGATCTCCTCCCGGGCAATCCGCTTTCCCCGGCACGCCGGGCAGAGTACTGCAATCTCTTCTTTCAGGGACGGGTTGATCCGTGCCAGGGTGGCTATCGCGAGTCCTTTTGGTGCATAATATTCTTTACAGCCGCTGCACTGTACCAGCGGGACTTTTGTAGTACTCCAGGACTTCATGACCCGTGTATCCCCGGCATCCTCCATCTCAACGGCATTTGTCGGGCAGACCTTTACGCAGGCCCCGCAGCCATAGCAGTCCTTTGTCGGTTCGAAATAGGGTGTATTGACCACCGTGTAAGGGCCCCGGTTGATGAAGCCGATTGCACCGGCACCCATGATCTCGTTGCATGCCCGCACGCACAGCCCGCAGAGGACGCACTTGTTGCCCAGCGAGTCCGTGGTGTCGAGTTTCTTCAGGAACCGTGTCTTTGTCACGCCGTACCGGGCCGCCATCTCTTTGATGACCTCCGATTTGGGCGCCTCCGCGAGGTAAAGTTCGAACAGGATGGAGCGGTGTTTTGTGATCTCCGGGGTATCGGTGACAACCTCCAGCCCTTCGGCAGCCCGCAGGGTGCAGGACGTGGTCATCTCCTGCTTCCCGTGTTTTACTACGCCGACCATGCAGAGCCGGCAGGCACCATACGGGTCCAGGGACGGCTCGTAGCAGAGATGCGGGATCGCAATGTTATTCCGTACCGCAACCCCGAGAAGGATCTCTCCCTCATCGGCCGGGTATTTTTTCTCGTTGATCGTTACCATAACCTGTTTCTTAGGCGCCCCTGTACCGCTGACTCCTTCGTGCGTCATGGTTTCACCAGCGCATCGTATTCTTCCCGGAAATACGCAAGGGTTGTCAGCACCGGGTTGGGGGCTGTCTGGCCCAGCCCGCAGAGCGAGGTTGCCGCAATGGTGTCGGAGAGGAGGGCAAGGGTCTCGATATCTTTTCTGGTGCCCTTCTTTGCCAGGATCCGGTTGAGGAGGAGGAGTGCGTGTTTGAGCCCCTCCCGGCAGGGGACGCATTTCCCGCAGGACTCGCCGGTGGCGAAGTTGATGAAGTAGCGGGCGATATCCACCATGTCCGTGTCCTCGTCCATGACCACAATACCCCCGGAGCCCATGATCGAACCGGCCTTGTTGAGGTTCTCGAAGTCCACCGGTGTATTGAACAACCGGAACGGAATGCAGCCTCCCGAAGGACCGCCGGTCTGGACGGCTTTTACTTTCTTGTTGTTTGCGCCGCCGTTGCCGATATCTGACACAATCGTCCTGAGCGTTGTCCCGAGCGGCACTTCCACGAGACCGACCCGGTCGACTTTCCCGACAAGGGAGAAGACCTTGGTGCCGGTGTTGCCCTTTGCCCCGATACGGGCGTACCAGGCGCTGCCGTTCATGATGATTACCGGCACATTGCACCAGGTCTCGACATTGTTAAGGTCCGTGGGGTACCCGAAGAGCCCACCCCCGATGTCGGTCAGCCGCGGCGGGCGGGGGTGGGGCCTCCCGGTCCTTCCCTCGATGGAAGCCACAAGGGCAGTTGATTCACCGCAGACGAATGCACCGGCACCGGTCGCGATCCTGATATCGAACGAGAACCCCGTGCCGAGGATGTCATTCCCAAGGAGCCCGTATTCCCGTGCCTGCCCGATGGCAAGTTTCAGCCGTTTGATCGCAAGCGGGTATTCTGCCCGGAGGTAAATGAGTCCCTCGGAGGCACCCATGGCATACGCACCGATGATCATCCCTTCGATGAGCATATGGGGGTCGCTCTCCATCTCGTTCCGGTTCATGTACGCGCCGGGGTCGCCCTCGTCGGCATTGCAGATAATATATTTTTTATCGGCTTTTGTGTCCCGGGTGATCCGCCACTTGAGGCCGGTGGGAAAACCGGCACCACCCCGGCCCCGGAGCCCGGACTTCTCCACTTCCTTAATGATCGTTTCCGAATCCATTCCGGTAAGTGCCTTCATGGCGGCTGCGTAACCGCCAACCGCGATATACTCGTCAATATCTTCCGAATTGATCAGGCCGGCGTTCCGCAGGATCACTTTCTGCTGGCCCCTGAAGAACGGGACCTTTTCGTAGAGAGGAATTCTGGTAAATCCCTTGCCGTACTCAATCTTGCAACCCGTGACATGATCCCATGACGGGATCCGGCACAGGGCCTTCTTTTCCGGCACTTTTCCCTTTCTGACCTGTTTTATGATCTCCTCTGCATCCGCCTCGGTGACCTTGTGAAGGATCACGAGCGGTTTTCCCGGGATGCTGATATTCACGAGCGGTTCTTCCTTACAATACCCGATGCACCCGGTTTTTGTCAGGATGATATCCAGATGCTCCTTTTCGATGATCTCCCGGAGGCGTTCGTACACCTTGTTGCCCCCCACAGCGATCCCGCAGGTGGCAAGGCCTACCGCGATCCGCGGCTTTCCGGGCTGGAGCTTCTGTAACCCGGCCTGCCGTGCGGTCTCCAGAACGCGTGCCGATGCGATTGTCATGGCTCCCACCCGTACTCTGCAAGGATCTTCGGGAGGTCTTCCTTTGTTGCATACCCGTA
>Ga0116171_10006418_pt1 | contig 10161 bp, 11 predicted proteins | sample AD_JPNHW2_MetaG_FD_89798 | JGI IMG/M metagenome (GOLD analysis project Ga0116171, IMG submission 89798) | Active sludge microbial communities of municipal wastewater-treating anaerobic digesters from Japan - AD_JPNHW2_MetaG | ecosystem: Engineered > Bioreactor > Anaerobic > Digestate | place...
ATAGAATAACCAGGACCACCAGTTCCCCAATATCTTTTTTGAGCATCATCTTTAGTTAAAGGATCACCCGCTTGAATTATAAAATTATTCATTATACGATGAAATTTAATGCCATTATAATAACCGCTATTGGCTAAATTAAGAAAATTAGAAACAGTTATCGGCATTTGATCGTTATAAAACTCAACGGTAAAATTTCCCATAGTGGTTTCAAATTCAGCTTGAGAATATTCTTTTAAAATGCTCTTGTCTAAATTTTGTTCTTTAATCATATTGTTGTCTAAATTATTATTAATATTTTCTTCTGATGTAGTATTATAATTTAAACTACTATCAGAACTAAATGATATTTTTTTATTTGAACAAGCTGATAAGCTTACGGCAAAAAATAATAATAAACTGAGATATAATATTTTTTTCATATATTTAAAAATTGAATTATTGTTATTTATATTTTTTAATTGACAAATTTTTTAAAATAATTTATAATCTTAGTATCAAGACAAAAAGGGATCCGGACGGTTTCGTACCTAAGGAGCCTTTTTTTATACAATTTTACTCTTACTATTAGATAAAAAATCATAAAACTCAGAACCAATATTTTTATACAAAGATGAATAAAATTTTCTATTTGGAAATAATATCTTTAATAGCTTACCTTCTTTTATTAAAAAATCAACTAATGATTTATAATCGCCATCGCCAGAAACTAAAACTATTTTATCAAATGGTTCTTTTTTGTACATAATCTTCATAATTTGAAAAATTATATCAGAATCAACATTGCCTTTTTTCTTTCCTTTCATAGCTGAATTATGCTCTCTAAACTTTAAAACAAAACCAGCACTCTGTATTTTATCATATAATTCATCTCTTTCATTCGACATATAACCTAAAAATAATAAGCTTTCGATACTTTATATTTGTCTTTTAAATAAACTCTAAATTTTAACAAATTAACTTCCCAAGAAGGATTCTCGGAATTTGTTCCCATATATAAATTTTGTCCATCAATAAAGGCTAAATTATTATTCATATTTTTATCAAACTTTAAATTTTTTCTTAATATCTAAATCATCCGCTTCTATCTTTTCCCCGATCAATTCTTTGGCCTTAGAACGCAAATTTTGTAAATTCATGTCATTTAATTCCGTCGCTCGTGTTAACAACGCTTTCTTATCATTTAAAACCGGATCTTCTAAAACCTCAGCCAATAAAACATCCAAAATAGCTCCAATTTTAGGCCCAGCTTCTATCTTAAGATAACTCATTAAATCACAACCGTCAACCTTAAGCATTTTAGCCGAAATAGGATCGTTTTGCACCTTTTCCATCATATATTCCAAATGGCGCAACTTATAAGGCATGGCTTTAGGAGTACCGGAACCTAAACGATCAGCTACTCTTAAATCAATTAAATCTTTTAAATTTTCTTGACCGGTTTTGGCAATTAAGCGACGAACCGAAGCGGCCGTAACTTCTCCCACATTATAATAAAACATATGATTTTTGACTAAATTTACCACCATATCAATATCTTGATTGGAAAATTTTAACCGAGTCATAACTTTTCCGGTTATTTTTGATCCAATATATTCATGATTATAAAAAGTAGTTTGACCGTTGATAATTTTCATTGATTGCGGTTTACCGATATCGTGCATTAAAGCTGCCAACCGTACTTGCCATTTAGAACTGGGACAATATTTTAAAGATAAAAGATTGTGTTTATAAACCGTATAAATATGATGATGATTCTGTTTTAAATCTTCGCCATATAATAATTCCGGGATTATATATTGTAATAACTTCGTTTTGTTTAACATTTCAATACCAAGAGAGGGATTATCAGAACTAAATATTTTTATTAATTCATCTTTTATTCTTTCCTTGGCGATGAATTTTAAACTGCCGGCCATTTTAATAATCGCTCGCTCGGTTTTTGGTTCTAATTCAAAACCTAATTGAGCCGAAAAACGGATAGCTCGAATCATTCTTAAAGCATCTTCTTTAAATCTATCAACCGGTTCTCCGACCGCTCTGATAATTTTTAATTTAATATCTTTTAATCCGCCGAACAAATCAACTAATTCTAATTCATTAGAACCAAAATCCACCGAATTATTTTTATCAATATTTATTTTTTTAGCCCCATATTTTCCGGCACCCAATCCGATAGGTCTTAAAGCCATAGCATTAACGGTAAAATCTCGTCGAGCTAAATCTTTATCTAAATCAGTTTCAAAAATAACTTCATCGGGACGACGATGATCTCTATAACCGGTTTCACTGCGATAAGTAGTTACTTCCAATACAGTTAAAATTTCTTTGTTTTCATTTTTTATAGGTAAAATAACCGTACCAAAATTATTTTCATATTTGGCTTCAGAAAAAATATTTAAGATTTCTTCCGGCAAAGCATTAGTGGTAATATCAAAGTCATGGGCCTCTTTGCCCATTAAAAAATCACGCACCGAGCCACCTACCAAATAGGCTTCAAAACCCCGAGTTTCAATTTCTTTTATAGTTTTAAAAACTAATTCTATCATGTTGTTTTTTTTATTTTCTAGTTTTTTTACTGTAGTGAGTATGAAGTACTTCGTGATCTAACTTTTTATCCTTTAACCATTCAATTATTTTTACGGCCGAAGGATTATCATGAGCCGTTCTTAATTTGCTGGTTTTATCAACTTGATATATACCAGCCGTTCTTTTGGACACAATTTCGCGTGAAACCGGAATCGGCTGACCACCACCGCCAAGACAAGCTCCCGGGCAAGACATTACTTCAATATAATCATATTTTTTTATATTTTTTAAAACCGGTTTAACATTACCAATACCGTTAACTACGGCCACGCGAAGTTTTTTACCCGACAAAGTAACCTGAGCTTCTTTAACTCCCGCTTGACCGCGAACTTCTTTAAATTCTAAACGCGAAGTACGAAGTTTGTTTTTAGCCGAACTATTTAAAACATAACTGGCTGTTCTTAAAGCTGATTCCATCACTCCACCACTGGCGCCAAAAATTAAACCAGCACTACTGCCATCGTTTATCAAATTATCGGATTTTTCAACCGCCACTTTTTTAAAATCAATTTTATTTTTTTTAATTAAATAAACTAATTCTCTAACCGTTAGAACGTAATCAACTGGATAATTTTTTCCTATTTTTAATTCCGACCTAGTTATTTCAAATTTTTTAGCGGTACAAGGCATAATTGAAACCACGACAATATTTTCCGGCTTAATCTTTTTTTCTTTAGCCCAATAGGTTTTTATTATTCCACCCAATTGAATATGTGGTGAACGAGAAGTAGTTAGATTAGGAATTAAATCCGGACGATAAAATTCCAAATATTTTACCCAAGCCGGACAACAAGAAGTTAAAAGAGGCAAAACTCCCCGAGGCGAAGATAATCTTTCTAAAAGTTCCGTCGCTTCAACTAAAGTGGTAGTATCAGCCGAAAAATTAACATCCATTACTTGATCAAAGCCTAATTTTTTTAAAGCTCCAATCATTTTAGGACTATTATCTTGACCATAAGGTAAAGCAAAATCTTCTCCGATGGTCATTCGAGTTGACGGAGCAAAAATAGCTATTACGGTTTTATCTTTTTTATCGCGTAAAATATTTTCCACTTCCAAACTTTGAGATTGTTCTTGAGCTGAAGCCACGGGACAATGAGAGGTGCATTGACCACAATAAATACAATCAATTTTTTTATTATTAGTTGGTATAATTTTTCTATCACTCCCCTTACCTTGCACTTCTAAATAGCCGATCTTTTGTACATTTTTACAAACATCAACACAATTTTGACAATCAATACATTGACTACCATCAATTTCAACCGATTTATCAAATTTATAAGTTAAATAATTATTTTTTCTATCCTTAAAATTATTAGCCTTAATTTTGTAACGTTTGGCTAAACTTAATAAAGAACATTCATATTGTAAAGTACAATCAGAACATTTTTCTCTGTGACTGGCGAAGATTAATTCTAAGTTAGTGTCACGAGCCGTTTTAACTTTAGCCGAATCGGTAAAAATTTCCATTCCCGGTGCTACTTGAGTAGAACAAGCGGTTGATAACCGACGTTGACCCTTTATTTCCACTACACAAACCCGACAATTAGCTTTGACGTGTAAATCCGGATGATAACATAAACTGGGAATAAAAATATTATTGGCACGAGCTACATTTAAAATAGTTTGACCGGTTTCAACTAAATATTTTTTTCCGTTTATTTTTATATTTATTTTTTTATTCATATAATTATTTGTTGGGGTTATAGACATTTTTTAGATAACTTGATATCGCCATCGGAATTGAAGAACCTAAAGCACAAAATGGAGTTAAGTTTAAATTTTCTATTATCTCCGATAACTTATTATTATTTAATAATTTGGCGACACTTTTGGTTTCATTGAACATTTCTCTTAAACGATAAGTTCCTTCGCGACACGGAGTACATTGACCGCAAGAATTATCGGCAAAAAAATCAAACCAAAATTTTACTAATTTTTCGGGATTATGTTTCTTAAAATCAAAAATAGTTATTGATCCCGCCCCGCTGACTTTTTGATCTAATTGTTTATCGTTTAAAACTTCACCGGCAGCATCTCCACCGACTTGAACAAAAAATTTATACTCAGGATAATTACCCGTTTTTTTTAAAACTTCGGCGATAGTTAATTCGCTTGATAATTCATAAACTCCTTTATTTTTAAAATTAACATTAACGGAATAAAAACGATTATTTTTATACTTGCCTTTATTTACCAAACTAACATTGTATAAAGTTTCAATGTTGTTTATAAGAGTCGGTTGACCCCAAAGACCGCATTCCGTCGGAAAAGGCGGTTTAAGACGTGGTTCTAATATTTCTCCTTCAATAATATTTAAAATAGTTGATTCTTCCCCGCCGATATAACCGGCTTTAGAAGGTTTTTTAAATAATTCAAATTTACCTTTTAAACCAACTTTATTAAAACTACTAGTAATATTTTTTTTATACTCATCAAAATATTTAGGATTTAAATAAAAATATATTTTAGTTATCGAAATACAATCAGCCGCTAATTTTACTCCTTGAGCCAATTCATCTAAATGATTAACTAAAATATATTTATCTTTATAAACACCCGGTTCCCCTTCGGCTCCGTTTATAACCAAATATTTGATTTTACTATGGGCGTCTTTAACGGCTTGCCATTTTAAATGAGTCGGAAAACCGGCTCCGCCTCGACCTATCAAACCGGCTTGTTTTATTTTATCTATTATATTCATATTAGAAAATTAAATGTTTTATTAAATCAGCCAAACGACAAGAATAACCCCATTCGTTATCATACCAAGCTATAACTTTAACTAAATCACCGCCGATAACTTTAGTAAGAGATAAATCAACAATAGTGCTATGATTGTTTTTTATAATATCAGATGATACCAATGGTTCGTAAGAAGCTTCAATAATATCTCTATACTTAGGCATTTTAGAAACTTTTTCAAAATTTTTGTTTATTTCCTCTACGGTAGTTTTTCTTTTTAATAAAAAAGTGACATCGCACAACGAACCGACAATAACCGGAACTCTAACCGCTAAACCGTCAAAAGTACCTTTTAATGATGGGATAGTTTGATTAATGGCAATAGCCGCACCGGTACTAGTCGGAACAATATTTGAAGCCGCCGAACGACCTCGACGTAAATCTTTATGCGGACCATCAACTAAATTTTGATCGGCAGTATAAGCATGAACCGTGGTCATTAAAGCTTTTTTAATACCAAATTTTTTTCGCATCACATCGGTTACCGGAGCCAAACAATTAGTAGTACAAGAAGCACAAGATAAAATTTGATCACCCTTAGTTATTTTTTCTTCATTAACTCCTAAAACAATAGTTTTTACTCCGCCATCACCTTTAGCGGGAGCCGATAAAATAACCTTTTTAGCCCCGGCTTTAATATGCATCAATAATCCTTCTTTATTGGTAAAACGACCGGTACATTCTAAAACGACATCAACTTTCATTTTAGCCCAAGGTAATAAACTCGGATCTTTTTCTGATAATAACAGAATTTTTTTACCGTTAACAATTATATTTTTTGTATCACTTAAAACTTTTTTATCATAAACTCCATAAGCCGTATCATATTTTAAAAGATTAGCTAAAGTTTTAGTGTCAGTTAAATCATTAATCGCCACAACATTATAGGTAGGATATTTTTCTAAAATAATTTTAAAAACAGCTCGGCCAATACGACCAAAACCATTAATAGCAATGTTTAAATTTTTTGCCATATTTTTTAAATTAATTATATTATTTAATTATAAAGACAGTGAAATTATAACATAATTTTAAAAAAAGAAAAAATCGCCGGTTGGTGGCGATTTTCTATATTATTAACAAACGTATCCGCCAGGTCCGACTGACAGTCCGTTTTGCACGTCGGACAACCGACGTCCTTTTATCTCATCCGGATAATCCTGATAATCAAGCAACTTCTTTATTTCCGAAGAGTCATTTAACTCATCGGAAAAATGTAGTTTTTTTTGAAAATTAGACGGTTTGACAGGATTATCGGGACCATTAACCGCCTCAATGGCTTCAGTTGCTCTGCCTTGAGATAAAAAATTAGTGGCTATTCGTTCTTGTTCTATTCGTTCTTGTTCATTCATGGTTTCCTCCTTTTTTTATTTTTTTTATTGTTAATTTTCTATTTATCTTTTTTATGACGATTAATATCTACTTCTACCACTACATCACTATCTCCATCTTTTTCTCCTTTAAATAAAACATCAACTGATTGTTTTAAAATATGTTGACCTAAAACCTCACCCCGACGACCATCAACATTAACTTTTGCTCCAATTGGTGGCAATTTTTTAGCCATTTCTACATAACCCTCATATTCATGGGACAAACAACACATTAATTTACCACACATACCAGAAACTCGATCACTACCACGATGAACAACTTGTTGAGCTTCAGCCATTTCTGAAGTTATAGAAGAAAAATCTTTAATATAACTGCGACAACATAAACAACGACCACAATGACTTAAATCACCTGTAGAACGAGCTTCATCCCTACTACCAATTTGAGTTAAACGAATAATACCTTTAAAATGACCTGATAAATCTTTAACTAAATTTCTAAAATCAACTCGACTATCAGAATAAAAAGCAAAATTAATTCTATTTCTATCTAAAGAAAATTGAACATCAATTAATTTCATCGGTAATTCATATTTTTCAACAATCTGTTGACAATAATTCAAAGCTTCTTTTTTTTCTTCTTCACTAATCATTTTAGCTATGTCTTCATCTGTTGCTAAACGAATAATCGGTTTAATATTATTTTGTTCTTCAATTTCAATATCAGCTAAATTTTTAAAAGCAAAAACCTTTCCGATTTCTTGACCGAATTCGGTTTCCACTATTACCATATCACCATTTTTTAGATCAGCTAAATCACCGGGAGTAAAATTATATTTTTTATCCCAAGGAGCAAATTGTATTTGAACTATTTTCATCGTTTAAAATTTAACTATAAAGCGAAGCGAACAAATTTAACAACATTTACTCCGCCTAAAATTTCTTTAACTGTTTTTTTATCATCCTTTATATATTCTTGATCCAATAGACAAACTTCAGAATAATATTTTTTAACTTTACCAACCATAATATTTTCAATAATATTTTCCGGTTTTCCTTCTTTAGCTAATTGTTCCCGATAAATTTCTTTTTCTTTGTCTAATTCTTCACTTAAAACCTCGGTACTATTTAAATATTTAGGACTGGCTGCGGCAATATGCATAGCAATGTCGTTTGCCAATTCTTCTTGATTCTCTTGATCCAAGGCCACCAATACTCCAATTTTACCGCCTAAATGAGAATAACTAGCCACAGTCTGACCAACCACAGAAGCAATTTGACCTAATTCTATTTTTTCACCAATAACTCCACTTAAACCGCTAACTTGTTCTTCTACAGTAGAATCATTTAAAGTCATTTTTAATAAATCTTCCCGACTGGCCGGTTTATTGTTTTTAATAACTTCTAAAATATCATCAGCTAATTTTTGAAATTTTTCATTACGAGCAACAAAGTCTGTTTCAGATTTTAATTCTAACATATAGCCTTCGGTTTTATCATCATTGGTGCTTAATTTTACCAAACCTTCACTGGCATCACGTTCGCTTCTTTTAGCAGCTTTGGAAATACCTTTTTTTCTTAAAATTTCTATAGCTTTTTCAATATCGTTACCGGCTTCGTCTAAAGCTTTTTTACAATCAACCATACCGGCTCCAGTACGTTCACGTAATTCTTTTATTTGTTCCATATATTTATTATTTTGTAAGTTTAATACAAAATTTATTATTTTAAATTAATGTTTTTAACATTGATTAAATTATCTTTAATGCAAGTTAAAATTAAATCAACTGTTTTAGTGGCATCGTCATTAGCCGGAATCGGATAAGCGCAAACACTCGGATCAACATTGGTATCGCAAATGGCAATAATCGGAATATTTTTAGTTTGAGCTTCGGCTACAGCTGTCTTTTCTTCTTTTAAATCCCAGATAAAGATAGCATCCGGTAATTTAATTAAACCGACTAAACCACCAACTCGTTCTTCTAATCTTTTTATTTCACGATCAAAATCTAATTTTTCTTTTTTAGTATATTTATTTAATTTACCACTTTCTCGATCACTTAATAAATCTTGATATTTTTTGATTGATTTTTTAATAATTGAAAAATTAGTAACTAAACCGCCCAACCATTTTCCGGTTATATACGGTTGTTTAATTTCTTCGGCCATTTTTTTCATTGATTCTCTAACTTGTTTTTTAGTTCCGACAAAAAGAATGTTTTTGTCTTCTTTTATAAGTTTGGCCATAAACTCTAAAGCTTCAGTCAACTTGATTTGAGTTTTTTCTAAATTAATAATATAGATACCATTTTTTTTAGTAAAAATAAATGGTTCCATTTTTGGATGCCAACGATTAGTACGATGACCGAAGTGAGCTCCGGATTTCATCATTTCTTCTAATTTTGGAATATTCATATTTTTTTCTTTTACCCCGCTAATTGCGGGCCTCTGCTTACAAAATTTATATTTGTTTTAATATAAACAAGAAATTTGAGTAAGCATGTTATTTTATTAATAAAAAGCCTAAATAATAATCTCATTTAAGCTCTTTCTATATTACTTTATTCTTTTAAAAAAGTCAATTATGTTTATACTAAACCAAATAAACTAAATTTCACCAGGAACAGCCTGGTTTACTCCCGCACTTAGATCACCAGAATTATCACCTAAACAAAAAGATAAGGTATAATTAGTATTATTAGTACCTGAAACTGTATAAACATACTCATTGTTTTCAACGGTACAATCACCATCAGGTTGATTAGGAGCTTCGGGAATAGTCGCCAAATAAATATCGGTTGACGAACTTAAATCACTAAGTACCGCCGGATAGTTTTGATTTTTATTATAATACTTCTCTAAGGCCATTTGAATTTGAGAAATATCATTTACTCTTTTAACATCTCGTGATTTAGCTTTAGAATTTTGAATAGAATAAATTGTGATTGAAGTTAATAGTCCAATAATGAAAACAACTACTAAAAGCTCTACGAGAGTAAAAGCTTGTTTATTTTTTTTAAATTTATTAAACATATTTTTAATAATTAATTTTGCCAAAAATCATTAATCATTTTATTAAAAGAAGAAATATTATTATTATAGACATTAACTTTTGAATAATAATCAGATAATATTAAATTATATTCCTCTACTTTGGTATTATACTCATTCAGATTAGCATTATAATCAGTAGCCGAACCTCCATGTTCAATATAGTATTCTAAAGATGATTTTAATTCATTTAATTTAGTACTTAAAGTATTTAAATTAGCAAGAATTGTATTTAATTGTGTCTTCTGTTGATAAATAATGACTTGAAGTGATTTCATTTGATTAATACTGTTAACATTATTAATCATACCCAGATAATACTTACCGGAAGTTTTCTGATAAATTTCTACCCCACCCCAGGCCGATTGTCCAAAAATATTATTCCAATCAATAGTACTAGTAGCTTGACCTGAAGAGACATCCCCCGGAAAAATTCCAA
>Ga0116171_10006419_pt1 | contig 10160 bp, 10 predicted proteins | sample AD_JPNHW2_MetaG_FD_89798 | JGI IMG/M metagenome (GOLD analysis project Ga0116171, IMG submission 89798) | Active sludge microbial communities of municipal wastewater-treating anaerobic digesters from Japan - AD_JPNHW2_MetaG | ecosystem: Engineered > Bioreactor > Anaerobic > Digestate | place...
AGCTGCCGGTACACGTGCTTTGAGGTGCCGGTATGGTAGTAGAACCCGGTCTTGTCGGCAAACCACATGGCAAACGCCCGCACCCGGGGCTGGTCGCCTTCAGCAGTCGCGATGTACGTTACCGGGTTGTCGTTAGCAAACCGGACACATTCGGAGAAATCCATTGTCGTCCACCGTACCAGCATGGACTTTAAACCTGTAAAAGCGCATCGCCCTGCCAGTACTGGACACAAAGACATATATGAGGGATTGATATATTTTGGTGTGAGAACAAATGACCCGGGCACGAGTCCTCATTGTGGAAGACGAGAAGGACGAGGCATACATCCTGACACATACGGTGGAACGGCTGGGATTTTCCGTCGCCGGGTGCGTGGAGACGGGGGAGAAAGCTGTCGGGGCAGCGGAGAAACTCCGGCCGGATATCATTCTCATGGATATCGGGCTTTCCGGCACCATGGACGGCATCGATGCCGCGCTTGCGATCAGCAGGAAGTACCATATACCGGTCGTGTTTTTAACAGCGCTTTCGGATGACAAGACCCTCGAACGGGTCGCAGCGAGCAGTCCCTATGGCTACATCCTCAAGCCATGCCGGGACGATGAACTGCGCACCGTGATGGATATCGCGCTTGTCGCAAAGGCGACCTGACAATATCCGTAAAATACACCGGTTTTCACCCGGCAGTTCCCCGCGTCAGCAGCGGAGGGAGACCCCGTGCAAAGGCTGCGACCGCGTCCCAGTCGCGGAAATCCCCGGTCGGGACTCTGAAGAGCGATGTCATGCCCCGTTCGAGGAATGAGAGCCGTGCGGGATCGAGGGCGCCTGCAAACATTGTCACGGCAATGAGCGGGATTTCGTCCAGGATCCCTGCCAGCTGGCCGGTGAATCCCGCAACCTCGCCGGCCTTCGGGTACACCGGCGCAATACCGGCAACAAAGCCGGCGACCGGGATCTTTTTCAGCTGCTCTTTAAACCGTGCGGCAAACGTTCCAACATCGCCAAGGACTTTTCCGGTGTAGACCGGCGCCCCGATCACGACGGCATCGTACCCGGCAAGCGATACAACCTGTCCCATTTTTGCAACATCCGCCTCACATCCCGCCTGCCGGAGTTCTCTTCCGATCGCGGCTGCAATCTCCGCAGTCGATCCTCTCTTTGTCGCATAGGCTACAAGTACCTTTGTCATGACTGTCCCTGCCGGAACCATAAAGAAGTTCATAGATAAAAACCGGATTGTCGTGCCCGGAAAAAGGAGGTGGGGGGTGTTCATTCTTCCCGTCTGTCGGACGGGATCGCAACGGGGATCTGGAGCTCGGTTAAGAGCTCCTCTTCCGGGACCACGTTGGGATCGCTGAAGTACACTTCGCGGTGGAGACCATTGGCTGTATACCCGTGCTCTTCTGCCCAGGCACCGATGCGCGTCCATGCCCCGTAGAGACCGGAATGGGGGCCCTTGTAGATCAGGGAGAGTGCCGGGCCTCCCGGCAGTGTCCGCACCTCCACCGCCGGATCGGTCAGCGATATCCTGCCGGCGATCGGGGCGGCGCATTCCATTGTTGCATCCTTCTCGCGGTATTCCTCATCATAATACAGAGTCATGAACGGGCCGACAACCTTTAGTCCGTTCCCCTGGTTCTCAGGAGAGAAGATCTGCCCGCAGAGGTCCTCCATGAGCCGGGTTATCGTTTCGCCGTACGGCCCGGTGCCTTTCTTCCCGACGATCCTCTGGGCAGGGATTTCCTTTACAACAGGTTCGTTTATTGACATATAGATCAACTCCAGCGAAGCATCCTCATTCTCAAGGATAGCCTCTATCTGCTGTAACCGATGGACCTCGGACCGGATCCCGCAGCGCCGGTTTTCGAAGAGAGAACGGATTGTACCAGTGTCGTGCGAATCTTTCGCTGCAAGCAGTGTTATGATCTCGGAGAGGGAGAACCCGAGCCCGCAGAGCGTTTTGATGGAGACACCGCGTGCAATCTGGGACCCGGTATAGTACCGGTAGCCCGTGAAGGGTTCCTTTATCTCCGGCACAAGGATCCCGCGGTCATCGTAGAGCCGCAGTGCTTTCTGGCTGAGGCGGGTGATGAGCGAGAACCTGCCGATCGGGATCCGGTCGTATGCCATTGTTACAGTAGCCTGTGATCCGGAAAACCATATAGGCTGTCGCAGTCTGCCGCGGGGAAGAGTTGGCGCCGGGCGGCCCATTGCCGGGCGGCGATGGATAGCCCGGGTAAAACCCGTTCGGGTTATACCCGTTTCAAAGAATCAATATTCCTGCCTGCTCAATCTCAGTACGAACATACCAGGCGGAGACACCACATATGGCGTTTGAAAACCGGACCCTCGTCCTGATCCTTGCCCTTGCCGTTGCATTCCTTTCCGGGTATACCCTCTCTATGATCATCTCTCCAGTCACCAGCGATACGACACCCCGGACCATCTTCACGAAGAATGCCCCGGAACCGATCGGCCCGTACAGCCAGGCGGTACGGAGCGGGAACTTTGTCTTTGTTTCCGGCCAGGTCGGCATTGACCCGGCGACCGGGAACATTACGGCATCCGTGGAAGGACAGACAGTCCGGGCGATGGAGAATCTCCGGGCAATCCTGCGCGAGTCCGGGCTGAGTTATTCCGATGTTGTCGATACCCGGATTTATCTTGTTGATATGCAGGACTTTACGACCGTGAACAGGATTTACGCGGGGTACTTCAACGATACCTATCCGGCCCGGGCAACCCTGCAGGTCGCGGGGCTCCCCAAGGGAGCAGCAGTCGAGATCGAGGCGGTCGCGCGGGCCAGGTGATGCCCGCTGGTGCCGGGAGGTACCGGAATATCCCCGCGCTCTTCCCTGTCAGGACAATACCTGACGATTGCACCCAAAAGCAAGAACATTTGTGTGAGAAGGTACGAGTACAGAGCAGGAGTCCTTTCATGCCCACCGATCCCGTCTGTCTGATGATCCTTGACGAAGAAAAGGCAGCGTGCACAACCACGTACCGGAACGAGACCTATTACTTCTGCTGCGAATACTGCAAAAAACAGTTCGAGGAGAACCCGAAGAAATATTCCCGGTTCTCGCTCGATGTGAGCGTCGACCTTCAGCCCCTGATGTGACCCGGCCGCTGCGTGAAAGCCGGGTTCTGCCTTTTCCGGTACTCTCCCGTGGGACCACGCGGGATTATTTCAAAACGTGTAAATACCGTCAGATCCCGGCTCCTGTCCCGCGTTTGTCTTTCTCTCGTGCAAAACGCTTCGGCAACAGGGTTGGCCCATTTAAATACATCAACGCCGAATTATATTCACCAGAACAGGTGCGGTTTTTTATGGCAAATGTCACGACCCTTTTTGACGCAAAAAGTGTACCTGCAGCAAAACCGGCGCTCGTATGCCCGACGCGGAACGAGACCTACAGTTATGGAATGCTCCGCGACGAGATGAACCGGATCGGGCAGGGACTCCATGCTCTCGGCATCGCCCGGGGTGACCGGGTCTGCATCTACCTCGATTCTTCACCGGAATACCTGATCAGCTACCTGGCCATCTGGCGGATCGGCGCAGTCGCGGTCCCAACCAATATCGTGTACAGGGGCGAGGAGCTCCTCTACGCGATCACCGATGCCGGTGCCCGTGCCGTCATCACCGACAGGAACGGTGCCGCGATTGTCGAAGGGATCCGGGCAAAAGCCCCGGCGCTTGGCAGGGTGATCTGCATCGGGGGAGAAGGGAACGGACCCGGGACCGTTGCATGGGAGTCGTTTCCCCCGGCACCGTCATCGATGCGGGCGGTGAACTGTTCGTCCGACGATCTCTGCCAGCTCCAGTACACGTCCGGGACGACCGGGAAACCCAAAGGGGCGATGCTTACACACGGGAACTGGATGACCGCGCTCGACGCCGAGCGCGAGGCGCTCCGGATGGTCCCCGACGACGTCTATCTCGGGATCTACCCGATGGGGCATGTCGGGTTCTCGTGGGGGCTTGCGATGCTCCGGGCGGGGGGCACGTTCGTGATGATGGAGCGCTTCGAGCCCGAACGGTACCTCGCGCTCTGCAAGGAACACCGGATCACCGTGCTTGCGGGGATGCCGCCGGTCATCCACACGCTCGTCCACAGCCCCCCGGGAACGGAAGAGAGCCTTGCAACGGTCCGGGTGATAATCTCCGGCGGCGGCCAGCTCCTGCCGGTCGTCTGGGAGGCATTCGACCGCCGGTACCACATACCGGTTGCGAACAGTTACGGCCTATCCGAGACCATCGTGATCGGCTCGGGAACGACCACGCTTCCGGAGTATCCCCATCTCACGAAAAATTACCAGAGCGTCGGTGTGGCCGTGGGCTACACCGAGATCCGGATCGTGGATGCTGCCGACCCGAACCGCGAACTGCCCCCGAATGAGAACGGGGAGATCGCGATCCGGGGTCCTGCGGTTGCAAAGGGGTACTGGAACCTGCCGGAGGCAACCGCTGAGGTCTTCCGCCCGGACGGCTGGTTCCTGTCCGGCGATATCGGGTACCTTGACGAAGACTGGATCCTCTATGTCACCGACCGGAAGAAGGATATGATCATCATGTCCGGCTGGAAGGTGTACCCGACCGAAGTGGAGAATATTCTCCTCAAGCACCCGGCGGTCCGGGACGCGGCGGTCTTCGGGTGCCCGGATGAGCGGCGGGGGGAAATCCCGGTTGCGGCAGTCGTCCTCAAAGAGGGCACAGCGTGTCAGCCTGCCGATCTTGAGAACTACTGCCGCGAGATGCTTGCAGGGTACAAGGTGCCGCGCCGGATCATTCTTGCGGATACCCTGCCCCGGGTCCATGGCTGGAAACTGCTTCGCAGGACGCTCCGGGAAACCTATTGCGGTAATAGTGCATAAAAAAACCGGAAGTTCGGACCCAGCTCCCGGAAAAACTGCCGCAAACATTTTAAATAAATCATGAATAAAGATTAACCGATATAACCTTCATGGACGCCAAAAGCCGGATCGAAGACGTTTCTTTCACCGGGCCAAAGAAACGGTCGACGGGCATCAACGGGCTCAATCTTCTCCTCGAAGGGGGATACCCCGAAGGAACCATCGTCATGATCTACGGGACGCCAACCTCGGGTCTCGATGTCGCCGCCCACCAGTTCTGGAAGGTCGAGGGGGAGGAGGGCACCTACCTGATGAACGACGGGGAGGTGGAGACGGGCATGATCGACGTGACGGACCAGCACCCCGAGATCTACCTCAACCAGTTGATCGGGAGCAGGATTGTCGTGGATTCGCTCTCTGTTGTCGTCATGAAGTACGGGATCGACGAAGCGCTCAAGTTCCTGCGCCTGACCCGGGAAGAGATCAGGAAACGCGGGGCAAACATGCTCTTCATCGTCTATACTGGTATCCACACGCCGATGGAGATGACCCGGCTGATGCGTGCGGCAGATGTCGTCATCGAGTTGACAAACCACATCTCGCAGAACGAGGTCGAACGGCTCATATGCGTCCAGAAAGTTAAGGACAACCCCGTTCCCGCGCGCATGATCCCCTTCAATATCATGGAGACCGGTATCGAGGCTTCCACGACATCGAGAGTCGTATAACAAAATCGGAACGGGCCTGAAGGACCGGTTTTTCCGGATCTGTTTTTTGCAGTCCTATAATGCGAGCCGGACCTCTTTTGCGGCTTCGCACATGTTCTTCAGCTTGGCAAACGCGGATGCCCGGCTCCGCATCCGTAGACCACAGTCCGGGTCGATCAGCATTGATTTCGGCCCGAAGATAGCTGTGCCGCGCTCGATCCGCTTTTTGATCTCGGCAACCGGTTCGATCTCGTCCGTTGTCGAGTCCACGCATCCGTACCCGATCATCCGGCCGGCGAGATCGCGCCGGGACATGAGATCCAGATTTGCGGGATTCTTCGAGAACTCGAAGTCGAGGACCTGGACGTTGAACTTCAGGATCTCGTCGATCACGTTCCCGAGGTTCCCGCAGACATGCATGCAGACCGGCACCTTCACTGACTTCGTGATGAGATCGATTGCCTCTTTCGCAACAGTCAGGTCGGCAACGCCGGTCGAGAGGATCGGCTCGTCGACCTGGAGAAGGGTGATCCCTGCCGCCTCAAGCCCCCGTACCTCGGGCACGAGCGCTGCCGCAAGGTCGGCTGCCAGCTCTTCCTTGTTCCGGTAGACCGGCGTGCTGATATGGAGGCCGTGGGCAAGGGTCGAGGGGCCGGTGACGATCCCCTTGACCCGGGGAGCCTTGCTGCGGGCGTATTTCGTGTCGGCAACCGTAATGGACGTCGAAGCAGGCTGGATCTTCCCGACAACCTCCTGCCCCTTGATGCCGGGGATCTTTCCCGAGAAGGCGCCGATCATGTCGCCCCGGACCTGCCCGTCGGAGATGATATCGATGCCGGCGGCGATCTGGTCGGCTACTGCGGTCTCGACGGCGGAATGGAGCGGGTCGAAGAGGCTCCGTAAACCACTCCCCTTGACCACCGGGTAACTGCCGACAACGGTTGTCGCGAGGACTTTGTTGACAAAGTAATCTTTTGCCATAGGGACCGGATGGACTGGATAGATCCGGGTTATCCCGGAGGATAAAAAGGTAATTGGTCAGGGAACGAGCCGGTGCATGTCCCGGGGAAAGAGGACCGCTTCCCGGACATTCCCGAGGTTCAGCATGGTCATAACCAGCCGTTCTGCGCCAAGCCCCCAGCCGGCATGGGGCGGCATGCCGTACCGGAACGGCCGGAGATAGAACTCGAAACTCTCGGGATTGAGCCCTTTCTTTGCGATCTGTTGTACGAGGAGATCGTGCTGGTGGACGCGCTGCGCACCGCTGGAGAGCTCCATCCTCGGGTGCATCAGGTCGAACGCCTTGCAGATCGAGGGATCATTCTCGTACGGCATCGCGTAGTACGGCCGGATCTCGCTTGGCCAGTCCACGATGAAGTAATGGGCACCCATCTCGGCGCCAATCGCCCGCTCCGCAGCGGAGCTGATATCATCCCCGTACTTGATGGGCTCGTCGATCTTCTTCTTTGCGATCTCGATTGCCTCTGCATAGGGGAGGCGTATGAAGGGGGTCTTCGGGACGGCAAAGTCCGCAAGCTCGAGGTTTGCAAGCTGGTCGCCGCAGGTGTTCTTCACCTTGGTATAGGCCTCGACGATGACCTCTTCGAGAGTCTTCATGACGTCGTTGTGATCGGCAAACGAGACCTCGACATCGATGCTGGTCGCCTCGTTCAGGTGCTTGGTCGTGTTGTGCTCCTCGGCGCGGAAGATCGGACCGATCTCGTACACCTTCTCGAATCCCGCTGCCATCATCATCTGCTTGTAGAGCTGGGGGCTCTGGTTCAGGAAGGCTTCCTTGTCGAAGTATGCGATGGGGAAGAGCTCGGTCCCGCCCTCCGTTGCGGCGGCGACGATCTTGGGGGTGGTGATGCCGGTGAACCCGTTCCGTTCAAAATACGCCTGGATTGCGCACAGTACGGCGCTCCGGATCCGGAAGACTGCTGCCACCCTGGGGCGGCGGGCGTCAAGGAACCGGGCGTCGAGCCGGGTGTCGAGCTCGGCGGGAACCTTCTCCACGACATCGAGGGGGAGCGGGCTCTCGCTTACGTTGACGATCTCGAACCGGTCGGGGATGAGCTCGCGTCCGCCCGGTGCTTTCTCCATCGCCTTCACGGTCCCGGAGACCCGGACCACGGATTCGCGGGATACGGTTTTTATCGCGGAAAGGACTGTTTCGGGGGCTTTTTTCTTGGGGATCGTGACCTGGATGATACCGGTCCGGTCACGGATGAGGAAGAAGGCGAGACCGCCGAGATCGCGCATCTCGTGTACCCACCCGGTGACCTCCGCAGTCCCCATCTCCGGCGTGACCGACTGTATGGGAGTTCGCATGAAAATCCTATAACAATGGTGCCCGGGGGATAATTGCTTTTGCGAAAGGAGGGACCGGGGAAGGCCCGGTTTTCCGGATCCTCCGTTGCAGGAAATTTCCCGGATTACCGGTCTCTTCAACGGAAAAGCCGGCTTTTCCGGCATATCAGCAAGAGGGTGATAAAAAACTTTTATATAACGGGACCCTTACAGTACGCTCTCATGACTGGCAAGGAATTGAAATCCCTCGAAGAAGAACGGTCCGAGAGCAGGGCGAAGGAACAAGGCGGCATGAGCCTGAAGACGAAGGCCCTGCTCGGCATCATCGGCGTCATCATCATCGTCCTTATCGTTGCATTCCTGACCATCAATGTCACGACAACGGCGGTCTCCGATTCGGCATCCTTCCCGTACACGACGACCTACGGCGTCTCGTTCCCCGAAGGAGAGACCATCGCGGTTGGCAACTCGCACATCCTTGTCCTTTCCTACCAGAACGAGATGTTCGCGGACATTGACGGCGACCGCGAGAAGCTTGTCGTCGGGGAAGATCGGGTCCTCTCCCCCCGGCATGCCCGGGTGACCGTTCTCGGTATCCCCGCCATGGAGACGGATTTCCAGATCACGATGAAATACAAGGGAGTGCGGGAGAACCGCTCGTACTTCGACCTCACGGTAAAGACGGAAAAACAGTTCCCGGATCTCCTGCTGCGGCGCCTGCTCCCGAATGAGATCGATGCACGCCCCATCTGAGTGCCGGGTCAGATGCTGTAACAAAAAACGGTACTGAACGGTACTTCTATGAAAACAGTATTGCCGCTGATTCATTGAACAACGGTCCCGGGGATAAACCCCGGTGGCCGGATCCCGGTTTTTTCATAAAATCCTACCCGTCAGTATACCTGGTCGCCGGTAGTTCCACGCGAAACGTAAGTCCCGCAGATGAACCCGGAAGCGGGTACCCCCTCTTCACTCCATGGGTGGGGGGTGCCACCCTCAGCAGGGCAGACCCTGCGCATGGGGTCGCGGGGGGTAATCGATCCAACGGGTGGGGGGGCAGGTTACCGGACCTGATAGGGGGTACCCACCCTTTTTGAACGCGAAACAGCAGTTGCCGGCATGGGCTCTCCGTCGGACGTTGTGAGTCTGAAACGCAGGGCACCCCCCACCTTTGCCCATAGGTGGGTACCCCCTCCCTCAGTACGGCCGACCCTTTGCGGGGGGTCGCGATGGGTAATCGATTGATGGGGTGGGGGGAGCCGGTTCGGTACTCATATGGGGGGTGCCACCCCCTCCTCGCCGGAGTGTTGCGGAAAATCCGGGTAATTCCGGGATCCGGGAGGGGGGTAAACGATCCGGTGAGTGGGGGGTGGCTGCTGAGATGAAGGTGGGGGGTGCCACCCTCAGCAGGGTTTACCCCCCCTGCGGGAGCTCGTGGGGGTCACCCGGTTTTGTGGGCAGGGGATGAGCGGCCGGAAAATTTTCCTGCGTGACAATGAGGGGTGTTGAATATCCATACGGTCTCAGGATCCCGCTCAGGGAATCAAAAAAATTATCCGGTGGACTTCACCGGAATATCCGGGTAGTCCGGCCCACCGGTAAGCGGGATCGTCTTTACGGTGGTGTTGATGTTAGTAAGATCGCTTGCGACGATCTTTGCCGTCGAGATCGTGTACAGGTCGTTTCCGATGTAGAGCGAGCGCTTCACCTCGTTTGCCGAACTGCCATACCAGTAGGAGCCGCCGGATGCCGTGCCATGCTCCACCGTTCCCCTGAGCACGAACCCGGTCTGCGGGGTGACGCCGAACACGTAGGCACCGTACCAGATCTGCTGGCCGGACCCGGAACCACTAGTTACTTTTTCATCACCGGATGCGACCTGCCGGATCGGCAGCACGAGCAGGTTCTTCCCCTTGTCGAACAGGAACGCCTTGTGGTCGTAGAGCGCCGCCGAATCGGTCCCGGCAATGCCGATCTCGACCTTGTCGATCTGCTTAGGGTTATCGACATCGGTGACATCGAACAGGGCGAGCTTGACGCCCCGGGTGGAGACGCCGCCCCAGTCATTGGTCGCGGTCTCCTTCCCGACACCGATGATGGTATTCTTGTCGTAGGGATACAGGTAATCGGAGTAGCCGGGGATCTTCAGCTTGCCAAGGATAGCCGGCTTTGCCGGGTCCGCAAGGTCGATGACAAAGAACGGGTCGATCCGTTTGAAGGTCACCATGTAGAGGCGGTCCCCGATGAACCGGGTCGCGTAGATCTTCTCCTGCTCCGCGATGTGG
>Ga0116171_10006420_pt1 | contig 10160 bp, 4 predicted proteins | sample AD_JPNHW2_MetaG_FD_89798 | JGI IMG/M metagenome (GOLD analysis project Ga0116171, IMG submission 89798) | Active sludge microbial communities of municipal wastewater-treating anaerobic digesters from Japan - AD_JPNHW2_MetaG | ecosystem: Engineered > Bioreactor > Anaerobic > Digestate | place...
GTCTTTATAAAGTTTATTTATATAGTTGAGTTCAACATTAAATCCTGCTTTAGCTTTGTAAGTTGGTTTTACTGTTTTAATGTCACTGGTCCCATACTGTTCAACTATCTTAGGCATACAAAAGGTTGTACCTAACTTCAACTCTATTTTAAATATTGGCTTGGTTCTGTATGTGCTATAGAGGTTAACAAACTCCTTTGGATCGTTTACAGCAATAGCGTAGCTAGGAAAATCTTTAAGAAACTGCATCATTACTTCATCCGCTTTTTCCTGTTTTTCGCTAAAAAGATAAGTTTGAATAAGTAGCTTATAGGCATTCGTTTTCTCTTCCTTGGTAAACCCATTCTTCATGCAATTTGAAAGGAGTTTAGGTATATCGTCGAGCAATCCATCATCAAACTTACGCTGCGCAAGTTTTAGCTGGTCGGAACAGGTATTCTGAGCCTGAAGAGCAGCTAGGCCAACGAATGTAATTATTAAAATTAGTAAAAGTCGTTTCATTACCTATTAACGCATTTAGAGGGTTTATAAGGAATATCGGTACCTACATAATTTTGCCATTCACTTTGAGTCAAATCACGAGTTAGAAAACTACAGAATCCGTCTAGCGGCAATCTAATATCAGTGTAATACTTACGAATATTTCCATCTTTATCACCGCTAATAATCTGTTTATCGTCCTTTGTAAACATTACAGAGGTTACCCAAGATCCATGATCATCGTATACAATCGGGAGGGTTCCCAAATCGTCCAAATGCCAAAGCCTAACCGATCCATCGTAGCTAGATGATGCCATCATTGACCCATCGTTGGAGAAATCAATCCCGGTAATCCATCCATTGTGACCTCTAAGCGATTGCTTTAACTCACCTGTTTTCAAATCCCAGAGGTAAATGGCACCCTGGTTATTTCCAAATCCTGCGGCAAGAATCTGCCGCTTAGGATTATAATTTATATCTCCCCAGTTGCTATTTGGAACATTTGCGAATTCGATATACTTATCCTGTTCCGATTGGATATCCTTCCAGTACAATATCTTACCATTTGACAGCGCGACAAAAAGATTGTTCGAACTACTATCGTATTTCGTAGCATTTATCTTAACGTCCCCTTTAAATAGCTCAACACCGGGTATTTTATAATCATTAGTCATAATAATACTATGGCTATTCACAAGTAAGAACTTTCCTGCATTTGTTATAAAAATATTATTGATCTCGATATTTGCTAATGGAAAAACTTCAGGAATACTGGTCATAAGATCGTACTTAATAATATCTGTTTTTGTTAAACAGTATAGTGTTTGATCCTTAACAATAATTTTCCGTACAATCTGAAGGTTATTCGAAAGAACAGAAAATGTCTTATCGCTTGTGCTCCATTTTAGAATTTGGCCATCGCTTCCTCCTGTAATAAGCTGACCGTTATACTGTAACATTGTCCTAACTAAACCTGTGTGTCCAGTATATGAGTTAAAATCTGATCCTTTAAAATACTTTGTACTTGAGAAAATTGCTTTAAAGATATCAGGTTCGTATGCAACGCCCTTGTTTTCTGAGTTGAAACTATACGCTTGAAAAGCCAATAGACCTTTCAGTAATGTATCGGTTTTTAGCTGCTCACTTTTAACCGCCATTGACTGAGCTATGGTGATCATCTTGCGTCTATCAGCTTCCAACCTAGCTTCATCCGCTTTTTGCTTTTCAATAATTGCTTTTTGCTCATTTTCAGTAGCCTTTTTTTGGTTTTCTTGAGCAATTTTAGTTTGTTCAACTGCTTTACTCCTTTGTCTATCTGCTTCAGCAGCACTAAGAATTGCATTCTGCTTTGCACTATCAGCGCGTAATTTTTCAGATTCCGCTTTTGCCCTTGCAACTGTAGCAATATTTAAACTCGAGTCGGCTCTATTTTTGGCAAGTAAAGCATCATGTTCGTTTTTCTTTGCAATTTTCTCTTGATCAAGTGCTCTTTTCTCCGATTTTAAAGCATCCTGTCGTTGCATTAGAGCAAGAATACCTAACGCAATTGAAATCATACCTGCAGTACCTATAATTACTGCAACTATACGCGATCTGCGTAAAGCTCTTTTCTGTAAGCGTAATTTGTTTTCTTCTTCAGCCAAGTACTCGTCCTCACTGGTTTTTAGATACACCATTGTACGCTCAAACGCAGGATTGTACCGAACAGCCCAAGGTAAGTTAGGATTCTGTTTTTCGCGCCAGTTAATTGCGAGCTGTAGATCAGGTGGACCCCAAAGTCCAGTTTTACCTTGATGAAAAAGTTCGCTTGAATCAGCCAAGCGGATATACATTTTCACAGCAGATGATTCATCCTCAACCCAAGTTTTAAGTTTATCCCAAACACGCATCAAACTTTCGTGCGAGATATCAATCATTGAATCGGATTGAAGAGGGATATGCGGAGGAGGTGTAAGGAAAGTTCTTCCTTTCCTTCGGAATATCTCTACTATCTTTATAACTTCCTGATCATTCGTTTCAGCAATCTGTGCAAGTTCAGAAACACTAGTTGGTCGTCTTACACCCCGGTTATCTGCTCCCTTTTCGGTAAGTGACTTAAAAATAACCTCACAGATATGTTTTTGTTCGTAGGTTAACTCGTCAAATGCCTCATTCGCATGGTTTGATAGAGCTCGCTCAAGCCTACCAATTGCTTCGTATTCATTTAAGCCAAGAGGTAAATTAGGATCACTGTTCAACATCCAGTAGTCCCAAGTACGCATTAAGGCATGTTGTAGAATTGGTAGTTCATCGGGGTTATTCCCCATTTCGTTCAGAAGGAGTTGAACCAGCTGGTCTGTTATTTTTCCACCACCCACTGCAATTGGCCCTGTGATTGCTTTCTGGAAATCATCGCGGGTCATTCGTGGAATAAGGTAGTGACTATCGTTGATTAACCTAGTAAGATCTTGGTATGGTGAGCACTCCCCAATAAAATCGGAGCGCATGGTGATTACAACATAAATTGGGATTTCGCTTTGCCTTACGGTATTAACAATCATGTTCACGAAATGATCCACCTGATTTGCTGCATCAACATCGTGACTCGAAAACTGGTAACGGAAAAGCTCCTCGAATTGGTCAACTAATAGGAGAACATTCTCCTGCTTATTGACTCCGTATTGATTAATGAGGTTAACAATACCCGATGTTGAACGCTTAAGTAATGCACGATTAATAAGTGAGTCGGTTTGGATCTTTTCATCATCCTCGCCAACTTGAAATGTTTGCGCAATGGAATGCGCTAGATTATTGATTGGGCTTGATCCAGGATGTGTAATAATGACTTTCCATTTCGATCTTCCATTATGCAAAAAACCACCGTAGAGTATTGGCAGTAAACCGCAATATATTAATGAAGATTTTCCTGTACCTGAAGCACCAAGAATAGCTGCAAATTTATTACGAGCTAAATTGGAAAGAACTTCTTCACTTTGCCCTTCTCTACCAAAGAAAAGATGCGCCTCATTGGTATGAAAAGGTCTTAACCCGGGAAACGGATTGATCAATTTTGTTGTTACAGCTCCCTTTTCGGTTATTGTAACCATATGATTAAATATTAATTGTTTCTAACTGCCAAATTCAACCTTAATTCATCTAAAGAGCAAACGTGAACCTCTGAGAATCGCTCTTCGAATGCTGATGTATCCAAATCTTTATTCTCCTTTACTAAGATGAGCTTTTTAAAAGGTTTGGATGAGTTTATTCCTTTTGACTTGAATATATCATTCACTTTCATAGTTAACCATTGCTCGTTCTCATTGGAGTAGTTGATTACCACAACCTGTGAATTGGCTAAAAACTTAAGGTGTTCATTGTAAGTGATTCCCTTGTAGTTTGTTTTGATAGCCATGCCAGAATTATCGGATTTCATAAACTTCTCCCCTACCATGTCATCATCCTTATCGGCCACCACGTAAACGTCAGGTAGGTTTTTCTCCTCAACCTTAATGTTTTGACCGGAAAGTATCTTACGGTAAATCTTTTTTAGCTCCTCAAGGGTAACTTTAAGAACGAGTGTATTTTGTGTTTGATTCTGATCTCGTAATATTTTCTCAACAAAAATTTGGTTTTCTTCATCAGTAATTTCAAAGTCAGAAGGAATCCAGATAATACGTTTCACGCTTTGCTGGTTGTCCCCCGCATAAAGCGCAGAAAGATTGCATTGGTATTCAACCAACGAAATTTCCTTATCTGAAAAATACTTACTGTATAATAATGGAATAGGGTGAATTATTAGCCCACACCCTTTTAGCTGTTGCTTAATTTGCTCAGTACTCTCTTTGTAATCAAGGCTTAATAAACGGGAAGGAAGAACTTCAAATTCTAATTCAATCAGGTCTCGATAAATATTATCTCTATCAGATATTTGAGAAGTATCGGTTTGGGCTAGATATACTTTACCCTTTTTAACCTCCTTAACGTCTGAGAATTTTTCTAAAATATCGATTGTAATATCAGTAATTTTTTCCCAATAAAATGCGTTAAACTCTTTAGTATCCCTTCTAAAAAGGCGAGTCTCTCCTGTTTCTTTTATTTGATCCCAAAAACTATATATTTTGAACTTATGGAAAGGAAAACCTTTATCAAACTTAATCGGGTTAAGATTAATAATAACAGCACTAGAGCTATTCGAAAGTTTCAGAACTTCATCAATAAACTGACGATCGCTCATATCATCAGCCGTCATCAAAATAAGCGTTGTTTCATCTTCTTTTGATGTTATGGCTTCGGAGAATGATATTTCGGTTTTGAATCGATTAAAACATCTACTAATATCCTGTAAAAAGCTTTCGGTAAACGTTGCTACCGCTTTGTTGCTTTTTCTGAAATGGTAATTAATATTAATCTTTTTCCCCATATTATTAGATTCTTACCCCAACTACAAGAATATCGTCGAGTTGATTCTCATATTTCATCCAGTCGAAAAAAGTTTGTTCAAGTTTATCCTTTTGTTGCTCAACAGGTAAAGCATGAACCTCTATCAATAGCTTTTTGAAATTAGCCATTAAGAACTTTCTTCCATCATCTCCACCAAATTGATCAGCGTATCCATCGGAGAATACGTATACCATATCCCCCTTCATAATATCAATTTCCTGATGGGTATATCCGGCAACCGCTCTTCTTGAAAACGCTCCAATCGGGCACTTGTCACCTTTTAGCTGGATTAGCTCACCATTCCGAACAATTATAGCAGGGTTATATGCTCCAGCAAACTGAAGTTTCATGTTATCATAGTCAACGCAACAAAGTGCAATATCCATACCGTCCTTCACAGCACCATCTTCATCTTTCTCCTTAAACGTTGCGGTTACGCCTGTATTTAGAGCTTGGAGAATATCAACAGGTCTCTCAAGCTTAAGATCCTTCAAAGCGTAATCGAGCCAGTTATGACCCACCATTGAAACTAATGCACCAGGTACTCCATGCCCAGTACAATCAACAGCAGAGAAGTAACGCTTTCCATTCAGCTGATTAAACCAGTATATATCACCACTTACTATATCTTTTGGGTGGAATACAATAAAGAATTCATTGAAGAGCTCATGAATATTCTCATCTGTTGGTAGAATAGCGTACTGTAAACGCTTAGCGTATGTTATACTATCCATAATGTGCTTCTGCTGTTCGGCAAGTTGATCGCGGTGTTTCTCAATCTCATCGCGTTGAGCTTCAATTTCCTCTTTTTGAGCAACAACCTGAGCAGTACGCTCCTTAACCTTTTTATCCAAATCATTATACAAATCCTCGAGTTGCTCAATCATCACGTTAAACTTCTGAGAAAGTGTGGTGATCTCGTTATTACCAGCAACCTCGGCTCGTTCGCTTAGATTCCCGTCAGCAATTCGGTTTACATTAGTAACTAGTTTTCTAATTGGGTTTGTAATATTTCTAGTATTACGATAAATCATCACAATAATAATGATAAGTACACCTACAAAAACCATCACAAATGTTAATAACCTAAAATATTCATCTTTAATTTCAGCCGTTCTATCTGATACTATTCTTACAACAGAACCCTTATACAACTCACTATTCTTTGAATCCTGATAGAAATATTGATATGAAAGATGTCGACGATCAATCTTTTTCTGGACTAATACACTATCCTTATTTACAAAACGCTGCTTAATAAACTCTTTCTCTGAGTTTTCTAGCTCTTCTGTTTTTGTTAAAGAGAAAGGATTATCGGCGCTCATGAAAAGTTCGGCCGATACTATTGTTTTCTCTTTGCTATTCAACTCAACAAGAGTTTCCTTGATTATATTAATAATTTGATCGGCGTTGGATGAGTAAACTCCTAACTCAATGATATAATTTCCATCGAGTGTTGGCTGATAGGTGTATTTTTTTAAACGTCGTGTTTTGGCCTCAATGGTAAATTTCTCGCTTTTGAAAACCCCTTCCCTAAAAATTCTTTTTATTAAAGCCTTATGCTCCTCTCCGAATGAGAAGAAATTTAATCCTAAATCCTTTTTAAAAGTAGTATTTACGACAACCCCGTTTGTGTCTATAATATAAAAATCGTACAAATCGGGTTCAAGCTTTAGCTCAGCTCTAACCTTATTTAAATCAATATTAGCAATATTTTTTGTCGATCTGAAGTAGTTGACAACTAGTTTATTGCTAACATTTTCAAGCATTGGATTAAGGTTGTCCTCAAGCACCGACATTGCAACATCCTGAAATTTAAGCACTTGGGTAATTTCGTCGGATATTAAAAAATTTCGGGTTTGACTACCCTCTCGGAGTATTGATCTAGTAGTGCTAAAATTAATAACCCCCAGTACAAACATTGCAACAATAACTGGAAAAACAATATTGTAAATTAACTGCCTAAAAATTGTTGTTTGTTTCATAACAATATCTCTTATTACTAAAATTAACTTTCAACTAATTGTTTCTCAATGTACTTAATCAAATAATCGTTATCATAAATGCTACTTAGCACCTTTTCATACTCTACATAATGAATAATGGTGTTATTTTCAGTAATCAATCGCCAAGGTTGCTTACTCTTATTAATAGTACAGATTGAGTCACCAGTATTTAATCGAAGTACTTGCTCTTCTCCCTTAAATAGGTAAACTCCTCCTGATTCAACAAAAAAGATATAAGCCTTATCTTTGAATAGCTCAAGGTTGAGCAGGTTTACTTGATTTACTTTTATAGCAGTGGTGTTGTATAATAAAAATAGTATATCCTTTTCTTCAGTAGTACCCTTAAAGCATGTTTTGAAAAAATTAATCCGATCAGTAGCAGATAATCCTGTTGATTGGTTAATGTTTAGCTGTTTGTCAAGTTCTACTCTTAGCTTATCATTCAAACGCTTTTTACAAGCAAGGTACTGTGTTTTATCAATACCTTCAATTAGCTGAGCAGATATTTGTCTCATCATCTTATCGGTATTGAAAAGTTGAGCTACTAAATCGTTAGTGATGCTGGGTAATTGAATAAACTGAAAAGCATTGAGCGCAAATATTTTGGCTTGCTTCCCAATTAAATTATTATCCCGATTTATAATAGCATTAAGTAATCCTTGTGTATCGTATTCGCGAAGCGGAAAGTAGTTTTGTAGTGACCAAATTTTGTTCGAGATATTTATATCCTCTAGCAAAGGAACGATGTATGGTTTAATATCCTCTTCAACAAAGGTATCAATAAGCTCAACGGCAAAAGCAATACTTTGTCCTGTTCCTGCTTCCAAGTTCTCCAAAACGGCTTCGATTGAATTTTTATCGTATGCAAGTTTTAAAAGATCAAATAGGTGGTGGATACTCTTATGGTACTCTTTATCAAGTTCATCTTTCAGGTAAGGTATTTCTGAATTGTGAGGGCAACAATAAAATGCATTTAGATTCCATGCACAAATGCCTGCTTGCTCTATTAACTTGTGATTTAAAAGAAGTTTATCCTTGGTATCAGCATAAAAGTTTAGTTTTAACAAACTTTCAATTATAATTGGAGTAAATTCTGATTTAACGGTTAGCTTGTTAAATAGAACTGAAGGGGCTAGAAGACTTCCAGTCTCGGGTAAAACTCTAATAATTCTCTCTCTAAACTTATCGGAAACATTCGTTTTGTTAAAAGAAAGTTCAAGCAGTTCCAAACCTGTTTCTCCGGTACCAATCAGTGCCGCATGAGCATATGGAGCATATTGATCCTTATCCAAAAAATCAATTAAAAAGCTAACAACCTCTTTCGACTTTGACCCCTTTGCAGCCCAAATTGCTTCCTTCTTAACGGCAGGTACAAGGTCGCGCATTAGGAAAGTAAGACTATTTTTTATATCAATATTTGAAGAAACTCCTATCAATTTAGCAGCATAAATTCGATCCTCATAATTTTTTGAACTTATTAAGCTGTTGATTTTATTCAAATCCTCTGAATCTACCTTATATTGGTTTAAGTAATCAATAACATCATCAATTAGCTTAACAACCTCTTTTTCTTCGGAAACTCTTGCTTTAAGTTTATTTAAATGGACAATAAAAGTTGGATTTCCTAATTCTTTAACTTTATCAAGTAAAACTTGGAATTTAGTGCTATCTAATTCAAAAAGTTTATCCTTAATAAAAGCAACAAGCTCCCAAGGCTTACTTCTTTCAATAATTGCAATTTGTTCTAATAATTTATCATTACTATATTCAACAAAACTACTACTAGTTTTCTTAGATTGGCTCTCTCGTCGAACCGTTCTAAGCAGTGTTAACTGAAGTGTTTTCCGATAACCTTTATACAGGTATATAGTAATGAGTCCCCATGCAAGAATTATTAAAAATAAAACGTAGGTGTAATGAATAAGTGCGAAAAAAGATATTACACTGAATATTGTTAATATAATTCCAGATGCTAATGCAGCTGTTTCATTGACAGTACCATCAACCCTCGCTTGAACTTCGTAACGAATCGAAGGGTCAAGCGATTGGTAGATCATCTTTAACGAAGGGCTTTCAATAGAATTTTTTAATGACTGTTGGAAAAGTTTGCTTAACGAGATGAGAAGAAAGAAAAATGTAAATGATGCAGACTCAATGGTGTACCCAAAAAATGAACCAACTATTGCGGCGCTGATAGTTAGAAAAGCCATAATTGCGGGTGATATCAGTAGCGTTACTTTAAGTCCATAACTTTTCATCAGATTCCCATACACAAAGGTTTTAACCAGAATACTTACAAAAGTTAAAGTACCCATTAAACCTCCTAAGAATTTAGCGAGCTCGTCGGCATTCTCAAATCTTGATTTTGCAACAGCAAGAAAGAGGAATTGAACAAAAAATGCCACCAACATTGAAAGTACAACGAAAAGAGCCATTGTTCGAACATATGGAATTTTCATAGTATCCATAAATCGACTCTCTTTTTGCTCTTTGGTAACCTTGGCTTTAAGCTGGGTTGGGAAAAACGAGCTAATAAATAATTGTACAACAAATGAAATAAAAATACTTACTGCGCTAATGTAAAGCAAGTTAATCGTTTTGAAACCGTTTGCTACGAGAAATGGAACCGCCCAACTACTAAGAATTACTCCAATAACTTGCCCTGCATCGATAATTCCAAATATTCTTTTCCCTTGCCTAAGATCGAATATACGGCTTACGGTACCCCAAAAACCCACAAGTGCAACAATATTTAATGGCCCCATCATTACAAATAAACCAAACGCCAACCACTTTGAATCCGAAAAATAGTATCCGAATCGTAAAAGGAAAGTAATTAGAAAAACTCCAAGCAGATTTAATACGGATAGGCGTGAGAAAATAATTCGACCTTGAAAATAGGAGTATAAGGATGTAAGACCAATTCCAATTAAACCCGAAACAGCAAAAGCCTTCGAAATCATTGATGATTCAAAAGCTTTAAGAAACAAAGTATTTGCTCCAACATCGAAAGCACCTAAAAATGTTCCTAGGAAAACCGACTGGAAAATAAATAGAGAAACCGGTAATACCTCATCACGCCTAATGTCTAGTGCCTCATATATTTTCATCTTGGGCTACGAATAAAAATATTATGTCTTAATCTATAAAGGTATAATTATTTTAAATCCATACAAACAACACAAATGTAAAAAATACATACATTTACCTATTGTAAAACAGTAATGGTGTAATTTTTTAATACTGATTTATAAA
>Ga0116171_10006421_pt1 | contig 10160 bp, 10 predicted proteins | sample AD_JPNHW2_MetaG_FD_89798 | JGI IMG/M metagenome (GOLD analysis project Ga0116171, IMG submission 89798) | Active sludge microbial communities of municipal wastewater-treating anaerobic digesters from Japan - AD_JPNHW2_MetaG | ecosystem: Engineered > Bioreactor > Anaerobic > Digestate | place...
TAATACACTGAATAATACTTGTTTTAAGAGAAATTTTTGAATTGATGGTTACTCTCCATATTTCCCTTTTATCTCTTTTACTTTGTCCTTTGAGCTCTGAAAGTTGGGATTGATTTCAAGCGCTTTATTATACTCTGCTAGTGATTCTTTTATCATTCCTTTTGTATAGTAAGCTTCTCCAAGGCTGTCGTGTGCATTTGCTGAATTTGGAGCAAGTTTTACTTGCTTTTTAAATTTGTCTATTGCTTCATCTACACGTTTCTGATTTAGCAGAAAATACCCATAGTCATTATAAAAAGTGAAATGATCAGGATTATCGCCAAATTTGCTTTCGATTGCAATGTACTCTTTTTCGATTTTGCTATTATCGCCTTGCTTTTTATATATCTGAATTAACAGGAGTCTTCCAATATACTCATCAGTTTTTATAAGAGCATTCGCTTCTTCAGTTGCCTTAGGATAGTTGCTTTGATTAGTATAGATTTGACATAGTAGTCGATGTCCTTCTTTTTCGTCTATTTTCAATAAGTTATTGGCTTGCTCAAGGGCTTTGTTAACATCTCCTCCTGCAATACTTGGCGCTTGGAGGTAGTAACTACCTAATGTGATTATAGCCAATTTATGTTTGGGATCAAATTTGATAGCTGTCAATAGTTCTTCCTTTACACTACTACTTAATGAAGGCAGCCTGAAAATACTAGCACTTCTAAGTTCTATTAAATGGATTCTACCAAGAGTGTAGTGGTACTCAGCAATATTTTTATTTAGATCAATGGCCTTTTCAATTTCTTCTACTGCTTCATCAATATTATTCATTCTTGAGAGTACATTTGAAAGAGCATAATGAGCATCGGCATTTCTCCCATTTTTAGTGATAAGTTCTTGTAGCATTGTTTTTGCTTTTGTGTAATCTCCCTTTTCATAAAGGGGTAAAACTTTTAGAACTTCGTTGTCTTTTGTAATTATTGGATCAGTGGTGTTTTGAGCTAAAGATTGATATGTAATTGTTGAACAAATCAATATAACCACGAATAGTAATATTCTACTTAAGTTTACTTTAATTGTTTTCATAATAGTTTTAAATTTTGAATGATAAGTTTCTACTCTCTATTAAAATATTTTTTACTTCACTAAGCCAACTCTAATTGCCCATCCAAAGGAAGTTTTTGTCGAAATTTCAATATCACGAACTTTGGAATTTAGGGCTGTTATCTTGCTTTTTGCATTTGTGGTATCAATCCCAACTATAAAGTCTTTGCTATTATCGTTGTCAAAGTCTATGGTATCATTGATAACTCGAGGTAGTTTTCCTCTCCAGTCAATCTGAACAAATCCATTTTTTCGTTCGCAAACTAAACCATCAAAAACGGTTCGGTGAATGCTTATTGTATAATTTTCTTTATTGAGCTCTCTTACAATCTCACCTCCCGAATAGTTTGGATTAATTTTCATAAACGGGTACATTGATACTTTGTTTGCAAGGGGATTCAATGAGGGGAATAGCATTATTATGAAGATAAGACAGGCAAAAGCCCACGTTAAACCTGCTATAATTTTGAGTGTTTTCATGTTGTTTCGATTTATTATTTACCAAAGAATAAGCTGAACATGCTTTGTAGTAGGGTAGCAATTGAACCAGAGGAAAAAACAGCCATAAAAAGGAAGGAGACAAATAGGAAGATATTCCTTGATAATTTCTTTTTAGTACCCGCAGGAACACCCTTTATACCATAATGGATAGCTTGTTTTGAGCAAACGTCAACGCACTTTCCGCACTTTGAGCAAAGCATTGAAACTTCACCTTTTTTTACACTTTCATCGGAGAGGGCAAACATTGGACAAACTTTTACGCATTTCATGCAGTCTGTACAAGCCGTTTTATCAATTTTAATAGTGAAAGCGTTTATCTTATTGGAGAGAGAATTTACTGCTCCGAGTGGGCAAAGAAAACTGCATTGGGTTCGCTTCTTAGTTAGTACTGGAAGTATAATTACTAATCCCAAAAAGAGAGAGAGGAAGACTGCTGCCTTTGCAGCAGATTCGACAGATGTTACCTTTTCGTACTCAGTAACAGCTTTAAAAGGGCACATCCACTCACAATATGTTGGGCTGAGAGATAGCGCTGCAGATATAGCAACGAGAAGGAGTACAGCGAAAGGCATCCACTTCCAAATCTCGTTAATCTTTTTAATTGTTGGTTTTTTTCCAATCCTTGAGAAACCATCGTCCCAGCCACCGTAGAAACAACCCCAGCTGCAAAACCCACGGCCTAGGGCTAGAGTGGAAATAAACCATAGCACAACCATAGTAGAAATGTTGGCAAAGCCACTTACTATCGAACCTGGAAAAATAATTGACTTGGTAAGCGCAGCAGGAATAATCATCATTGGAATTACAAGATGACAAAATGGAATTTTGCATTCTAGAAAATCAGCACCTGAGATAGAAATGGAGTTTCTTACCTCAAGCATATTCTTTATGAATGCAAAGGAAAGGGCTACTGCAAAGGAGATAAAAAGAATTGCTCTAAATCGATCGGTCTTTCCTGTGTAATGCATCATAAAATAAAGAAATACCATGAATAGAAACGTTGTTAATACTGCAAGACTTCGCGATATATTTGAAAAATTTAACTGTCCCTGAGTAATAAATACAATTAGGATCAGTGCCATCGGTAATGTGTAAAGCAACGATTTCCATAATGATTTTTTCATACTTATTAGATTATCCATTGATAACTCCTCCTATTAAAATTGTTATACCTTTTATCATAAATATGATTCCTGCTAACCCAGTAGCAAGAATTCCAATTGTTTTCAATAGTTCTACCTTCTTTATTTTCCCAGCAAAAGGAAGGGGTAGAAACCATAGTGATGATCCTATAAAAAAGGCAGTAAAATCTAAGTAGCTTTGCATCAAACTGTTTTGGGTGGCCCCTTTTGTAAGAACTATAAAAAGAGCAGGACAAAATCCTAAACTGTTTACTACCCCCAGTATTATGGGAATCAACTTTTTATTATTAATTGTTGTAAGCATTTTAGCTGGGCAATTGGCCTTCCTGCTTTTACTAATGCTATAGTATACTAGCATTACAGATAAACCTATGTAAAGAATGCCCGGGACTATGTTTCTAACAATAGGATTGCTGAATAGGGCTTGCCCAAAGTACCAGCTAAGCGTTGCTAATATAAAATACACAAGGAACCGAACTGCCATAAAAATAGAGAGATCAATAGTAATTCTTCTTGTGCCGGCCGATCCTGACATTAAATAAGGGAACATTACTAGACCACAAGTCGCTACACATGCTGAACCACTGCTTATGCCAAGTATTAAAGAATCAATCATTTGTTAAATTTTAAACAAATTTATGTTGATATGATATATATACCCAATTATATGCGACCAATTGTTAAAAATGACAGATGACTTGAAGTAAATTAGGATAAAATGTTTTATAAACTTTTACCTTTTTAGATTAATTGAGTTGCTTTTATAAACTTTATAGACAAGTCCTTAGTAAAATATTTCTAAATATCAGTGTTTTATAGAGGTAGTGTGGTTTAATTTATTTTCGTAAAAGGGTTTTGGTTACAATGATGAAGAAATAAATTTATTGATATATTTGATTCTTAATTAAATCTTAAAAATTAATACTTTGGATATGAAAAGAATGACTACTAAATTACTTTTTGTTATTTGTATTGGGTTTGCATTAGTGAGCTGTAAACCAGACGATAATAAAGTTGGCTATACTTTTTTTGGAAGTATCGACACTTGGTCTTTACCAGATACCATTACAGCATCCACTCAATTTGACATTGCTGTACATTCTAAAATTGATAACTCATGCATTAAAAACTTCAAGTTTTATGTAGATAAATATAACGAAACTATATATCAGGTTTATGCAAAAGCAAGATTTGAAAATAGAGGAGAATCTTGTGTAAGTGTTTTATATGATGTGGATAGTACTTTTCATGTAACATTAACTCAACCAGGAAAATACTATTACTATTTTTTAAAGGATGATAGTTTTGTAAAAGATTCTATAGTAATTATCTCCCAAACACGCTAATTCAATAGGGTTAATCTGTGTGATCAAAAATTACTTTCCACTTCTTACTATCGAACTTTTTCCATAGTAAAGAGTAGTAACCGCATATAGTATCTTTTTCTCGCTCAATAGTCCATTTACCTACAACGAACATTTGATCGTTGGTTAAGGGTTCAAAAGAGATATAATTGAATCTAAGTCTTCCCATTTCTTTTTGATTTGGGTAAGACTTCTTGTAATTATCTAAAGTGGTTTTCCATCCCTTTGTTATCCCCCTTCGACCTAAGAAACGTAAACTGTCAGATTTCCAGTATCCATCCATATAACCTTCAATATCACCATTACTCCAGCATACGGCTTGTTTGTCCATAATTGCTTTGATTTCATTAACATCGCTTTTGTAATGGTTTGAGCAATTTGAAAGAAAGACAAGAAGTAAAAAAGATGATAGTCCTTTCATAAATATGAAATTAGATATAAAATAATTAACCCCTTACACTAATCTTAAGTAAATTATTTACGAAGTCTTTTAAATCCATCTTCAATAATCATCCAGTAAATATCAGAGTTCCCATTCCCCGGCGACAATCTTCTCTTCGAAATCGAGCCTAATGCCCATTCAGGCAAAATATCTTTAAATCTAATGGTTTTCGAAGATGATGCAAAAAATAAATACTTACCATCACTTGAGACCGATATACTTATTGCATTCGGACAGGGGAGATTCAGCTCTTTTACTATATCTATACCATTACTCCAAGTGTCATCAGGATTATGAAAGAAAAGCATATAGGTGGCCTTGTTCATATTGCTTGAGTCCTTGCCAGTAACGCACCCAATAAGAAAGCTGTCATCGGGGGCTATGCAAGCATTAAAAATTGTTCCTTTTGCATTTATTGGCTCAGGAAGAATTATTGGATCTTGATATTCCCCATTTACAAATTTCGAACGAAGTATTTGTGATACTTTCGATTTAGGGTCAGTACGACAAAAATATAGAGTTCCATCTTTTGTTAGGGAAGGGTAAAACTCATCAAGAGAGTTAAGGTTTTCTGGTAAAGGTTTTGATTCACCCCAGTTCCCATCATTTAGTTTTTCTGCAAACCATATATTCTGATTTGCCCAACCCTGTTTAGCACTTTCATTTGCCCTTGGCTTTGTTGAAAGGAAAAAGATTTTATTACCATCAATTGATAGTGCAGGTTCTGCAAAGAAGAATGAAGTATCTCTGGCAAAAGGAGCAACAACAGGTTCTTGCCAAATCCCATTTACTCTTTTAACCATCATTATCGTGTTCCAATCGCCTTGGAATAATGAGTAGTAAAACTCATTCCCATTTGATGAAATGGTAAAATCCCTTTCATACATACCTGTTGAAACAATTCCTGGAGCAAAAAGCCTGGGTTCGTTGCTTGGGACTTGCCCAAGTAAGTCATTCACTTGTTTATCTAAAGTGCCTTGACTAAATAGATTAATACTAAAAAGTATTAGAATTATTAGCGGAATAATCCTTGAATATTTTATTTTCATAACATGTTTTGATATAATTTTATGATACCTGAAAGTATAAATACCCTAGGTACTTTAATTTTTGTAATCCAATTTTTATTTGAATAAGAAAAAAGGGATAAGTGAGTAAGCGGCTTTAAGTACATATTGAATGGTGCAGAGTCTTCATAATTTGAAACTAGTTTACTAATTTATTAACCTTTTTACAACACAGCTAAATCTCTTTTTTTTACTAATTTTGAGATAAACTTTTAAAAAACGCAACCATGGAGAAAAGTATAAAAGGAACCCAAACTGAAAAGAATCTTCTTAAAGCATTTGCAGGTGAATCACAGGCAAAGAATCGCTACACTTTCTTCTCAAAAAAGGCGAAAGAAGAAGGTTATGAGCAAATTACTGAACTGTTTATGATCACTGCATTACAAGAGGAGCAACATGCAAAGCAGTTTTTTAAATTTCTTGAAGGTGGTCCCGTTGAAATAACAGCTACTTATCCTGCTGGATCAATTGGCTCTACTTTGGAAAACCTTAAGGCTGCTGCAATGGGTGAACATGAAGAATGGACTGAATTATATCCTCATTTTGCCGAGGTTGCTGAAAAGGAAGGATTTGCAAAAGTTGCTACTGCATTCAAGTTGATAGCAAAAGTCGAAAAAGAGCATGAGGATAGGTATAAAAAATTATTAGAACGAGTTGAAACAGGGAAAGTTTTTGAACGTGAAGAGGAGGTAGAATGGGTATGCCGAAAATGTGGATATACACATAAAGGGAAAAAGGCATTAAAAAACTGCCCTGTTTGCGGTCATCCCGAATCTTATTTTGAAGAAAAAAATTCTAACTACTAGGATTTGAACTAAAAAAGGGTGCTGAATAAGCACCCTTTTTTTTAACTATTATTTAGGTTTGTCAATTTCAAGCTTATGATAAACCTTTCCCGATTCTTCATAAATCCATACAGGCCCTGTTTTTAAACCGTTGACATAGTATATTCTGCCAGCAACTTTCCCATTAGGGTAATAAGTAGTCCAGAATCCTTGAAATAAATTCTCTATATAGGTTCCATCCAGTGTTAATAAACCTTTTTCATTAAAATACTGCCACCTTCCATAGGCTTTCCCATTTTTATAGACCCCTTTTTGCTTAATATAGCCTGAAGGAAAGTATATAGTCCAAAGCCCCTCAAATAATCCATTTTGGAAATTACCTATTGAGTGAATATTTCCATTTGGGTAAAAACTTGACCATTCACCTTCCTTTTGATTATTCTGGTATGACCCTATTTCTGAGATAATACTATTTTCATGGTATTCAACAGACTTACCATTCATAAATCCTTTTTGAAAGTTTATTTCATTCATTTTTGCTCCGGAAGCATAATATCCTTTCAATAAACCTTCAATTTCTCCATCCTTATAGTATGTAATTCGCTGGATATTGCCGTTTTTGTAATATGTAAACAATGTATCCTGATACTTTCCTTTTACTTTTTTTCCAAAATAATTTAACTCTCCTGAATCGTAATAGGATTCCCAAATACCATTAAGGGTATCATTCCTATAATTGGCAACAAGTTTCTTCCCTCCCTTATTGTTATACACTGTAGATATCCCATTTAGGAAACCATTCTTATACTCTGATTGAGTATCAATTGTTCCATCTGGGAAGTAAGTTATAACAGCTCCTTCAAGTTTATTAGATTTGTAATTACCAGTCTGGTAAAGAGATCCATCGCTATCCCAGTACTTGTATTCACCATTTTTTTCACCAAGTTTATATTTGAAAATGCTTTTACGAGCATTAGTTGGGTAGTAAGTTATCCATATACTATCCGGTTTATTTCGTTTATAGTACCCTTCTTGTAAAATTCTTCCGTTCTCGAAATAGCAAGAGTAAACGCCAACTTTAAAAGTATCAGTTCCTTCAGTATAGCAACGGTATTTTTCCTTTAATAGGCCACTTGGGTAATTCTTTTCAACAGTAAATGTTTGACATATTCCCTCTACTGAAAGAAAAGAAGATGCAATCAATACAAAATTTTTTATTCCTTTAAACATGGAGTTTTAAACAAAAACTTTAGCAAAGTCAATTACCAAATAACAAAACTAAAGGAATATTTATTTATCTTATTTATTCTGAGTTGTATCAAAATTAATCGATGTAGTGACTACTTTTACATCAATTAAAATTTGTGTACCTTCTAAAGAATATTTTGACCCATAGTCAAGAATTGCTGCAAGAGAATAGGTTCCAGGTGCAAGCTCATCAGGTAAATCAAGTTGAATTGTTCTAGACATTTTAGGGAAGACTTGAAATTCAGTGGGTGTAAACTGCTTTTCTTCGGATGTCTTAATATTAGAAGCAATTAAATACACTTTACTTTTTGTGATTTTATCTCCTAGATTTTCAACAGTAGCGCTAAAGGTCCTGTTTTTTGAATTTAATTGAGTGGTTTCAACAAGGCTGCTAATTTTCAAAGAATAATTTGTGTTTGATTTTGGTGATTGGTAGATTAGAACTCCAATTCGTCCACTAACATTAATTCCAGCACCTAGATTCTTATCTGCATTCCAGCTTGTTTGTTCAAGAGTAGGCTGAATATAAATTACACACCATGCTGCACTATACTGATCATTTGGGATCATCATATTGATTTGTATTTGTGCTTCGTCGCCTGGATTTAATTCGAAAAAAGAGGGATTAATGTTTAGCCAGTTAGCACATGACCTTTTAGTGGAGTTAGGTGGTAGTGTTTTATTTTCACCTGTTATTGTTGGTAAAAAGTCAGCTATACTAATAATAAAGGATGATTTTTTATTGCTATGATTTCTTACAGTTACAATTTTAGATTGATTCTCTCCAGGTTCAGCTGAATACTCAAGGATAACCGGAGCTACTTCAAAATCTTGGGCAATAGTGTTTTTAAAAAGCAGAATACTAAACAACACAATTAATACTCTTATACAATTTTTTGAAATCATACTGATATACATGTAATTTTTGATAAAAATATGAAAAATCTTTTATTAATAGATATTAATTCTGATTTTGTACAGATAAATTTTATTAAATATCTAACAAATAAATAGATAATAAGAGTTTGTAAAAAAAAGTAAGGAATAGTTTTAACGATTTATATCAATATATTTGAATTAAAAGTATATTTGATAAATGGTTGAGTCATATTTTAATAATTTTTATTTGTTAAATTAGTTTTGAACTTAAATAATTTTTAAAAAGTGATAGATAGAATCTCATACTTAAGACTAATCATAGGTGTATTAACCTTACTATTTCTTTTAAATGCGAATTGGGCTTGGTCTCAGGAGATACTTCAACTTCCAAAAGATAAACAGGATGAGGTAGATGGCTATAAGGAATTAACCTATCGATACAAGCAGGCAAATAACGCTCAACAAGCAGCATTCTATTTAAACAAAATTGCTTTTGTTTACTGGGAGAACGGAATTGCAAAAGAAGCGATTAACAATTTTTTAGAAACCGTTCCTTTAAATGAAAAGATTGGCAACTATAACGATATAAAAGCAGTTTATAGCAATATTGCGTTGATATATTCTGATATGGAGCGGTTTGATTTAGCTCTCGAATACTTTAATAAGAGCCTTGATGCCCGACGAAAGTTAAATAATGATTCAGAGATTGCATCAGGATTAATCGATGTGGCATACATTCATACTGTGTTGGGCCATTCTGACAAAGCGATCGAATTATTAGAGGAAGCTTTTGAACTTTCAAAATCTACAAATAATCCAAGATTATTATTGAATTGCGCAAAACTTTTAGCCTCAAACTATGATAAACTGGGAAATATTGCTAAAACAAAGAAGTATAATGATATATATACTACATACGAGCAACAGCTTTCAACTCAAGATATAACCACAAAATACGAAAAGGACATTAGTAAATCTCAAGCAGAGTTGACGATTGAAAAGAAACAAAGAGAACTTCAACAACAAATCATGGAGTTACAGCAGTTACAGTCAAAGGCTAAGCAGGACTCCCTTGGTATTATTGTTAGTGCTAAACAGGACAGCTTAAATCGAGCTCAGGAGCTGGCTCAATTAAGAGAAGGGCAGATTAAACTTATTACTAAAGAGAAAGAGCTGAGTGATGCAAAGAATTTAGCACAACAAGCTCAAGTGCGATTTCAGAAAATTATTATTTATTCTGCTTTAGGTTTCTTAATCTTAATGGTAATTCTTGCTATTGTAATATTTAAAAACTATAAGGATAAGAAAAAGGCCAATGAGTTACTTAGTCTACAAAATGTTGAAATTCAAAAACAACGTGATCATATTCAAAGGCAAAATGAAAACATTAGCAAGAGTATAAACTACGCACAGGGTATTCAGAAAGCGTTACTGCCAACACAAAATAGTCTAAATGCGGTATTTCCTGAATCATTTATTTTCTTTAGACCCCGAGACATAGTTAGCGGTGATTACTATTGGTTTAGACCATTGTCAAATAGTAAAGAAGAGTTTAATTCAGGTACAGATAAGTTTGCAATCTCTGCAATTGATTGTACTGGTCACGGCGTACCTGGTGCTTTCCTTTCAATGATTGGGTATAA
>Ga0116171_10006423_pt1 | contig 10159 bp, 9 predicted proteins | sample AD_JPNHW2_MetaG_FD_89798 | JGI IMG/M metagenome (GOLD analysis project Ga0116171, IMG submission 89798) | Active sludge microbial communities of municipal wastewater-treating anaerobic digesters from Japan - AD_JPNHW2_MetaG | ecosystem: Engineered > Bioreactor > Anaerobic > Digestate | place...
AAGATAAACTTGTCCGACGTAGCGCAGCGAAGGCGGAAGGAAAAAGATAAAAGATAAACTTGTCCGACGTAGCGCAGCGAAGGCGGAAGGAAAAAGATAAAAGGGAAACGGCGTGGTCTAAGTTAATTAGGCTTTACAACAATTGTTGCAACATATTCTTTTAATTCAGGCCAGTCCTTTGTTGAGGGATACGGACGCAAGTCAGTAAAAGAAAATTTATAACCGGCAATTATTGCATCCTGGGTGCCCAGCGTGACGTCTGCTGAAGTACTTTCTCCTCCACTTTCTATAAACCTGAACCTGACTGTAGCCTCGCCTTGCCAGAAACAAAACACATCCTCGGGACAACGTGAATCTGAAACCAGGGCGTCAAAACAGATGTAAGTGTCTCTTAAAGGATCAAAGCAACATTCACCGTATGACAGATTCATTTTCTCCCCGTAGTTAATGAAATTACAGTTTTCTGTTCTCTCAACATAAATATTCTTATAATTATAAGTCGGTGCCAGGGCAGTGCATACAGGAATTTCGTTGTCTTTTGCTTCCCTGAAACTAACTTTCATCATCTCACCTCTGGAGTAATCGTCAAGGTTAAGATTAACAGCCCTGTATAAGTTGTCCATGCTTTCGCCAACTTTACTTTTTACCTCATCCAGCTGATACGGGAAACCAAGAACACATGTACCACAACTCGAATCATAGCTTATTACCTCTGCCAGGTAATTCTTGGTGTCATTATTGTCAGACTTCTCACAACTTATAAATGAAAAAGTCAGGACCATGCCGATAAACAACACTCTTTTCATTTTGCACAGTTTTAGGTTGTAGAAAATGTTCACTAAGACACAACGATATATAAATCCCGCAAAAATCATACCATCAGCGTATTCTGTATCGCAGGACCTTCTGATGACTTTATAAATAAAAAGAGGCGCGATACCTCGCGCCCCTCTCTTAAATCCTCTTACTTACCAATTCCGTATTGATAATTGTTAATTGATAATTGTTAATTGTTCCTCACCTTGCTCCAGCCGGCAGGTTCTGCTTCAGATAGCGGAACATAGTCTCGTAGAGATGGAGAGATGTATTCTGCCCTTCAAAGATGCCATGAGTCCTGTTAGGGTACTCCATCATGGTGAACATTTTGTTATTTTTTACCAGCTCGTTTACCAGTACCTCAAAGTTCTGGAAATGAACATTATCATCTCCCGAACCATGAATAATAAAAAGGTTCCCCTTTAGGTTCCCTGCATAGGTTAAAGCAGATGCCTCACGATATTCATTTTTGTTCGACTGAGGAAGACCCATATAGCGTTCTTCATAGATAGAGTCGTAAAATTTCTCATCTGATACCGCAGCAACGGCTATCCCGGTCTTGTAAATATCCGGATAACGGAACATGCAGTTAAGTGTCATTGCGCCTCCACCGCTCCATCCCCATATGCCAACACGTTCAGGGTCAATAAAGCTGAATTTTTTCATCAGGGCCATAGCGGCATTAGCCTGGTCCTCACTGGCGATCACACCGATTTTTTTGTATATGCATTTCCTCCACTCGCGCCCCCTGACCATTGGTGTGCCGCGGTTATCGACAGAGATAATGATGTATCCCTGCTGGGCAAGAAACTGATGCCACAGGTCACCTCCTGAGAATCTGTTCTGAACTGTTGAACTGGCAGGTTCGCCATAAACATGAAACAGCACAGGATATTTCTTTGACGGGTCAAAGCCGGAAGGTTTGATCATTGAGCACCAGAGAGTAACACCATTGGCAGTCTCAATTGTGAAGAACTCCGTAGGATTGATATCCAGTTGGGCATACTTGGCCTTTAGCTCCGAGTTATTCTGAAGCATGCGTATCTGTTTGTGATCCGGCAGCGATACCATATCTATTGTGTTGGGTGTCGATGCATTTGAGAATGTATGGATAGCATATCTGCAGTCGGGTGATATGTCATAGGAATGGTGGCCTGTCATATCTGCAGGGCTTAGCTTCTCAAGTTTACCCTTCCCATCCATTTTGGTTCTGAAAAGATAAGCTGCGGTAGGATCATCTGGTGAAGCGGTAAAATATATATAACCGGCTTTCTCATTTATGGATATGAGCTGAATAATGTCGTAGTTACCCGGTGTCAGGTTGATGATTGTCTTCCCGTCGCGCGATATTTTATACAACTGTTTCCATCCTCCTCTCTCACTGATGAAGGTAAAATATTTACCATTACCCAGCCAGGCCATATCATCGCATACATCAACCCATGCATTATCGGCATCCGTAAAGATGGTAACCGCATTGCCTGTGTTTACGTCGCAAAGAATCACATTGTTGGTATTCTGAAGTCTGTTGAGCTGCTGAACTGCTATCTGATCGGGGGAAACAGCAAAATCCATTCGTGCCAGATAGTTGTTTCGCGGGTCACCTTCTATCTTCATCCATACGGTCTCTCCACCTGAAGCCTGAACAACTCCTATCCGTGCAGCCGAGTTTGTACACCCTGCCTTAGGATAGGGAATTGCCTTCACAGAAGGATAGAGTGAATCAGTATTGTTTATTATATAATAATTGTTTATTCCTTTTGTATCGAGTTGCCAGTAAGCAATTTTCCTGGAGTCGGGACTCCATCTGAAACCATCACGGCAGTCAAGCTCCTCTTCATACACCCAGTCGAAGGTTCCGTTAATTATGTTATCTCCGCCATCAAATGTCAGCTGGGTTATTTTACCTGTTGCAATCTCTTCAACATAAAGGTTTTGTCTGCTGACATAAGCAACTTTTGTCTGATCAGGAGAAAACTTGGTGAACATGAGTGACGACTCCGGGAGAGATTCCCCCAGTTTATGTAGCTTTTTCGTCTTTATGTCGAGAATCCAGTTGTCACCTCTGGTGTTTTGCCTCCACACCCTTTTAGTATTGGTGGTGATAAGCAGCATATCCTTTACCGGCGACCATTCATACTCCTCAGGGATAAGAGCTTGTGTCCTGCCTGCCGGGGTGAGATCTGTTTCTGAAACAAGAATGCTTTTCTCTCCGGTTTTGGTGTCATACCGAACTATCTCCACTCCTTTACCGGTAGAAGAGAGCTCAACAGTTGTATACCCCGCACCATTATCTACCCAGTATGCAGGTCCAAACCTTTCGGAACGATAAACTCTTTTTGAAAATATGTCTTCGATGGTCAGCTTTTTATTCTGAGCCTGTGATGTCATCGTGCTCAGTAAGAGCAGAATGAATGATAACAAGGAAATTCCGGATTTTTTCATAATCTGATTCTACTTTTCACAGATAAAAATAGCAACAGAAAAGATCAATATGATGATTTATAATGATGTTTTAGGAGATATTAATTATTATTAACAATAAATATAAAATGGAAGAGCCGTTGCAAGCAACGGCTCTTCGGTGAATGATTTTTATTTCTTTTACATGATGTTGGTAAACACGGCCTGGATGTCGTCGTCATCCTCCAGTTTATCAAGAAGTTTTTCAACATCAACCATCTGTTCCTCTGTTAGCTCAATGGCTGTTGTGGGAATCCTCTTAAGCTGAGCCTTCTTTACTGTAAGTCCCTTTTCTTCAATGGCTTTTGACAATGAGCCAAAGTTTGTATAATCGCCGTAAACATAGATCGTATCCTCATATGATTCAATGGATTCAAGACCTGATTCAATAAGGTCAAGCTCAAGATCGTCGGTTGAGATGTTCTCCGGTTTTTCGACTTCAAACACTGCCTTGCGTGAGAACATGAATTCAAGTGATCCGGTAGGAACAAGGCCGGCGCCGAATTTTGAGAAATACGATTTGACGTTGGCAACTGTTCTTGTATTGTTGTCAGTTGTTGCTTCTGCAAGTACAAGAACCCCATGAGGGCCTTTCCCCTCATAAACAAGCTCAGAGAAGTTTGCAGTGTCTTTACCGGCAGCGCGTTTTATTGCTGCCTCGATGTTGTCTTTAGGCATGTTCTGTGCCTTGGCATTGAGGATTGCTGTGCGCAACCGGGGGTTCATGTCAGGGTCTGTCCCGCCCTCTTTTGCGGCGAAGGTTATTGCTTTTCCTAATTTGGGAAAGAGTTTTGACATCTTGTCCCAGCGTGCTTCCTTGGATGCTCTCCTGTATTCAAATGCGCGTCCCATATTATCTGTGTCAGTTATTTATTTACGGTGATAGTGTTAAACAGGTCACAAAAATAATATTTCAGTTTTCAACCTCCAAAGAAAAGATATGCAACAAATATAGCAGCCAGTGCACCCACTACATCGGCTATCAGCCCGCAGACCACAGCATAGCGCGTGTTTTTTATTCCAACGGAGCCAAAATATACTGCCAGGATATAGAATGTAGTATCGGTGGTACCCTGAAATGCGCATGCAAGACGACCTGCAAAAGAATCGGCACCGAATGCCGTCATGGTATCAACCATCATTCCCCGTGATCCGCTTCCGCTAAGAGGCTTCATCAATGCTGTCGGAAGGGCATCAACGAACCTGGTGTCAAAGCCCAGCCAGGCAAAGAACATCCCAATGCCTTTGACAATCAGGTCAAGGGCTCCCGATGCCCTGAAAATTCCTATAGCAACAAGCATTGCAACCAGGTAGGGAATTATACGTATTGCCGTTGAGAACCCCTCTTTTGCTCCCTCAATAAATGTCTCGTAGACATTCACCTTTTTCAGCATCGCCAGGAGAATGAAAGAGATAATAATTGTGATTATGATAAAGCTTGCAGCAAAGTTAGATGCCGTTGTGATCATCTCCTGGGGCAGGGTGCTGAAATACCAGACGATTCCCCCAACAATTGAAAACAGCCCCAGCAGATATGCCAGTATCACCTTATTGAACAGGTTAATCTTCTGTGCTATTGAGACACTTATCAATCCGGCCATGTTTGCACAGAAAGTTGAAATAAGAATCGGGATAAATATATCGGCTGGATTTGCAGCGTGGAATTGAGCCCTGTATACCATTATGCTCACGGGGATCATAGTCAGTCCCGAGGCATTAAGCACCAGAAACATTATCTGAGCGTCAGAAGCACGATCTTTATGGGGGTTTTCGGCCTGCATCTCTTTCATGGCCTTCAATCCTGTTGGCGTAGCTGCATTATCCAACCCTAGCATATTAGCTGCCACATTCATCATTATTGATCCATGAGCCGGGCTATGCGCCGGCAGAGATGGGAAAATTCTCCTGAAGAAAGGACCAATAACCCTGGTCATTAGCCTTATTACTCCTCCCTCTTCTCCTACCTTGAGCAGTCCCATCCAAAGAGTAAGAACACCGGTAAGACCTATTGAAATAGTGAAACCTGACTCAGCGCTGGAAAAGATTGAGTTCAGAATATTTGAAAAGACTGTGGTATCTCCAAATACCAACAGTTGAACAAGGGCAAACAGAAAACCGATAAGGAAGAATCCTATCCATATATAATTTAATGCCATACTTTAAACACAATCAGGATTCGTCAACCTTAATTATTTCGAAAGGCAGATGGAAAATGGCCCTGAAGTCCTCTCCTGCATCGAGCATATTTTCATCATTGCTTTCGTAATACCATCTGATAACCACATCACGGTTCTCCCTGTAGACTTTTTCAAACTTCTTAAAGATGGAATGAATGCTGTTGGATGAGCTGGTATTAAAAAATTCAAATCTGACATTTACCACTGTCTTATCTGCGGGGCAGGTGGTGTATCTGTCAATATAATCAAGAACGGGTGCGTAAAACCCGTTTGAGTTTTCAGGTGTGGATTTGCCGCTTATATCAAAATTCCCGTTATCGGGGTCAAAATTGATGGAAGGTGTCCGGGGGGTCTCTCTAACTATCAGTTTGTCCATGTTATGGAGTCATAATGGATAAATTTACAACAAAGTTGAATAAACACAAAATGAATGAAACTTTAATTGTTCTGCTTCAGGTTAATATAGTTTCTGATCTTATCCCGCGTATCGCTGTATTCATCACCGGCAAGCAAGACAATCACTCTTTCAAGTGTCTGCCTGATGCTCTGATCATATAGTCCTTCATATCCTCTTCCATCAGGAAGGGCAATATTTGCCAGGGCCAGGGCTGAACAAAATACAACTGTTTTATCCTGGTCATCAAGATAACGGGAAACAAAGCCAAATGCCGGCAATGTCTTAATGAAACCCATTTGAACAACCATCTCAGCCCGTGAGTCGGGATAAAGTGCATAAGGAGCAATTTTCTCATACAGTGCTAGTTTGTCATCATCTGTAAGAAGGGTGTCTGATGCCAGCCTGATATAAGCATCGAGAGCAGGTTTACTATAGCTATTATTGCCTGATACACAGATATTATATAAGACTGATGTTGCTGACCAGTCTCGCCATCCCTGGAGAGCATCAAAGCAGAGCTCTTTCATATCAGGGTTGCCATTTTCAAACTGATTAGCGACATAATCAAGCGCCTTCTGTCCACCTGTATGTGCCAGAACAGGAATGAGCTTCTCCGGTTGTGTACCCTTTTTCATGGCATCAAGTACTCTGTCAGTACAGTAATCGGCATCACCTGACTTTTGTGCAGCCACAGCCATGGCATCCTGTAATGAAAAGACCTCCGGCCGCTCATTGGTTCTGTTTACAGCTGCAAGAAGATTGTCAATGTCTTTTCCCGTCGCAAGGTTTTTAAGAGAAGAGAATGCCGCTGCACGTACCGGAATGTCTGCTGAGCTTGTATATTGGAAGACCGCATCAAAAAGCGACGTATCGCCTGACCATGAGATAAGGTAAATAAGGGTAGCCGTGGCATGTCCCTTTGATGGTCTGAGGTACGCGGCGACCTTTCTGATGTTATCATGGTTTAATAATGTCACAAGAACATCGGCAGCCTTTATATGTCCTGTTTCAGAATCTGTCTGAAGCATCCATGAGAGTATAGGGTCAACAGCTTCGCCTTTAATAAGTTTTGCCAGAGAAGCAATGGCTGCGGAACTTATCTCTATATTTTTATCCTCCATTGCCTGTTTCACAAGGGATATGGCGGCATTATCGCCTCTTTCACCAAGAATTTTTAATATGTTCTCTTTAGCTAATGGTGAAACTTTTGAATATCGTGCTACCCACCTTTTTGTTGCTTCTGTACCGGTAACAGTGTTGGCCAGCTTCATCACAGCCTCTCTTACCCTGATATCTTTGTCGTCAATAGCCTTTAAGAGTATAGCCAGGGCCTTATCGTTGTTGGCTTTCACCATTATTTTCATTGCTTCAACCCTGAAATTATTTGTCTCAGGGGTTACGCAATTCTTAATGACGACCTCAGCAGCTTTTTCAGCTATCCGGTCATTGCCATTATTCTCCATAACAGATGCATAAAGGAGCAGACAGGAAACAGCATGGGTAGAATCCTGCTTATATTTTACCTCTTTTGCTGCCCTGGATAGCAGCGTAAAAGATCCGGGGTCTCCCTTTTCAGCCATCTGGTGCAATGCAGCCTTTTTCTCCTCAGTGGTGCCAGCAACCTGTGCAACCAGCAGCTGTGGAAGGAAAAATATGCTGATAAGAAAAAATGTCTTTGAAAACAACCTCATTTGTTTTTCCTGATTAATAGTATTGTAACTGTTAAGCAATCTTACTTTTGCTTTTACAAATAAAAGAGACAAAGAGAAGGTATCCAGCGCAAAGAGCAAGAACAGCCATACCAGCTACCGGTCCAAGTTTATCCATCAGACCACCCATCACCGGAGGAATAACTGCCCCGCCAAAAATAGCCATTACCATTAATCCTGAGATTTCATTCGGATGATCAGGCGATTTTTCAATGGTAAGAGAAAAAATCAAAGGCCAAATGTTTGAAAAACCCAACCCGATAATAAAGGTTATTACCAGTGCAATGCTTGCATTTGGGACAATCAGCAGTGCTACGATTGCAAGTAATCCGGCAAGTGAAGACCAGAATAAAAACTTACGTGAAGAAAATATTGCCAGTATAACTGCTCCACAGAATGTACCAATCATTTTACCCAGGAAATAAATACTATGACCCGATTCATAAAGCTTCTGAGCACAGTTAAATCTGTGAAACAGGTACTGACCAATATTTGTATTTATCCCTACATCTATGCCCACAACAAAGAAAATTCCGCCAACCATTATCAGGTTGAACTTATTACTCAGAAGAGAAAATGAAGATGCGAATGTTGCATGTTTCTCACCTGAGGTGGTCTCATTAATGGAAGTAAACATTAACCACAAGGCAGAAGACAGGGAGAGTAGGCCAAAGGCAATGAACATCACTTTCCAGTCTCCAAACTGAGATGTAAAGAACCATGCCAGAGGTGTTGCCACCAAAGAACCGAATGCCTTAATAAATTGCGAGAAGCTCAGAAAACTGGATCTCTTGCTATCAGGTACAACATCTACAAGAAGCGGATTTGCAGAAACCTGAACAATGGTGTTCCCAATTCCTAAAAATCCGAAAGCAATCAGAGTGGTTGAAAAACTATAATAAATAAACGGGATAAAGAGTCCTATCGCTGTGAGAATCAATCCTATATTTAAAAGGCGGCGTTTACCTATTCTATCCTGTGCCAGGCCGAAAGGAATGGATAGTATTAAAAACCATAAGAAAACGGCTGAAGGAATCAGCTGTGCCAGTTTATCACTCAAATGGAAATCTCCCTTGATGCGGTCGACACCGATTCCTACAAGGTCACAGAAACTCATAGCAAAGAAGGAGAGTAAAATAGGTACTATCCACTGCAACTTTATTTTTTTCTCGTTCATAATAATAGGTTATGATAATTCGTAATTACATTAACGGGAGTGCGTGTTGAACAGCTTTCCAGAATGAATCGTCGAGCAGATATGCGCTGCCAAGCAGAGCTGCATCCTCTTTAAGCCCGGATATCTCGACCTTGATATTACATCCTTCGGCTTTGAGCCTGTTTTCAAACCGTTCACCAAACAGATCATAAGCGTATGAGATGTTTCCTCCTATCACAAGTACTTCAGCACCAAATTTAATTAGCCATGGAGAGAGGAATGAGCCAAGATTTTCTCCAAACTCGTCAAACACCTCTTTTGCTGCTGCATCTTTTTTTGCAGCATCTGCTACCTCTTTTGCGCCCTCTGCCCTATGGCCGGTTTTCTCTTCATACCTTCCAACCAGCCACCGGGTTGAGAAATAGTCGTCGGCGATGCCTTTTTCAAACGGCAGATGATAAACACATCCCATTTTAGGTACTGACTCACCGTCCACCACCGGGATCTTATCATCAAGGAATGCTGATCCGAATCCTGTGCCGAGGGTAATAGCCATTGACCTGCGATAATCTTTTGCTTTCCCGGCCCATGCCTCTCCCACAGCAAAAGAGCTTGCATCATTCATGAAACGAACACGGCAATCGCATGGCAGGCCGAGTTTACTGCTTATTGCCTTCCCCACATTAACACCATAGAGTTTCTCGTATTTGGGAACGCCTCTGATAAGGCAGATACCTTTTACATAGTCGAAAGGACCCGGCATTGCAAAACCTATGCCCCTGACATTAAAGAGATTGACCTTCTTAAGGACATTTTTAAGGGCTTCAGACCAGACATCAATAATTTCGTGAGCTTCAGCCTTGTTGTCTACAGGCAGTCCTGCAATCGTCCCGGGGATAATGGCCTTGGTCTCCATATTTACAGCCACGGCAGTAATGTGGCTGCCGCCAATATCAACTCCTAATGCAATGTTCTGAAGTTTATTATCCATGATCGTTATGTTTATGTTTGTAAGGTCTAAGCCGGGTTGAATGTATTGAAATTTTTAACATTCATCAAAATTAATTGCCTGCAGTTTAAAATGAATAAATGACTATCCTCCTTACTACCTACTACCTCAACCTCAACCTCAACCTCAACCTCAACCTCAACCTCAACCTCTGCCTCAACCTCTGCCTGAGCCGTTGATTTTTTGTAGAAGAGAGATATTTGTTCTAATTTCGTTATCCGGAAACAAAAGTTCAAAAAAAACATAAAATCCAAAAAATCAGTATTATGCCAAAAGTAACAAAAGAAGATGCGCTGCTATATCACAGCCGCGGAAGGAAAGGCAAGGTAGAAGTAATACCTACCAAGCCATACAGTACGCAGTTTGATCTCAGCCTGGCATACACGCCCGGCGTTGCACACCCGTGTCTTGAAATTGAGAAGAACCCCGACG
>Ga0116171_10006424_pt1 | contig 10158 bp, 9 predicted proteins | sample AD_JPNHW2_MetaG_FD_89798 | JGI IMG/M metagenome (GOLD analysis project Ga0116171, IMG submission 89798) | Active sludge microbial communities of municipal wastewater-treating anaerobic digesters from Japan - AD_JPNHW2_MetaG | ecosystem: Engineered > Bioreactor > Anaerobic > Digestate | place...
GATGCGGGTGCGGCCGGCGACGTCGTCGCTCTTGACCGTCAGCAGCTCCTGCAGCGCGTAGGCGCAGCCGTAGGCTTCCATCGCCCACACTTCCATTTCGCCGAAACGCTGGCCGCCGTACTGCGCCTTGCCGCCCAGCGGTTGCTGGGTCACGAGGCTGTACGGACCGACGGCGCGCGCGTGGATCTTGTCGCTGACCAGATGGTGCAGCTTGAGCATGTAGATCACGCCCACGACCACGCGCTGGTCGAACGGCTCGCCCGTGCGCCCGTCGTAGAGCAGCGTCTTGCCGTCGTCCGGCAGGTTCGCCTTCTTCATCAGCTCCCAGATCTTGGATTCGGGGCAGCCGTCGAACACCGGCGTGGCCGCATGCAGCCCCAGGATCCGGCAGGCGATGCCGAGGTGCGTCTCGAGCACCTGGCCCACGTTCATGCGGGACGGCACGCCCAGCGGGTTCAGCACGATGTCCACCGGCGTCCCGTCGGGCATGAAGGGCATGTCCTCTTCCGGCAGGATCCGGGCGACGACGCCCTTGTTGCCGTGGCGGCCCGACATCTTGTCGCCGACGCTCAGCTTCTTCTTGCTGGCGATGTAGACCTTCACCTGCTTGATGATGCCGGTTTCGGCTTCTTCGCCGCTTTCCAGGCGCAGCGCCATGTTCTCGCGGTCGTCCTTCAGCTGCGCGAACTTGGCGCTGTACTCGCCGATGATGTTGCTGATCTTCTGCTGGATCGGGCTCGGATCGATCGCGATCACGTCGTAGGCCGCCGCCAGCTTGCGCAGCAGGGTCTTGGTGATCTTGCGGTTGGCGGGGATGATGATTTCGCCCGTCTCGCCGTTCACGACGTCCAGCGGGATCTTTTCGCCCAGCAGGATGTTGGACAGCGCGTCCGTGAGGTTCTCGGTGATTTCGGCCTCGCGCTTGTCGAACTCCTCCAGCATCTGCTTCTGCTGCTTGCGGCGTTCGTTGGCGCTCATCTTCGTCCGCTGCGGCAGGTCGCGCGACGTGGTCTTCACGTCCATCACGATGCCGTAGGTGCCGCTCGGCACCGTCAGCGAGGTGTCGCGCACTTCCGCGGCCTTTTCGCCGAAGATCGCGCGCAGCAGCTTCTCTTCGGGCGCCAGCTCGGTCTCGCTCTTGGGCGTGATCTTGCCGACGAGGATGTCGCCCGGCTTCACTTCGGCGCCGATGCGCACCACGCCGTCCATGCCGAGGTTCTTGAGGGCTTCCTCGCCCACGTTCGGGATGTCGCGGGTGATTTCCTCGGGGCCCAGCTTGGTGTCGCGGGCGCCGCACTCGAATTCCTCGATGTGCACCGACGTGAACACGTCCTCGGCCACGAGGCGCTCGTTGATCAGGATGGCGTCTTCGAAGTTGTAGCCGCACCAGGGCATGAACGCCGCCAGCACGTTGCGACCCAGGGCCAGCTCGCCATCGTCCGTCAGCGGACCATCCGCGAGCACGTCGCCCTTCTTGATCTTCTGGCCCTTCTTGACGATCGGATGCTGGTTGATGCAGGTGCCCGCGTTCGAGCGGGTGAACTTGCGCAGCTCGTAGGACTGGTAGTCCTCCGCCGGCGTCTTCTTGGTCGGCGCCGCGCCGTCCTTCGAGACCACGACGTGGTCGGCCGACACGTAGGCCACCTTGCCCGCCTCGCGGGCGATGACCATCACGCGGCTGTCGCGCGCCACGCGGCCCTCGACGCCCGTCGCCACGTAGGGCGCCTCGGTGCGCAGCAACGGCACCGCCTGGCGCTGCATGTTCGCGCCCATCAAGGCGCGGTTGGCGTCGTCGTGCTCCAGGAACGGAATCAGGCCCGCCGCCACGGACACCACCTGCTTCGGCGAAACGTCCATGTAGTTGCAGCGGCTGGCTTCCACTTCGAGGAATTCGCCGCGGTAGCGGCCGGCGACCGTGTCCTTGGCGAACGACCCGTCCGCGTTGAGCGGCGCGTTCGCCTGCGCGATCACGTAGTTCTCTTCCTGGTCGGCCGTCAGGTAGTCGATGACCGTCGCGGACACCTTGCCGTTCACCACGCGGCGGTACGGCGTCTCGATGAAGCCGAACTCGTTCACGCGGGCATACATCGACAGCGACGAGATCAGGCCGATGTTCGGACCTTCCGGCGTCTCGATCGGGCAGATGCGGCCGTAGTGGGAGGAATGCACGTCGCGGACCTCGAAGCCCGCGCGCTCGCGGCTGAGGCCGCCCGGCCCCAGGGCGCTCAGGCGCCGCTTGTGGGTCAGTTCCGCCAGCGGATTCGTCTGGTCCATGAACTGCGACAGCTGGCTGCGCCCGAAGAAATCGCGGATCACCGCGGCCAAGGCCTTCGGATTGATCAGCTTCTGGGGGGTGAGCTTCTCGGCCTGCTGGTCGAACACCGTCATGCGTTCGCGCACCAGGCGCTCCGTGCGGGCCAGGCCCACGCGGCACTGGTTCTCCACCAGTTCGCCCACCGTGCGGATGCGGCGGCTGCCGAGATGGTCGATGTCGTCGATCGTCCCCTCGCCGCGACGCAGGTTGATCAGATACTTGACCGCCGCCACGAAGTCTTCCTTCTCCAGCACGCGGCTCTCGTTCTGGGGATCGAGACCCAGCTTCTGCTGGATCTTGTAGCGACCCACGCGGCCCAGGTCGTAGCGGCGCGGATCGAAGAAAATGCGCTTGAGCAGCTGGCGCGCGTTCGAGGTCGTCGGCGGATCGCCGGGGCGCAGCTTGTGGTAGATGTCCTTCAGCGCGTCGTCGGCGCTGGCGGACACGTCCTTGCGGACGCTCTTGAGCAGCAGGCCTTCGTCCCAGGACACGTCCACGACGTCCAAGGTGCCGATGCCGGCGGCCTGGAGCTGCTTGAGCAGGTCCTTCGTGACCGGCTCGAACTTCTTGACCAGGACGCTCTGGCTGTCGGCGTCGATCACGTCGGCCTTCACCACGCGGTGCTCGAGCTGCTCGGCCTTGGGCTTGGCCACGTCGAGCTTCTCGAACTTGTAGAACAGGCCCAGCAGTTCCTCGTCGGTGCCGTAGCCCAGCGCGCGCAGGAAGGTCGTCGCCAGGAATTTCCGGCGGCGTTTCTTGCGGTCCAGATAGATGTTCAGCAGGTCGGAGGTGTCGAACTGCACTTCCACCCACGAGCCGCGGTCCGGAATGATCCGGAACGAATGCAGCAGGGTGCCGTTCGCGTGGACCGACTGCTCGAAGCAGATGCCCGGCGAACGATGCAGTTGGCTGACGATGACGCGTTCGGCGCCGTTGATGATGAAGGTGCCCTGTTCGGTGATCAACGGCACTTCGCCCATGAACACCGTTTCCTCGCGCACTTCCGCCTGGTTCTTCAGGCGGAAGGTTACGTGCAGGGCGGCCGTGTGCGATTCCCCTTCCTTCAGGCTTTCGAAGGCCGACTGCTTGGGCGGGGTGACTTCGTATTTCACGAAATCCAAGGTGCAATGCCCATCGTAGCTTTCGATGGGGAACACCTCCTTGAACACCGCCTGCAGGCCGATGGACTTGCGCTTGTTCGGCGCCACGTCCATCTGCAGAAATTCCAGGTACGAGCGCGTCTGGATCTCGATCAGATCCGGCAGCGCGACCACGTCCGACAACTGGCCAAAATTAATCCTGTCAACCATCCGGGTCACCTATCGTTCAAGGGTGGAAACCGCGAAAACCAAAAGACGGGCACACCCCGGGCACGCGTTTCCGCGCCCCGGGGCGGCCGTCACACGTCAATGTAAGTGCTACTTGATGGTGACTTTGGCGCCAGCAGCTTCGAGCTGCTTCTTGATCTTCTCGGCTTCGTCCTTGGCGACGTTTTCCTTCACCGGCTTCGGGGCGCCTTCGACGAGGTCCTTGGCTTCCTTCAGCCCCAGGCCCGTGATCGCGCGGACTTCCTTGATGACGCCGATCTTCTGCGCACCGGCTTCCGTCAGCTCGACGGTGAATTCCGTCTTTTCTTCCGCGGCGGCGGCGGCGCCACCGGCGGCCGGAGCGGCCGCAACCGCCACGGGGGCGGCGGCGGAAACGCCCAAGCGGGCTTCCAGCGCCTTCACCAACTGCGAAAGTTCCAAGACCGAAATCGTCTCGATCCAGTCCACGAATTCCGCCATCTTGCCTTCCAACTTCACTTCTTCGCTCATGGGTTGATCTCCTGATCCTTGTTTTTTAAATCGTCTTTGTTCTTCGTCTGCGTCTGCGGGGCTGAGCCTACGCGGCGCTCTTCTTGTCCGCGGCGGCCTTCAGCACGTACACCACGGTCGCCAGCTTCTGGCTCAGCACGCCGACCAGGTTGGACATCGGGGCCGCGATCGTGCCGACCAGCATGCCCTGCATGACCTTCTTCGGCGGCATCGACGCCAGCGCCTCGACGTCCGCGGGCTTCAGCACCGCGCCGTCCATGCGACCGAGCTTCACCACGGGAATCTTGTCGTTCGCCTTGATGAATTCGCGCAGCGCCTTGGCCGTCGCGGCCACGTCGCCCGCGCCGTACACGATGGCCGTGGGGCCCTTCAGCGCGGCTTCGAGGCCTTCGTACTTCAGTTCCTTCGCCACCACGCGGAACAGGCGGTTGGGCACCACCTGGAACCGCGCGTCGGTCTCGCGCAGCTTCTTCCGCAGCGCGGCCGTCTTCGCCGTGTCCATCCGGGTGAAGTCGGTCAGGATCGCGAACGTCGCGCCCGCCAACTGCTCCTGGATTTCCCTGACAATCGCTTGTTTTTCGGGTCTCATGGTCTTTCTTCCGGTTGAGGGGGATTGGCCTTACGCCGTTTCGCGGGGATCCAAGCGCAGCCCGGGGCCCATCGTCGACGTGATCGTCGCGCGCTTGATGAAAATGCCCTTGGTCGCCGCCGGGCGCGCCGCGTTCAGCCCGTCGATCACCGCCTGGCAGTTGCCCTTCAGGGCCGCCACCTCGAAGGACAATTTGCCGAACGGCACCATCACGTTGCCGTTGCGGTCCATGCGGAACTCCACGCGGCCGGCCTTGCAGGCCTTCACCGCCGCCGCCGTGTCGTCGCTGACCGTGCCGGTCTTCGGGTTCGGCATCAGGCCGCGGGGACCGAGCACCTTGCCGAGCTTGCGGACTTCCTTCATCGCGTCCGGCGTGGCCACGGCCACGTCGAAATCGGTGAAGCCGGCCGCCACCTTGGCGATCACGTCCTCGTAGCCCACGACGTCCGCGCCGGCCGCGCGGGCCGCATCGGCCGCCGGACCGTTCGCGAAGACCAAGACGCGGACCGTCTTGCCCGTGCCGTTCGGCAACGTCACCGTGCCGCGCACCGCCTGGTCGCTCTTGGTCGGGTCCACGCCGAGCCGGAAGGCGATTTCCGCCGTCGCGTCGAACTTCGCCGTCGGATTGTCCTTCAGGAACTTCAGCGCGCCCTCGATCGTGTAGAGGGTCTCGCGGTCCACCTGGGCCGCCACTTTCTTATACTTCTTGCCGTGAAATGCCATGGTCGCCTTACTCCACTTCGATGCCCATGCTGCGCGCCGTGCCCGCCATCATGCGCACCGCATGCTCTTCGTCGAACGCGTTCAGATCCTTCATCTTCAGCTTGGCGATTTCCGCCAGCTGCTTCTTCGTCACCTTGCCGACCTTGTCGCGGTTCGGCACGCCGGAGCCCTTGGCGATGCCCGCCGCCTTCTTCAGCAGCGCCGCCGCCGGCGGGGTCTTGGTGATGAAGGTGAAGCTCTTGTCCTGGTAGACGGTGATCACCACCGGGATGACCATCCCGGCTTCCTTCTGGGTGGCCGCGTTGAATTCCTTGCAGAACGCCATGATGTTGACGCCCTGCTGGCCAAGCGCCGGACCGACCGGGGGCGCCGGATTGGCCTGGCCCGCCGGAATCTGCAGTTTTACGATGCCTGTAATTTTCTTCGCCATAAATCACCCGGGCCTATTCGCCTCTTTCCACTTGCCAATATTCCAACTCCACCGGCGCCGTCCGGCCGAAGATCGAAACCGATACCTTCAGCTTCCCGCGCTCGGGGTCCACTTCTTCCACCAGACCGCTGAAGCTCAGGAACGGACCGTCCGTGATCTTGACCGACTCGCCCGGCTCGAAGACCACCTTGGGTTTCACCCGTTCCTTCTTTTCCTCGATCTGCTGCAAAATCTTCTCGACCTCGTCGGGCCGCAGCGCCACGGGCCGGTCGCCACCGATGAACCCGATCAGCCCCGGCGTCGCCTGGATGAACGACCACGGCTTCTCCATCAGCTGCTTGTTCTCGTCGTACAGCGCCATCTGGATCAGCACGTAGCCGGGGAAGAACTTCCGCGTCTGCGTCGTGCGCTTGCCCTGCTTGACTTCGGAAACCTTTTCCGTCGGAATCAGCACCTCGCCGACGTAGTCCTGCATCTCCTCGATCTGGATGCGCTTGACCAGGTTTTCCCGCACCTTCCCCTCTTGGCCGGACAGGGCGTGCAGCACGTACCACTTCTTTTCCATGACGCGTTTGCTCCCCGAATCCTAGATCGCCACCCGCATCAGTTCGCGCAGCAGCAGATCGCACGCGGCCACGAACCCGCCCAGCAGCGCCACCGACAGGATCACCACAACGGTGGAGTCGAACAGTTCCGGCCGCGTGGGCCACGCGCATTTCTTCAGCTCGGCGCCGACCTCGCCGAAGAAACCGCGGATTCCGCCGATGCTGTCTGCAATCTTGCTCATCTTCCGTTCGCCTTCTTGTCTGTGGATGTGGGCCGGCCGCTCCCTCGCGGAATTGGCAGGCCAGGAGGGACTTGAACCCCCAACAACCGGTTTTGGAGACCGGTGCTCTGCCAAATTGAGCTACTGGCCTGTGGGCTGCCTGCCGGACGCGCGTTTCGTCGTGCCGCCTACTTCGTCTCGCGATGCACCGTGTGCTTGCGCTCGGACGGACAATACTTCTTCAGCTCCAAGCGCTCCGTCTTGGTCTTCTTGTTCCGGCTGTTCACGTAGTTGCGCCGCTTGCACTCCGTGCACGCCAGCGTGATGTTTTCCCTGGCCATGGTTCAAACTCCAGTATGCGGGATCCGGGGGGCGGCGCTCGCGCGACCGCCCCGCGCTCTTCCCGGGGACCTTATTCCACGATGTCCGCCACGACGCCGGCGCCGACCGTGCGGCCGCCTTCGCGGATGGCGAAACGCATGTTCTTCTCCATGGCGATCGGCGTGATCAGATCGACGTCCATGTCGATGTTGTCGCCCGGCATCACCATTTCGACGCCTTCCGGCAACGTCACGTCGCCGGTCACGTCCGTCGTCCGGAAGTAGAACTGCGGACGGTAGCCCTTGAAGAACGGCGTGTGGCGGCCGCCTTCTTCCTTGCTCAGCACGTACACGCTCGCCTTGAACTTCTTGTGCGGGGTGATCGAGCCGGGCTTGGCCATGACCTGGCCGCGCTCCACGTCTTCCTTCTTCAGGCCGCGCAGCAGCGTGCCGATGTTGTCGCCCGCCTGGCCCTGGTCCAGCAGCTTGCGGAACATTTCCACGCCCGTCACGACCGTCTTCTGCGTGGGCCGCAGACCGACGATTTCGATTTCTTCGCCGACCTTGACGATCCCGCGCTCGACGCGGCCGGTCACCACGGTGCCGCGGCCTTCGATCGAGAACACGTCTTCGATCGGCATCAGGAAGGGCTTGTCCAGCGGGCGCACCGGCTCCGGCACGAACGTGTCGATTGCGTCCATCAGCTCCTGGATGCACTTGCAATCCGCGCTGTTCGGATCCGTCGACTGGAGGGCCTTGATGGCGCTGCCGCGGATGATCGGGGTCTTGTCGCCCGGGAATTCGTACTTGTTGAGCAGTTCGCGGATTTCCATCTCGACGAGGTCGAGCAGTTCCGGATCGTCCACCGTATCGACCTTGTTCAGGAACACCACGATCGAGGGCACGCCCACCTGGCGGGCCAGCAGGATGTGCTCGCGCGTCTGGGGCATCGGGCCGTCGGAAGCGCTGACCACGAGGATCGCGCCGTCCATCTGCGCCGCGCCGGTGATCATGTTCTTCACGTAGTCCGCGTGGCCGGGGCAATCGACGTGCGCGTAGTGCCGGTTCGCCGTCTGGTATTCGACATGCGAGGTCGCGATCGTCAAGATCTTCGTCTTGTCGCGGCGGCCCTGCGACTCGGAGGCCTTCGCCACCTGGTCGTAGCTGATGTAGTTCGCGAGGCCCTTCAGGCTCTGCGTGTAGGTGATCGCCGCCGTCAGCGTCGTTTTCCCGTGGTCGACGTGTCCGATCGTGCCGACGTTCACGTGGGGCTTGGTCCGTTCGAATTTATCCTTGGCCATGGAGGGGTCTCCTGTTTTTCTTTTTTAAATTCCGCGCCGTCGCCAGCGCCGTCCTTTTCCAACATCCAAATCTGGAGCCTACGAGCGGGATTGAACCGCTGACCTCGTCCTTACCAAGGACGTGCTCTACCAACTGAGCTACATAGGCACCTTCGCGTTCCAACTCCCGCCGCCCAATGTACAGACGGGCACAAGACAAAACGCAACCGAACCTTAGGGTTTCCCGGAGAGGCTCGGAAAGCGCTAAATCTTGTGTCTCACGCTATGTTCCCACCTGGAATCGCTTACCGACGTTTCCAAATGTCGCGGCGCATCTTACCCGGCCGCGGCTCCCTGTCAACGTTTTTTCGGATTTTTTCTCTTTTCCAGCAAAAACGCCAGGTTTTCGGCCACCGGAGACGCGCCGCGCCGGCTACTTTGCCCGAATCACGTACTTGCCGGGCCCCTTGTCGCTGATCCGAAATCCCGTCACGTTCCGCGCGTAGCTCAGGTCGATGTCCTGCTTTTCGCCCTTCGCGAATTGCCGCGCCACGCGGATTTCCGTCTTGGCCCCGCCTTCGCGCACCCACAGTGTCATCACGATCACGGAACCTTCCGTGCATTGCAGCTGCACCGTGCGGATCGTACGGTTCACCGCCAGTTCCCGCGCTTCCGTCTTCTCGGTCGCCGACACTTCCGCCACCGTCTGCCAGTCCGCCCACGCCGCCGTCGCGCTCAACGCCAGCGCCGCCAGCGCCGCCCACCACTTCTTCATGATTTTCCTCCGTCGCTTTCCGGGCCACCGCGGCCCACGCAATTGGGGGCTGAATCTACCACGCCCCGCCGACCGCGCGCAATCCGAACCCGCTGCGCGCTTTTCGCTGGCCTCCCGCCCCCGTTTTGGGCCATAAACGAGCCCCATGAAGACCCCCAAACCGGCTCCGTTCCCCGTGCGCCCCTTCTACGCCTTCCTGCTCGTCGCCGTCGCCGGGCTGCTCTGGCTCCTCGCCCTGCCCCGTCCCGGCCTGCGCATCGAACGCCTGAAACCCGTCCTCGCCCCCGCCGACGGCACCCCCGCCCCCGCCGTCCCCGACCGCTTCCGCGTCGCCACCTACAATCTCGAAAACTTCACCGACGGCCGCCGCGACGAACCCGAACGCACGCCCGAGGTCTTCATGGCCCACGCCCGCGACGCCGCCGCCGTCATCGCCGAAGTCGATCCCGACGTCCTCGTCCTGCAGGAAGTCGAAAACGGCCGCACCCTCGAATATCTGAACGACCAGCTCCCCAAGCCCTATCCCAACGTCTACATCTCCAAACTCCGCCAGACTTCCGGCGAAAACGAACGCCTCAACCTCGCGCTGTTCTCCCGCCTGCGCCCGCACCCCGTCCGCCAGCTCGGCTTCTACAACCTCGGCGGCAAGGGCCGCCCCGCCCGCGGCTCCCTCGCCGCCGAATTCGACCTCGGCGACGATTCCCACCTCCTCGTCTACGCCATCCATCTCAAATCCAACTACGGCGAAGCCCCCCGCAACCAGGCCCAGCGCGCCATCGCCCTCCACCAGATCGCCGCCGACGTCGTCTCCGAAACGCTCGCGAACGACCCCGACCCCACCTCCGTCCTCATCCTCGGCGACACCAACGTCGATCCCGACAACGAAGCGTTCGCCGACGATCCCTCCCTCGAACCCCTCGCCGGCGCCTACGTCGATCTCTGGCGCGGCCGCCCCATCGCGGAGCGCACCACCATTCCCACGCGCCAGCCGGGCCCCGACGGCGATCCGCTCCTGGTCTTTCCGCCCGCCGCCTTCGACCGCATCTTCGCCTCGAAGAACATGGCCGCCAACGGCCCGTGGCGCGTCGGCCGGCCCGAAACCCTCCAGAAGGGCACGGACGTCGCCAACAACCTGACCCAACCC
>Ga0116171_10006425_pt1 | contig 10158 bp, 3 predicted proteins | sample AD_JPNHW2_MetaG_FD_89798 | JGI IMG/M metagenome (GOLD analysis project Ga0116171, IMG submission 89798) | Active sludge microbial communities of municipal wastewater-treating anaerobic digesters from Japan - AD_JPNHW2_MetaG | ecosystem: Engineered > Bioreactor > Anaerobic > Digestate | place...
ACTGGGCCTGTAACTCCGCCTACTTACACAAGGATACATGCGATTCCTGATCGGCAGGATGCGTATGAGATTACATTCCCGAATGTTACAGGTTACAGGCTTGAGTATCAGGAGGATGAAATAAAATATGATTTTTCAAAACTGGAAAATTATGAGATAGATTGTTCAAAATTCCCGCTTGAAACAACCTCCGGGACAGCATTCTCACCTGACGTTGAAAAGATGGTGGTGAAGTCTGTTTTTGAAAAACGGGATCAGGAAATGCATTACATCATTACGCAGTCGTTAATTAAACATCATTTTTCTGATGATGATAATAATCCTCAGATACAGAAATTCAACAGGCTTAAAGAGATTGTAAAAATCTGGTACGATACAAAGATTAAACCATTAAACATAACAGATCCGGAATATAAAAAGCTTTTATATTTTGATGAACCAAAGAAGATTGCAGACCATATAGCACGTGGTATAAATACCCATATCAATACATCGGAATATATCAAACCTGTATTCAACTACTATAACAGATTCGGCAGTACAAAGTATGTAAATGGACTTACATCAAAAGAGGTTTTCGATGGGAAGAAGAGCCATGTAAACTATGTAACAATGGATTCCGGCTGGGAGGGAATCTGTGCTAAGACTCTCGATGAACTGGATAATGTTGTCTGCTATGTAAAGAACCAGTTTCTCGGATTTGCTATTCCATACACCAAGGATGCAAAGGATCGTTTGTATTTTACAGACTTTATTGTAAGGGTAAAGAAAAAAGACGGCACAATGGCAAACCTGATGATCGAAATATCTGGGATGAACATGGACAAGGCAGAGAAGAAATGGTTTGTCGAAAACCGCTGGCTCCCGGCTGTTAATTCACTCTGCGAAAAGTTCAGCTATGACCGGTGGGAATTTATAGAAATTGCAAATGATATAAGAGATATAAAAAATCAGCTGAGTATTAAGATAGGGAGTCTTTAGCCATGAATGATAAAATTGAATCGATAAAACATAAAGATACAAGGGTACATATACCTTCCCGCGAAGAGGCTGGTTGTGAAACTGCAAGTGAAAAGGTGACTAAAGGTAAAGATAAAGCCAGCATACCTAAAAATCCCGTTGTACACCGCGGCCAGGACCCTGAACTATTCTGGTTAAACAAATATGGTTCGGATGACAGAGATGATATTCTGAAGTTTGATATCCGTTCACTTTATCGTCATGAACATGTTGCACCGGAGCAGATAATCAAAGGATTATATAAAGTAACAGTAGAAGATAAAAATCCGGATCAGATGGATCTATTTGCAACACCAAATGAGCTTTTCGGCAATGCACTTGACCATGATGAACTTGATAAAGTGAGTGAATACTACAAACACCATGACGGTTGGACAAACAGACTTATACAGGGAGACAGTCTTCTTGTAATGGGATCACTTCTTGAACGTGAAGGAATGGCTGGACAGGTCCAGTGTATCTATATGGATCCACCTTATGGAATAAAGTATAATTCCAATTGGCAGATGAGAATAAATGATTCTAATGTAAAAGATGGTAGTGACGATCATTTGACAGGTGAACCTGAGATGATCAAAGCTTTCAGGGATACATGGGAACTTGGCATTCACAGTTATCTCAGCTATCTTCGGGAGAGACTTCTAATTTCAAGGGAATTATTAACTGAAAGTGGCAGTTGCTTTGTTCAGATAAGTGATGAAAATGTTCATCTTGTTAGATGTCTGATGGATGAAGTTTTTGGAAGTGAGAATTTCGTAAGTTTAATAGTTTATAAGAAAGGTGGTACAGCTACTTCCCAAACTCTAAGCAATATTGCTGATTTTATTATTTGGTATGCCAAGGATAAAGATAAAATTAAATATAGACAACTCTTTGATAAAAAAACCGTAGGGGAAGGTGAATCTACTGGTGAAAGATATGATCAACTCGAATCGCCTGATGGTAAAATAAGACGGCCAATGTCATTAGAAGAGAAAAATGATTCTAAATTAATCCCGGATGCTTGGAAACCTTTTAAGTTGTCAAATCCTTGTTCACAACATGATAATCCAAAGCATCGAGAAAAACCACTAATTTATGAAACTAAGGAATATTACCCACCTAAAGATAGACAGTGGTCCGTATCACCAGAAAAGATGTATAATCTAATTAAAAAAAATAGACTGATTTCAACAGGCAAAAATCTAGCTTATGTAATGTATTTGGATGATTATCCTGTAATGCCAGTGAATAATATTTGGAGTGAATTTCTTCTTAGAACTTCAAGGATCTATGTTGTTCAAACATCTGTAAAAGTAATTGAACAGTGTATCCTCATGTCAACAGACCCCGGTGATCTTGTTCTCGACCCGACCTGCGGTAGCGGTACAACTGCATCCGTTGCAGAACAGTGGGGGCGCAGATGGATAACAATAGATACATCTCGTATTGCTATTAATATTGCGAAAACAAGATTAATGACTGCTACATTACCTTACTATAAACTCCATGATGAAAAAAGTCGCGATATTCGCCAGGGATTTGTTTATAAAACAGTACCCCATATTACTCTCAAATCTCTTGCAAATAATGAACCTGCAGAACAGGAGACACTCTTTGACCAGCCGGAAGTTGAAAAGAAAACACTACGAGTAACAGGCCCATTCACTGTTGAAACACTACAGAACTTTGAACCTGTCAGTCCGGAATCGCTTGATAACGGTACAATACAGAGTGATGACAGTGGTGTATTTGAGGCGCGTATATTTGAGCATATGAAATCTGCCGGTGTTAAAAACGGTATTAAGAATGAACAAGCTCTGTTTACCCGCGTTGATTCACTCTCTGACAGCTATCTTCATGCTGAGGGTTTTTACAATACTGCATCCGGTGAAAAGAAGGCATATGTTCACATAGGACCGAAGTTTGGCACTGTGTCTAAACTTGCAGTTAATGAAGCAGTAAAAGCATGCCGCACAAGGGGTGATGCCGACTGGCTTATTATACTTGGTTTCAGTTTTGAAAGTGCAATTACAAACGAAAATATTACTACAAGTGTCGGATCTTTTGAGGTGACCAAAGTCCGTATGCACGATGATCTTATGCAGGATGGGCTTTTAAAGAAAGATAAAAGAGCAGCATCATTTATCACTATAGGTGAACCAGATGTTCAATTTCATATAACTAAAAAAGAAGCTGTGGTCGAAATTTGCGGCCTTGATATTTATGACCCGGTACGTGATGAGGTTAAAGCGCGCAGTGTTGAGGATATAGCTTATTGGATGGTAGATACTGATTATGACAGTAGTAATTTTGTTGTGCACCAGGTGTTCTTCTGCGGCGGCGATAAAGATGAGTTTGCTAAATGGAGAAAGGGGCTTGATGAACTGGCAAAAGAAAAGGCTAAAAAGAATGTTGAGAAGACTTTGAAGATAGAGATTGATGATGAAGCTTTTGATAGATTGTATGGGTTTAAGTCGCACCCGTTTAAGGCTGAGAAGGGGCAGAAGGTTGCGGTAAGGGTTGTGAGCCAGTTCGGGGAAGAGAGTATGAAGGTTTTGGTGGTGTAGTTTTTTCAAAGAAACTAATGATTCATTCGATTCTATTATAAACAAATAAATATTAAGGTAAGTTTTATTTATGGGATATAAGTGGTTTGAGAAAGTTGGGAAATTGAATGATAAAAAGAGTGATTTGAAGAAAGGGAAAAAGATAAAGGATATTCTCGTAGAAAAGAAAAATGAAGAAAAGAAACTTAAAATTAAAAATGAGTTACTGAAGCAATCGTTAGATATTATTGTTAAAGATCCTCATATTGTTTGTTTATCAACTGATGATAAGCAAACAATATTTCAAATTATACTGGATGAAATTCATAATAGCCAACCAACTATTGAGAAAATAAAAGAGATAATCGATAATTACAGGATAAATTGTGTTAATGTAATATCTGTTGATGAAAAAGATTTAAATGGAAAAGATAGTGATCATGTTTTTCGATCCACAGGAGTCCCATCAATTGAATTTCCGGAAGGAATAGATTCAACCAGTGATACTAATAGCAGGCTGAATGATTCCAAACCATTCTTTAAAATTGAACCAACTCAGGAACAGAAATGTGTGATTGAAGCATCAGCTGAAGCAATGTTAATTGTAGAGGCGGGTCCAGGATCTGGTAAAACTGAAGTTGTGGCCAGAAGATTATCGTATTTAATTAAGAATAAACGTTTAAAGCCAGGTGAAATACTGGTTCTTTCTTTTTCAAGATCTGCTGTACGTGCTTTAATCCAGAGAATTAGATCAATAGATAGTAATGATGAAATCATTGAAGAATTAAGATATTTATCCGTAAGAACATTTGATTCATGGACATTCAGAATGTTGAGGTTTTTAGGTTATGAACCTTCAAAATTATTATTGAGAAAGCATGATGAAAATATAATTACATTTAATGAAATTATTGAAGGAATCGATAACGAGATAATTGAGAAAATAAAATTACATAAAATCAAGCATTTAATTGTCGATGAATACCAGGATTTAACAGGTATCAGGGCTTTGTTAGTAAAGAATCTAATCAAAGTTTTAAAAGGTGAATTATTAAAAAAGAATAAAGTTGGATTCACTATATTGGGCGATCAAAATCAAGCTATATTTGATTGGACCATGAGGATAAATGAATCCAAGGTGATTTTTTCATCATTTGAATTAAAAGAATGGTTGATAAAGAATTGTAAAAACATTAAAGAGATTACATTTACTTTAAATCACAGATCAAATACAAAAATAACCTCGCTAACACAAGCTTCATCACAAATTCTAAAAAAAACGTACAAAACAGGTAATAATCCAATACCAGAGATTTTGAAACATCTAAATGAAAATATAGAATCTAATAGTAGTAACCAGATTATTGAGATGCTATCCTCCAATCCGGATGATAAAATTGCAATACTATGTAGGAACAATAGTCAGATTCTTAATGCTAGTATTGAACTTAATAAAAACCAGATACAACCTTTAAAAAAAATTCATATAGGTGCCGGGTCACCACCTGATTTCTTGCCTGCCTGGATAGCCATACTGTTTTATAGATTCACTGGATTAAATCTTAGTAAAGATCATTTTAAAAGAATTCATCAACAAATTAAACAAGAAAATAAGTTAACAAATTGCATACCGGATATTGATGCTAATTTATTATGGAAAATGCTAATGAATTTTTCAAAAGAATCGGATGATGAAACATCCATTAGTATGGATAAATTAAGAGAACGATTGCAATGGCCGGATAGTTTACCTGAAGATGAATATGTAATGGAGTCAGACATATATATTACCACAATACATCAATCTAAGGGTTTAGAGTTCAATCATGTTCAGATTCTAAATAGTGGAGATGTTGAAGATGAACAAACAGCGCATGAAGAAGGCCGGATCTTATATGTAGGCATTTCAAGAGCAAAAGAACAAATCGCTTTTATTGATTTAGACGAAGAACTTATTTTTTCAGAAAAGTGTTTTGATAATAAAAGGAAAAGATGGCGTAATTTTAGCCCACTAATGGGGGAAAAAAAAGGAAATACCAAACATCTCGTAGAAATAGGACAGGGTTGTGATATTGATAATGAAAGTTTTGTTAGCATAGATATCTATCAAGATAAGGAACATGTTGAATTTATTCAACATTTTTTATCGTATGAATGCAATGAATTATTAGGTAAGGAAGTAGTTTTAAAAAAAATTGATTTTCGGGGAGTCGATAAAAAAGTCTATCAAATATGGCTAAATAATTTTAAAGGTAAAGATTATTTACTGGGTATCACAACACCACAATTAACCCTTGATTTAAATAAAATAAAATTACCCAATCAATCACTCCCAAATGTTATTAATGGTTTAAAGATATGTAATATCACGACAGTTATTGGTAAAGAACCATTTTCACATAAAGTACCTGAACCATGGAGCCTTAGTAAAATATGGCTCGGAGTAATTATACATGGAACTGCTGATTTCTATATGAATAAATGGAATGCATGGAGAGGTTAAATGTCAATCAATCCGATTTTAAATGAGTATAATATAATTCGTGAAGAGATTTTTAAAACAACAAACAAATTATTAATTGGACCGTTCGAAGAACATGAAGTTTTAGAGAACATTGATATTAGTCAGGGTCCATCAGATTTTTATCTTACGGGTATACTTTGGCCTCGTAATAAAAAAATGGAACCACTTGATGAAGATAGCATTGAAATAAATAGTGTCGATGGTGATTCGGATGAATCAAATGATATTTCAGTCCCGGTGTTCAATGTTTTCAAACCGTCTTCTATTGGTCTTACTTGCTCTCTTCTAGCGAATAACACACCATTCAGTGTCGTCATAAGAGGGGCTCGTTATGAGATTATTAATAGTGATATTATAAATGAAAATAAAATTGAAAAAAATAAAAATCGTAATATAAACTGGAAAAGAGTTCCATTCACATATGTGGTCAATATTTCTGCAGATGAAAAACGTAATTCCTGGTATGAAAATGAGTTCATCTCTTCAGATGGTGATAAAGTAATAGATAATCATGTTAGTCTTTATATAAAAAGACGTATCAGGAAGGATTGTTTAATAGTTACAGTAAGCATGATAAACAATTCCAATGCTTTAGATGATGGTAACTGGAATGAAAGATGTTTATATCAGACTTCAATCGAATTATTTGCACATGATGAAATACAGAAACAGGGGATAATTATATCCCGTAATAGCGATAAAGTAATAGATAGTGAAAATATTAAACAGACTGATCTTCTATATCTATCATATTCAGAATTTGCAACAGGTCACGGAGTTTCTGCTTTATGGGAAGAACCACAAGATGGATTTGTTTCAAAAGTATGGACCTCATGGATGCCTTATTATAGGGTAAAATCAGTATCAGCTAAAGGGCATTCAATGCTTGACTCATTAACAAATAATAACTCACTGTTTTCTGCAGAATTTCTTTCGAAAATTGATAGAAAAAAAGAAATCATACAAACTCTATATTCATTTACTGAAATCTATAAAAATTGGATTAATGATCAATTTGCTGATATTAAAAAGTTACCGGAGAAATATCATCAAATTGCGAACGATAATTTAAAAGAATGTTTGATCGCAGAAAAAAGAATTTTACAGGGTATAAATTGTCTTGAAAACAATGATGAGGCTTTTAAAGCATTTTGCTACGCTAATAGAGTAATGCATGACCAATCAATATCCCAAGTAAAAAAAGATGATGCAAGACCATTAGTATGGAGACCTTTCCAGCTGGCATTTATAATTTTAAGTCTTGAATCGATAGTTAATAAAGATAGTGTAGAAAGAAAGACTATGGATTTATTATGGTTCCCAACTGGTGGAGGGAAAACAGAAGCATATCTAGGTTTAACAATATTTACAATTTTTTTTAGAAGAATAGCTAATCAATCAGCCCGAGGTAAAGCCCATGTAGATGTATTGATGAGGTATACTTTAAGGCTACTTACTGTTCAACAATTTCAACGTGCTGCGACTATGATATGTTCGGCTGAATTATTAAGAAAGGAATTTCCAGATGACTTAGGTTCTATACCAATATCAATCGGTCTTTTTGTCGGTGAGAGTACAACTCCGAATAAGTTATTAGGGCCGGAAGGTAAACTAAGCGCAAAGAGTGCATTGGAAGAGGAGATGAATGGAAGAAAACCATCATCGACTCCCAGACTATTATTGAATTGTCCATTATGTGGTCACGATTTATTAGCTAAAGATTATAAAGTTTTTGAACAAGATAATAAAATGGAGATACGTTGTTCAAAGCCGGGGTGTTCATCGAAAGGGTCGCCTTTGCCAGTGCATACTGTTGACCAAGAGATCTATAAAAATCTACCATCATTACTTATTGGTACAATAGATAAATTTGCGCAACTCCCTAGAAACGAAAATCTTGGTAGAATTTTTGGAAAACCTGAAGGGATTTCTCCTGATTTAATAATACAGGATGAATTACATTTGATTTCTGGGCCCCTTGGTACTATTACAGGGCTATATGAAACAGTTGTCGATTTTTTATGTACCTCGGATGGCATTGCCCCTAAAGTGATTGGTTCAACAGCTACAATTGAAAGAGCTGAAAAACAAATTAGATCATTGTTTGATAGAAATTTAATGCAGTTCCCGCCACCTGGTCTAAATGCAGATGATTCATTTTTTGCAATTAAAGATCATTTAGCTCCTGATCGATTGTATATAGGACTTACTTCAAGTGGTAGAAGCCCTAAGTTTGTATTGCAAGCAGCAGCGGCAGCATTTCTTGTTGCAGCAAAAAATATTCATGAAATTAAAGGCCCTGAAATAGGAAAAGCTCTGGATCCATATTGGTCTATTGTTCTTTATTTTAACAGTTTGAAAGAACTTGGTGGCGCATATGTAATGATGCGTGATGACGTTCCTCGAAGTATGAGTTTCTTTTCCAATCGTATTGGGTGTCCAATCAGTGATTTAAAACCTCCTATGGAACTTACAAGTCGTTGCCCATCTAAAGAAATACCTGAAAAATTACGACAGATAAAATTTCCACTAGATGGCGATCTATATGAAAATCAACCAGAAGATATAGTATTGGCAAGTAACATGATTTCGGTTGGTATGGATATACCGAGATTGGGCTCAATGATTGTTAATGGACAGCCAAAATCAACAGCTGAATATATACAGGCAACTTCAAGGGTAGGTAGAGAATTTCCTGGTATAGTTTTAACAGTATATAACTCCGGGAGGCCCAGAGATTTATCTCATTTTGAGCATTTCATGAATTATCACCAGGCTTTGTATAAAGGTGTAGAAGCAGTTAGTGTAACTCCGTGGTCATCTCGGGCCAGGGACAAAGCTTTGCATGCTGTGTTCACTTCATGTGTGAGACATACCGGGACGAATATGTCTGATAGGTTTTCAGCTTTAAATTTTAATAATTCGAATGGTGAGTATGATAATATAAAAGATTGGATTATAGATAGAGCAATTAATTCAGGTGCAGAATATGATGAGGTTGAAATTGATTTATCCAGTATCATTCAAAGTTGGAATAGAAGAGCATCTAACTATAGACAAGCAAATAAAGAATTTGAATATTGGGCCACATTTAGGCCATTTAATAATACACCAATTTATAATCATTTAATGAGAAGTGCTGAAGATGAATCAGCTAATCCTGAAGTTTGGTCAACTCCAAATTCTATGAGGGAAGTTGAGCCATCAGTTTATTGTAGTATATGGGAAACCAAATTTTCTAATAAAAGGAAAATAAAATGAGTTTTGTTAATACAGTTGGGAAAATAAGAAGATCACAATCAGTTTTTTCATATGGTGTTGGTTCGATTATTGATTTTACTCATGGTTCATTTATGCCACTCGGTCTGAAGTATATGGAATGGTTATGGAAAGATTTACCAACAGATGTAATTGATTCTATAGCTATTCATGAACCACGATTGCAAAAATTATTAAATATCAAGGAATTTCGGTGTATTCCAATTCCTGGTGATCGGCAAATTACTGATTTTGGGGATAAAGTTAAAAAGAATTGGAGTGTACCCTGTGTTAGGTTTCCTGAATGGTTGGAATGTCCTAAATGTCATCGGATTGGCAAAGTAGATGATCCTTTTGAGCTGGATCCAGATGAAAAAGTAAAATGCCCTGGATGCAAGGAATCAGTTAGTCCAGTTCGTTTCATAACAGCTTGCAAGCATGGGCATATTGATGACTTTCCATGGAAATACTGGGTGCATTCGGAAAGTAATGGCGAATGTGAGAATCCAATCTTATACATGAGGTCAAAAGGACAAAGTGCTGCTCTTGGCGATTTGTATGTTGAATGTAGAACTTGTAAATCTAAAAAGGGGCTGGGGGAAATTTTTAAACCGTATACATTCAAAGGGCTCAAATGTCGTGGTAAAATGCCATGGTTAATCTCAAATGAGATCTGTACTGAGGATATTATGGCAATTCAAAGGGGTGCTTCTAATGTATATTTTCCGGTAACTGCATCTATGTTATCGATACCTCCGGCATCTGATTCAATTTCAAAAATTTTAGAACGTCAATGGAGTATATTAAAAGTAATACCTGATGAAGCTA
>Ga0116171_10006426_pt1 | contig 10157 bp, 10 predicted proteins | sample AD_JPNHW2_MetaG_FD_89798 | JGI IMG/M metagenome (GOLD analysis project Ga0116171, IMG submission 89798) | Active sludge microbial communities of municipal wastewater-treating anaerobic digesters from Japan - AD_JPNHW2_MetaG | ecosystem: Engineered > Bioreactor > Anaerobic > Digestate | place...
CCGGCGGAGGCTTTACGCTTGTCCCGCTGTTTGTCGGCATCATAATGACATTTGACAATATTTTCGGTGTTATTTTTCAGCCTTTGTTTGGCAGGCTTTCGGACCGGACACATACCCGATTTGGCAAACGCAGGCCTTATGTTTTTATTTTTGCGCCTTTATCCGCGATGATATTTGTGCTGATCCCGAGGATGCAGACGGTTCCGGCACTGATGGTGTGCATCATCGTTTTCGTGTTTTTTATGTCGCTGTGGCGATCCCCTGTCATGTCGCTGATGCCGGATTTGACACCGCCTGCGCTTCGCAGCGAGGCGAATTCGGTTATCAGCATTACGGGAGGACTCGGCGCTTTTATCGGACTGATGGCAGGAACCGTTTTGGCGGGTATTTTCGGTTATAACACAGTTGAGAATGAGGAACGTCCGGCCGTGTTTATTTTGGGCGCTGTTATGGTGATTATCGGCACGCTTGTGCTTGCTTTTTTTGTGAAAGAAAAAGACAGCAGGCTGCAGAACATAGCCGAATACGCGGATTCCGGCAAAGGATTTGATTTAAAGGCCTCGAAAAAAAAGGAACGGGAAAAGTTGGAAGGCCTGAAGCTCGGCAAGTCAAAAAAAAGAAGCTTGCTGTTTATGATGGCTGCCTTGTTTTTCCTTTTTATCGGCACGAATTCCGTAACCACTTTTTTTGCGCTTTTTGCCGCCGAGGTTCTGGGCAAAACAACCGCGCAGGCTACATTAATGCTTGGCGCTTTTCTCGGTTCGGGGCTTGTCGGTGCCGTCCTTGCCGGTATAATGGGAAAAAGGTACGGGCGAAAAAAGGTTATCATCGGCGGACTGTGTTCTTTTATCATTATGTTTTCCGCTTTCGCAGTCACCAAACAGATGTGGCTGGTATGGCCGGCGCTGGTAATCGGAGGACTTTCCGCGATGTTCATCAATGTCAACACCCTTCCGCTTGTCTGGCAAATTGGCGGGGTCGAACAGGTGGGGACGTTTACGGGTTATTATTATACGGCAACCTTTTCCGGGCAGGTTGCGGCGCCTATATTATACGGAATAGTCCGGGTGCTGACCGGAACATATATGTCTTTGTTTTTATTCTGTGTGGTTGCCTTTGTTTTTTCACTCCTTTGCGTCTCACAGGTTCGCCACGGAGAAGCCATTCCCGAGGAAATAATGAAGGAAGCCGCTTTGCGGGACAACTAATAATTGGAGGTTGGTTTATGTCAAGCATTATTCAAATTTACAAGCTGAACAAGTCCTACGGCAGCAAACGGGTGCTGCGTGACTTTTCGCTGGATTATGAATCCGGTCAGATAATCGGTTTGCTCGGGCCCAACGGCTGCGGAAAAACAACGCTGATTAAAATATTGACCGGTTTGATAAATGATTATACCGGCGATGTTTTGATTGACGGCCACAGGCCCGGTATCCATTCAAAAAGCATCACAGCATATCTTCCGGAGAAAACTTATTTGGCCGATTGGATGCGTCCTGTCGATGCCATCAAATATATGGCTGATTTTTACGAGGATTTTGACAGCGCAAAAGCGGTCGAAATGCTGAAAACGTTTGATCTTCCGGAAAAGCAGAAAATCAAATCCATGTCAAAAGGCATGCAGGAAAAACTCCAGCTGCTTTTAGTCGTATGCCGCAATGCGAAGCTGTATGTCCTCGACGAGCCTTTGGGCGGAGTTGATCCGGCGGCACGCGTTTTCATTCTGGATGTTATAATGAAAAACCTCCCGAAAGACTCAAGTGTTCTGATCTCAACCCATTTGATTCATGATGTGGAACATATTTTTGATACGGCCTTGATGATAGGCAGGGGCAGAATCCTCCGCAATGACAAAGTAAAAGACGGGAAAATAGGCGATCAAACCATCGAGGATGTATTTAAGGAGGTGTTCAGCTATGCTTGGCAAGTTAATTAAGAATGAGTTTAAAACAAGCGCGCATTCCGTTGCCAGCATTTATCTGGCGGCCGCCATTACAATCGGCATCATGGTGCTTTCATATTTTGTAAAGATAAAATGGATCAGCACTTTGAGCACCATCGCGCTGCTTTTAATCAGCGTTGTTTCCGTTATAATCACGCTGGTTGCGGTTATTTCGAATTTTTACAAGACTCTTTACGGGGCACAGGGTTATTTGAGCTTTACGCTTCCCGTAAAAAGCGGGCAGCTGCTTGCTTCGAAAGCGATTGTCTCTTTTGTCTGGCTTCTTGCCAGCTATATTATAACAATCGCTATTTGGATCGGGGTATATTTATACGCTTCGGCCATGGTCGGCGAGAATACGATTACGGCAATCAAAGCGCTTATGCAGATGATTCAGGGTATGCCGGACACCGGCGTTATCAAACAGCTTATTGTCATTGTTTGTATTATGATATTCGCGCAAATAGCCGTATTTATAGCCGAAATCTATTTTGCGCTGACACTTGCGAACACAAGGGCGTTTCAAAAAATAGGCATGGTTTCTGCGCTGATTATATTCTTCGCGGTATTTATTGTAATGCAGGTCCTGACCGGAGTGCTGACCACTTATGTACCGGTTTCTCTGATTACCGGAACCGAAGGCCTGCAGTTAACATTTTCTCAAAGTATGATCGATTCAACCGGCGGCGGTCTTACGCTGGGCATTACAGGGCTTGTTTTCGAAGTGATCGCGGCCGCCGGCCTGTTTTCGGTAACCTCTTACTTGATGAAACATAAAGTAAATATAAAATAAATGACGCAACCGCGCGGCAGAAATTTACTTCAGCAATGAGGCGTTGGCGGTATGAGCAAAATCGGTGTTTTCGGCGGGGCTTTCAATCCGCCGCACAAGGGACATGTCAGGCTTGCCCGTGAATTTGCGGACAGGCTTTCTCTTGATGAAGTTCTCGTTATTCCGTCCTTTATTCCCCCCCATAAAAGCGCGGGAAGCCTCGCGCCGGCGGAAGACAGGCTTGAAATGTGCCGCCTTGCCTTCTGCGGGGACCCGCGCTTTACCGTAAGCGCAATGGAAATAGACAGGGGCGGGAAAAGCTACACATATGACACACTGCTTGAAATTAAAAAGCAAAATCCTTCCGCGGAACTTTTTCTGATCATCGGTTCCGATATGTACAGCAGTTTTAAAACCTGGCACCGTTATAAAAGCATATTAGAATTATGCACGGTCTGCACGGCTTCCAGGGAAAAAGGCGCCGCGCCGCAAAACAGCGGGATTGCAGCAGTCATTTCCGACCTGCCTGCCTATGAAATCAGCTCGACACAGATAAGGGATATGGTTGATAACGGTGCTGACATCAGCGAATTTACCGGGGAAAGCGTTGCGGAGTACATCAGCGACAGGGGACTTTACCATGATTGATATTACTGCGGTTGTTGAACAAAAGCTGAGCCCGAAACGCTTTCAGCATTCGCTGAAGGTTGCGGAAACCGCAAAGGAATTGGCGGACAAATACGGTGCCGATGAAGAAAAGGCATACTTTTGCGGGCTGGTGCATGATGTGATAAAAGATGCCGCAAAAGAAGAACAGTTGTGCATCATAGAAAAATCTGGTATAATACTTTCCTCTTCCGAAAAAGCCAACCCGAAGCTGTGGCATGCCATTGCCGGTGCGGCCTATCTGCGGGATGAGCTTAAAATAACGGATGAAGATTTATTTAATGCTGTTTGTTACCATACTACCGGCAGGGCAGGGATGAGCCTGCTGGAAAAGGTGGTATATGTCGCGGATTTTATTTCCGCTGACAGGACTTACAGCGGCGTGGGCGAAATGAGGCGGCTGGCGGGGATAAGCCTGGAGAGCGCCATGCTGTTCGCGTTGGAATTCTGCATAAAAAACCTTGTTGAAACCGGACAGGTAATACATACCGGCAGCGTTGACTGTTACAATGAACTGATTATTAACCGCAAGAAAGAAACCGGCGGATTTAAAGAAATAAAATAGATTAAGGAGGCATTCCATGGCACCAAAGGAACTGGCAAGGCAGATAACGAAGGTATTGGACAAGAAAAAGGCCGAGGATATCAAAGTAATTGAGATTTCAGAACTGACAATTGTCGCTGATTATTTTGTAATAGCCTCGGGCACTTCCAGCACACATACGAAGGCCCTTGTAGACGATGTCGATTTTGAAATGTCAAAACTCGGCGTCGAACCGGCCCGGATTGAAGGGAAAGCAACCGGATGGATACTGATGGATTACGGTTCTGTCCTTGTGCATGTCTTCCAAAAGGAGAGCAGGGAATATTACAACCTTGAACGCTTATGGTCGGATGCTGTTACAATGGACATTTCTGATATATTAACTGATTAAGGTGGCGAGGCCGAATGGCAAATTTTGATTTTAAGAAAGCCGAAAAAAAGTGGCAGGACCGCTGGGAGGAAACCGGCGTTTTCCATGCCAGACAAGATTTTTCTTTGCCGAAATACTATTGCCTGGTAGAATTCCCTTACCCCTCGGGGCAAGGCCTTCATGTCGGGCATCCGCGTTCTTATACCGCATTGGATGTGGTTGCCCGCAAAAAGCGTTTGCAGGGCTATAATGTTCTGTATCCGATGGGCTGGGACGCGTTCGGATTGCCGACGGAAAACTTTGCCATTAAAAACCATGTCCATCCGGAAGTGGTGACGAAGCAGAATATCGCCAGGTTCAAGCAGCAGCTTCAGTCATTGGGATTTTCTTTTGACTGGAGCCGCGAGATCAATACAACGGATCCCGGTTATTATAAATGGACACAATGGATTTTCCTGCAGCTTTTCAAAAACGGGCTGGCATATAAAAAGGAAATGGCGGTCAACTGGTGCACCTCCTGCAAGTGCGTGCTTGCCAATGAGGAAGTTGTCGGCGGTGTTTGTGAACGCTGCGGCAGCGAGGTTGTGCGCAAAGTGAAGAGCCAATGGATGCTGAAAATAACCGAGTACGCGCAAAGGCTCAATGATGATCTGGACGCTTTGGACTTTATTGACAGGGTCAAAACGCAGCAGCACAACTGGATCGGGCGGTCAACCGGCGCCGAAGTGAATTTTACGGCAAGCAGCGGCGATATAATAACCGTTTACACCACCAGGCCGGATACACTGTTCGGCGCAACCTATATGGTTATTTCCCCGGAGCATGACCTGATTAAAAAATGGTCCGGTATTATTGAGAATATGGACGAAGTCGAAGCCTATATCAGCGAGTCAGCCAGAAAATCTGATTTTGAGCGTACGGAAGTCAACAAAGACAAAACCGGCGTAAGGCTGAGAGGCGTGCATGCGGTCAATCCGGTGAACGAGGAAGAAATACCGATTTTTATTTCGGACTATGTGCTTGTTTCATACGGTACGGGTGCCATCATGGCAGTTCCGGGGCATGACACACGCGACTGGGAGTTTGCCAAAAAATTCGACTTGCCGATTGTCGAAGTCGTTCAAGGCGGGGATATTGAGAAAGAAGCTTTTACCGACTGTGAAACGGGTGTTATGGTCAACTCCGGGTTCCTGACCGGGATGAGTGTTGAACAGGCGAAGGCAAGCATTACCGAATGGCTTGCGGAAAAAGGCAGAGGCCATGCAAAAGTGAATTTTAAACTGCGGGACTGGGTTTTCTCACGCCAGCGTTACTGGGGCGAGCCGATTCCGATCGTATATTGCGAAAAGTGCGGATACGTTCCGCTGCCGGAAGATGAGCTTCCGTTGAAACTGCCGATGGTGCAAAGCTATGAACCGACGGATGACGGGGAGTCGCCGCTCGCACACCTGACCGATTGGGTAAACACGGTTTGCCCTGTTTGCGGCGGCCATGCGAAAAGAGAAACAGACACAATGCCGCAGTGGGCAGGGTCTTCCTGGTATTTTCTGCGTTATTGCGACCCTTTCAATGAGGAAGCCATCGCCTCAAAGGAAGCGCTGGAATATTGGACGCCTGTCAACTGGTATAACGGCGGGATGGAGCACACCACACTGCATTTGCTGTACAGCCGTTTTTGGCATAAGTTTCTTTTCGACATCGGGGTTGTTCCCACCGGCGAGCCGTATGCCAAGCGTACGAGCCACGGTATGATTTTGGGCGAAAACGGGGAGAAAATGTCGAAGTCAAGAGGCAATGTGGTTAATCCCGACGATATTGTCAACGAATACGGCGCGGATACCATGCGCCTTTATGAGATGTTCATCGGCGATTTTGAAAAAGCGGCGCCTTGGAATTCGGCGAGTATAAAAGGCTGCAAGCGTTTTATCGACAGAGTTTTGTCCCTGCAGGAAATCGCAGACAGCAGCGAGGATTACCGCCCCGGGCTGGAAGGCGACATACACAGAACCATCAAAAAGGTTACGGGCGACATAGATAATTTAAAAGCAAACACCGCTATTGCCGCGATGATGACCTTATTGAACAGATTTTATGATTCCGGCAAAGTCACAAGGAGCGAAATCAAAACGCTGCTGCTGCTGCTGAACCCCTTTGCCCCTCATCTTACGGAAGAAATGTGGGAAACCATGAATTTCGGCGGAGCGGTAACGGAACAATCCTGGCCCGCATATGATGAGGCAAAGTGCAAAGAAGACACCGTGGAGATCGTCGCCCAAATCAACGGAAAAGTCAGAGCAAAGCTTGTTGTGCCTGCCGATATCGAATCAGCAGCGGCTGTCGCGCTTGCCAAGGCGGAAACGAAGATAGCCGAAGCGGTTCAGGGGAAAACCATTGTCAAAGAGCTTTATGTTAAAGGAAAACTTGTCAATCTGGTTGTAAAAGACTGACACCCGGCGGCAGATGCGCAGCTGTTGTTTGTTATGATCGGAATATATAAATAAAGTAATTTCGATGGTTGACAAGCATAGCCGCGATGTTGTATAATTAGCAGTACGATATGAAAAATACCCCTGCATCAGCGGAGGGAGGGAATATGAATGAGTCAGGTAAAGGTAAAAGAAAATGAGTCTTTGGACAGCGCTTTAAGACGTTTCAAGAAGCAAACTTCAAGAGACGGAGTTATTCAGGAAGTTCGCAAAAGGGAGCATTATGAGAAGCCTTCCGTTAAGAGAAAGAAGAAGTCAGAGGCGGCTCGTAAACGCAAATTCAAGTAACATGAAAGCGGGCGTCAGCCCGCTTTTTGTTATATTCGGGCAAATATACAGGAACCGGCGGTGATAATATGAATTCAGATAAACTGCTTGCCGCTTTGCCGGCCGATATAGACGGAGCCTTAATCGAATCACCGGAAAACAGGCGCTATTTTACGGGGTTTCCCTCAACGGCGGGGTTATTGATCGTATCACGGCAAGGCAGTGTTTTTCTTACAGACAGCCGTTATATTGAGGCGGCGCGAAGCAAAATAACCTGTGCGGAAGTTATTGAAGAAAAAAGGCGGGAGCAGCAGCTGCCGGAAATTGCTGAAAAACTCGGCTGTAAGAGCCTTGCGCTTGAAGCCCGCCGCACCACTGTCGCGAATGCCGCAAGAATGGCGAAGATTCTGAAAGATATCAAAATTATCGATGACTGCACATTGGACAATATCATTGACAGCCTTCGTATCAAAAAGAACAGCGCGGAAATCGCCTGCATTCAAAAGGCGCAGAGGATTGCCGAGCAGGCGTTTGACCATATTTTAAAGTTTATCAAAGCGGATGTCTCAGAACGGGACATTGCCCTGGAACTTGACTTTGCCATGCTGAAAAACGGAGCGGAGGCGCTGTCGTTTGAAACAATTGTTGCCGGCGGAGTCAATTCCTCTATGCCGCACGCTGTTCCGTCAAACAAGAAAGTGGAATACGGCGATTTTATCACGATGGATTTCGGGGCGGTTATTGACGGTTATCACAGCGACATGACCCGGACGGTGGCGTTCGGTGCCGTCAACGCGAAAAAAGAAGCGGTTTACGCAACCGTGCTTCATGCGCAAAAAGCTGCGCTTGAACTTATAAAGCCCGGCATCTCCTGCAAAGCTGCGGACGCTGCCGCAAGGGATATTATAACGGCGGCCGGTTTCGGCGGCAATTTCGGCCACGGCACAGGGCACGGGGTAGGGATTGAAATCCATGAGGAGCCCGCGCTTTCGCCGGCCGGGGAGAAAATTCTTGAGGCGGGACATATCGTTACAGTCGAACCGGGTATTTATCTGCCGGGCGAATTCGGTGTTCGTATTGAAGACATGGCTGTTGTTACGGAAAACGGCTGCGAAAATCTCACATACAGCCCGAAAGAATTGATTGTGCTCGGCGCGTAGAGAAAATCTCTTCGTTCTTAAGGCGAAACACGGCTTTCCGTTTACTTTTCCGCCGCGCAAAATAACACTTGAAAAGTATCATACAATAGTATAGAATAAGCTTTGTAAAAGACAACAACGGAGGAATATTAATATGGTATCAGCAGGAGATTTCAGAAACGGCGTTACTTTTGAAATGGACGGCAATGTCTATCAAATTATCGAATTTCAGCATGTCAAACCCGGTAAAGGCGCGGCTTTTGTCAGAACAAAAATAAGAAACATTATTGCCGGTTCGGTGGTTGAGCGCACTTTCAACCCGAATGACAAGTTCCCCACAGCATATATTGAGCGCCGGGATATGCAGTATTCTTACTGCGACGGCGGCCTTTACTATTTTATGGACCCCGAGAGCTATGAGCTTGTCCCAATCAACGCATCAGAGCTTTCCGATAACTTCAAATTTGTGAAAGAAAACGAAATTTGCAAGATTCTTTCTTTCAAGGGCAATGTGTTCGGTGTGGAACCACCGACAACCGTTACGCTTGAAATTACAAAAACGGACCCCGGCTTTAAAGGCGACACTGCTACCAACGCAACGAAGCCCGCAACGCTCGAAACAGGCGCAGAGGTCAGAGTACCGCTGTTTATAGATGAGGGCGAAAAGATTATTGTGGATACACGCACCGGCGAATATCTAAGCAGAGCGTAAAATAGAAATATTTAGGAGGAAAAACAATGACTATTACCGAAAAAGCCGCATATTTAAGAGGCTTGGCAGAGGGATTAAAAATGGATGCCGACAAACCGGAAGCCAAACTTATCAATGCGATTATTGATTTACTCGATGACCTGACCCTCACCGTTTCCGATCTTGAGGACAATCTGGAGATTCTCAACGAGCAGGTTGACGCTGTTGACGAGGACCTTGACGATCTTGAGAGCTTTGTCTATGAAGAATATGACGAAGATTACGATGAAGATTATGATGAGGACGAGGACTATTTCGAGGTTGAATGCCCGAATAGTGGCGAAACCGTATGTGTTGACGAAGGCGTGCTCGACGACGGCTCAATCAATTGCCCGAACTGCAATGAAGTACTTGAATTCGACATCGAATGCGGCTGCGACGAATGCAAACCGGACAACGAGAAAGACTGAGTTGCCGGGCCGGTTCACGGAAAATAAAAACGGAAAGGGGGCGGCTTAACCGTCCCCTTTTGATTAATATATTTCATTCGGCATACTGTGCCGGACGCGCGGCTATTTTATCTTTACTCTGGTCACCAACAGGATCAGCAGAATAACGGCTGCGACGCCAAAAAGGAAATAGGTGTTTTGCCTTGTAACAGGGCTGAGGGAAAAAAGACCGAAAAAATCAGACCAAATACTGCAGAACATACGAAAACCTCCTCACTGTTCGAGAAAAATCTCATTCGGGGACAGGTTTATCGAGTTAACAGTTTATATCGTTAAAGCGATGATTACAATAATATAATAGTATATAATTTACGGATTGTCAAGAATTCCGTAAACACCGGGTCGGTTTAAATAGGGGATTAGTATTAATCAAGTGTTTAATGTTCGGAGGAAAAGATGGAACTTTTTGAAAAAACACTCGAGCAAAAATACATTCATAAAGGTAAAATATTGAACCTGCGGGTTGACAAGGCAGAACTCCCCAACGGAAAGACTGCTGTCAGGGAGGTTATCGAACACTCCGGCGGGGTTACGGTTGCGGCGATGACGAAAGAGGGCGAACTGATACTGGTACGGCAATTCAGGTACCCTTATTCGGAAACGGTTCTTGAATTGCCGGCCGGCAAGCTGGACCCCGGCGAAAGTCCGTTGGAAGCGGGCAAACGCGAGCTGCTGGAGGAAACGGGGGCGGTTGCCGGTCAATATACGGATTTAGGCAGATTTTATCCGTCACCGGGCTACTGCGGAGAGATTATTTATATGTACGCCGCG
>Ga0116171_10006428_pt1 | contig 10155 bp, 10 predicted proteins | sample AD_JPNHW2_MetaG_FD_89798 | JGI IMG/M metagenome (GOLD analysis project Ga0116171, IMG submission 89798) | Active sludge microbial communities of municipal wastewater-treating anaerobic digesters from Japan - AD_JPNHW2_MetaG | ecosystem: Engineered > Bioreactor > Anaerobic > Digestate | place...
CGGCAGCCGTTGTTTTTGGCATAATTTTGGGATTATTGTCCGCCCGAAGTTCCGGCGGCTGGCTTGTAATCGTTGGCTGTGCGATTCAGTTTATCGTTTCAACGGCAGTGCTCCGCAGAATAAAATCAGCCGCCCTGACGCTGGTATTGTTTGCCGTTTCATACTGGCTGGCGGCGTTTCTGTGCCGCTGACATGACATCAAAAGCCGTTATTCCTTTAAAAATAATGAATTAAGGTGGCAGGCCCTCCCGGAAACTGTGTAAAGGCCAGATTTTTATCAAGGAACTTCCGTCGGCCGCCGGCGAGGGCCGTTTTTTGACTGCAACGCCGCAATTAACTTGACTTTACGTGGGGCTAAAACTATACTCTCTCGACTTGATGCAGCTGCGCAAGTCACAATAACGGTATTTGATGCGCCCTTTGCAAATTCTGCAGCTGTTGGGCTGTAGATGGACGCAACCCCGAGGCACACTGGCGAAAGCCTGAAGCATGATGCTGCCGGTTATATAACCAGCAGCAATTTATTGTCTTAAAACATATTTTTAGGGTTTTACCGGAGGTCAGACAGTGGCAAAAAAATCCTCATCGAAAGCTGTCAAAAAAACTGCCCCGAAAGCTGCGATAAAAAACGCTGCAAAAAAGGCAGTCAAAAAAAGCGTTAAAAAAGCCGCCCCTGCTCCTGCCAAAAAGCAGGCGTCGAAAAATGTTTCCAAATCCGCAAAATCAGGCAACAGCAGCAGTTCCACAAAAAGCATTTCAAAAAATAAAAATAACCAGGCAGTAAAAAAGATAAAAAATATGGCCGTAAATAACAAATTATCCAAAAAAGCGACCAATAAAGACAAAGTCAAATCAGTTCTCAGCAAAAAGGAACTGGAAGAATTTCGCCGGATACTTATTGAAAAGCGCAAGGGCATTCTGGGCGACATGGCTGGAATGCGGGGCAGTTCAATGGGCATGAATCTGCAGGATTCCGCCGGCGACCTTTCAAATATGCCCACGCACCTTGCCGATATCGGCTCGGATAATTTCGAGCATGAATTCACGCTGGAACTGCTTGAGAGCGAACGCGACCTTTTGCGGGAAATCGACGAAGCGCTTGACCGCATAGACGACGGCACGTTCGGCATATGTCTCGGCACCGGCCAGCCCATAAGCATCGCCCGCCTGAAGGCGCGGCCCTGGTGCAGGTACAGCATAGAGTACAAGCGGATGATAGAAAAGGGCTTGGCTGCACCGAGGCATTCGTCTGATGACGAAGAACATCACGAACGAGATGACGAAGAATAATAGGCTATAAACTCAAAAAACGCGGAGCGCACTTGCCTCCGCGTTTTTATTTTGTACACTCACGATTATGGAAGACCGTAAAAAAAATCAACCAGCGTATAAAAGCGCCAGAGCGTGGACGATATTTTTATCCATCGCCGTGCTTGCCGCCGCCGCAGACCTGTGGTCCAAGCATGCCGTTTTTTCATGGCTGTTGAACGACAATTCGCAACAGCTCTCGAACAAGGCTGCCAATGATGCCGCGTATTTGAAGGAGTGTCATTCCGCGGAACTGCCGCCGGCTGACAGCGAGGCGTTTTCACGCGTGGTGCTTCAGCGGCTGCACATACATCGTGACGTTTGCCGCGGCTTGCGATTCACGCTGTCGACGAACCCGGGCGTGGTGTTCGGCTACCGCGGCATGCCTCGGTACGTAGTCAACATTTTCACCGTCGCGATGATGTTGGCGGTCTGCATGTTCTTTTCGTTCTGCAGTCGTCGCGATTACTGGTTGATAACCGCCTTCGCACTGATACTCGGCGGGGCGGCAGGCAATCTGTACGACAGGCTGTTCAGCGTCGTGAGCATTTCGCCGCTTGTGCCGATACGTTTTCACGTGCGCGATTTCATCGATTGCAGCGATATCGGCTATCAATGGGTTTTCAATGTGGCGGACGCGTGGCTGGTTATCGGCGTTGCGATGGTGCTGCTCAATTCGCTTTGGCTGTGGCGGAAAGAGATGCGAAATAAAAACGCAGGAGTTGCCGCAAAATGAAAATTTTCCTGGCAGGCATAATGCAGGGCTCAGTCAGGGACGACACCATTCATCCGCAGGATTGGCGCGGGCCGATACGCGAAATAATTTTGCGACGCATACCTGACGCCGAGGTTTATTGTCATTATTCCGAACACCCGAATTCACTGACTTACAGCGGCGGAAAAATCCGCGAGACTTTTGACGACGGCGTACGACGTTGTGCCGGCAGCGACCTTGTTATAGCGTATCTGCCGTCTGCGTCGATGGGCACGGCTATTGAAATGTACGAGGCATACCAGAATGGCGCAGTAGTTCTCACCGTCACGCCGATGGCTGCCAACTGGGTGGTACGACTTTACAGCCATGCCGTATTTGCCACGCTGGAGGAGCTGGACGTTTTTCTGGCGGACGGCAGGCTGGAGGCTTTTTTCTGAAATGATACATATTCTGGACATTACGCCGGAACGTTTTTGTGAGCACATCGAACGAATCGGCGAAAAAAAATTCCGCGCCACGCAGATTTTGCAATGGATATGGCAGAAGCGAGTGACGGATTTTGCCCTGATGAGCGATCTGTCAAAAAAATTACGGGAAAACCTTTTTGGGGAGTTCGACATCATTACCGGCAGTATCGCAGCACGCCGCGACAGCGGAGACGGCTGCGTGAAGTTGCTGGTTGAATATCCCGACGGCGAACGAATCGAGACTGTTGCCATACCTGCTGAAGAGCGGCTTACTGCGTGCGTTTCTACGCAAGCCGGCTGTGCAATGGCGTGCAGTTTTTGTGCGTCCGGCCTTGACGGGCTGCGGCGGAATCTGACTTCCGGCGAAATTGTCCAGCAGGTTCTGCTGCTCGAACAGGCAACCGGCCAACGAGTAACAAACGTGGTTTTCATGGGCATGGGCGAGCCGCTGGCGAATCTTGATGCCACAATAAATGCGGTACGAACGTTAGCCGATTCCCGCCGTGGTGCAATATCGGCTCGCAAAATTACGGTATCGACCTCAGGCCTTCCGAAGCAGATACGTCAACTTGCAGAACTGGAACTGCCCATAACGCTTGCCATATCGCTGCACGCTCCGAACGACGAACTTCGTCGAAAACTTATGCCGGTTGCCTCGCGATACCCCATCGCCGAAATTATCTCTGCCGCCGCTGAGTTCTTCAACTCGCACAAGCGGGAAGTCACGCTGGAATATACGCTTATCGGCGGCATAAACGACTCGCCGCAATGTGCCGCACAACTGGCGGCGATAGCAGCTACGCTCCGCTGCAACGTAAATCTCATACGTTATAATCCTGTAAGTTCCTTGCCGTATGTAAGGCCGGATGAACGGGTGGTAAATGATTTTGCCGAACTGCTGCGCCGCAAACACGTCAATGTCACCGTTCGCCGCAGCAAGGGTATCGACGCTGATTCCGCGTGCGGCCAACTCAGAAGGCGAAACGCCTGAATAAGTAGGATTTGCATTGCCGTGTCATTTTCTCCGATTACACATTTCGAGAATCTTTTTAAGCCATTTTTAAAGCTGTTTATAAATGTATTATTTCCGGCCAAGCCTTATTGTAGCTTCGCAATGGGGGCAGTTTTTTAAAAAGCTTTTCATTATTTTGAGGTTTTCCGGAATTTTCTGGCATTAGCGAACCTAAAATATATTATGACAGTAATAGTCGGTACAATTCGAGATAGGGGTACTTCAAACGTGAAATTGGTGACTGACCAGACAAAAAGCACGGACAGAAACGCCGAATTAATGCTTCAGTTCAAAGCCGGCAATCACGGGGCGTTCGAAGAACTCGTCCGTAGAAATCTTGGCAACGTCCACTCCCTTATTTTCAGGTTCATGCGCAACGAATCGCATGTGGACGATTTGACCCAGGAGACTTTTTTGCGGATATACCGCCACGCCGAGTCATATCAGCCGACGGCGAAGTTCAGTACCTGGCTGTACAGAATTGTCGCAAACCTGTGCTTCAATGCCATCAGAGCCAAAAAATATCAACGTACATATTCCCTGGATAATAGTAACGATAATGATGTTTCAGTCGACCTGCAGGACAAGGCTCAACGTACGCCGAGTGAAAAACTTAATGATGACGAACTAAACAGAATAATCAAAAACGCCATCGACGATTTGCCGGAAAATCAACGCCTGGCCATTATTCTCAAGCAATACGAGCAACTGAACTACGACGAAATTGCAAATGTGATGGAAATCTCGCAGTCAGCCGTCAAAAGCCTGCTAAGCCGCGCACGAATGACACTGCGAACCAAACTCAGCCGATATCTGACTGCGTAAAATTAGGGTAATCGCCCTATATATATTTACGGTTTATGCTCTATATTGAGGGAAGATAGGGCAAAAAACCGTTTTTTTGACTTTTTTCTGCGAAACTCTTTTATAGGGGCAAGTGTTACACAGACAGATAAATCAGGCAATCTGAAATAAGGAATTTTTTATGAATACGAATGATTTGGATAATATATCTGCCTGGATGGATGGCGAACTTGATGCTGAAGAATCCGAGAAAGTACGTAAAATTCTGTTTGACGATGCTCAGGCAGCCATGACTTGTGCGGATTTTCGGAAACTCGACAAATTTATGAAGCGATGGGAAACACCCAAGCCGGCGGAATTTTTAGGCGACGTTATTTGTCTTGCCGCTGAGCATGATCCAGCCAAAAGCCCTTTTTACCGTATAACGCGATTAGCCGTTCCGCTGACGATGGCGGCTATCGCGGTATTGGCCATAATGATGTGGGTGGGCGGGGCGCGTTCCACTGACGATGCCGCCAGCCTGGCATGGAGTCATCTTACGCCGGCTCAGCAGTCGCAGGCATCGCGCAGTGCCAAAGCGTTTCTGCTTCTGCCGCAGCAGGAGCAGGCAAAAATTTTGGCTGAATTCCAAAAAAGATTCAATATCAGCCCTTCACAGAATGATTGGGTCGGTCCCGTTCTTTCGTCGTTCACGCTACAGGAGCGGGATGAACTTCTAAAACTCTCGCCGGTCAGGCGGCTGGAAATTCTTCGCAAGCGGCAGTTGGAAATGGCGGCTTCCGGCACAATATCGCAAAAAATTCCACAGGAATGATTTTTTAAAAAAATATGCCGCCATTTCTCTTCCCTGGCAGCGCCTGTCTGCATTGCAATCAACGCAGGATTGCCTGTAACTTTTATTCGTAGTTTGCAATTTTTCCCGATAATCCTATAATCGCTAAAATGAATTGCGTTTTTGGAAAATGGAGCATTTAAAAGTTGAGAGTTCCGATTTTTACGGTTGTAGTAAGGAAGGGAAATTAGGCATATTTGGTGATATTCCGAATTTTTATGACGTAATCACGGACAAAGTAAACCGGCAAACCTGAATTATCAAGGTTGAAATGCGATAAGGAGCAGAAGCAATGGAAGAAGATAAAAACATCAACAGCCTGGAAGACATCTGGCCGCTGCAGGCGGCGTTAAATTCACGTGCAGGATTCGATACCCTCGCTCTCGGCAAATCGCTCAATACTGATGAGACCAATATGGAAATCCGTCTGCATGTAGGCCGCGCCCTGAAAAATTATATCGACGCGATGGCCTCCGAATGCAATGAACTTCAAGACTGTCTCAGTTGGAAACACTGGTACGCCGAAGCGAAAGCCGGCAGGCAATATCAACTCCAGGATTTGCAGAACGCCCGCGTTGAAGCCACCGACATGCTCTTTTTCTGGATAAGCATCTGCCAGCTCCTGGGCCTCGAATCGGAGGACGTTTATCGTCTGTATGAGAAAAAACTCGGCATAAACCACAGACGGCAGGATGAAAATCGCACCCAGGCGGAACATGGCAGCCATGAGGATGAAAATCGAAAAGTCCTATAGCCTATAAGAAAGGTTCAAGTAACAAGAAACAACCTACAAGCAAAATTCAAATTTTAAGATTCAAGAGAGACTTCTTTAAATTGAAATTTGAGTTTTTAAGATTGCTTGTAGGTTGTTTCTTGTTACTTGAACCTTTTTACAAACTATTTTTTAAATTTTTCCGGGTCTACGTTCAGATTTTTTACCTTATAACGCAATATTCTCGGCGTCGTGCCGAGTTCTCTGGCAGATGCGGCCATATTGCCTCGCGTTCGTTTCAGCGAATCGACAATAATGTCACGCTCGAATATTGCCACCTTTTCATCGAGCGACCCTGTTCCGAAAGTACCCGTGATTTCCGGCGTCTGCAGCGACGGCGGCAGATGATGGCCGTGAATTACGCCATCCGTACTTACCAACACGGCTCGCTCGATGCAATTTTCCAATTCGCGCACATTGCCAGGCCAATGATACTGTACCATCATGTTGATTGCCGGCGTACTTATTCTGCCGACCGGCTTATTGAACTGCTTTGCATATTTTTCCACAAAAAAATCAGCCAACAGTAATATATCGTCCTTCCGGTCACGCAACGGCGGCAGGAAAATCGGAAAAACGTTTATGCGGTAGTACAAATCCTGTCGAAAAGAACCGTCCTCGATGGCTTCCTCAAGATTGCGGTTTGTGGCGCAGATAATCCGCACGTTTGCGGTTCTGGTCTGGTTGCTGCCGACGCGTTCATATTCGCGTTCCTGCAATACGCGCAGCAGCTTTATCTGGGTGCTTGGCGGAAAGTCACCGATTTCATCCAGGAACAGCGTACCGCTTTCAGCCTCTTCGATACGGCCTTTACGTGTCTGTATTGCGCCGGTGAACGCGCCCTTCTCGTGGCCGAAGAGTTCGCTTTCCAAAAGATTTTCGTTCAGTGCGGCACAGTTGACTTTTACGAAAGAGCCTTCCGCCCGCAACGACGAATAATGAATCGCGTGTGCGACAAGCTCCTTGCCTGTGCCGGATTCGCCGCGTATGACCACCGTCGTATCCGCCTGCGCGACCTGGTGAATCTGTTGATAGACTTCTCGCATCAGGCCGCTGTTGCCGACGATTTTCTCCGGCCGCCATTTATCGGCTAATTCACTGCGCAGCCGCAGGTTTTCCTCTTCGAGACTCTGGCGCAACGCCTGACTTTCGCGGCGGGATTTGACGTCTTCGGCTATCATGCTGGCGACGATGCTCAAAACCCGCTCGTCCATTTCAAGGTTTTCGCTGGGGTTGTATAATTTGTCTACCGAAAGCGTACCTACGGTTTCGTTGTCAATTTTTATCGGCACACAAATAAAACTCAGCTCCTGGGTCAGATTGGCGCGGCGTTGATGAATTCTGTCCAGGAAATGCGGCTCTTGCGAAATTTTAGGGACTATGGCGCTTTTGCCGGTAGCTACGACCTGGCCGGTTACGCCTTCGCCGCGACGGTAACGTATCTGTCGGCCTTTGTTGGCGACAAAGTCCGTGCCAATCTCGGCGATAAGCTCCTCCCCATCGGCGGAAAGCAGCATGACTGTTCCGCGATGCATGTCCAGCTGAGTACTGAGTACGTCCAGGGCTTCTTCCAGCATTTGCTGCTGTTGGCGGCTCGCGGAAAGTACGTTGGCAATGCCGTACAAGGCTTCCAGCTCACGTAAATTCTTCTCATAAGTCGCATCTGATATATCGGTAGTCATCAGGTAATCCTAAAAAAAATTCCAAGACAATCTTGTCGCTTGACTTCATGCACGTGTCATTTTTGAAAACAGGCTCATTTTTGGAACATATTTGTAATCAATATAATTATAAGCTACATAATTGTAATTTTATTCAATTTTACCATCTTTTTGGTAAATATCTTTAACGTCTTTAAAAATATGTAGTTATAAAATAAATAATTCTATGGCACGCTTTGTGCAACTCTTCATGGCAGGTCTTCCGGTAGAAATTATTGCAATTTACAGACCAGACAGATTTGTAAGGAGTCAAAAAATGACGCGACAACATCGAAAATGAAATGCCGGCCAGCCTGTGTACGGCTATCAGCCAATAGGGCTGGCAAACCGGCGGGATGAAGTGATCGTAATTTTCCAGATTGATACCAAATAGCAAAAAGTCAGGATTTTATTGAAGGAGTTTTACAGATGCGAATATTTGCAAGAAAGAATTTGATTCTGCCGGCATCGGTATTTCTGATGCTGTCTGCCGCACCGTGTTTTGCCGGCGACGCTCCGGCTGCGACTGCCGACAGTGTGCAGTTGAATCTCAATATCGTATGGACCTGCGTAGCCGCGTTTCTGGTGTTTTTCATGCAGGCCGGCTTTGCCTGCGTAGAGACCGGGTTTACCCGCGCAAAAAACGCGGTGAACATCATGATGAAAAACCTCATGGATTTCGTGGCGGCGACGCTGGTGTTTTTCCTCGTGGGCTTCGGCCTGATGTTCGGAAAAAGTAACGGCTTTTTTGGCACTACGCTGTTCGGCATGAGCGGCGTGGAGCCTGGCGATAGTTGGGACTGGACGTTCCTGATGTTCCAGACCGTCTTTGCCGGCACTTCTGCAACCATAGTTTCCGGTGCGATGGCGGAACGCACCAAGTTCGTCGGCTATCTGATATACAGTGCGTTCATTTCGCTGCTGATATATCCGATATTCGGCTCATGGGCTTGGGGCAATCTGCTGATTACCGACAACTGTTCATGGTTGGCGAACATGGGCTTTCATGACTTTGCCGGCTCAACCGTCGTTCACAGCATAGGCGGATGGCTGGCGTTAGCCGGTGCTGTAGTCCTCGGCCCGCGTATCGGCAAGTATCGGCCCGACGGCAAGCCGGCCGCAATCATCGGCCATAATCTGCCGCTCGCCGCACTAGGCGTGTTCATATTGTGGTTCGGCTGGTTCGGATTCAACCCCGGCAGTACGACCGTCGGCAGCGGTCTGATAGGATACATAGCGATAACCACCAATCTGGCAGCTGCGGGCGGCGCACTTGCGGCCATAGCTGTAGCGTGGGGAATTTTCTCCAAGCCTGACGCCTCCATGGCGTTGAACGGTGCACTTGCCGGCTTGGTAGCCATCACTGCCGGCTGTGACACAGTAAGCCCGCTGGGAGCCATCATCATCGGCCTTTGTGCAGGTGTCCTGGTAGTGTTGGCTGTGACTTTCATCGACCGTATACTTAAGATAGACGATCCGGTCGGTGCGGTCAGCGTACACGGCGTATGCGGAGCATTCGGCACTCTGGCGGTAGGCCTGTTCAGCATGAGCGACGGCCTGCTTTATACCGGCAGTTTGAAATTGCTGGGAACCCAGGCGCTGGGCGTAGCTACGGCATTCGCATGGGCCTTCGTACTGGGCATGATACTCTTCACAGTTATCAACAAGACCATAGGGTTGCGAGTCAGCCGTGAAGAAGAACTCAGAGGCCTGGATATCGGCGAACACGGCATGGAAGCATATGCAGGGTTCCAGATATTCTCCAACATCTAACCCGTAAACTGAAATCACAAACAGGAGTCAAATACCATGAAGCTGATAATAGCATACATTCAGCCCGAAAGATTGAACGACGTAAAGCAGGCACTATATGCCGATGAGATACACAAGATGTCCGTAAGCAACGTCATGGGCTGCGGACAGCAGATGGGCTATCACGAGACGTACCGCGGAGTCAGGCTGGAAGTGAACCTGCTCAAAAAGGTAAGACTGGAAATAGCCGTCAATGACAAATTCGTCAAACCAACCATCGACGCCATAATAAAAGGCGCACGAACCGGCCATATCGGTGACGGCAAAATATTTATCGTAACGCTGGATGAGTGCATCCGTATTCGTACCGGCGAGACCGGCGGTGAAGCAATAGGCTGAAAAATTTTTGTCGTGCCCTGCGTTGTGCCAATGACGACGAAATCCACGGTAAGGATACACGCCGATAAAGAAAACCGACAATCACTTCTCCATAAAAAAGGCATGGTGGAACACAATGTGTTTCGCCGTGTCTTTTTTACTTGGCAGTAAGTTTTTGAGAACCGCAATAAAAAATACAAGCATGAGATATGGCCATACTGCTGCTTGCGGCATCGACTTGGTGACGTCAAGCTGTCGGCTTCGCTTTCCTTGTCAGTATTGTTCTCGCGGACGTATTAAAGCGTAGTCTCAAATTACATATGTTCTGGCTGTCAGCGTTTTGCGATAAACGCGAGCTGGTTCAGGCCGACTCTGCCCCACAGAACGGTCAGTGGTTGAGTTCCTTTTCCGTGAA
>Ga0116171_10006431_pt1 | contig 10151 bp, 4 predicted proteins | sample AD_JPNHW2_MetaG_FD_89798 | JGI IMG/M metagenome (GOLD analysis project Ga0116171, IMG submission 89798) | Active sludge microbial communities of municipal wastewater-treating anaerobic digesters from Japan - AD_JPNHW2_MetaG | ecosystem: Engineered > Bioreactor > Anaerobic > Digestate | place...
AAGTTCCGGTTAACTTATCAGGGGGATAATGCCGAAGAAAAAACGTTAGATGTAAACGGAACAGGTGGAAAGTTAATGATCCCGAACTGGGGCGATTACGAAAACCTTCAACTGAAAGTAACCACCTATATTCTGCCTAAGGACAAATTGGGTGTTGATACGCTTGTGCTTCAGGAAGTAACGCAAACTGCAAAACAAACGGTTATTGACTTTGATGTTGATAAATCAAGAATTGTCCCTATGGCATTAACCAAAAATGACGATCCCGGAAATTCTTATAGCGGCAAGGGAATAGCTGCCTTATTTGACAATGCCGATACTGAATGCTGGGGTGCAAATATCAGTGCTCCCGGACATTTCTGTTTCGATTTAGGAACTAAAGCGTATCTTTCGGGTGCTTCTATCGTTGGTCGGTTAGATTATCCGGGATGGGATGTGGTGAAGTTTGAAGTATGGGGACGAGAATCTCTCGACGATGGAAAATACGGAACGACCGGATATTATATCATGGCATCCAGTCAGGCTGCAAATTTTGTTACAGAAGCCACCACCCGTAAATGGAAAAAAGTGGGTAACGGATGGTTTAAATATACCAGTCCCCGGTCCAATCCTCAAACCAGTAAGTGTGTTTTCACGGAAGTTGATCACTCGTTCAAACCCCGTTATATTATGTTCAGGGTAATGAGCGTGCTAACTCCCGATGTAGTGCCGGTTCCTGATACGCAGTATTTTGGTAACGAAGGCGGTTTCTATAGCGGTGATGGTGTAAATTCAAAAAACCGGGCATTCTGTATTAAGGAGTTGAATTTTAAAGCATTAGGCATTTCTTATATTATCCAGTAAAAGCTGCAGACTTTCACAGAGGAACTTCCGTCAATGATGGAATAGCTATTCTCATGTCATGGCTATCATATTCAGATAAAATGAAATTATTCTCATATATAATATTAATTTTTGCTTTCATTTCCACTTCTTTACTGAAGGCTGAAGAGAAAGTTAATTACGCCCGACTCGTAGATACACGTATCGGAACGGAAGGTAATGGTCTTGCATGTGGTTTCACCTTTGTCGGTGCAGCATATCCGTTTGGAATGATGCAGCTTACACCTTCTTTCTTTTCAGCTCATAAAGGTATTGTTGTTAATCAAATATCGGGCGCCGGATGTCCTAACATGGGTAATTTTCCGGTGTTAGCGATGGCAGGTGATCTTCAGGATTCGCCGAATGACATGAATGGCTATCCCAGGTATGAAACGATTAATAATTCTACTGCAGGATATCTCTCAATGACGATGAAAGATAAGGTAATATGCGAATCGACAGTTTCAAAAAGAAGCGGCATTATCCGGTTTAAGTTCCCGGATAATGCAAGCAATGGAACGGTTATAATAGGTTCAGGAATTAGCTCAACAAGTGTTTCAAACGCACAAATCAAGATTACATCTCCGAATACCTGTGAAGGCTATGCCGAAGGAGGTGAGTTTTGTGGCTATCAGACCGATTACAAAGTCTATTTTGCTGCTGAATTTAACCGTGAACCTCAGCTGCGTGGAACCTGGATTAACTCAGACATGAGAGATGACCGCTTAAAAATAAGTGGAAGAAACTCCGGAGCATATTTTACTTTTAACACAGAGAACAATAAAGAGTTGGAATATAAAATTGCTATTTCTTATGTCTCAATTGAAAATGCACGTGAGAACCTTTGTTTGGACAATAAAGGGCGTGGTTTTGAGACGATGAAAAATGATGCGGAAAAAGAGTGGAACCGATGTCTGGGTAAAATACAGGTTCAGTCGGGCAATTCCGATCGTGTCAAACAATTCTATACGCATTTATATCATTCCATTATTCATCCCAATGTTTTCAACGATTGCAACGGAGAGTATATTGGTTCGGATTTTAACACACACAAAACGGTAAAAGGCAGGGACTATTATACAACCTACAGTGGCTGGGATACTTACCGTACTCAGTGTCAGTTGCTGGCCATGCTTTTCCCAAAAGAAAGTTCCGATATGATGCAATCGGTCGTCGAATTTGCCGAACATGGTGGAGGTTATGGCCGCTGGGTGATGGCAAATATTGAAACAGGGGTTATGCAAGGAGATCCGATTCCGATTATAATTTCCAATACTTATGCTTTCGGAGGCAGGGACTTCGATACACAAACAGCCTATAAGCATATGAAACGCGGAGCCATGGTAGCCGGTACCTATTCTCAGAACGTAGAAGTACGACCCGGTTTGCATAATTATATCCGAAAAGGTTTTGAAAATGCTTCATTGTGCCTGGAATATGCTTCAGCCGATTTTGCCATTGGTCAGTTCGCTTTGCAGGCAACAAACAATAAAAAAGATGCTGATTATTTTATGAAGCGTGCGGGCAACTGGAAAAACCTCTATGATCCGCAAACCAATTGGCTTCGTTCAAGAGATACGCATGATATGACGTGGAAAAAGCCGGATGATGACTGGCGTGAAGCAACGAAGGAAAACTATTTCTGGATGGTCCCTTTTGACCTGAAAACGTTAATTGACACAATGGGTGGTAAAGAGGCAGCTTCCAAGAGGCTTGATAGCCTGTTTGTTAGACTGAATGCCGGATACGATGACCATTACTTTGCTGCAGGAAATGAACCTGATTTTCAGGTTCCCTGGATTTATAACTGGACAGATAAACCCGATAAAACTTCAGAGGTGATTTATCGTATTCTTAATCAGATGTATACCAGCAAACCTGGAGGTCTGCCTGGAAACGACGATGGTGGATCGATGGGGGCCTGGTATGTTTTTGCATCAATAGGACTTTATCCCATGATACCCGGAATAGCCGGATTTAGTATCAATACGCCTCAGTTTGAAAATATTAAAATAGACTTGTCAGGCAAAATGCTCGAGATTACCGGAGGTTCGTCGTCACCGGTATTTATTAAGTCAGTAAAAATCAACGAACGTAAACATACTTCTTACTGGATTGATTGGGAAACTATTCGGCAGGGGGGGAGCATTGAATACAAAACAGAACGCAAAAACGACGTGAAGCTAAAATAATCAGATATTTTCCTCCTACCTTTTCCCCTTTATTATAGAGGTATAGAGAGATATCAAGCAGGCAGGAGACATAAAAAAACACATGAAACACACAATTTCTATCCTTATATTCTTGTTTCTGGTTGTGAAACTTTCTGCTCAGACAGTTAGCACAGATAAATCCACTTATAAAGTTGGAGAGGCTATTACTGTTTTTTTCAGTGGTGCAACCAGTGCCAAAGATTGGGTTGGTTTGTATGTTTCTACATCCACTCCGGGTCCGGCATCTCCTTCCATCGACTGGTATTACATAGATGGTACCAAAACGGGTTCATCTTTGGTGTCCAACGGTTATGTTGTTTTTCAGAATGGATTAAGTACAGAAGGTAGCTATAAAGTTTGTTTTTTATCCAACGATGGATACAATATCCTGAAATCAGCCATTATTACGATTTCAAATTCCGTATCATTAGCAGCATTTGACGCTGCTCCTACTTTTATTGTTCCCGGTGGAACGGTGAAATTTACTGATCAGTCTGCGAATTCCCCTACATACTGGTTGTGGTCTTTCCCCGGAGGAACACCTTCGAGTAGTACTGAGAAAAATCCATCGGTAAGTTATCCTGTAGAGGGAGTTTATGATGTATCGCTCAGTGCAACAGGTGCTTCCGGAACTCTTCAGATACAAAAAAACGGAATTATAAGAGTTTCTAATCAGACTCTTTCCGTGAATTTAAAAGTGATGCAATTTAATATCTGGCGCGAAGGAACTTCAGTAGCTAACGGTTTAACTTTAATCCGTGATGTGATCAATTCTGTAAATCCGGATATGGTTTGTTTCTCAGAAGTTACCAATAGTTCAGGAGATTGGACAACAAAGATTGTAAATGAACTTGCTACGCTTGGAAAAACCTATTACAGAGGATATGTAACAGGTTCTGATGTATCGCTTATCAGTAAATATCCGATAACTTCTTCCGGACCGCTTGTTGGCGAAAGAACAGTGCCATTTACGGTTAATGTCAATGGAGCATCGGTAGTTGTATGCCCTTCACACCTCGATTATACTTATTATTCAACGTATTTACCACGAGGCTATGCCTGCGGAGGATCCGGTAAATACGCAGGCTGGAATGCATTCTCTCCATTTGTTCCGGAAACTGATTTGGCTGCTATTCAGGCTCAGAATTTAGACTCAAGAAGAGATGAGCAGATAGCTGCTTTTATCGATTATATGAAAAATGAAACTCGTCCGGTTCTTTTGATAGGTGACTTTAACGAACCGTCGTGTCTGGATTGGACTGCCAGACAGGCTAATCTCTATGATCATAATGGCGTTGTTTATGAATGGAATACTACACGCGCGCTAAAAAATAATGGGTTTGTTGATGCTTATCGGCAGGTGTATCCGGATGAGGTATTGAACCCGGGAATAACCTGGCCAGCTGTTGCCACCGGAGTAGGAAGTACCTCGTGGGCGCCTTTAAGCGACGAACGTGACCGGATTGATTACATTTTCTATAAGGGTACAGGTGTAACAGCCACTGAAGCTACGCTTGTAGGACCCAATGCTTGTTACGTGAAGAATTCAGCCACGACAGAAGGCAACGGAAATGATGTTTTTGAAGCGTCCACTTTACCCTGGCCTTCGGATCACAAAGCAGTAACGGCTACTATCAGCTTCTCATTTGTCCCAACATCAGTCAGCACCGTAAATAAACCTGATACTAAGATTTGGGTATTTCCTAATCCAACAAAAGGACAGTTTTCTTTAATTTCTTCTGAAAATGAGAAAATATCTGTTTCTATTTCATCCCTGTCTGGCCAGGAAGTTTTGAATAAAAAGATGGATTTGTTAGCCAATCAATCTTCTTTTTTTGATATTGAGAATGCCCCAGCTGGAATTTATATGTTAAATATCTTCTTTCGTAATCAATCGCAGACAATAAAACTGATCAAAAAAACAAATAATTACCATTATTAATCTTAAAAAATTTAATTCTCTAGTTTAAATTTAACACATTAATTATTATGAAGAAACTTTTATTCTTTTCTTTTTTGCTCCTGATGTTTGGTAACATTCAGGCACAAAAACTTACAATGGTTAGAAATAGCTACATTGCAGGTGAACCAATATCAGTAAAATTTACCGGTTCAACTTCTACAAAAGACTGGTTGGCAGTATTTCATCAGACTACTGTCCCTGGTTCCATGAATAATGAAGGCTGGGTTTACACCAGTGGTACGCAAGATGCCAGTAGTACACTTATTGAATCGGGAGCGGTTATTTTTAGTTCAGGTGTTACTGAACCCGGAATTTACAAAGTATGTTTATTGGCAGACGATGGTTATTCAGTAGTTACAAGTGTAGAATTTAATGTAGTTACTCCGGTTTCCGGACTTGTAGGAGAATGGAAGTTCGACAATCCCGGCAATTTGGTTAAAGCTACAGTTGGTAATGATTTACAGACAAACGGAACACTAATTTCTTCAGTTGCCGGCCCCACGCTTACCGACGGCGCTGTACGTGTAGGTGTAGGTAGCAATTTTACCCTGGTTCATGGTATAACTCCATTCCCAAATGCATTAGTAAATACCTATTCTTTCGTTTTCGATTTTAAGGTAAGTCAATTAAACAAATATTATTCATTCTTCCAGACGAGTCCTGCGAATAATAATGACGCAGAAGTGTTTCTTGGTAAGCTTGGAAATGTTGGAGTAGGTGCTACCGGATATTCCAGTCAGACAGTAAGACCAAATACATGGAATCGCGCAATCATTGTCGTTAATAATGGTTCAGAATACTCTGTTTATGTAAATGGTGTCAAGGGTTTGACAGGTTATGTTCAGCCTGTTGACGGGAACTTTTCATTAGAACCTACACTTTTGCTGTTTGGCGACGATTCTGGTGAAGATAACGAAATCGATTGTGCAAATGTACAGCTATATAACAAAGCCCTGACGGAAAATGAAGCTCAAAGTTTAGGCGGATATGTACAGGACTTTCGTACGCTTTGCTCATTCCTGAGCAAACCTTACGTTCAAAATGTAACATCGGATTCTATAACTGTAATGTGGGAAAGCGATTTTATAAAAGCTGGTAGTAATAAAGTAAACTATGGAACAAATTCTGATGCATCAGGTGGCGCTCAAATAATTGCTACTGCTTATCCATCCGGTGCAAATACGTATATCCAGAAAGCAGTTATTAAACCATTGCAACCTGGTACTACTTATTTTTTCCGTGCTATTTCGAACAGTTCACCAAATATGATACAAAGTGTTAAGACTGCTCCTAAAGATCCTAATTCAGTGTTTACGGTTGGTATCTGGGGTGATAGTCGATTCCTGAATCCGTTCACAAGTATGGCCACCTATTTAGTGAATAATTTAGCCCCGGATTTCTGTATCTCAACAGGTAATATCACTATTAACGGAAACGATAGTGTTGAATTAAGAAAAGTGTTTATCCCTGCTGTTTTGGAAACCGTTGGAACAAAAGTTCCGTTTATCGAAAGTTTAGGAAACCTGGATGTCGATGCAAGTTTGAAAGGAGCTGACATCATACGCAATTATTTAGTACAACCTAGAATATATAATTCTGATGCTTCAAAAGTAAGTGGTAGCTTTGCTTATGAATATGGAAACTCTGTGTTCATTTCCATTGATCCAACCCGTTATAATACCGATTTAGCTCGTGACGGATGGTTAGAAACTTTCCTGAAATCGGATGTTTCCAAAAAGGCGTTGTTCCGTTTTATCTTTATAAACAATGCACCATTCTACGAACGTTGTCAAAAGTATGAACAAGAAGTTGTTAAAACAAATATTCCGTTGTTGAGCAAAAAGTATGGTGTTACGGCAGTGTTTAGTGGTCGTATGCACGGATATGAAAGAGGAGTGATTGATGGAGTACAATATATCACACAGGGCGGATGCAGCAATATGGATGTTGATAGTATCGTAGGTCCAACCATTTATCCTCATATTGTCGTAGGAACCAATAAAACTGATAATCCTGCCAATTTCAACAATGGTTTAATGAACCACCTGTTGACTCTGGAAATAAATCCCGAATTTGCCACTGTAAATTTGCATTATTTTGATGGTACCGGTAATTATAAGGGTATTATCGAAATAGTTCAAATGGCTCCTCGCGCTCCTGAAAATTTAGATGCGGTTAGTACACCATCAGAACTTGGATTCGCAATATCTCCAAATCCGACAAAGGGAATTATCAGAATAAATGCCTCCGGAAATGTTGATCTTGCTGTATTTAATTTACAAGGTGTAAAAGTTGCCGGTCAGTTAAACGTATCACCAAATACGGAAATCAATTTATCAAACCTCGCGAAAGGTGCATACCTGGTAAGACTTAAAGCAGGACAAAACGAGTTTACTAAAACAATCTTAATTAATTAATTAATCTCTTACAGGTTTTAATAAATAAAGCAAACTTTATTTTCACAAGCAATTCAACAATGAATTGCTTGTGAAAATTACAATAACCGTTGCTGTTTTTTTTTGTCAACTTCATTGCTGATCTCAATTTTTTTAATCGAATCATTCGAATGGAGCAGTAATGAATGTTGGTTCTTATATGAACTCTAATACGCATTGTAAAAAAGAGCATATCGGGATAAAAGCAGAAATTACAATTATTGCAGTAATACAAAAAAAAGAAGTCAAAAATATTTTATCAGATGAAACGTACCGGATTAACCAGATTAATATTACTCTCCTTTCTATTCAGTGGATTAATGGTAAATGCTCAGAAGCCATACAAAGCCTACCTTGTTTCCAATGCACATTTCGATACTCAGTGGAACTGGGATGTACAGACGTCCATAAACCAGTTTGTGCGCCATACCATGGACAGGAATTTTCTGTTATTCGAAAAATACCCGGATTATATTTTCAATTTCGAAGGAGGCATAAAATACAAGTGGATGAAGGAGTATTATCCCGAAAAATACAAAAGAGTTAAGGAATATATTCGTCAGGGTCGTTGGCATGTCAGTGGTAGCTCGTGGGATGCAACCGATCCCAATACTCCATCTCCCGAATCCTTTTTCCGGAATATCCTGTTGGGACAAGAATTTTACCGGAAAGAGTTCGGAATTCAATCGACCGATATTTTTCTGCCTGATTGCTTCGGTTTTGGGTATGCTCTCCCGACCATTGCTTCGCATTGCGGACTCATTGGCTTTTCTACACAAAAACTTCAATGGAGGCACAATCCTTTTTATAAAAATACGAGAAATTCTAAATTGCCGTTTTATACTGGTATATGGAAAGGCTTGGATGGCTCGCAAATAATAGCTTCGCTGAATTCGCAGAATTATGTTCATTCATGGGATGGTCAGGATATTAGCAACGATAACGAAATACGGGAGTTAGCCGATGGAAGTGTCGATAAAATGGCTTATAAATATTATGGAACAGGCGACAGGGGTGGTTCTCCAACCATACCGTCAGTAATCTCCGTAGAAAAAGGAATCAAAGGCAATGGCGACATACAAATCATTAGCGCTACATCCGACCAACTTTTTAAAGAATTTCTTCCATTTAAAAATCATCCTGAATTGCCGGTATTTGATGGCGAATTGTTGATGGATATTCACGGTACCGGATGCTACACTTCGCAAGCAGCTATGAAACGTTTCAACCGTAGAAACGAGCAGTTGGCAGTGGCATCGGAAAAAGCTGCCGTGCTGGCAAACTACCTTACAGGAAGCGCTTATCCTTCCGATGAAATTGATGAATCTTGGAAACGCTTTATCTGGCATCAATTTCACGACGATTTAACGGGAACAAGCATCCCGAAAGCATATACTTTCTCTTGGAACGATGAACTGATTTCTCAATCCTGTTTTGCCGATGTAATCACCTCATCCGTAGGCAAGGCAGCCAAAGAAATGAATACCAATACAAAAGGAACTCCAATTGTTGTTTATAATCCGCTTTCAACGGCTCACAAAGGATTAGTTCGTGCCGAAATTAGTATGCCTCAAGGCAATCAGGATGTTCGCGTTTTCGATCAGAACGGAAAAGAAGTGAATGCCCAGCTTGTTAAAAATATAAATGGAAACGCGGAAGTTGTATTTTGCGCGGATGTAGCTCCCATAGGCTATGCACTTTACGATGTTCGTACAGGCAAAGCCAAAAAAGTCAGTCAATTGAAGGTTTCCGCAAACACATTGGAAAACCGGATTTATAAAATTGTATTAAACAGCAACGGTGACATTGCTTCATTGATCGACAAACGAAACAATAAAGAATTGATTCAGAAAGGAAAAACATTTAGGCTGGCTCTTTTCACAAATAACGAATCTTATGAATGGCCTGCATGGGAAATATCTAAAAAAACCATTGATGCTACTCCCATTTCGATTACTGACGGTGTTTCAATTTCCATCGCCGAAAACGGACCTGCTTGCGCCTCTTTGTGTGTAAAACGCAGTTACGGCGATTCCAAATTTACTCAGTATATCCGCCTGACAGATGGAGCTGCCGATGATCGAATTGATATTGTGAACGAGATTGACTGGAGAACTACAGACGCACTTCTGAAAGCAGAATTCCCAATGTCGGTTAGTAACCCGAAAGCTACCTACGATTTAGGGCTTGGCTATATCAAAAGAGGAAATAATGAGAACAAAGCTTATGAAACTTGTGCTCAACAATGGGCGGATATTACCGGCGACGAAGGATACGGCATATCCATTATGAATGACTGTAAATACGGATGGGACAAACCAAGCGATAATACCTTGCGCCTCACCTTGCTGCATACCCCCAAAACAAGTGACAGATACACCTACCAATCCCGTCAGGATTTTGGACATCATACGTTTACCTATTCCATTATTGGACACGAAAATCAACCTCAATTTGCGTCCATCCCTTCCAAATCAGAAGAATTGAACAACCCGTTGATGGCGTTTGAAACTCCCCGTCATAAAGGAACATTGGGTCGTGAATTCTCGTTTATAAAACTCAGCACCTCGCAAATGGCATTAAAAACCCTGAAGAAAGCACAGAACGATGAAAGTTACATTCTTCGGTTCTATGAAACCCAGGGAAAAGATGCCAAAAATGTTACCGTTGAATTTCCAT
>Ga0116171_10006432_pt1 | contig 10151 bp, 12 predicted proteins | sample AD_JPNHW2_MetaG_FD_89798 | JGI IMG/M metagenome (GOLD analysis project Ga0116171, IMG submission 89798) | Active sludge microbial communities of municipal wastewater-treating anaerobic digesters from Japan - AD_JPNHW2_MetaG | ecosystem: Engineered > Bioreactor > Anaerobic > Digestate | place...
TAGTTAGCATGGCCCCGAAATCGCCGCCGAGAATATTCACTATTGAACCGGCAGTATTTACCCCGGACTCGTTAACATCAATGATATTGATAGAAGTATCCATGGTAAAGGCAGAACCGTTGGGCCCCCACATATCCTGTGCTTCGGTATGCCAACGAACATGATAACTTTGAGTTTCTGTTTGCGAAAACAGTAATCCGGGGACCATTACCAGAAATAAAATAAGGCTAACGTATATTTTTTTCATGCAACACTTTTTGATTAATTGATAATAATAGATAACATGGAAGTTTTCAGGGGTTCCTGAATAAGTTTTTTGATGATGACCGGATAATTAACCACTATGCAAATGGTTCTTGTTTCATTACCCGTAAGTAATACCATGCGCTCAAAATCTGCGGTGGTGGTGTTGTCTTTACTTTTAAGAGGCACCGTGAGGGTATAAAGAATGGCATCATGCCCTGAAGATGTTTTAATTTTGTCGCTGCCTGTCAACTTTGCCCCGTCTTTTTCAAGATTGGTAGCATTGAAGTGTTCGGCTGAAAAACTATAAGGAGAATTGGGTATTTCTTCAATCATTAGTGTGGAAGCACTTCCTTTGTGTAAAAAGCCGTTTTGACCAGTAACTGCCTCAAATCCTTCAGGAACGTCAAGGGTAACATTATTGACAGTTGCCTTGAAAAATTTTTTTGGAGTTTCATTGGTTTGAGATGAACAGCCAAGTGATGCAACAATTAATAACAGGGTTAAGATTCTGATTTTCATGTAATTGTTATTTATTTGAACATTGTTTTTTCTATCAGCAAACAAATTTATTAATTAATCCTAATAATAAGTCTAAATTTTTGAAAAATTTGAAATATTTTTACGTTGAATTTTTTATTGCTATTTTTACACCAAATAACCAATAATTATGAGAATACCTGTTTCAATATTATTAATCATAACGTTCTGTATATCATTTACTAGCAATACTGCTAAGGCTCAGGAAAAACCTGAAGACCTGACGGAACATTTTTTCAAACTGTATGTGGAACAAAGTTCGGATACTGCTATCGGATACATATTTGCAAATAATAAATGGATGAATAATTACAAAGCATATGTGGACAACCTGAAAATGCAAACAAAAGAGTTTATTGCGAAAATAGGACAGTATTATGGATATGAACTCATTGACAAGGTAGTTTATTCAGAAAACTATGTTTTAATGAATTATATGTTGCGTTACGACCGGCAGCCAATAAAAATTTCATTCATTCTGTATAAGCCAAACCTAAAATGGCAAATACAAAACCTCAAGTTGGATGAAAAGCTGGAAGACGATATTGAATTAAAGCAGAAGCAATAAAACCGCTCTGTTTTTCTGCGATTATTTTCTATAAATCAAATACTGGATGATGATGATAAAGACCAGTGTGTATAGCACATTGAGCAGGGCGTGCAGCATAGTATTGAAAAAGCCGGCAAACCTGAAAACTTCCAGATAGAACAGAAAAACATGGTGAATAGTCGTAAGGATGAGGGAATACAAGAAAAACCATCTGAATCCAAGATTTTTGATTCCTGGCTGTATGCCGGGTTCGTATTCCTGCCTTGAGGAAACCGTGTTTTGAGCCCAGGGCCTCAGATAGGCTATAAGGACGGTAGCCGCGGTATGTATTCCCCCCGTATTTGAAAAAAAATCAACCATCAGACCCAGCATAAAACCTGACACCAGCATCATCCATCGCGGCGTTTCAAAAGGCAGCAGGAGAATGAACAGAATGTAAATATACGGTGTGATATAAGAAAAAACCTGAATATTATTAAACACCAATACCTGAAATAATATCAGCACCACAAAACGTAAAATATTCCGGAAAATCAGATTAGTCATTCTGCGTTTTGGTTTTAAGTTCTTCGAGTTCTGGTTTCATCAGGGATTTCACAATATAGACATACGAAATTTTATTAAAATCGGTTGTAAGCCGTACCTTAATATTATAAAAATCATTATCCTTATTGGAGTCATAAAAATACACCGTACCTATCATTAATCCACCCGGAAAAATCAAGGAGTACCCGCTGGTAACAATGGTGTCGCCAGAGGAAACCTTGATGTGAGTCGGGATATCTTTTAAGTTGGCCAGACGATAGTCTCCACCTTCCCAAACCAATGTCCCGATATAATTATTTTTTTTGATTTTGGCCGAAATTTTTGATTTGGAATGCAGCACAGAAGTTACCGTACAGAAATTAGCCGACACATCTTTTACTATACCAGCCACTCCCTGCGATGTGATAACTCCCATTTCCTTGCGTATGCCATGGTTGTAACCTTTGTTCAGTGTAATGTAATTATTCATTTTATTGGTAGTGTTGGCTACCACCCGTGCTTCGGTATATTCGTATTGCTGCTGATACAGCGTATCATCCACAACAAAAGTTTTGTTATTAGTCATCAGAAAAGCGTTGCGCTGGGAATTTCGCAGCAGGGCATTTTCTTCGGCCAGCCGTTTATTAATGATTTTCAACGACAGGTAATCCGTGAAACTGCTCTGGGCATCATAAATGCCACCCGTAAGGGCATTGGCTGAATTGATAAAAACCGATTGCTGATAATAATTGCTTTTAACTATATAGAAAAAAGCAAAAAACTCCATCAACAGAAATAGAAAGAAGTTAATATGTTTCAGAAAAAACTGCAGCAGCGGGCGCATAAAAAAGAATTACTCCCGGGAACGTTCCCGATGATACTAATCAGCGAAATAACAAAAAATCTACTTAATAAGAAACGGAAATTTGTCAAAATTTTTCAATGCAATTGCAGAACCTCTGGCCACGGCTTTTAATGGATCTTCGGCCACGTGGACGGTAAGTTTTGTTTTCATATGCAGCCTCTTGTCAAGTCCGCGCAGTAATGCACCACCACCGGCCAGGTAGATCCCGGTACGGAAAATATCAGCCGAAAGTTCCGGAGGTGTCATATCCAGCGCATTTAAAACAGCCGTTTCTATTTTGGTAATGGATTTATCCAGGGCATGAGCTATTTCAGTATAATTTACCATAATTTCCCGCGGAATACCGGTAAGCATATCTCTTCCATGAACTGCATAGTCAGGAGGCGGGTTCTCTATTTCGGGCAGTGCAGCGCCAACTTCTATTTTAACTCGTTCGGCTGTTCGCTCACCAACGTTCATATTGTGCTGTTTGCGCAGATACTCTTCGATATCCTGGTTAAATTCATCCCCGGCGATACGGATGGATTTATTGTTTACTATTCCCCCTAGTGCAATAACGGCAATTTCGCTGGTTCCGCCGCCGATATCGATAATCATGTTGCCGTTGGGTTCCAGCACGTCGATACCGATACCGATGGCCGCTGCCATAGGCTCGTGTATAAGCCTTACTTCCTTGGCGCCAGCCTGCTCGGCAGAATCACGCACAGCACGTTCTTCAACTTCGGTGATACCGGAAGGTATGCTGATAACAGCTTTCAATGATGGCGGAAAAAGTGAATGCTTGTTGTCCATCATTTTTATAAATTCTTTTATCATGATTTCCGCCGAATGAAAATCTGCAATGACACCATCGCGCAGCGGCCTGATGGTCCGGATATTTTGGTGAGTCTTGCCATGCATCATCATGGCTTTTTTCCCTACCGCATCCGTCTTTCCTGTAACGAGGTTCACCGCTATAATCGAAGGTTCTTCAACCACAATTTTATCTTTATAGATAATAATGGTGTTAGCAGTACCGAGATCAACGGCAATTTCTTTAGTAAATAGTGACAGCAATCCCATATTAGGTTTTATTTATTTAGTGTTTAAAATGTCTGTTTCCTGTAAAAACCATGGCCATTTTGTGTTGATTACAACAGGCGATGGAATCATTATCCCTCACCGACCCGCCGGGCTGAATAACTGCTCTGATGCCTTCCTGTGCGGCAATTTCCACACAATCGGCAAAAGGGAAAAAGGCATCAGAAGCCATCACGGCTTTGTTCAGGTCTTTACCAAATTCACGGGCTTTTACAATTGCCTGGCGCAAAGCATCCACCCGGCTGGTCTGCCCGGTACCGTTGCCCAACAATTGACGGTTTTTGGCCAAAACAATAGTGTTGGACTTGGTGTGCTTTACAATTTTATTGGCAAACAGCAGGTCATCAATTTCGGTAGTTTCCGGTGCTATTTCTGTAACCACCCTGAGGTCGGCAGGGGTCTCCGTTTTCAGGTCTTTGTCCTGCACAATAACACCATTCAGCAGTGATTTGTACTGTTGAACCGGAAAAGCATATTTCTTCTGTTTTAATATGATTCTGTTCTTTTTGGCAAAAAGTATTTCGAGTGCTTCAGGAACATATTCCGGTGCAATAAGTACCTCGAAAAAAATTTCATTAACGGCCGCGGCTGTTTCTTTGTCAATAATTCGGTTGGTTATCAGTACCCCGCCATAGGCCGATACGGGATCACCGGCCAGGGCATCTTTCCATGCTTCGGCAAGTTTTTCGCGGCTGGCCAATCCGCACGCATTGGTATGTTTTAAAATAGCAAACGTAGTATCTTCAAAGTCTGCAATAAGATTAACTGCTGCTTCAATATCCACCAGGTTGTTATAGGAGATACTTTTTCCGTGCAACTGTTCGAACACTTCATTTATATCACCGTAAAAAACTCCCTGTTGATGTGGATTTTCGCCATAACGCAGGCCCGTGGACTCACAGAAGCTCAACTTGAAAGAAGAAATTTTTTCGCTGGCATTAAAATAGTTAAAAATGGCCGTATCATAATGCGATGACACGTTAAAAGCCTGGGCAGCAAAGTATTTGCGGTCCTCCAGAGAAGTATAGCCATTTTTTTCTTTCAGTAATTGTGCTAATTTACCATAAAGACTAACGGAAGGAACAATAACCACATCGTTGAAATTTTTTGCAGCAGCACGTATCAGTGAAATACCGCCGATATCAATTTTTTCGATGATTTCTTCTGCAGAGGCACCGTCGGCCAGCGTTTTTTCAAACGGGTACAGGTCTACAATAACCAAATCGATGGAAGGAATTTCAAAATCCGCTGCCTGTCGCACATCCTGTGCGTTGCTTCGCTGGTACAGTATACCGCCGAACACTTTAGGATGCAGTGTTTTTACCCTGCCACCAAAAAGTGAAGGATAGTCTGTCAACGATTCCACAGAAACCACATCCTGACTATAGTTACGGATATAATCCAAGGTTCCTCCTGTTGAATATATCTTTACTCCTAAATCTCTTAAACTTTCAATGATTTCGTCAAGTCCTGATTTATGATAAACTGAAATTAAAGCGCTGTTAATCTTAATCATTGGTCCGGTGGATGAATTTTTTTGCAAAGGTCGGTAAATTTAGTGAAAAAAAATATTTTACTGTCAAATTAATATCTGTTGGTTTTTTGGCTGGGTTATAAGTTTTCAGACAAGATTCTTGTAGTGTTCAAAGTTATTATTTCAGTTTGGTATAAACATTTTTGTAATTTTATGCCATATTTACCTTAATGCCCAAGGAATCAAATTTAAACCTTAAACGATTAAACGCAAACATAGTTACTATTTTAACAAAAAAAAATGATACTTTTTATCAGGCTGTTACGTGAGAGTTATTTGTTTGCCTTTCAATCCATTATAGCAAACAAATTGAGGACTTTTTTGTCACTGACAGGTATTACCATTGGAATATTTGCCGTGATCACGGTTTTCACTGTCGTGGATTCGATGGAAATTACCATTCGCAAGAATATCGAATCTTTGGGCAACAATGTACTTTTTATCCAAAAATGGCCCTGGAATTTCAGCCAGGATTTTCCATGGTGGAAATATTTCAACCGGCCTCAACCTAAATATTCCGAAATGAATGAGCTGGTAAAACGCTCCGGCAGTATTGATGTGGCCACTTTCATGATTTCTACCAGCAAAACCATTAAGCACCTGGATAAAAGTATTGATAACATAAGTATTTTGGGCGTCTCGCATGATTACGAAAAAGTATTTACCATAAAACTGGGCAGTGGGCGGTATTTCACCCCACAGGAATCATCGGGTGGGCATCCAGTGGTTATTATTGGCAGCAACGTGGCCGAAAACCTTTTTGGAAATACTGATCCTTTAGGAAAAGATATAAAGATTTTTGGCAGAAAATTACAAGTTATCGGCGTTTTTGAGAAAGAAGGTACCGATACGTTTGGCAACTCAGCCGATGATCAGGCGTTGATCCCTATAAATTATACCCGAAACATCCTCGACATCAACAACGAATATTATGATCCGACACTAATTGTCAAGGCCAAACCAAATTTTTCCAATGCACAAGTAAAAGATGAACTTACGGGCATTATGCGTTCAATACGCAAGTTGAAGCCAGGTAGCGACGATGACTTTTCTATCAACGAGCCCGATTTACTCACCAAAGGATTCGAAAGTATTTTCAATGTTATTTCCATTGCAGGATGGATTATAGGAGGGTTTTCGCTGTTGGTTGGAGGTTTTGGCATTGCCAATATTATGTTTGTATCGGTCAGAGAACGCACCAATATTATTGGGATTCAAAAATCTTTGGGGGCCAAGAATTATTTTATATTGTTTGAATTTTTGTTTGAAGCCATAATGCTTTGCATAGTTGGCGGAATTTTCGGGCTATTGTTGGTATATAGCGGGACCCTGATAGTTTCGGCAGCTTTTGATATGGACCTGATGCTTACAGCAGAAAATATTATGCTGGGAATAACAGTTTCAGCTTTTATCGGGTTAATTTCGGGCTATATTCCGGCCTTTATGGCATCCAAACTAGATCCTGTGGAAGCCATACGTTCCGGGAATTGATCTGGCAGCCCGGATTTTCAAAAAAACTTTACTGATTGGCTATCAGCCTTTCCACAATCCTGATTAAATCTTCTTCATGCTATGTAACAAACCGCTTGCCGGATTCCACCAGCTTTTTTATATTAAATTCATCTGCACAGTCCATTGCTGATTTTGCTTCTCCTATACCAGGTTCGAGCCTGATATAATCATGGCGGTTTTCTTTGTTGTCGAGTGTTTTATAAATTTGTTTTATTGGCAACTAACAGTTTCGGCATTTCCCGACATAAGAATATCGATAATAGGCAGCAACCAGCCTACTGCGCCCCTTTTCTTTGCATCCTTGTAAAGATAAGGCTTACCGGTTGCTCCGATGCCAATAGAAATAATTATCATGTCTTTTGCCATAGGCAAATCGGGCTTTTTTGAATCGTTCAAAATTTCACTGAACTCATCTTTCTAGCCTCAGCATAAGCGCATAGTGCCGGGTTGTTGGCAAAAAACCGCCGTCGATCATGACATAGGGTGCTCCATAAATTGATTTAACATAAGCCGTTTCAAAATATGTCGGTGCTGCTGACGTGGTTCGGCAGATATCTCTTTCAAAAAAATCATCCAGTTCGCTTTTTTTTCCGTTTATTGAGTTGAAAAAAGGCTGCCCGCTTGGTAATCTCATAAGCGGTTATCATACAATGTTTTAGCAAATCGCTGAGTTTGGTGTTCCCAAAATAATTTTTTAAGGTTTTTCTCAAGATTGGCAACCGGAAATTTTTCTTCGGTTAATCCTCCCAAGCTTTGTATTCTATGCCAGAAATCTTTATCGAAAATCTCGTGGCCTATATTTATATAAAGATTTACAGCTTCACTGGCAGTAAACTTAGGCCGGGCATGCTCGTCAGGAGTAAGATAAATACTTGTCAATATCCCTCCCGTGCTTGTACCTGCAATAAGGTCGAAGTAATCCGAAAGCCTCCTGTCGGCTCCATCCTGCTTTTTATCAGATTTTCAATATACTCAAGAATTATTCCGGGCAATATCCCCTTGATTCCTCCGCCGCCAATAGAAAGTATTCTTATTTTTTTGCCATAAATTATTTTATTTAGTATTCCTGACAACACAATATTGCTATAAACAAACGCTATTCTCTCAAAAAAGCCTCCCATGCCTTAACCTTATGAATTCTTCATATTGTATTATACATAAATATAATCATATTTTTTCAAGAAATGTGTACGACTATAAATTTTCTCAACACAAATCTATCAACAATTTTGATTACGTAAAATCTTACGACAAACGCTGTTCTAAGTGTTTTTTGGAGATATATTTTACCGGATACCAGGCTGCAACAAAACCGATAACACTAACTATCAGAAATACATATACAAAATCGAGTGCCAGGATACGTACAGGATAAGCATCCATTACAAAGGTATCGCCCGTGGATATGGTAATAATCCCAAAAGTCTGCTGTATCCAGCACACCAAACCTCCAAGAAACAGCCCCAGCAACGCCCCTGATAAAGAAATCATCATACCTTCGGTAAAAAAAATGTTCCGGATGTTTTGGTTGCTGGCACCAAGACTTTTCAAAACCGCAATATCTTTTCGTTTGTCAATGATGAGCATACTCAACGAACCGATGACATTGAACGTTGCAATCAGCAAAATGAACGAAAGTATCATAAACACGGCCAATTTTTCTGATTTCATAATCTTAAAAAGCAACTCTTCCTGCTCGTATTTGGTTTTGACTGTATATTTATCGCCCAACAATGATTCCAGTTGTTTTTGAACTCGTTTTGGATTTATGGCCGGATCAACTTTTATTTCCAGCGCAGATAACTGGTGTCCGGATTCAAGCAGTTCTGCAGCAAAACGCAGAGGTACGATAATAAATTTCTGGTCGTACTCCTGTTGTACCGAAAACACGCCCGAGGGTTGTATCAGCATGTGGTTGAATGCCTCCACAGGGTTTATACGGCTCCCCTCGAACCGGCGCGGCACATAAACCGACAGCGGATTTTCATAATCATTGAGGTTCAGCCCAAGATTATATGAAACGCCCATCCCTACAATGGCAAAATTTTGTTCACCCTGTTCAAGAATGGCCTCGCCTTGTACAACCATCGAATCTAGCCTGCTGGTCCGGTAAATATCATTACTTACTCCTTTGATGGTACAGATGTACTGCTTATCAAGGTATTTCACAAGGGCATTTTCTTCAATCACTTTTGTAACACAACTGATGCCCTGAACATTCAAAATATTTTTTTTATCAATCTCCAGTTCATCAAATGTCTTTCCCACAACAGAAGCAACTTTCAGGTCGGGGTTGAACGAATTAAACATGGTAACAACCATGTGTTCAAAGCCGTTGAAAACCGACAGCACAATAATTAATGCTGCCGTGCCGATGGTAATCCCCCCGACTGAAATAGCAGAAATAATATTAATAATATGGTGCGATTTTTTCGCAAAAAGGTAACGCTTTGCTATGTAAACCGTAAAGTTCACTTTAATGCTTCAGCAGGTCGTCAATATGATCGATATAGTCCAGAGAGTCGTCAAGAATGAAATCAAGTTCTGGAATAATTCGTAACTGGTGCTTCAGCCGGTTGCCCAGTTCGCGACGTATTTCCTTACTGTTTTCCCTGATGGAAAGCAATAAGGCCGCTTTATCCTTTATACCAAACAAACTCAGTAATACCCTGGCATAGGACAAATCCTTGGTTACTTTCACTGCAGTCACTGTAATCATGGCATTACCTGCAATTTTTTTTGCCTGATTAAGAAAAATGTCAGCCAGTTCTTTCTGAACTAAACGAGAAACTTTATTAAGTCTTATACTGTCCATGATTGCAAAGGTAAGAATTATTTTGAGATTAACAGACTTCATAATAGACTTATCAAAATACATAATACTTTTTATTCTTATTTTATATATGCCAAGGTATTTTAACGTCATATAAACATATAATGCCGCTATACAAAAATATTTTTCGAATAAAAGTTGCTTTTTTCAGAAAAAATGATTATTATTGTATTTTAAAGAAAAAAAACAAATTTTATCAACCAAATTCCTCATACGTAAAAAAAATATCTCAAGACATAAAAAAGAATAATAACGACAAATTATCATTGGACCAGCTTACAAATGTTCATTATGGAAATAAAGCCAACCCGACAAATAAGCAAAGATCACATCGCTAAAAACAGTTAAAACATTTTGCGCTAAACCATCAAACTCCAAAGCCTATGAAAACAATATTTACTCTCAATGATTTAGTCGTAAAAATACAGAAAAACATAACACCTACAAATTCAGGTGGTTATGTGCGAAA
>Ga0116171_10006434_pt1 | contig 10149 bp, 7 predicted proteins | sample AD_JPNHW2_MetaG_FD_89798 | JGI IMG/M metagenome (GOLD analysis project Ga0116171, IMG submission 89798) | Active sludge microbial communities of municipal wastewater-treating anaerobic digesters from Japan - AD_JPNHW2_MetaG | ecosystem: Engineered > Bioreactor > Anaerobic > Digestate | place...
CGTGGTACGGCTTTACGCTCTCCGGCCTGGTTGATTTCCACATGGGAGGCGAGCTCTATTCCATGACCACCACCTGGGGACGTTACTCCGGTGTGCTCGACGAAACCCTCATCGGTCGTGAAGGAGGTATTGTTGGTAAAGGTGTGAAAGAGGTGATCGTCAACGGACAAGTTACGTACGTTCCGAACGATGTAGTCGTAACGGCTGAAGAATACAACCATGCCGCTTTCAACAACACCATCGCCGGTGGCTCCATCTTCGATGCCAGCTATATTAAATTGCGCGAGCTCAGCATCGGATACACCTTCAAGTCGATCCTCAAAGGAACCTTCAAGGATGTGACCATCTCGATCGTCGGCAGGAACCTGGCTCTTCTTTACAGCAAAGTTCCCCATGTTGACCCCGAAACCTCCTTCTCCAACACCAACGTACAGGGGCTGGAATTCGGTCAGCTGCCGTCGGCGAGAAGCCTTGGCTTTAACATCTCCTTCAAATTATAACCTTACTAAAACACAGATAAAATGAAAAGAATAAGCGCATATATTATATCCGCTGCCTTATTTCTTGGGCTAATCACCCTTTACAGTTGCACGAAGGACTTTGAGGATATCAATACCGATCCCAACAATCCCTCGATTGAACAGGCAGCCCCCGACATGCTTCTTACAAGCACCATCAAGGCGATGACCGACCGGGTCCATGAAATTTTCCTGGGCCACGAAATGGGGTCATGCTGGGCCCAGCAGATGGCCAAGGTGCAATATACAGATGAAGACCGTTACATTCCCCGCGCCTCCGTGATCAACAATTCCTGGAGAAGTTTCTATTCCGCCTCGGGAATGGATGCCCAAACCATTCTCAAAGTCGGTCATGATAACTATAAAGGTGTGGCCCTGGTGCTCCACTGCTATATTTCGTCAGTCCTGACCGACCTCTTCGGCCCCATTCCTTACACCCAGGCATGGAAAGGCGATGAATACCTGCTGCCTGCCTTTGATTCACAGGAAACAGTCTATCGCGACATGATCGCCAAACTAGAAGAGGCCAACGGCCTGCTCAATCCGGATGGCCAGGCCATCAATGGAGACATTCTTTACAAGAATGATATCTCGAAGTGGAAGAAATTTGCCAACTCGCTGCGTTTGAGGCTCCTGCTTCGGATGTCGGCCCGTGACGGACAATTCGTTGCCACAGAAATGAAGAAGATGCTCGCCGATCCGACCACCTATCCCATTTTCGAAAGCAGCGCCGACAACGCCGCCCTTCAGTACCTTGGAGCCGCTCCGAACAACAACCCGATCAACGAGAACCGCAAGACCCGCGACGACCACCGGGTCAGCAAAAACTTCGTCGACCTGCTGGTCAATACTTACGGTGATTACCGCATCATGGTCTTTGCGAATCCCGATGCCCTCGGCACGTTCGACGGGATACCCAACGGTTTGACTTCCGCCCTTGCTGCAGCTTACAACGGAAACGGTTTGGCCAACACCTCCAAGATCGGCGACTATTTCTCCGCCGCTACCGCCCCGGGCCAGTTGATGAGCTACGCCGAACTTCAGTTCATTCTCGCTGAAGCTGCCGTCAGGAATTATATTGACGGAGGCATGGCCCAGGCCAAGACTTACTATGTAGCCGGTATCACCGGATCGTTCGATCAGTACCGTACCCCCCTCCAGGCGATCTTCACCGAAAACGCCGGCGGCAATTATGGAGGACTCTCCATTCCTGATGGGTACACCGTCGACGATGAAATCGCCTTCCATACTACCGATGCTACGGCTCCCTCCTATTTCGATGAGGGTTCGATCACCAAAGCTGACGCGCTGAAACTCATTGCCGAAGAACGTTATATCGCCACTTTCGACCAGGGACTCCAGTCATGGTTTGAATGGCGTCGCAGCGGGTTCCCGGTGCTGACCCCGGCCCAATATGGCGAAAACGGAGGTAAGATCCCCATCCGGGTCAATTTCCCGTCAGACGAATACGCCACCAATCCTGGTTCCGTAGCCGCCGCAAAGAATCTCCTTGGCGGACCCGACGACCTCAACACCCCGGTGTGGTGGGATACGGAGAACCCCAATTAATTAACTGATTTTGGAAAATTAAAATATTCTGCACATGAAAAGAATAACCAACATATCAAGATGGGCCCTGATGCTGGGAGCAGTTCTCCTTCTTGCGGCCGCTTGCAATAAAAACGAGGACCTGGTAACCAAAGACGCCAAGGAGGGCGGTCTGATCGTACCGGTCACCACCAACTTTGCCTACAAACTGGCCAACACGCCCCAGGTGGACGTTACCCTGAAAGCCCCCGTTGGCCCTGCTATCCAGAAAATCGAAGTGTACAACTCTTACACCAGCGCCGACGTAGCCGATACCGCCCACCCCGTTTCCAACGAAGTGCTTATCAAGACGATCACCCCGGGCAGCGGCGACATTACCTTCACGCTTACCTATGCCGATCTGAAGAACGGTTTGACACTGGGAACCACACCCCTGCCCGACGATGAAACCAAACTGGGCATCGGCAGCAACTGGACTCTCCGGTATGTATCCTACATGGCCGCGGATGGCCGCAAGGTGATCAACAACAATAAAACGGTCATCTCTGTCGCCAATATCTATGCCGGATTGTACCAGTGTACCGGCGTGTTTCACCATCCTACTGCCGGCGACCGCACGATCAATGAAGAGAAATACCTTACCGCCATCAGCGCTTACGAGGTTACTTCGACCACGGGCGACCTGGGAGCCGATTATCCGTTGAAAATAATCGTCAACCCGACCGACAATACCTGCACCGTTGAAAAACTGGATCCGAATCCTTACGACCTGTTCATGCAAGCTGGGAAAGATTCGCATTATGATCCGGCCACCGGTAAATTCTATCTCTGGTATTACTATGTAGGAAGCACCGGAAACCGGGTAATCGACGAAGAATATACACCGAAACCCTGATCCTGTTCCCCCTAATAAAAAAAGAAGCCGGCCCTGACCGGCTTCTTTTTTTTCTTCACGTTTTTTAATGGTAGTTTTATTGTATCTTTAGCCCATCATGTTGCGAATGACCATTCACTGTAAATAGTCTGGAGATGAAAAAGTTCGCATATTTCCTTTTTATATCCGTGGTTCTCTTCACCGGATGTAAAAAGGACAAATCAGACAATAACCCTGCCGGTCCTTCCTACCAGATCCAGACCGGGACAGCCGGTAATATCGGAAACTCCGAAGCCACATTCACCGGGGGGCTTACCTCGGTTTCAGGAAAGAATATCCTCTCTTACGGGCATGTCTGGTCAACATCCCCCCATCCGACAACGGCATTGCCCTCGAAAACAACATTCGGGCCCACCTCCAGGGATACTGCTTTCACCAGTACGCTGACCCGGCTGCGGCAGGGGGCCGTGATCTTTGTCCGGGCCTATGCCACCGACAGCAAGGGCACGTATTACGGGGCCGAAACCAGCTTTTCCACCACAGAAGGGTTCTTTTCCTTCGTGGTCAGCAGCCAGTACCTTCGGGACGATAGTTACTATAAACAACGGGCATGGGTCATTATCTACAACACGCTCAACCAACTGGTGGGTGTTAAAGAGGTCCACAACGGGGAAACCTGCGAATTCCAGCCCCTGCTTTCCAAGGCAACGGATCAGTACCTGGTCTGTATTCTGCGGTTGAACGACTATGTGAATCCAGGCAACACCGATTACTTTCAAATGACCGCTTACACCGCTGTACAGCCCGACATCTGGTACCTGGGAAGCGAGCCCGCCAACACCTATCCCCAGTTGGGCACCAACACAGTGACACTGAACGGGGTCGACCTGGCAACACATGATTACTGCATCCTGCAAAACCAATATACCTTTGGCGAATACGACCCGGGAGCCGGAACCATCGCCTTCCAGCAACACTTCAATCCCGACAAGATCTGGATCGAATACTTCGACCACGGCTCAGCACCTTACTATAAATGGATTCCCAACGTAACCCTGAACCAGAACTTCACCTTGACACAAAGTGACTTTGTTCAGATGACCCGGTCCACCGACATCCAGCTACCCTACCACACTGACGGATTCGTGTATGTGGAGTCGGAGGATGACCTTTCGACCGATTATTGGGAGTATTTCGAGATTTACGATGCCGATGCCGACAGTTTGTCCTCGGTCAGGGTGTACTACCCCGAGAACATTTTCACCGGATATTATACCTATATCAGCCTGTCATATAGCAATATATCCGAATATATGTTAAAATACCGGGGGGCGATCCCCAACCAGTTCGTATCTCTCAATACGGAAATCACGGTAAACAATTCCGACATCCACCATTTCAGCGCTGCCGTCACGGGGTTGGCCGACGTGGCCAATGTTTTCTGGTATTATCATGACGAAAGTCAGAACCTGTCATTCTATTACAACGTTATAGGATCAACCACGGGTATCACGAACTTTTCAGTCCCGCCGCTTCCTGCGGAGATCATCGCGCTCAACCCCACCCTGCTCGATCTCAACCTTCTCCACTACACCTATACCAATTTCAGGGATGCCAATTATCTCAATGATTACCAGGATTATCTGAACATGTCTTTTATCCAACCCGGGAATATGGCCCCGGATTACCAGTATATTTATAATAAAAGCATTTATTCGTCTGTTTCCGATGTGCCGAAAATCGGCGTTGACCGGGCCATTCCAAAGGAATTACACAACCGGTACCATCCACTGGCAAATTAAACCGAAGGATTGAATTTTCAACTTCATCTATATGTCTAACCTAAATTTAAAAAAATGAAAAAAGTGTATGTAATGGCACTGGCTCTTTGCCTGACCGCAATGGCCGTGTATTCGCAAGGTGTTTATGTCCGCGTGGGACTCGGTGGCGGTGTGGGTCTCAAACAATATGGCAGTGTTTCTCTAAATCCTATGGATGATACCTGGCAGGGAATGTGGGCAAATATCACCAGTACCAACAATGCCACGACCGCTGAATTCAAATCGTTGGGTCTTGGAGGAGGATTCAATGTGAACCTGGCCGCCGGATATATGCTCAGCCAATATGTCGGCCTGGAACTTGGCGTGAATGAGTTTATCGGGATGGCAAAGAAAGTGAATCTGTCCGCCACCGTTTCTTCAGGCTCCTACGTTGTTTCACAGACGATTGATCTCAAACGGTCCGGCATGATGCTTCAGCTTGTCCCGGCCATCGTGATCACTCCCGGACTGGAATCCATTAATCCTTATGCCCGGGTCGGTATGATCGTTGGCATCCTTCCTTCGATTACTTCAAAGGGAGAAGGCACTGCAACGAATACCGGAGGATATAAAGCTACCTCCTCCTTCACCTATAAATCTGTCGCCAACGGAGGACTCGCCCTGGGATTCACGGCAGCCGGAGGGGTAAGTTTCAATCTCAGTGACCAAATCGGGCTGTACGGAGAACTTGTTTACAATGGCATTACCTACTCTCCGAAAAAAGGCAAGTTCAAAGAATATAAAGAAGATGGTATCGACAACCTGCCAACCATGACCACAAAAGACAAGGAGTGGACCTTTGAAAAGGAGTTGAACGACGTTGATATCCCCGACGGCACTCCCAATAAAGTTGCCAAAACAACGGTAAACTTCAGTAATGTGGAATTGAATGTAGGAATCAGGATTAAATTCGGGGAATAACGGCTATTCCTCCCCCCTGATCCAGCAGCGGCGCCGGATATAGACCCGGCTGTCGTAGTTTTTCCAGATCGAGGTCGCCCGCACATTTTCCTCCAGTTGAGGATGGGTGCGGGCGATTTTTATCCCGGTGTCGATGAATGCCTGGGTAAGTTGCTGATAAACCAGCGCTAAAACTCCTTTTCCCTGGTAATCGGGGTGAACCCCCACCAGGTACATGTGGATCGTGTCGTTACGGCGCAGGGCCCGGAGCAGGTGAATGAAGCCGAACGGGAACAGGGAGCCGCGGGATTTTTGCAAGGCCCGGGCGAGGCTGGGAATGCAAATCCCGAACCCGACTACCTGGTCGTCGCGATCGATCACCATCGAAACGTATTCCGGCCGGATGAACCCGAAATATTGCCGGGTATATTCCGCAATCTGCTGATCCGTCAATGCCGTGAACCCGTAGATATCGTGAAAGGAAGTATTGTACATGGCGAAGAGTTTCGCGGCATACGGCCGGATATCTCTTGCTTTCGTGGCTTTCAGCATATGCAGATTGTAGCGTTCCAGCACGATCCGGTTCAGCCGGTTAATCTTCTCCGGGACTTCATTGGGCACATCCATCTCAAATTGCACCCAGTCGACTGCTTTCCGGAAGCCGAGCGATTCCATGTGACCCACGTAATACGGGAAGTTGTACAAGGCTGACAAACTCGACAATTGGTCGAACCCGTCGATCACCATCCCTTCCGGGTCCATATCGGTAAAGCCAAGAGGGCCGTGCATGCCGGTCATTCCCCTTTCTCTTCCCCACTGCCTGGCCGTTTCGATCAGGGCTTCGGATACCCTTCGGTCGTCGATGAAATCGAACCAGCCGAAGCGCACCAACCGGGTGTTCCAGCGGGAGCATTCGTTTCGGTTGATGATGGCGGCGATTCTTCCGGCCACCTTCCCATCGATCCGGGCCAGCCAATAGGCCGCCTCGCAGTATTCAAACGCGGGGTTCCGGTCGTGTCGCAGGCTGTTACGTTCATCCGATTTCAACGGAGGAACCCAATATGCGTTGCCCCGATAGAGTGTAAAGGGAAAATCAATAAAAGTGTTGAGTTCCTTCCGGCCGTTGACCTGACTGATGGTGACTTCGCCCATGTCAGAGCCATTTTTCTTTTTTATACCAGGCGATCGCTTCGGCAACCCCTTTTTCCAGGTCGTATTCCGCCCGGAAGCCCAGGTCGTTTTCCAGGGGTTCCGTTTCGCAGCGCCAGTTGGTGCTTTTGAGCACGTTATACTTGTCTGTGTTCAGGGTCGGTATACTGCCCCATAACGACGCGACGGTTTCAGCGGTAACGGCGATCGCCCTGACTAGGAACAGGGGAACGGTGAAACGTAGTGTTTTCTTTCCGAGTACCCGCTTGGTGATCGCGGCAAATTCCTGTGAGGAGTATTCCCGCCCGTCGGCTACGAACCAGCCTTTTCTGATATGGGCCGATTCCAGTGCCAGGAAAGCCGCCCTGACCAGGTCGCGGACATAGATGAAGGTCAGCGTTTGCTTTTCAAATCCGATATAGGGTTCAAGTCCACGGCTAATGGTCTGGAAGAACACAAAATAATCCTTTTCGCGGGGCCCGTAAACGCCGGTCGGCCGTATAATCACCCACGGAAAATCCTCCCGCGAAGTGAGGTAACGCTCCGCTTCCAGTTTACTTTTACCGTAAAGTTCTATAGGTCTCGGAGTATCGGATAACAGAACGGGCCTGCCCGTTTTCGGATCGCCCGGACCATAGGCCGCCAGGCTGCTGGTCAGGAGAAATTTTTCGGGGACCATCCCGGTTTCTATAAGAGCCTCGACGAAATGAATGGTATTCAGGCAGTTGACGCGGTGAAAATCCTCTTTCTTACGGGCCTTTGTCAACCCGGCATTATGGATGATGTAACGAAACCGGATCCCGTTACGTTTACATTCCTCCAGCGAACGGGCCAGTGAGCTTCGGCTGCTGAAATCGAGATCGAGGAACCGGATACGGTCATCTTTCAGGTACTCACGGGAACTGGTTTTGCGTACACCGGCATACACGTCATACCCCCGGTTCAAACCCGCTTCCACTAGGAAACTGCCGATGAATCCGCTGGCCCCGGTAATCAGAATCCTGTCCATAAAATGATTAAAAATGCCTGATCCAGCAACGCCGGGTGAGGTGTTGCCGGCCATCGAAATTTTTCCAGATGGTAAGCGCCTTGGCGTTGTCTTCGAGTTGTGGGTTGGTAACCGCCTTCTTTATCCCTGCACGGATGTAAGCTTTGTGCATTTCATTATAATACAGGGCATTGATTCCCTTCCCGTGAAAATCCGGCCGCACCCCGTTGAGGTACATATCGATCGTGTCGTTGTTCTTCATGGCGCGCAACAAGTAAATGAACCCGAACGGGAAGAGTTTACCGTCGCATTTTTGCAGCGCTTTTGTCAGGGAAGGCATCGAAACGCCAAAACCGACCACCTCATCCTGTTCATCCAGGACAAACGAGACAAATTCGGGTCTGATAAATCCGAAGTACGCCTTGATGTACGTATCCACCTGCTTCTGGGTCAGTGCGGTATATCCGTACAAATCGTTGAAAGCGGCATTGAGGGTGTTAAACATCTTGGGCGCATAAGGCAACAGTTCCTTCGCTTTCTTTGCCTTGAGTATTCGCAGGTGATACTTTTCCTGGACCAGTTGCGACAGCCGGTCCACTTTATCAGGGATGGTGGGTGGAATGCCGAATTCATACTGTACCCAGTCTGCTGCCTTGGCGAATCCCAACCGCTCCATGTGTTCAACGTAGTAGGGATAATTGTAGATGGAGGCCAGGGTAGCCAGTTCTTCGAAGCCCTTGATGAGCATTCCTTCATTGTCCATATCGGAAAAACCGAGCGGGCCGTGGATCCCGTTCATTCCCTTCGACCGGCCCCATTCTATGATCGTGTCGATCAGGATGGCTGAAACGGCGGGATCATCGATAAAATCGATCCAGCCAAACCGGACGAGTTTTTCGTTCCAGCGATCGTTGGCCTTGTGATTGATGATCCCGGCGATACGCCCCACAGGCTCGTTTCCGCGCCAGGCCATCCAGTACTCCGCCTCGCAAAAGTCGAAGGCGGGGTTTTTCTCCCGGCTCAGCGTATTCATTTCGTCCATCCGCAGGGGCGGACACCAGTACCGGTTACCCCGGTAAAGCTTGTTCTGGAAAGCGATGAAACGCTTAAGGTCTTTTCTCGTGCCGACTTTTCGTACTTCAAGTCGTCCGGTTTCTGCCATCGGAGGGGGTATCAGATGATATGAAGCTTCTTCCCCAGCTTCTCAAACTTGTCGAGCGCTACATCTACCTGGTCGCGGGTGTGAGTAGCCATGAGGGAAAAGCGGATTAGGGTATCGTCCTTGCTGACTGCCGGCGCCACAACAGGGTTCACGAAGATGCCCTCGTCGAGGAGCATACGGGTGATGGTGAGGGTTTTCAGGTTATCGCGGATATAAAGCGGGATGATCGGGGTGACTGTGTTTCCGATATCGAACCCGAGATTCCGGAAATTATCGATCGCGTAATGGGTGACGTCCCACAAGTTCTTCATCCGTTCGGGTTCGGTTTTTATGATCTCCAGGGCTGCCAGCACGGCTGCCGCAGACGCGGGTGTGATGGAAGCGCTGAAGATGAGCGATCTGGAATGGTGCTTGATGTAGTTGATGGTCTCGGCATCACTGGCAATGAAACCTCCGAGAGCAGCCAGTGACTTGGAGAAGGTTCCCATGATCAGGTCCACCTTGCTCGTCAGACCGAAATGGCTGGCCGTGCCGGAGCCGTTTTTACCGATCACGCCGATGGCATGTGCATCATCTATCATGATCGTTGCTTCGTATTTGTCGGCCAGTTTGACGATCTCAGGCACATTGGCGATATCGCCGTCCATGCTGAAAACCCCGTCGACCACGATCAGTTTGATCCGTCCCGCTTCGCATTTTTTCAGGTGTGCCTCCAGCGAATGCATGTCGTTATGCCTGTATTTCAACACTTTGGCAAACGACAAGCGCGTGGCTTCAATGATCGAGGCGTGATCCAGCTCATCAATAAGGATATAGTCGTTGCGCCCGGTAACCGTAGGGATAACCCCGAGGTTTACCTGGAACCCTGTTGAGTAAACCAGGGCGGCCTTCTTCCCGACGAACTCAGCCAGCTTCTTTTCCAGTTCAATATGGATGTCGAGTGTGCCGTTGAGAAACCGTGAACCGGCACATCCCGAGCCATATTTATCGGTTGCCTTCTTCGCCGCTTCTTTGATCTTCGGGTGATTCGTAAGCCCCATATAGCTGTTCGAGCCGAACATCAGCACCTTTTTCCCGTTCATCGTCACTACGGTGTCCTGATCCGATTCGATCATCCTGAAAAAGGGGTAGATCCCCATTTTCATCACCTTCTGCGGCTCGGTGTAATGGGCCAGTTTTCTCTGTAATAA
>Ga0116171_10006436_pt1 | contig 10148 bp, 6 predicted proteins | sample AD_JPNHW2_MetaG_FD_89798 | JGI IMG/M metagenome (GOLD analysis project Ga0116171, IMG submission 89798) | Active sludge microbial communities of municipal wastewater-treating anaerobic digesters from Japan - AD_JPNHW2_MetaG | ecosystem: Engineered > Bioreactor > Anaerobic > Digestate | place...
CTGAATCTGAGGAATTTCAACCTGCTGGTCAACGTTTACATCAACCAGCCCTTCAATGCCTGAAATAGAACTCTTTATTTCATTTCCGATTGAGTACATCCTGTTCAGGTCATTACCAAACAGTTTTATGGCGATGTTGGCCCGCGTTCCTGAAAGCATGTGGTCAATGCGGTGTCCGAGCGGCTGACCTACAGTAAATGCTATTCCCGGTACCTGCGAAAGCGTGTTGCGTACATCAGCCATGAATTCCTCCCTGCTGCGGTCTTCCAGCGTGAAATTCACATCAATTTCAGCGCTGTTGGTGGTCTGCGAGTGCTCATCAAGCTCACCGCGCCCCGTCCTCCTTGCCGTGCTTGATATCCCGGGGATCGCCAGCAGCTCAGTTTCCACAAGATTGCCCAGCCTGTTGCTTTCTTCAAGCGAAACACCCGGCTTGGTGACAACGGAAAGTGTCAATGATCCTTCGTTGAACTCCGGAAGAAAACTTCTTCCCAGGGTGGACATAACGATAAGGGCAATTATGAACAGGGCAAGGACAGGCAGGAGGATTATCTTTTTATGTTTAAGCGACCACCGCAGTGATTTCTCATAGATATAGGAGAGTTTGCGCACCAGCCATTTGTCCTTTTCATTCCTTGCGAGGTATTTCTCGTCAGAGAGAAGCATCCTCGACAGAAGGGGTGTAAGCGTCATTGCAACAATCATTGAAACAAAAAGCGAAACAATAAATGAGATGCCCAGCGGCTTCAGCATCTTACCTTCCATTCCTGAAAGGAAGAACAGCGGAATGAACGCCACTATGATTATCATTGTCGCATTGAGTATCGATGCCCTTATCTCCTTCGATGCTTCAAAAACCACGGTAAACGAGTTCTGCCTCAGGTTTTCGGGCAGCAGCCTGTTCTGGCGAAGCCGCTTGTATACATTTTCCACGTCAATGATGGCATCATCAACAAGCGCACCGATTGCAATAGCCATTCCTCCCAGGCTCATAGTGTTTATGTTCTGTCCAAGGAACTTCATGACCACTATCGCCCCTAGCAGTGAAATGGGAATGGCAAGCAGTGAAATGACTGTGGTCCTGAAACTGCCCAGGAAGATGAAGAGAATAATTACTACAAATACTGCACCTTCAAGCAGTGCATCCTGCACGTTATGCACCGAGGTTTCAATGAAGCCAGCCTGCCTGAATATCTTTGTATCAAGCCTGACATCAGGAGGCAGTGTCTTCTGCAGCGAAGCGAGGTTTTCCTCGATTCGCTCTGTGACATTCAGGGTATTGGTGTTCGGTTGCTTTGAGACGGATATTATGACAGCCGGTTTCGCGTTCCCCGAAGCATAGCCCATTTTGACCGCGCTCCCGATCTTCACTTCGGCGACATCATTCAGCCTGACAGGTTTGCCCCTGAATGATTTTACATATGTATTGCCCAGCTCCTCCAGGTCTGATGTGCGGGCTATACCCCTGACCACGTATTCGTTCCCGTATTGTCTGACCACACCGCCCGCAGAGTTCTGGCTGATACCCCTGCATACCTCTGAAAGCTCATCCAACGAGACCTTGCAACGGTCCATCCTTGCCGGGTTTGCCAGCACCTGGTATTGCCTGTAGTCACCACCGATTATTGTCACCTGTGAGACTCCTCCCGTTGCCAGAAGAAGGGGTTTTATGTTCCATTCGGCAATGGTTCTCAGGTCCATCATGCTGGTACTGTCGGCCTGAAGGCCGATAAAAAAGATTTCACCCATGACGCTTGACTGCGGTGCAAGGACGGGCTGGCCGACGCCCAACGGCATCTGCGACGAGACAGTGATGAGCTTCTCGCTGACTATCTGCCTGGCTTTGAAAATATCCGTGCCCCAGTCGAACTCAACCCAGACAAAGGAATAACCCTGCGATGAAGCAGACCTGACCCTTCGCACGCCGGTGGCGCCATTGACAGATGTCTCTATCGGGAATGTAACCAGTCTCTCCACCTCCTCCGAGGCCATCCCGTGGGCGTCAGTCATGACAACCACGGTTGGAGCAGTTAGATCCGGAAAAACATCAATATCCATGTTAAGGGCGGTTCTCACACCGAAAACCACCAGGGCCACTGAAAGAAGTATAACCAGATACTTGTTGTTCAGTGAGAACTTAATGATATTATTTATCATGGCTGACCGGCTTTTAATGTACGTGACCCGAATGTGCATCCAGTGCCCCGGTAGCCTGGGCAAGCTTGATAAGGATTGCACCCTTTGTCACTATGCGTTCATCATCCTTCAGGCCGCCGGTGACCTCCGTCCTGATCCCGTCAGTTGCGCCGGCCTGTATCACCCTCTTCTCAAACCGTTCAGGCGTGACCTGCACAAACACGAAAAAGGCACCCTGCTCTTCAATCAATGCAGTGTTTGGCACTGTAAGTGCTTCGGCATCCGAAACCGTTTTCAGCCAAAGTTCCACGAAGCTGCCCGGAACAAAACCGGCAATATTCTTAACCTGTATGCTGACGGGGATAAGATAACTGTCTGCAGTGGCAGCTTTCCCGACGGAGAGAATTCTTCCTCCGAGCTCTTCGAGTGTATAGGCTTTATTATCGTCCGCACACTTAATGGTTGCTGTGGATATTGAGTTCAGAAACCGTGCATACCTTTGCTGCACTTCAGCCCGCAGCATGACAGTGCTGTTTTGTGAAATCACCATTAACGGCTGCCCGGCCTCAACATATTGCCCGTTCTCAACCATCAGCTGCCTGACAAATCCTGTTATCGGGCTTGTCACAGTCTGCCCTGACCGGCTGAAATTCTGCTGCAGGTTCTCATAAACAGACCTGGCGTTTTCAAAACGCGTTTTTGCCTCCAGCAACTGCTTGCCAGACACTATTTTATCTGCCGCAAGAATCACCGCCCGGTCATATTCAGCCTTCGCCTGTTCATAGTTGTTTTGCGCCTCCGCGAACCTGACTCCGGAGTTGTCTTCTGCAAGACCGCTGCCCCTGATGGTAAGCAATGGCTGGCCGGATGAAACCTTTATCCCCTCCAGGATATTCTTGCCAGTAAAAGAGATTACTCCGGATGACCGTGCTGTCACCACAGATTCATTTCCCTGTGCGGGCTCCACCAGGGCAGTTGTTTTTATCACCTGGCCGAAGGGCTCACGCGAAGGATTCCCGGTTGAGAAATCTATTTTCCATGACTGCTCCTTTGTGAATGCAGTTGTGTTTACAGAGGCAGCTGCATTTTTTTCCACATCCTCCTCTGCCTCGCCGGCACCTGCATATACTGTCACCTCGGGGACAATGATCCTTGACTCTCCCGTTTCGGTTCTGATCAGGAATTCCATAGTTCCTTTCCCGGCTCCGGCCGGGGTCACATCAAAGCTGTAAATCCCCCTGCGGACGGGGTTCTCAACCGCCTCTTCCACCGTCTGCCCGTTGACTGTCAGTCTTATTGTCACAGAGCCTGATGGAAGTGGCTTGAAACCGGGAAGTGCAGTAAAGTGTGACAGAACGTTTGATGAGACGCCTGTCACAAAAGGATCAGCTTCAGCGAACAGCTCGAATTCATCACTGTAAACCGTATAATAAACCTTGAGATCTTCGTGGCTTGTCTCCGGGCTGACTGTTTTGCTGTTATTGCAGGCTGCCAGAAGCAGTAAGATAACAGGGACCATGAAATATTTAAAGTACATTATAATTACTGTTTAAGATTGGATTAAAAAGAATGATATCGCAGAAGTTTAATTTCCTGCAAATTGCGGCTATTCTCGGAATAAAACCTTATACAGTTGGAGGGGCTCGCAGCCCTGATGAATGTGATGAAAGTGAAGAGTAGAGAAATATAGCCGGAGGCGCTGATAACGAATACAATAACTTAGTTCCCGGCGAGCCGGTTTCATTGGCCTGCAAGCCAACAAAAAGGTTTTCGCCCCATGGCTGGCTGCACTTTTTATCAATTAATTTCAAACCGGCAGTAAGCTGGTTTGAGCTCACAACCACAGGGTCTTTCAGAACACAATGACCGTCACCGTCTTCGCCATCGTGATGGTGATTATCGGGGCTGGAACCATGGTCACCTGCAGGCTCCTCACCTGTGCAGTGTGATTTTATAAAACAGATCAGGTTACCGTGATGATGATGGGGTACAACAGCATGACCCAGGAACAGTAATCCTGCCATTAATAAAAATGATGCTGCTGTGTGTTTAATCATAATCTCCCCGGGAACCCGTGCAATTATAACGAAATATCAAATATCATGTTCATTCACTGCCGGCAAATTGCATTCATTCACTGCATTATCAGACCGTCCTTGATCCTGATCGTCCGGTCAGACATCGATGCCAGTTGCGGGTCATGGGTCACAATGATGAATGTATGCCCGAAAGTGTCACGCAGCCTGAAGAAGAGATTGTGAAGCTCCTTCTTGTTTTCGGTGTCAAGGTTACCGGAAGGTTCGTCTGCCAGTATCAGTGACGGACTGTTTACAATAGCCCGTGCCACGGCAACACGCTGCTGTTCGCCTCCGCTCAGCTGTGAAGGCTTATGGTCAAGCCTGTCACTCATTCCCAGGAAATCTAGGAGTTCTGTAGCCCTGGCTGCCGCCTCGGCACGTGATTTCCCCGCAATGAGCGCCGGGATACAAACATTCTCAAGCGCTGTGAACTCAGGAAGCAACTGGTGGAACTGGAAAATAAAGCCGATGTGCTTATTCCTGAAGGCAGCCAGGGCCCGCTGTGAAAGCTGCCCGGGATCCTGTCCGTTGATAAGGACCGTCCCTGCATCAGCCCTGTCAAGTGTTCCGATAATCTGAAGCAGTGTGGTTTTACCGGCGCCGCTGGCCCCGACAATGGCAACCACCTCTTTCTCTTCCACCTCAAGGTTAATGCCTTTGAGCACCCTGAGGTCACCGTATGACTTCATTATGCCGGTTGCCCTTATCATCTTGATTCCTGGTTTAGGTCGCGTGCCGTATCATTTATCTCATCAGAGAGAGGCGAGGCAGCCTCAGTGAAGTCCTTCCTCACGCTGTCAGTCACGTCATTGATATCGCGCCTCACCGAATTTGTCACATCATTGATATCGCGCCTTACCGAGCTTGTCACATCATTGATATCTTTCCTTATATCCTCGGTACTCTCATCAAACTCCTTCTTTATTTCGTCAGTGGCTTTCCGGACCTCCCGCATCCCTTTGCCCATGGCACGAGCTATCTCCGGCAGCTTGTCAGCTCCGAAAAGCAGCAGAACCGCAATCAGAATGAAGATTATCTCCTGTCCGCTTATGAATAGCAATGTTCCCATCAGGGTTGCTTTTTATGCCCGGCAAAGTTAGTAAAGAATAAGATAAGATATGAAGCAGCCGGCAATAAATGGCTGAGGCTGCCTTTCGGGGCAGCCTCAGTTCCGGAGCCGTTAACCGGCTATTTGTTTCTTAATTGGGTCATCGCGGTGAAAATCCGCTCCCGGGCTCTTAACCGGCTATCTTTTTCTTTTCGGTCTCACCCGGATGAGCATCAGCTTCTCCACCTTTCTCCTTTGTTGTTTCATAGAGAACCGGGGTTGAAATGAAGAGCGATGAGTAAGTCCCGAAAACTATACCGAATAGCAGGGCAAAGATAAATCCTCTGATCACCTCCCCTCCGAATATGAAGATCACAATAAGCACGAAGATGGTTGCCATACCGGTGTTGAGTGTTCGGGCCAGCGTGCTGTTCAGGGCAAGGTTGTAAATTTCCTTCTTGGACCTCTTCCTGTATATCGGCAGATACTCCCTGACCCTGTCGAATATAACCACCGTGTCGTTCAGAGAATATCCCACCACGGTAAGTATAGCTGCAATAAACGATTGGTCAATATCCATCGAGAACGGCATCACCCCCTGAAGTATCGAATAGAGACCCAGCACAATGATCACGTCATGAGCCAGGGCAACAATGGATCCGACTCCATATTGCCACTTGCGGAACCTGATAAAGATATAGAGGAACATCCCCACAAGTGCAAGGAGTATGGCCCAGATAGCCTTCGAAGCCTGGTCCTTCGCAATTGTGGGACCGACAGTTTCAGAACTGACAATATTGTTCGCAATGAAACTCTGCTGGTCAACACCCGGAACAAGATCCTTAAGACCTGTGTACAGCAGTCCGTTGACCTCGTCTGTTGCAGCAGGGTCCTCAACCTTGTACTTGGTGCTGATCTTTACCTGGTTATCGGAACCAAAGGTCACCACCACCGGGTCTCCGCCAAGCTTGTCTGAGAGAAGGTTGGCAATCTCACCTGTATTGACAGGCTGCTCGAACCTTACAACGTAGGTACGGCCGCCGGTGAAGTCTATGCCCCTGCTCAGCCCCTTGGTTGAAAGACTGACAATGGCGAGTATCGAGAGTGAAATTGAGAAAATGTACCCGTACTTTCTCAGGCTTACAAAGTCAATGTGCATGTTCTCAAGGAAATTCTCGGTATAGGGTGCAGAGAACTTAAGGTGAACATTTTTCTTCAGCAGCCACTCATAAATGAGTCGTGAGACAAGCACTGCCGAGAAAAGTGAAGTAATGATACCGATAACCAGTGTTGAGGCAAAACCCTTTATAGGACCGGTACCGAAATAATACAGAATCACACCGGTAACCAGCGTTGTCAGGTTACTGTCAATGATTGCAGAAGATGCTCCCTTGTAACCGTCAGCTATGGCCTGTTTGACCCCCTTGCCTCCGCGAAGCTCTTCCTTGATCCTCTCGAAGATAAGCACGTTGGCGTCAACCGACATACCGATCGTAAGCACTATACCGGCGATCCCGGGAAGCGTCAGAACGGCGTTAAGGGAGACAAGAACTCCCATCATGAAGAAGAGGTTGACAGTCATTGCAATATCTGCCACTGTACCGGCTGACCGGCTGTAGTAGAAGATCATGTAAATGAGCACGATGATGAAGGCAATGACGAATGATTTCATACCGCTGTTGATAGCCTCCTTGCCAAGGGAGGGACCCACAACCGTATCCTGTATGATGTGTGCAGGAGCGGGCATCTTTCCTGACTTGAGGATATTGGCAAGGTCCTCAGCCTCCTCAAGGGTGAAGTCGCCGGTAATTTCGGTGTTTCCTCCGGCGATTTCATTCTGTACGCGCGGGTATGACCTTACATAGTCATCAAGCACAACTGCTATGCACCTGTTGATGTTGTCACGTGTCATGCGCTGCCATATCTTGGCTCCCTCGGCATTCATTGAAAAGTCAACCTTGATGTCAGAGCCTGTGACACCGGTTGAAGGACGAGCACTGGTGACGACGTCACCTGTAAGCGGTGCACGGCCGTCACGGGTGGTTATTTTTATTGCATGGAGTTCAAACAGGGTATGCGTCGGATCCCACTTATGAGGATTCTGGCTCCAGTAGAACCTCAGTTCCCTGGGGAAGAGTGACTTGATCTGGTTCATGGCCAGGTAACCATTGACCCTTGCAGTGTCCTTGCCTGCGGCGAAGCCGACTATGCTGCTGGGCTCAGGCTGACCTTCTGCTGAAACGTTTGGTCTGAGCAAACCGAAGAGCGGATTCTGGCGGGTAAACTCCTCGATATTGGAAGCTTCGGCTGCGGCGGAAGTGTCACTGCTTACCATATCAAGGAGTGACTTGTCGCCGGTTGTCGTGTCACGAACTGCACCGGCTGTCCCTCCTGAAGCAATGCTGTCTGTTGCGGCAGCAATTGCATCGGTTGGCATCACTGACCTCAGAAAGTCATTGGCCTGAATCAGGTAACCGATTACCTCCGGGTTTTCATATGTCTCCCAGAACTCCAGGTTGGCTGTTCCCTGCAGGAGGTCACGCACCCTCTCAGGGTCTTTCACGCCAGGAAGTTCAACGAGGATACGGCCGCGTGGCTGAAGGTGGGAAATGTTTGGCTGTACAACGCCGAAACGGTCAATCCTGTTCCTGAGAACATTAAAAGCGTTGTCTATGGCCGAGTTGGTTTCAGTCTCAAGCACCTTCTGCACATCTGCATTGGTGGAATTGAAGTTGATGCGGTCTTTCAGCTCAACAGTGCCAAAAACACCTGCAAGCCTGGCATTCGGGTCCAGTTCTTCAAAGGACCGTACAAACAGGGTAATGAAGTCCTCGTTGCTGCCTCCGCGCTGTTTCTGCTTTGCCACTGCAAGCGCCTCATTGAATGTCTTGTCTGTACTGTAGTTTGAAAGAGCCCTGACGATGTCCTCAACTGAAATCTCAAGCACCACGTTCATTCCGCCCTTGAGGTCAAGACCCAGGTTGATCTCCTTGGTCTGCACCTCCTTGTAAGTATTGCCGAGGAACCCCCACTGATCCTTTGGCAGGGAGGCAACCGAGTCAATGTATGCCACCTCCTTGTTAAGATCACCTGCTGCATATTCCCTCGCTTCCTTCTTGACCTTGAATGAGGCCGCGGTGAAGGAGAGCTGGTAAATGCAAACAAGGGTCAGGGCAATAGCCAGAGCTGAAATTAATCCTTTGTTCTGCATCTGTATCCTCTTTTAAAATTATGATTGTATGTGAAACGGTTTGATATTTACGAGGCGCAAATATAAAACAATATTTTCTTAAACCATATGATTAATAAGCAAAACTGCCGGCGTAAACCGGCAGTCTCATATTATCCTTTCAGGTTTATTCAACCAGTTTTTCGTAGTCGGTATCCAGCGGCTTGCGCGTTATGAAATCATAAAGGGTGAGCGCCCTCATATTGTAATAGTAGCTCCAGTAATTGTTAAGGGCCTGGATATAATTACGCTTGTTCTGGTCCTTCTTTGTATCTGCATTGTTTAATTCAAGGACATCAATCTTTCCTATAAGAAAGCGCTGTTTGGTCACCTCAAACATCTTGGCAGCAACAGTATCAGACTTGGCAGCAATGACAACCTGGTCATCCTGCATGTTGAACTGCTGCACATCAAGCAGAAGACTCTGTTCAAAATCGCTTCGCGACTGCTCGACCTGGACACGTGTAAGCTCCTCGCTCGACTTTGCCATCTTGTAACGGCCGCGCCCCTGTCCCCAGTCAAGTATCGGGAGGGAGAACGAGACCCTGATTGTCTGCTGCTGGTTGGGCTTGTCATAGGCCATGTTGAGCAAAGGGTCCTGGTCACGCAAACCATATGATGCCGTCAGGTTGGCGTTGAGACCCTTCTCAGCCTTTGCCTGTGCAACAGAACTCTGGGCCTCAACCAGCTGACGCTCCATGGCAATCATTTCAGGATTGTTCTGTTCTGCAAGCTTCAGAACCTCACTTACCTCAACCTGAAGATCGGGAATCTTACTCGGGACGAGCAGCTCAAGGCGGACTGACTGGTTAAACCCAAGGAATGACCTGAGCTTAAGCTCACGGTCACGGAGGTTCATCTCAGACTCATTGATAGCTGTCCCGGCATTGAGATATGACAGTTCCATCTGCAGGAGCTCATCTTCCGCGATTGTTCCCAGGTTGTAACGCCCCTTGGCAATCTGATACAGTGTATCAGCATTCTGCATGTTGGTCTCGGCTATCTCCTTGTTTATCTGTGCAAGCGCCAGGTTGAAGAAGTACTGCACGGCCATCATATGGACATTCTCCACATCCCTCAGGTATGTCTTGCGTGCCTCCTCATACTTGAGCGGCTCAATCTTCTTCTGCCATCTCAGCTCATTGTACCTGAAGAGTGGCTGTGTCAGCCTGACGTTCAGAGGAGAAGTAATATACCTCTCGCCTTCTGTCTCGAAGTTCTTCTCATAAGTCATATCAGAGTAAAGCGATATGGAACCGCCAGTAAAACCGATGTTCTGAGCCAGCGAGAGGTTGCCGGTAGTCTGAAGAACGTTTGTGGAGGCATACTCCCACTGCTGTGACACTGAGTTCCAGACCCTGTTGTAAGCCGTGCTGTAATCAGGCAGGCTGCCCGAAAGTGAAAGGATCGGCCTGTAGTCTGCTACAAATGTGCGGTACTGCCAGTAACTTGCACGGAAACGGTGCTTGGCAATCAGGGCATTGGGCGACTGCTCCGACGCAAGCCTGACAACCTCATCAAGGGTAAGACGCTTTACCTCCTGTGGCATCGCCGGCAGGGCAATGAGTGCTGAAAATAAAACTGCCAGTGAAAGTGCTTTTATGCTTTTCATATAATCTTATTATTCATAACGAAGTGATTCAATCGGGTCTCTTTC
>Ga0116171_10006440_pt1 | contig 10145 bp, 8 predicted proteins | sample AD_JPNHW2_MetaG_FD_89798 | JGI IMG/M metagenome (GOLD analysis project Ga0116171, IMG submission 89798) | Active sludge microbial communities of municipal wastewater-treating anaerobic digesters from Japan - AD_JPNHW2_MetaG | ecosystem: Engineered > Bioreactor > Anaerobic > Digestate | place...
CAACCCCGCCACCGACGGCACCCGCTCCGAGACCGCCATCATCGTTAACTTCACCCACCGCGTCGTCCTCATCGCCGGCACCTGCTACGCCGGCGAAATGAAGAAGTCCGTCTTCACCATCCTCAACCACTTGCTCCCCGAAAAGAACATCCTGCTCATGCACTGCTCCGCAAACATCGGTGAGCACAACCGCGTCGCCCTCTTCTTCGGCCTTTCCGGCACCGGCAAGACCACCCTTTCCGCCGAACGCCGCCGCAAGCTGATCGGAGACGACGAGCACGGTTGGAACGACCGCGGCGTCTTCAACTTCGAGGGCGGCTGCTACGCCAAGTGCATCCGGCTGTCGCGCGAGGCCGAACCCCAGATCTACAATGCGATCCGCTACGGCGTCGTGCTGGAGAACGTGGTCATCGACCCCGAAACCCGCAGCCTCGATTTCAACAGCGAAGAGTACACCGAAAACACCCGCGCCGCCTACCGCATCCACTTCGTCGAAAACGCCAAGATCCCCGGCGTCGGCGGCCACCCCACCGATGTCGTCTTCCTCACCGCCGACGCTTTTGGCGTCTTGCCACCCGTCGCCAAGCTCACCAACGAGCAGGCTATGTACCACTTCCTCAGCGGCTACACCGCCCGCCTCGCCGGCACCGAACGCGGCCTCGGCAAGGAACCGCAGGCCGTCTTTAGCTCCTGCTTCGGCGAACCTTTCCTGCCGCGCAGCCCTCAGGAATATGCCCGCCTGCTCGGCGACAAGCTCAAACAGCACAAGTCCCACGTCTGGCTGATCAACACCGGCTGGACCGGCGGCCCTCATGGCATAGGCCACCGCATGGACCTCGCCCAGACCCGCGCCATGGTCACCGCCGCCATCGAGGGCGAACTCAACAACGTGCCCTGCACGCCGCATCCCATCTTCCAGGTGCACGTACCCAACTTCTGCCCCGGCGTGCCCAAGGAAATCCTCGACCCTCGCCTGGGCTGGTCGGACAAGGCCGCCTACGATGCCTCCGCGCACCATCTGGCCACGCTCTTCAAACAGAACTTCGATTCCAAGTTCAGCGCCGTCGATCACGACATCGCCGCCGCCGGTCCGCTCTGTTAACTCCGCGGTAGGACAGGCCGCCCGGCCGCGCCTCCAATCCGGCGTGACTGTTCCCCTTTGTTGTACGCTCATCTTCAGACGCGGAAGCTCATTTCGGCCGGTGCCGGGCCTGGTCTTCAAAACCAGTGGGCGTCGCCTAAGGCGTGCGCCGGTGGGTTCGACCCCCACGAGCTTCCGCCACTCCCACCTCGTCGCGATAGAATCGTCGCGTCATGCAACGTCGCAGTTTCCTTTCAACCACCCTGGCCGCCCCCGCCGCACCCGCCCTGCTCGCCAGCCTCCATAAGGAAATCGGCCAGTTCGACATCGTCAGCTCCCACGAACACCTCCTCTGGGAGGACGAACGGCTCAAACTCAACGCCGGCGTCTTCACCCTGGCTGGTCATTACCTGATGAACGACGCCGTCAGCGCCGGTCTGCCGCCCGCCACCGCCAAGTCCCTCGAAGACACATCCATCCCGCTCAAACAGCGCTGGGCGTCGTTCGAACCCTACTACCAGGCGGCGAAGTTCACCGGCTACGGCCATGCCTTCCGCATCGCCATGAAGGACATCTACGGCATCGCCGAGCTGAACGCATCCACCGTCGAAAAGGCCGAAGCCGCCGTCCATGCCATGAACAAGCCCGGCCTCTATGAGGAGGTCCTGCACCGCCGCGCCAAGATCCTCTACGGCGTCCTCGACGACTACTGGCACGCCGACCCCATGCGCCCCGACCCGCGCTTCTTTGTCCTCGCCCGCAAACTCGACTGGTTCATCACCCCCGACAACGCCGCCGCGCTCAAGAACATGGAGAAGGCGACCGGCGTCTCCGTCACCTCGCTCGCCGGCCTGAAAGCCGCCATGGAAAAGCGTCTCGATCAGAGCCTCGCCCAGGGCATGGTCACCCTGAAATCGACCCTCGCTTATTCGCGCGAAATCCGCTACAACGAGGTCTCCGAAGCCGACGCCGCCCGCGATTTCGAGGACCTCGCCCGTGACGCCCGCCCCCGGCCCGCCGGCACGCGCCGCTTCACCGAACGCCCGTACCGCAACCTCGAAGACCACATGTTCCACCACGCCATGCGCCTGGCCGAGGCCCATTCGCTGCCCGTCCAGATCCATACCGGCACGCTGGCCGGCAACTCCGGCTGGGTCGAAAACACCCGCCCCATGCACCTGCAAAACATCTTCAACCTCTACCCCAAGGTGACCTTCGACCTCTTCCACATCGGCTACCCGTACATCGACGAGATCACCGTCCTGGGCAAGATTTTCCCCAACGTGAACGTCGATTTCTGCTGGGCGCACATCCTGTCCCCGTCAACAGCCCGCCGCGCCCTCTCCGAAATGCTGGACGCCATGCCCTATACCAAAATCCTCGGCTTCGGCGGCGACTACCGCTACGCCGAACTCACCTACGCCCACTCTGTGATGGCCCGCGAAAACATCGCCATGGTCCTGTCCGAAAAGGTCGCCCAAGGCTGGTGCAAGGAATCCGACGCCCTTGAAATCGCCAAGGCCCTGCTCGCAACCAACACCGCCCGTTTGTTCCCGCGGAAGTCCTAACAAGTAGGGCGGACCCCCAGGTCCGCGGCCGGCCCCCTGGCCGGCAATTCTGAGCCAGGGCGGCCCCCCGGCCGCCCAAGCCCTCGATCCTGCGCGCTGGCGGTGCAACACCAACCGCGAACGCAGAGAGTCCGGATGGCCCCGTTGGGGCCACCAAAGTTGACGAAAACGCACCCCCTCTTCGCGGAGTCCGCGAACGAAGAGAGCGGGTCTCCAGGCGTGATTTTCGACTGAGCGGGTTCCTGCCCGCACTGTCGGCTGAGTACGTAATGCGAGCCGCTTCCGTCATGGAGCGGTATTCAGAACGTAGCTTCAATTACACCGCCCGCACACGCAGGCGGCTCGCCGGTCAATGAATCGGTGAACCGGGAGAACCACAATGCCCTTTTTGAGTAGCATCCAAACCGCCAGAACCTGCTAACCGGCGTCGCCAGCTACCAGAGATCAGCCCGTGTCTCTCGCCGGCCAACCAGGGGGTCTGAACTCGGGCCCCGGCCACACTGCGCATGCAGTTCGTCGACCCGCTCCTTCGCGCCAATCTGAATTCCCCGGCGTCACTTCCATGGAGGCCCGCCGCGTTCACAACCACGTGCAGAAACGAGACATCATAGAGCAGTACATCCGCTGCCCGAGAGGAGACAGTCCATGACCTCGCGACGTACATTTCTGAGCGGCCCGGTCGCGCTTCTTGCGCAGGCTGCAGAGGAGAATCCGAAGATCAAAGCCTCGCGCGACGCCGCGCTGGCGGTCTTAAAGCCGAGCCGCATCCACTTGGAGCATGGGCTGGAACTGCACGCGCAATCGCTCGTGGTTGAATCCTACGGATTCTCGCCGCGGTCGGCGATTGACGGAGCCGCGATCCGGCGCGCGGTGGAATCTGGCGCGAGCGCCGGCGAGATCGAGGGCCTGAACACCGACATGCTCCTGTCGCGGGTGGCGGACGACCCTGCCCAGCGGCGGGAGTATCTGGACGCGTGGCGCGCCTCGGGCGTGACGTGCGTACTGCAGAACGCCGGCCAGGAGGGCAGTTCGCCGTAACGGCTGCTGAAGCGGCTGGCGTATCTGACTTACCTCACCGACGTGATGAGGGATGAGGTTTCGCGCGCGGCAACTCCGGACGATATCGAGGCAGCCAAGAAGCAGGGCCGGCGTTGCCTCTATATGACGGCCAACGGCGTGCCGTTGGCGCAGGAGTGGAACTCGGCGGCGGAGGAACTCGCCTGGATCCGCGTCTTCTTTCAACTCGGCGTCCGCATGATGCATCTGACCTACAACCGGCGCAACGTGCTGGGTGACGGCTGCGCGGAGCCGGCCAACGCGGGGTTAAGCGAACTGGGCAAGGCGGCCATCGCCGAGATGAATCGCGTGGGCGTCATTGTGGACGTCGCGCACTCAGGCTGGCGGACCAGCCTAGAAGCGGCCAAGGCGTCGTCCAAACCGATGGTGGCGAGCCACACCGGCGCAGTCGAGGTGCAGCGGCACATCCGCGCCAAGCCGGACGAAGTCCTCCGCGCCATCGCCGACACTGGCGGCTATGCGGGGGTCTACAGCGTGACTTCGTTCCTCGGCAACCCAGGCGACCTGAACTCGATGCTCGATCACATCCAGTACATGGTGAAGCGTATCGGCGCGGACCACGTCGCCATCGGCACCGACCTGGCCTACATCCCTACCGCCGCCAACGCCGAATGGAAGAAGATGGGCCCGCAGCCGAAATCGCGCCCCTTCTATGAGGCCCTGTGGCCGGCCGGCGCTCTTGACAACCGTTCGCATCCAAGCCTCGCCTGGACAAACTGGCCGATGTTCACGGTTGGCATGGTGCAGCGCGGCATCCCCGACGACGCGATCCGCAAGATCCTCGGCGGCAACGTGATGCGCGTGGCAAGGGCCGTCTGGCCTCAAAAGGGCTGAGCACCGCGATCCTGGCAACCCTCGAACGGGTCCGCCCCACCCTACTCTCGTTGAGGCTTAGTACATCCCGGACCAGTTCAGCACTGGCACCGTCGTGAACGCTCCGCCACCAGCCTGGTTGAAGCGCAAACCCAGGGCGGAGAGATAGTCTGACTCTCCATAGGCACACACGACGCCCTTCTTGTTAGCCAGCACCGGGTACTTCACCGGGAGCGAGAACGATTGCTGCTCGCCCGCCTTGAGGACCAACGTCTGCTCGGAGATCACCGTGCCGTTCTCGCCGATGAAGGCAAGGTAAACGCTCGTCGCGGTCGTGGTCGAAGGATTCACAATCGCCATGCCAGTGTCGAAAACCCCTGTGGTGTTGTCAAACGGCATGAAGAAGGTCCAGTCGTCTTGGTCACACAGCGGTACCGTCGCTTCGAAACCGGGCTGGCCCGTGATCTTCTGCCGGAAAACGGCAAAGCCGCCGAACCTCTGGGTGCTCGATGGCGGCGTGAGGATCGCGTAACCCGTCCTCAGGGGCTGGCCATCGTCGTAGGCGGTAATCGTCGTGCTGCCGCCCGCCACCAGCGTGCCGGTCACCACGACATCGGAAGCAGACGCTGCGGCCGTTCCAGAGCTGAATGACAGACTCATCGGTGTACCGTCGGTTGCGTAGAACCGCAGGCTGAATGCGCCTGTAGTCTCTGACATATTCATGATGATGAAAGAGGTCTCCCACGCCGGGCCAACTGCCAGGTGCGGGAAAACCACGGCCGTGTCAAAAACGTAGGCGCTACGGCTTGAATCCGTCTTCGCCCTCGCCGCCCTCGCCTCGGCTGCCGCTGCCGGGAAGCCGGAGAGTGAACGCATCCCAGATATCTGTTGCGCTGCCGCCGGAAGTAGCGTCGTCAAGGAAATTCCCAGTACCAGTAGTGTCCGCATCATACCTCGATTCTTAGCACACAGACGCGCCTCGTGTCTGTTCGCGTTTCAGCTTCGTGCTCCAACTTCGCAACTCCGCCTGGGCTATCCTCATCAGCAGGACTGTGAACCAACGCGTCCGCGCACTGAATTCGGCCCCCATCCGCCAGGGCGCGAACTACGTCCTATATTGGGCGCAGGTGAACCGTCGCGCCCAGTCCAACCACGCATTGCTGCGCGCCGCGGAATGGGCCAACACGCTCTCGCTCCCGCTGCTTGTTTACGAAGGTCTCACCTGCACCTACCCCCACGCCAACGACCGTCTTCATACCTTCATCCTCGAAGGCGTCCCCGAACAGGCCCGCCGTTTCCGCTCGCTCGGCGCAGGCTACTGCTTCCACCTCCCCCGCACCCACCGGGACCTCAACGACACCCTTTACCGTCTCGCCGCCCGCGCCGCCGTCATCGTCACCGACCAGTACCCGGTCTTCATTGCCGCTCTCCACAACGCCTCGGTCCCGGCCGAAGTCGACGTGCTCTACGAAGCCGTCGAATCCTCCACCATCGTCCCCATGAGCGTGTTCGAGAAACGCGAATACGCCGCCTACACCATCCGCCCCAAAATCAACCGGGTACTTGCTCGCTACCTCACGCACATGCCCGCGCCCAGCCTCAACCGCCGGTGGAGAGGGTCGCCGCCGGAGTTCCACACCGAGGTGACCGCCTCTGGCATTGGCGCCCTGGTCGCATCCTGTGAAATCGACCATTCGATTGCCCCGTCAATCTCCTGCACCGGCGGCCAGCTCGCCGCCGAGGCCAGCTTACGCCACTTCCTCCAGATCAACCTGAGCCGGTATGCCCGCGAACGGAATCAGCCTGCCGCCCACGCCACCTCCAATTCCAGCCCCTACCTCCACTTCGGACAGATCTCGGCGCTCGATATCGCCCTGGCCGTCCGCAGCCATGCCGCGGCCAATGGTCTGGTGCCCGGCGAGTTCCTGGAGGAATTGATCGTCCGCCGAGAACTCGCCTTCAACTACGCGAGCTTCGCTTCGCCGCCCGATTCCTTCGCCCACCTGCCCGAATGGAACCGCCGCACTCTGGAAGACCACGACGGCGACGTCCGCTCGCTCGTGTACGACTATGAGGAATTCCGCAGCGCCCGCACCCACGACCCGCTCTGGAATGCCTGCCAGACCGAGCTCCTCCTGCGCGGAACCATCCACGGCTACTACCGCATGTACTGGGGCAAGAAGATCATCGAATGGTCCCGTACCCATGCCGGCGCGCTGGCCACCATGGTCCGCCTCCATGACATCTATGCCCTTGATGGCCGTGACCCGAACACTTACACCAACATCCTCTGGTGCTTCGGCCTTCACGACCGCCCCTGGCAGGAACGCCCCATTTTCGGCAAAGTACGATATATGTCGTACGAGGGAATGAAACGCAAGACCGGCGTCGATGCCTACCTGCGCGAGGTCGCCCATCTCGAGCAGACCGGCGTCGACCCATTCCGCCTGCGAGCCGAGATCTAGCAGCCTGTGATAGAAGTCGCGTGCGGCCGCGCAGCCAGATGACTTGCCGCAAGAGCGAGACGGGAGGAGGAAGTTGATGTTATTCATCCACGACGACGACCAACGATGCTATTGCGGCAAGTCATTGCTGCCCTTTGGGTTGCGGCGGCGCCGGGCGATCTGCTTCACATCGGCTCCTCACCGATGGGCGCCATCGCCTTCGTCGCCGATACTCGCATCCCGACCCGGCGGCGCTCGCAACGCGGCTCGCGGGACTTCTATCGCAGGCTGCTAACCATGATTGTCACCATCACCGGCGGCACCGGATTCATCGGCCATGCCCTGGTCCGCCGACTTGAAGCCCGCGGCGACACCGTTCGCCTGCTCAGCCGAACGCGCGGCCCGTTCCTCTGGAACCCGCTCGCCGGGCCCCCTCCCGCCGAAGCCCTCCAGGACGCCGGCGCCGTCATCCATCTTTCCGGCGAGACGGTCTCACAGCGCTGGACCCCTGCCGCCAAACAGCGCATTAGGCAAAGCCGCGTCGCCGGCACCCTGAACCTCGTCGAAGGCCTCCGCCGCCTGGCCCAGCCGCCTCCCGTTCTGGTCGCATCCTCGGCCGTCGGATTCTATGGCGACCGCGGCGACGAGATCCTGGACGAATCCTCCGAGCCGGGGTCAGGGTTTCTGCCCGAAGTCTGTCAACAATGGGAGGATGCTTCGAATTCGGCCTCGGCCCTAGGCGTCCGGGTCGTGACCGAACGAACTGGCGTGGTCCTCCACCGGTCGGGTGGGGCACTGGCTAAAATGTTGCTGCCATTTAAGTTAGGACTCGGCGGCAGGCTCGGATCGGGACTCCAATGGATGCCCTGGCTCCACCTCGACGACATGGTGGAGATCATCTTGTTCACCATCGGCAATGCCGCGATTGGCGGACCGGTGAATGCCGTTTCGCCAAACCCGGTCCAGAACCTGGATTTCGTTCGGTCGTTGGCCCGGGCCCTGGGCCGGCCGGCCATCTTCCCGGCTCCGGCCTTTGCGCTAAGACTGGCAATGGGCGAAATGGCGGAGATTGTGCTGGGCAGCCAGCGGGTCCTGCCCAGGGTGTTGATGCAATCGGGATACCAATTTCGTTATGCAAGCCTCGATTCGGCCCTGGCCGGCCTTTTCCAATCCCGATCCGGCATGGTAAACTGAGGGGGATATGGCGATTCCGAACACGCGACGCTTCAAGATTACTGGCCCCGAGGGCCAGACCGCGAGCCTTGTTGCAGTCCTGCCGAAGGGCACCGATCTCGACGTTTACTTGGCTGAAGCCTCCAAGCGCTTCGACTGGAAGGCGTGGGGCGAGCAGCAGCAGAAGCAGTTCAAGGTCCGCGTCGGTCAGCAGAAACAGAAGAAGTCGAAGTAGATCTTCGCCTTCCATTCACGGCTTTCCAAGGGCGGCCTTCGGGTCGTCCTTGTTGTGTTTGTCTCGCTGAAGTTCGTTTGGTCGTTGCCGGACAAGCCAGGATCAGGTTTGTTTCCAATCGGTTAGCGCACCGACGCACGCAGGATTCGCAGCGCCCGAGTAGCCGAGTTGGCCACCTCGATGTCAGGGTCCTTCACGTACCGCTCGACTTCGCTGAGCGCATCGGCCGCGCCGCTTCCCGCCAGCGCCATCATGAGGCCGGATCGCTCCGTTGTGGTTCCCTCGCCCAGTGCCGGGTAGATCGCCTTTCGCACGGCCTCAACCTTGGCCAGTTCATTCAGATACGGCTGCGCGATGCCCTGCCAGGACCTCGAATTCAGGTTGTTGACCAGGTAGCGCAGCGGCGCCATCTCGCTCAAGTCGACGCCGCCGAGCCGGGCGATGCCAAAGCACTGCGCCAGCCGGGCGACGGTCTTGTTCTCCTCGTCGAACAGTGTTTTCAACGTGTCCAGGTCGCCCCGATTGGCGATGCGGCCCACTCCCTCGGCCGCGGCCGCCCGGACCTCTTCGTCCTTGTCCCGCAACATGGCGGCGAGAAAATCGTGCGACCCCGGATCGGCGATGCGGGCCAGCGCCAGGACGGCGGCGCGCCGTGCCTTCTTCTCCGGGCCGGTTTCGAGCAAACGGCGCAGTTCACCCACGGCGTCCTTTGCCTTCAATAGGCCTGCTGTCTCAATTGCCGCCAGTTGAACCTTTTCGACCAGGTCGCGCATAAGGAAGACCACGCGCGGACCGGCTTCCGGATCGCCGATCTTCTGCAGCCCGATGAGGGACTCGAAGATGAGCCTGTCGTCCTTCGAGCGCAGAGCCTCGATCAGCGTCTGGACGCCGTCACGGTCACGCAGGATGCCGAGGGCTCGGGCGGCGTTGGCGCGAACGACGTTGTCCTGGCCTTTCGTGATGACCTCGCGAACGGCGGCGCGGATCTCCGGACGCACGGGGGTGTCGGGATCGACTACGTCCCGGTTCTCTTCCTCGCGGAAGGCAACCGTCAGGGATTTGCCTGCCCGCTTGAGCGTGGCCGATAGACCAGTGGTGACGTAGCCGGGCAGGTAGAAGTTCACCAGAGCGTCGACCGCACGGATCTGGATTTCAGCGTCCCCGTCGCGGGTGGAGCGCACCAGCAGGTCCAGGCCATGCTGGGTGCCAATCGCGGCCAGCGATTTAATGGCCTCGCGCCGGACCTCGACATCCTGATCCATCAGCAACGGATCGAGCTGTGGGATTCCTTCCGCACCGCCCTTGGCCGCCGCGCGCGCCGCCTTGATCTTCTCCTTCGATCCGGGCTGATCCTGGGCCAGGACCAGGCACAACGGCAACAGCAGAATCGCGCAGAGACGCATAAGCCCATTGTAGGCGAGCCGTCCCGCGCCAGGCTTTACAATCCCGCGCGTTGCCAGAGTTCATCCACCTTCCGTTTCACGTCCTCGGGCATGGTGATCACGTCCGGCCAGCGGCGCGTGAAGCCTTCCGAGGCCGTTTTCTTCGTCGCGTCGATGCCCATCTTCGAACCGAAATCCTGAAGGCGCGACGCGTGGTCGAGCGTGTCAACCGGGCCGTGGACGAACTCGATGTCACGCTCGGGATCGATGTTGTTCAAGGCCCGCCAGGCGACTTCCGAGAAGTTCTGCACATCGACATCCTCGTCCACCACGACAATCACCTTGGTGAACATCGCCTGGCCCAGGCCCCAG
>Ga0116171_10006441_pt1 | contig 10144 bp, 9 predicted proteins | sample AD_JPNHW2_MetaG_FD_89798 | JGI IMG/M metagenome (GOLD analysis project Ga0116171, IMG submission 89798) | Active sludge microbial communities of municipal wastewater-treating anaerobic digesters from Japan - AD_JPNHW2_MetaG | ecosystem: Engineered > Bioreactor > Anaerobic > Digestate | place...
CGGCGGAGCGCACCGGCATCCGCACCGAGGAGTATGACCTGCGCGCCCTCGGCCTGGCCGACGACACCGGCACGCCGACGGCAGCGGGACGTGTCCTCTTGGAGTTTCTGCGCAACGGCGGCAAGCTGACCCGGCGCGGCGACGACACGGATGTACTGCGCCTGGCACGGAGACTGCAAGCCTGGATGGGGCTCGACAGCCGTCCGTTCCAGTTCAGCCCCAGCCGACAGCTATGGAGCAGTCTGTTTGAATGCCCTTCCACGAACCAGCGTCGAGGAGCCTAGCTTCCAAATCAGCGACAAGAAATGGCTGTGCAGTTTCCACCCGACCGACGGCATCTCGCTCCCGATTGGGAACCACCGGATGTCTTCATTCTCATGCGGGTCTGTGCGAAGCTCACCGCCACCTGCCTTCACGCGATAGAAGAACACGAAGTGGCCGGGTTCGCGGTAGTCATCTGGAGACTGGTAGACCCCGAGGAGGTCGCAATCGCGGACCTTCAACCCTGTCTCTTCATTCACCTCTCGCTCAAGAGCCTCGTCGGGATGTTCGCCAAAGTCCACAAAACCGGACGGAAACATCCAAGTACCCTTGAACGGCTCATGGAGGCGCTTGACGAGCAGAACGGCTCCCAAGTCCTCAATAATGGCCGAGACAGAGGCGGCGACATGTGGGTAGTAGGTCCAATTGCAGTGTTCACAGTGCTGTCTCGGTTTTTCTTCCTCAATCCTAGTTCCGAGCTTCCCGGCGCAAAAAGGGCAATAGTCGTATATTGAAGGAACCGTGTCGATCGACATCACTTGCCTCCGTGAATTCGGCCTGGTCCCATTTGGGAAAGTCGGCTCAAGGTCCGGGGCCGTGCAGTAATCGCATGCATGAGCCGTTCGCCGATCTTCTTTTTTGCAGAACTCGCGTAAACTCCGGATCCGACAATCATGCTTTCCCACGGTAAAAGAGCAAAGGACGTTAGTGCAGTAGTTCCGAGCCCGATGCCAACATCCAACAAATTTTCCAGAAGACGCGAGTGAACTCTAACATCGCACCTACGCGCGGCCTCAATGGCTGCATCCCTTGCCATCTCATCTCGATCTTGCTGAGAAATGTTGGTATAGTTTCTGCCTCGGCGGAGTTTGAGCACATTCTCTAACCACAGGGCAACTCTAGCGTTGTGGGATCCCTCCGAGAAGGCCGAAGCGATCGTAATATTTGCGAGGTAACGCTCAGTGTTTGAAATATCAATGGTGACTCGCCCATCGGATTTGCCACGGCGATAGACGGCCTCCCGGACGGGATGGGCGAGCAACTGCTGATTCATGAGCTCAGATGCATAGTCGTGATATCGCCCCCGCAGCAGACATGAAAGGATAAAGGAATCGCGAATAAGCCGAAATTCATCTGAGTCTGGTTGCTTCAACGACAGAGAAGAGACATAATTTGAATCTGAACTCAAGGCCCAAACTCTTTCCACATCCTTTTCTTGCACGTTGAGCACTTTTGCGATCGGAGCGGTGAGATTCCGATCGAACAACGCGCCTCTCCTGATCACATGCTCCTGCCACTCGTATTGAATATGGGCTTGTAACCACTTGCTGGCCTCAGTCGTACCGCCACTGCATGCTCCACTGAAATCCCGGAGCACAGCGTTAAGCTTGGTCGTGTTTTTTCCACCCCAACGTTTCGTCTTTTGCAGCGCCAGGATGGCTTCCTGATCTGGCAGCACAACCTTCGAAACGATATCGGACATCCCGTGGAGCAATAAACCATAGGGTCCGGAAGCGGCACCCTCAGGTCGAGGGGAGGGAGCGAGGCGCACATGCCGCGCGTTGATCAGCGTTGCGGTAACAGCGAGAGCGCTATCCCATTCCATCCGATACGACAGCGCGGGTTTCTTGCGTGCCAACAATAAAATCACTTCATATGCGGACGCAGAATCGATGAGCCCCTCGACCATGACTGTTACCTCTGCTTTGTGTGAGTACCCTCAGATTTTACCTCCGCGCTCTGCTCCCTTGACTCTACGCCTACCTCAGATTACAGGTTGAGGTTTCTCTGGGGTCATGGCCTTGGGGGAATGATCGACTTCAGCGGGTTGGTTGCGAAGAGGGCCAACCCGGCGAGCATAATGATCTGGCTTATCCGCGCGCGGTTGATGCAACCGAGGCGAGCGCGGTCGGCTTGGTCCTCGGCCGGCCTCAGTCAACCTCTCAGTTCGCCTTGACTAAAGTCAATCCATCGCTGGGTCGATCATATTGTGGAGACTTCCCATGCGAACTTCACTGCTTCTTCTCCTAACGACATTGGCAATCACTACCAACATCCAGGCAGGTGCGGTTGGCGAGGGCTGTTTGCAGTTGGAGCCGAACACCGTCATCTTGACTGGAACGCTCGTGGAGCACAAAGGACTCCGCTCTTGGTTGGGGCTGAAGTCAGACGAGCCAGTCTGCACGATGCCCGCGAAGGACACCGTGTACGGCGCCTATGACATTCCTGGTCATACGGGAATCGGGGAGGTTCATCTAATCTTCCTAGGAGAAGAATCCTCAATTTCCCTCCAGCGAATTGAGCCGGGCACTAGGGTGAGTGCAACTGGACAACTGATCCCCCGAACGACTGCCTATCATGAAACCCCGATCCTGCTTCGGGTAAAGATACTCCAGCCCGCCGGTCCGAAGGCACCCCCTAAGCCCACGGGCGCAAACCGTCTTACAATCAATTCCAACGTGCTGCGCCCAGACCAATATTTCGTCTCGGTGACAGTACGTCCGGCGGAGGGACAAGTGGCTGCTCAGGTGACGGAAACACCCTCCTCACAGAGGCCGCTCATGCCAGCAACAGCCTTTGTAGCCTTTTTCTTCAACGGACCAAAGGACATCATGTGGGTTGACTGTCCATCTGGGTACAGACCCGGTGACGTCAGCAGTCGGACACGCTCAAAGGTCTTTATGATGAGCGAACGTGATCCCAAGATACCGACGTGGGGGGTTAGTATCGACCAGACTAAGCCAACGAACATCAATTTCGTCTGCGCCAGGTAGCCCGCCCAGCACGACTCGGCGCTGCGGGGCCTGGTTGGCCGACTCAGCAAGTCTGATCAGCATGTGGCAGCACCAAGCCCGCCCCACTGTGACCGCTGCACGGCCCATTGAGGACTCCGCGCCACCGCCCGCAAAGTCGTCTCCGCCACCGAAAACCGCCCGCCCGGCGTTTTCGGCAGCATGAGCACATCCCGCTGGATCTCCGGCGCCAGCCAGTTCAGCATCATGATCTGGCTGATTCGCTCCCGACAAACGTACCTGCGGTAGAGCCGGGGATCATAGATCACGTCTGGTGCACATCTGAACTGCTGTCGTGGCTGGCTTCAGACGGCCACCACCATGCCCTGATGTGCTGTCCACGCATGAAAGCCCGAGTATGATGCCAGACAAGGCTGTTCTCGGCGTGTTCACATTCCTCGCCAAGAACAGACTCTCCGCTATGCGCTGCAAACCTGAACCCTTCTGGAATGTGCTCGTACTGAATGCTCGGAGCGATTGTGATTCCGCCAAAACACGTTACGTCGCTGTAGAACCGAGGGGTTATGATCTCATACCGCCAGCGAACGTCACACTTCACGTCATCTCCGAGCAAAGTGAGATCGTCCCCTGGCTTAGTAGGGCGCAGGTGCTTGATCGCAGCGGCGTCTGGTGGCCTAAAGGTATGGACTTTGGTCGCTTCGAAGACCTCAGCTTGGATATCTCCCTCCGCGTAGATGTGCTTGCCAAACTCCAACCTAAGAACCCTGGGATTGTGAATGCCCTCTTCCTGGAGCGTCGGGCGGTACTCTGGATATCTGGACGTTCCATTGTTGACAACCGTGTACTCTACATCAACCACGACGCGGACCATCCCGCCAGCTTGTTCCCCATCCTCATGGATGTTGTATCGCTTGCGGTAATTTAGATACACAAGTTGCTCTTGCCCGAATGCGCGGATCACCTGTTGCGCCTTGGCTGGCAGGCCGGGGCCGACTAAACGGTCGGCAATAGCATCGGATGCCTCCCTAGCGATGAGCCCGGCTGAGAAGGTCTCGATAATCAATCCTATGATCCCTGCGATGAAGAACGCATCCCCTAGCTTGTGGACCGTGCGAGCGAATGGGCAGTGCTCTGGGTAGCAGAAGGCCAGGGCGGCCCCAACCAGGAGCGCGGCCCAGAAGATCCCGAACTTCTTAACTTTCTCTTTTGGTGTCAGATCCACTGTTTCCCTTCCGCTCGCAGAACAATCATATCGGACAAGCCCATCACTTGGCACATGCCATCCAATCGGAAGGCCGTGGCTTTCCACGCATTCCAACGTAGAAGTTTTCTTCTTTCAAAGCTTTCAACGTGCCCTTTGGACACTGCCCCTTGTCGGCGCCTGCTTGATCGTGGTATTGTCAAGCTTAGCGGGTTATTGGTAGGTCACTCTCGGTAAGTCGCCGTAGAAACTTCGCGGCGAGTAAGTATGCAACCTACCATTGAAATACTCATCGGTGCACCTGTTGTCGGCTCAGAGGCCGCCGCCCTGAGAGACTTGGTGTCCTCACTCGTTGCTCCCGCGCTGGTGCTTGTCAATTTCGAGATCGTGAGCCGGGACACGTCCCGACAGATCGATTTTCTTGTGGTCACTAGTCAACGAGCTGAGCTCATTGAACTCAAAGAGATAACGGCTCCGGTGAAGGGCGGCACCAATGGCCCCTGGCAAATCGAAACCAGTCGTGGACTGTTTGTGCCCTACACTGGACCGAATCCGTGGGTACAAGCCCGCGACGCCAAGTTCGCGCTCAGTGATGCGATGCAGGCTTTTGCTAAGCGTGGAGCCGTGCCACCCCCGACGGACAAGTACTTCTTCAAGCAGATTGATGCCTGCGTTGCTGTTTACCCCCGCATCGAATCCGGCTCTGACCTTTCGCCTGGTGATTTCAAAGCCTGGATCAAGTCCTTTCCCAATGTGATCCAGGGTCTCAACTCGATCCCGCTGCCTCTGAGGTCGTCTTGGGGGATGGCGGATTGGCGGATCTTTGCCAGTCAATACCTGAACCTCAAACAGGTGACCCTTCAATCTGCGATCGATGCATCGGTCTTCACGGCCCACTTGCGTCTGGAAGAATTTGGAATCCGGCTGAAGGAACAGCGGATCGCGCCACTGCTTGAGGCAACCCCTGGCGAGATGGCGGGAGAGAACCTGATCACGGAGTTGTCGTCGGCTCAGGATGTGCTGCTGCTTGGACGAAGCGGTCTGGGTAAGAGCTTCCACCTCGAACACTATCGCCGCCGGTGTGTCGAGTCGGGCGATGTCCCAATATTGCTAAACGCCGGGCATTACCGTGGTGATCTGAACCGAGCGATCCATAAAACCATTGGTCCTTATACGAGTCTGACGCCGGCAGAAATCCTGGATGCCTCAAAGCGGGTCGGCAGAAAGCTCGTACTGATAGTCGACGACTGGAATAAATGCGCGGCGTCCTTACATGGCGATTTAAGCAACGATCTTGCGAGCTTTCAGGTACGCTACCACACTCGCATTGTGACGGCGTCCCAAGGGCGACCGATTCAGCCGTTCTTTACGAAGTTCAAAAGCGTTGATCTAGCGCCTCTGCGAAACGATCACAAGAAACAGATCTTCGGATTTCATGCTGCAGCCGGGGAGACTCCTCGGGACTTTGGGTTTTCGGATGCATTCTCCACGGCCTTCGACCTGAGTGTTGCCGGTCGCTGTTGCAGGAACGGGTCCTTTCCGGCCACGCGATGGGAACTCTATGACGGCTATACCAGGCTGATCCTCCCGAGCGCCGCGTCGCGGGCAATCGCTCGACACCTGGCGTGGTTCATGGGGGAGAGTTTTAGGCCGTTCCTTTCTGCAGCCGAATACGAGCGCATGACCGAGGGCTTCGCCAGCGAACTGGGGGCTCCGGTGACTGTTGTCGAGGAGGTACTAAAGAGCGGTCTGTTATTCATCGAGGCGGATGCTGTTGCATTCGAGCACGATCTACTGAAGGACTTCTTTCGCGCGGAGTACATGCTGCGGGGCGATGCCTACCAAGTTTTGATCGACAGGCTACTAGAACCGAAGTATGCCGAACTGGCAGAATTCGTCATTCCGAATATCACCAACGAGTCGACTCTACGCGGTTGCCTTTCGTATGCCGATCCGAGATTGCTTTCCCTGGGCTTGCGCGGTGGCTTGGGTCGACGGGCGCAGAATATTATCCGGCAGCAATGTCGCGATCTGCTGCTCAGAACGCGTGACACATTGCCACACGTCAAGGTCGAAGCCGTCGTGGGTGAGTCGGAGGATGGCAGAAAGTTCGTTTCCTCTGCTCACACCGATGTTGGATCCTCGGCATCCACGTATGAGTGCCGGCTATGTTCCGTGATCGCACGACATCTCGATGATTCTGAACTGCGCGATGCGTTCCTCGAATTATTGGAGGTCGGCGAATGGGCGCTCAGATCGGCGTCAGATCAGGCAGCGAAGGCACAAGGACTCAAGCCCCTTTCCGTTTGGCGAGAGCTGATCCGTCACAATGTGCTTTGTCAACACAATGGGCCGATTCACTTGCTGCTGCTTCTATGCGTTGAGTTCCGTGAGATCTCCCGTCTTGGGAAGTCTTCGCGACCATCCACGTTCGAAAATGTCTTGCTTCAGAGAGTCAGAACAAACAGTTCTGGTTCGCTTGTCCAACTTCTTTTGATCTCGGCGTTGCGTTACAGCGAGAGTGTCAACGTCGAGGACGCGGCACAGTTGTTCTCGCAGGCATGGAGCAGCGGAGTCTACATAATCCAGATGGAGGCACTCGACTTCCTACATTCGAATGCCCGAGCTATCTGCCAACAAGGCCCACAGGCCGAAACCCGGATAATCGAGCTGATGGATAGCCTTGATGTCAGTCAGAACTTGTTTCTGTCAACCCAGTGGTTAGAGACGAGAGCATCTTTCACCGGTTTCGATTGCGGGCTCACGACCGATGACGCTGTAGCGGAGTACCGCCGGATTCTCGCCATGGCTGATAAAGGTGACGATCCCCTGTGGGAACTTGAACGAAATCACGATCCAACATCAACCTTTGAGCAATTCGTCGGCAGTTACGCATCGTCGGCATTGGGCAAGGTGTTTGAGGATGTCTTCCAGGGAGTTTACTTCGAAGCCTATGAATTGCTGACTCCTTCGGAGAGGCAGCAGTTGTTGACGCTTGCTCTCAAGGACAGACGCTCGCATCTGTTTCAGGCGTGGTACCTGCAGGAACTGCGCAAGCTGGGCATTGAGGGTGCGACCGACATCTTGACTCGATTGGGGAGCGGCGTCGACGGTGACGCCTTTTGCCCGCAGGAGACGATTGAGACATTCGTCATAGCAAACGAGGCCTGGGCGGCTGTCAGTGGCGAGCCCCTGCGCTACACGGATGTGTCGTCACCGGATCATCGGACTTGGGCGATCATCGGTGAATTGATCTTCTGGTTAAACCGAGCAGACGGCGCGAACCGTACCGCAAGAATAGAAGCTCTGATTGCCGAACTGTTGGATCTTCCGGGGGCGGTCCCCGATGCACTGCATCATCTCGGTAGCGGCTACCTGGGGCGCCAACAAACCTCGCCGCTCAGCCTCTTGCTTGCCAAATACTGTGACGATCTGCGAGCGGTTCTTAACCGTTGTTTGGAGCACGAGGGGAGGCTCACCAGCGCGTTCAGAGGCGTCCAGCACAGGCAACGTGAACTGTTCTCGTGGGTCATTTCCACCCTCGCCGAGATCGGCGATGGCGAATCCATCGAGAAGCTGCGCGTGTGGACAGAGCATCCAGTCTACGGCAAGCCCGCGATTTGCGCGATTGAGAAGATCAGGCGGCGAGGAGTGTGACAAGATCAATTCGCGTATTGATCGGCACCGGTTCGAGGCAAGCCGCCGTCCTATCGCCCAAATTTGCTTCTCGGCGCAAACCTGCAAAGCGATCTGCCATCGAACCTGGACTCAGATAGCTCTTTGCCACAGTACCCGCTGCTGCTCCCAGGTCAGCACCCCTGCAATAGACCGTAACTTGGTCTCCGCAAACGGGAACCGACCGCCCGGCGTCTTGGGGAGTCTGAGAACGTCCTCCTGGATATCCGGCGCCAGCCAGTTCAGCATCATGATCTGGCTGATCCGCTCCCGACTCACGCACCCAAGCCGTGCCAGGTCGGCATAGTCCTTGGCCTCACCCCGTTCAAGCATCTCTCGGAAGTGAATGGCCAGCGCCATGACCTGGACGATGCGGGGATACCGCGCGTACCGATGCGGAGAGGGCGCCTCCTCGGCCTTCTCGCGCGGCCGCCGGCTGATCGCACGAACCGCCGGTCTCAACTCAAACTCAATCGCTAGGCTGCTTGCCTCATTCATGTTTTGTTTGACCTCACATCCACGCAGAGTTGCCGAATCCCCGCCGCTCGGAACCCGACCGTCACCTTGCCGGTCCGCCCGTCGTAGATCACCTGCTCCAAGAGCGTCTTCACGAACTTCTCCTGCTCACGCGGCGTCATCTCCTCCCACATGGCGTCGAAGTCGCGCAACGCGCGGCGCACATCTGTGGGATCAACGATCTGGCCCACAGACTCCGCCAGCTGATCACGCACGCCACGCAGCTGGTTCTCAACTGCCGAGATCCGGTCCTGCATTTCCGCCAGCCGATCTGTCGCCGTTTTGCCAGAGGTTCGCATCAGCCCAGGAATCTCCTCCACCAGACGTTGCAGTTCGCGCTCCATCACGCGCTTCTCCCGCTCCAGCGCCTCACGGCTGCCCACCTGCTGATCGCTCAATTGCCTCACGACCTCGTCGATCACCGCCTGGTTGGCTGCAATCCCGCGGATCTGGTCAACGACGGCCTGCTCGATCTGCGGCGCGGACACCGACCGCGTTTCGCACTGGCTGTATCCTCGCTGGTGGGCGTTCACGCAAACGTAGTAGCGGTAGAGCTTGTTCGGCGCCTTCTGCGTGTAAGTGTGGGCCATCCCCGCGTCACAGCTTCCGCACCGAATGATGCCCTTGAGCACCGCGCCGTACTTGTTCCGGATCTGGCGGCCGCCGGTCCGACCGTTGAAGCGAAGCCTGTCCTGCACCCGCTGCCAGACGTCAGGATCTACGATGCCCTCGTGCTCGCCGTCGTACGCCTGGCCGGCGTGTTCCACCTTCCCCAGGTAGATGATGTTGGTCAGCAGGTTATAGAGCCGGTTCTTGAGGAATGGCTTGCCGCCGGCGAGCGTTCCTTTGCGGGTCGTCCGTTCCTTCATGCGCCAACCACGTCGATCGAGGTCCTGCACCACCGGCATCAACGAGCCGTGCTTGAGGTACAAGGCGAAGATCTCCCGCACACGAGCCGCCTCGTCGTCGTTCACAACCAACCGGGCGCCATGGTCACTCAGGTCGTAGCCGAGCATCGGGATGCCACCTACCCATCGGCCCTTGCGCCGCGCCGCGGACATCTTGTCCCGTGTGCGCTCGGCGATCATCTCGCGCTCAAACTGCGCAAACGAGAGCAGGATGTTCAGCGTCAGCCGACCGAGCGAACTGGTCGTATTGAACTGCTGGGTGACCGAGACGAAGCAGACGCCGTGCTTGTCGAGCACTTCCATGATCCGCGCGAAGTCGAGCAGTGAGCGCGTCAGCCGGTCCACTTTGTAGACCATCACGCAGTCCACCAGCCCGTCACGGACGTCCTGCAGCAGCTTCTGCAGTGCGGGCCGCTCCATGTTCGCGCCGGTGAAGCCGCCATCGTCGTAGTGATCCGGCAACGCCACCCAGCCCTCTTCCCTCTGGCTTCGGATGAATGCCTCGGCCGAGTCCCGCTGCGCATCGAGCGTGTTGAACTCCTGCTCCAGACCCTCCTCCGTGGACTTGCGCGTGTAGATCGCGCAGCGCATCCCGCGCCGTGTTAACCCGCGAAACGCATCCTTACCGGCGGCCATTCACCTTCTCCTTCGTCAGACCAAAGAACAGGAAACCGTTCCACTTGGTCCCTGTGATCTCAAAGGCGATTGCGCTCAACGAGGAGAACTCGCTGCCGTCATACTTGAAGCCCCTCTCGGTCACCGTCACGACGTGCGTCTGGCCCCGATACTCCTTGACGATCAGCCCGCCCGGCATTGGGACGCGGGCGTCA
>Ga0116171_10006442_pt1 | contig 10144 bp, 6 predicted proteins | sample AD_JPNHW2_MetaG_FD_89798 | JGI IMG/M metagenome (GOLD analysis project Ga0116171, IMG submission 89798) | Active sludge microbial communities of municipal wastewater-treating anaerobic digesters from Japan - AD_JPNHW2_MetaG | ecosystem: Engineered > Bioreactor > Anaerobic > Digestate | place...
ACGGTGACACCCGCCGTTTCGTCCGGTGATTTTTTCGGCATATTTTTCAGCAGAATGCGGTGACCCTTGTGTTCAAACTCAATCGGCGTATTATCCTTTAAAAAACGGACGGATTTGGGCGCAGTCATGTAGCCGCCGATGCCCATTTCGCCCGTTGTCGGCCATATCCATGTCCACAGAAAAACCGACTTGCCGTCTGAAGTAGCGCTGGTTAAACCGTTTGCACCGAACCAGCCTGTCCGCTTTGAACCGCTGTTTTTAATCAGATTGCCGTAAACAGCTTTGCCGTTCTCTTCAAGCCATTGGCCGACTGTCGTCAGCGGTGCAACGGCGTCTGCCGGCACGGAGCCGTCCGGCGCCGGGCCGATGTTCAGCAGCAGGTTGCCGCCGCCCGAAGCGCAGGTTTGCAGCATGCGGATAATCCGTTGGGCGTTGTAGCTGTAATTCACCGCCTGCGCGGCGTCGACATAGCCCCAGCTTAAGCCGTTAAAAGTCATGCAGGCTTCCCAGTCTCTGTCTGCCGCGGTGATATGCTCCTCCGGCGTACCAAAATCCTCCGGCAGTCGGCTGCGGTCATTAATGATGATATCCGGCTGGAGAGAGCGCATGTGCTGATTGAGTTCCAGCGAATCCCAGCCCTCCCAGGATTCCATTGGTGCGGAAACATCGTACCATAGGATATCGATTTTACCATAGTTGGTTAACAACTCGGTATTTAAATCACGGATGTATTTTGTAAAGCGCCTTCTCGCCTCGGTATCAAACGCGCAGCGCCAGCCGTCGGGATGGTGCCAGTCCATCAGGGATGAATAAAAGCCGATACCCAAGCCGAACTCGCGGCAGGCATCGACAAATTCGCGCACGATATCGCGCTTGGGTCCGTAATTGACCGAATTATACGGATTTGCCTTGGAATCCCACAGGCTGAAACCCTCATGATGGCGGGAGGTCATGACCATATACTTCATACCGGCTTTTTTCGCCAGCGCCGCCCATTCCCTCGGCGCCCCCGGCTTCGGGTTGAACTGGTCGGCAAGTTTTTCGTATTCCTTGATGGGGATGTTTTCTTGTGTCATCGCCCACTCATGGTGGCCGTAATGGGAATACAGCCCAAAATGCACGAACATACCGAAACGGGCTTCCCGCCACCATTGCATACGCCGGTCTCTGCTCTGCGCTGTTTGCTGCTCATAATCGTATTTGCTCAACAATTCTCCCATACTGATACCCCTCTCGTTTATAAAAATATTTTTAATTAGAAATAATCTGTCTATAAAATTATATCAATTATGATCGGCATTTACAACACAAACTTCTGCACGCCGCAGGAAATGCACCAAGATAGTTTCAAATGCACATTCTGCTGAGCGCCAAGTTCTCCTGCGCGCAAATAAACGAAACGAGCGGCCTTTGCTTGCGCGCAGACCGCTCGTACTTGGAATTTGTGTTGTAATGCTGAGCCTGCCGAAAATGGCCGGCTGTTCGCCCGGAATTATTTTACAATGGCATACATGAAGTATTTAAATCCGAGCGGAGATGACCAGAAGTTATCAATTGTGTCGCTGAGCAGGAACAGATCCACATAATAGTAAATCGGGCAAAGCATCCAGTCTTTGAAAATGATGTCTTCCGCCTTGTGCATGAGGGTAATTCTTTCAGCGGGATCACTGGATTCTTTCACTTGCTTAATAAGGGCATCATATTCGGCGTTGGAGTATTGCGCGTCATTGTTGCCGCCGCCGGTAACCCACATATCGAGGAAGGAGATCGGGTCGTTATAGTCCCCAAGCCAACCGTTGCGGGCAATGAAATACTCACCGTTTTTACGGGTGTTCAGGAAAGTGCCCCATTCTTGTGAAACAAGGGTGACATTGACGCCGATTTCTTTCCACATGTTTTGGAGCGCTTCACCGATAGCCTGATGATTGGTGCCGGTGTTATACAGATATTCAATATTCGGCAATCCGGCGCCATTGGGATAGCCGGCTTCAGCAAGCAGTTCTTTCGCTTTCGCGAGGTTCGCGGCATTGCCGGCTGCAGTCGGATCATAATAGTCGCCGCCAACCGTGCGGAATTCCTTTGTTTTATCCGAATCGGACAGGCCGATGGGCACAAAACCGCCCGCCGGGACTTGACCCGCTTTACCGATGTTTTTAACAATGAAATCACGGTCGACCGCAAGGGTTAACGCCTGGCGGACTTTGGGGTTGTCAAGCGGCGCTTTTTTCACATTGAAAGAGATGTAATAGGTGCCGAGCTGGCCTTCCAGGTTAAACTCCGGCTTGTCTCTCCAAGCGTCAATTTCATCATTTGGCATCGAATCCGCAAATAAAATTTCTTTTTGCGTAAACGCGTTGAGAATCGCGGCATCGTCATCCATCAGCACGAACTTTAAGTTGGTTGTGCCAAGATTTTTGTAATCCCAATATTTATCGTTCTTGGTGTAGGTGATATGCGAACCGGGTACCCACTCTGTCATTTTGTACGGGCCGTTGCCGATATAGGTGGCGGGTGCCGTCGCCCATTTTTCACCGTTTGCTTCGATAATGTCTTTGCGAACCGGCGCGTAAGCGGGGAAAGCACACAGTTCAAGGAAGTACGGAGTTGCTGTTTTCAGTGTGACAACAAGTGTTTTGTCGTCTGTTGCCTGAACATTCAGCGTTTTTGCGTCACTGTCGTAGCCGTCAATCACATCGAACATATACTCATAGTCCGCGGCCGTATCGGGACTAATCGCGCGGTTCCAGGAATAAACGAAGTCAGATGCTTTTAACGCAGTGCCGTCGCTCCATTTCAGGTCGTCGCGCAGGGTAAAGGTGTAGATTTTCCCATCGTCGGAAAGTGTATGGGATTTTGCCTGTCCGTAAACCGGGACGCCGTCTTTGTCAAGCGTCATCAAGCCTTCAAAAGCATGGATAATGAGCGTAGCACCGTCGACCGACGAGTTGAGGGCCGGGTCAATGGTGTCCGGGTCAGGCCCGACACAAACCGTCAGTGTTTCGACCGAAGACTTCTTTGCCGGTTCTTTGTCTTTGTTGCACGCGGGCAGAACGATGAGGCAAACCATGAGAATCGCCATGATGAGTGCAATCTTTTTCTTCATTTTCATTCCTCCTAAATTTAATGATTTTCTGTTCTATAACATTTATTCGGGAACCGGTTAACGGCCGAAAACCGCTTCTCAAATAAAAATGTTCCGAAAAGACCGGAGCGGCTTCATTGGACTTTGTCCAGATTGTGGCAGGCTGCGAAATGCCCCGCCGACACTTCTTTTAATTCGGGTTCCTGCTGCGAACAGATTTCTGTCGCGTAACGGCAACGGGTCCTGAACCGGCAGCCGCTGGGCGGGTTCAAGGGACTCGGCACATCACCGTCCAGAATAATTCTTTTATTCTTGCGGCTCTGTATCGGGTCGGCAACGGGAATGGCAGATATCAGCGATTTTGTGTAGGGGTGAACACAGTGGAAAATCAGCTCGTAATTATTGGCAAGCTCAACAATTTTGCCAAGGTACATCACGCCGATACGGTTGCTGATATGTTTGACAACACTAAGCTCATGCGCGATAAAAAGATAAGTCAACCCCATCTCTTCCTGCAGAGACTCGAACATATTGATCACCTGGGCTTGGATGGAAACATCCAGTGCCGAAATCGGTTCATCACACACGATAAACTCGGGGTCCACCGCCAATGCCCTGGCGATACCGATCCTTTGCCGCTGTCCGCCGGAAAACTCGTGGGGATACCGGTTGGCATGTTCGCAGTTTAAGCCGACACGCTCCAGCAGACTGATGATCTTGTCACCGCGGTCTCTTTTGGTTGGGGCCAGTTTATGGATATCGATTGCCTCACCGACGATGTCCCCAACCGTCATGCGCGGATCCAGGCTCGCGTACGGGTCTTGAAAGACGATTTGCATTTTACGCCTGTAAGGGAACATATTCACTTTGGTAATGTCTACCCCGTCATAGATGATTTTGCCGCTTGTCGGTTCATAAAGACGGATGATGGTGCGCCCGATGGTTGTTTTGCCGCAGCCGCTTTCGCCCACAAGTCCGAGCGTCTCCCCGCGGTCGATATGCAAGCTGACATCATCAACCGCTTTGATGTATTTTGGCTTAAAGGGGCTGCCCCCGGCGTGAAAATACTCTTTAAGATTTTGTACTTCGACCAGTCTTTTATTCATTGCTTTTACCGCCTTGCGCAAACTCTTCGCGCTGCAATAACCAGCAGGCGCTGTAATGGTCGTCTTTAACCGCTGTGTATTCGGGCATTTTTCTCAAGCATATTTTCATGCAGCTGTCACATCGGGGAGCGAAAGGGCACCCTTCCGGCGCATTGAGTAAATCAACAGGCGTGCCCTCAATCGCAATCAGTTTGGTGCGCTCTTTTTCATATAACTTTGGGATGCTGTTGAGCAGGCCTTTGGTATATTCGTGCATCGGGTTGTAGAATATTTCGTCCACACTGCCGTATTCCACCACTTTGCCCGCATACATCACGGCAATCTTTGAACACATATTGGCCACAATGCCCAAATCATGTGTAATCATAATAATCGACATGCCGATTTTTTCTTTTAGTTCCATCATCAGTTCCAGTATTTGCGCCTGGATTGTCACATCAAGGGCCGTAGTCGGCTCATCGGCGATGAGAAGTTTTGGTTCACACGCCAGGGCGATCGCGATCATGACGCGTTGCCGCATGCCGCCGGACAATTCGTGCGGATATTGTTTCATTCTTTTTTGCGGCTCATTGATACCCACCAAATCGAGCAGTTCAAGCGCTCTCTTTTGGGCATCCTTCTTGTTTTTGCCGGTATGAAGCATGATGGATTCGCAGATTTGATTGCTGACAGTATACACCGGATTCAGGCTTGTCATCGGATCCTGAAAAACCATACTGACCTCATTGCCGCGAAGATTTCTCATTTCCTTTTCGGACATTTCGTTAATCATTTCTCCGTTAAATTCAATGCTTCCGGCAATAAGTTTCCCCGGGTGCGCGGTGAGCCCCATAATCGAATAGGCGGTCACACTTTTCCCGCTGCCCGATTCGCCGACAATACCCAGCACATCGCCCCGGTTCATCGCGATTGACACATCGTTGAGTGCCTTCACTTCGCCGGCAGCGGTGAAAAAGGAAAGGCGGATATTTTTAATGTCTAACAATATTTCACTCATCTTGTGCGCCTCAGTTCTTCAGCTTCGGGTCAAACGCATCGCGCAGACCGTCGCCTAACAGGTTGAAGGAGAGAATAATGATGCTGATCATAAGCGCCGGAGCAAACAGTCTGTAAGGGTAAGAGGTTAGCCCGCCGATGGCCGACGAAGCCATAGAACCGAGACTGGGCATCGGTGCCGAAACGCCGATACCGATAAAGCTCAGAAAGCTCTCTGTAAAAATCGCGGAAGGAATTTGAAGCGTTGTTGTAACAATCAGCGTACCGATACAGTTTGTCAGCAGATGTTTGCCGATTATGCGCGCGTTGCCCGCCCCCAGGGCTCTTGCCGCTGTGACATATTCCTGTTCCTTAAGTGATAAAATCTGGCTTCTCACGATTCTTGCCATGCCGACCCAGTAAAGCAGGGAAAAAACGATAAAAATACAGATGAGCCCGACACCGATTGTGTTGATCCACTGAAACCCCGGTACTGTGTTGGCGATGTTTTGTAGCGGGTATTTTAGCGACACCATCAAAATAATAATAATGAGTATATCTGGTATCGCGTAAATAATGTCCACAAGTTGCATCATCATGATGTCCACCTTGCCGCCCAAATAACCGGATATGGCGCCATACAGCGAACCGATGAGCAACACAAGGAAGCTCGCGACAATGCCCACAAGCAGTGAAATCCGGCTGCCCATCATGATTCTGATGGTCGTGTCGCGCCCGAGCGCGTCCGTCCCGATAAAATGCGGAAACACTTTACCGCCGGCCTCCTTTTCGGCAAGCTCAGCCGCGGAATACTGCATCGGGGCAAGGTTCTCGCTGCCTCGTATTTGCTGCTCGTAGGAATAAGGATAAAAAGAGGGCGCAATAAACGCAAAAATCAAGGTTAAAATAATCACAAACAGGCTGACCATCGCTATTTTATTTTTTCTCAGCCGGCTGAAACCGTTGCGCCAAAACCCGACACTTTCCCGCATACAAACAAGACTTTGTTTTTCATCTTGACCGGCAGGAAGGAAATCGGAAACATCAAGCTGAAAGCTTATTTTTTTACTTTGTTCGCTCATATTCACAATTACTCCTTCCTATTTGTATGTAATCCTGGGATCCACCAACTTATAGACAATATCGACAATAAGATTCATAACAATGATAAGTGCCGCGAGAAAAATGGTGGTGCCCATGATCATGGTGTAGTCCCGGTTGAGGATGGAACTGATAAAAGAGTTCCCGAGCCCGGGCACCGTGAAAATCCGCTCAACAATAAAGCTGCCGGTGAGCGTGTAGGCCAGCAGAGGGCCGAGGTAAGTAACAACCGGCAGTACCGCGTTGCGCAGCGCATGCTTAAAAAGAACCCGGAACATCGGCAGCCCTTTTGCTTTTGCCGTGCGGATATAATCCTGTCCGAGCACCTCCAGCATACTGGAACGCATCAAACGGGAAATATAGGCTGTCGGATAAAATGAAAGGCTCATCACCGGCATGATATAATGCTTCCAGGATGTCAGCCCGTATGTCGGCAACAGGTTTAGTTTTACGCTGAATATCATCATTAATACCGTGGCAACAACAAAGCTCGGCACGGCAATGCCGGTTGTTGATATCAGCAATATAATATTGTCCTGCCACTTGCCGCGTTTGAGCGCGGCGACAGAACCGAACGGTATACCAACCATGACGGCAACAAGGATAGCCATACCCCCGACTGTCGCCGAAACCTTGAAGCCGGTAGAAATAATCTGATTCACTTCGCGCCCGCGCTGTTTCATGGAAGGACCGAGGTCACCGCTGAGAAAGTTGGTAAAATAGTTTTTATATTGCACAATTTTGGGCTGATCAAGTCCGTATTTCTGATTCAGCGCGGCGATGGTTGCCTCGGAAGGTGCCTTCTCCGCCAAAAACGGCCCGCCGGGCACCATAAACATTAAAAAGAAGGTTGCTGTCGCAACAATCCAGAGTGTTAAAATAGAGATGAAAACCTTTTTAGTCAGATATTTTGCCAAGTGCGCTCACTCCCACCTTCTGCCGGTTAACATAGGAACCATTTTGTATATCGCTACCATTTTATACAGAATCGATTCCTATTATTTTTTACATTATATATGGTTTTTATATATTGTGCAATAGTATCTTCAGACTAATTCTCAATTTATAGCAATTTAGACAAATTTTTGACATGCCGGACGGCATTGTATACATAAAAAAGGACGGCTCTTGTATATTTTTCAATACCTGCGAGCCGCCCGTACCATTCAGTTGTATTACGCCGCAACCCAGGAAGCAACAAATTCCCATTTTTCCGGCACATCTTCCGTCTTCGCTTGTCCCCATGCGCCCTGCAGTCCGAGTTCTTTTGCGGACAACTCAAAGTGGCACATGGCAATACCCACATCGTTCTTCTGCAAATCATAGCTTGCCATGCCGTACCCTTCGGTGCGGCAAATGTAAAACCGGTATTCGTTTTCATACCGGATAATACGCCAAGGCTGTTTGTTGGAGGCGGAAGGCGCGAGCCTTACCATCTCAAGCACGGCGGCGTAATCCCCCGCAAGCATTTCGGTTAAGGGGGTTTGCGTGCCGTTTTCAAAAAACAATTCGTTCCATGGCTTTCTTTTATTGGACCCGGCGCCCGCGCGCATGGCCATATCCAACAGCCGCATTTTTTCTTTCTTTATACCGACGGGGGAAACAATCGGAATATATTCATTTTCTTGAAGCTGAGCCGCCTGCGCAAAGTCGCTTCTTTTAAAGGTACCGCCAAGCCAGCAGGTACCGAGCCCCAGAGCGGTCGCAAAGAGAACAATTTTTTCGAACAGATAGCCGAACTCGGCTTCATCTTTTTCGGTCTTGTCCGTCACGCCGATAATATAATGGACAGCGCCGGATATCACCCCGTAGGTACCGAGTTTTTCCGGGGAGTCGCCGTTTTCATTTTGCTTTTTTGTCAGCAGAAACCTCAGTTGTGACTTTGCCTGCGCGTTCACCGCTTCAATATAATCGCCCAGCTTTTTCATGGCCGCGTCATCGGTCTTCCTTTTATCAAAAGACCTGCAGGATATCCGCTCTTTTATAAGCTGGATATACGGTTTTTGTAATTCCATTTTGACCCCCCTAAAATTAGTATAAAACATGATGCAAAAAAGTCTCGAGAGCAGTCTATCATACTCTCAAGACTTTTTCAATTTTAAGAATTGTAAAACGGAAAGCATCTAAATGAGCTTGAGCCCTAAATCTTTCAGCTGAATCTCGTCCACCCCGGCGGGGCATTCCGTCATCGGTTCCGAGGCGTTTTGCACCTTCGGGTAGGCGACCACATCGCGCAAACTCTCGCACCCGAGCATCTGCATAATCAGCCTGTCCAACCCCAGCCCCATGCCGCCGTGGGGCGGCGCGCCGTATTTAAAGGCATCGGTTAGGTAACCGAATTTTGAATAGGCTTCCTCATCACTTAACCCCAAAAGCGAGAACATGCGCTTTTGCAGGTCAGGATTGGTGATTCTGATGGAACCGCTGCTCAGTTCAATGCCGTTGAGCACCAGGTCATATGCCTTTGCCCGGACTTTCGCTTTGTCTGTTTCCAGGTATTCCAGGCATTCATCCATCGGCGAGGTAAACGGATGGTGCATGGCAACGAACTTACCGGCTTCCTCGTCCCAGTCAAAAAACGGAAATTCCACTACCCAAAGGAAGTTATAGTCACCCTTCGGGATCATGTTCAGCTGCTTCGCGACCGCGGCGCGCAGCGCGCCCAAGGTGAGCAGTACATGATTATTGTTGGTGTCGCCGATAATGAAAACAACATCGCCGGCTTTGGCATCCGCGGCAGTTAAAATCGCTGTCATTTCGTCGTCTGTCATAAACTTTGCGAAAGAGGATGTATGCGTGCCGTCCTCGTTGATTCGTATCCACGCCAGCCCTTTCGCACCGATACCTCTTACGAATTCGGTGAGTTTGTCAATTTCTTTGCGGCTTAATGCAGCAACGGCGTTTTTCGCCGTGATGCCCCTGACACTCCCGCCCCCCTGAATAGCACCGGTAAAGACGCCAAAACCACAGTCTTTGACGAGATCACTCAAATCAACAAGCTCCATCGCATAACGGGTGTCGGGTTTGTCGGAGCCGAAGCGCTCCATCACCTGGCTGTAGGTCAGGCGGGGGATGGGCATCGGTATTTCCACACCGAGCGCTTCTTTAAAAACACGGGAAATATAGCCTTCCACCATGCCGAGCACATCGTCGATGTCCACAAAGGACATTTCCAGGTCGATTTGCGTGAATTCCGGCTGACGGTCCGCCCGTAAGTCTTCATCGCGGAAACAGCGGGCAATTTGCATATAGCGGTCAAACCCCGCCACCATGGAAAGCTGCTTATATAATTGCGGCGACTGCGGCAGGGCGTAAAAATTACCCTTGTGGACACGGCTGGGTACCAGGAAATCCCTTGCCCCTTCCGGTGTGGACCGGATAAGAATGGGCGTTTCAATTTCCACAAAGCCGTTTTCGTCAAAATAATCCCTTGTGATTTTGCTGATTTTATGGCGCATGAGGATATTCTTTTGCAAATCCGGGCGGCGCAAATCGAGGTAACGGTATTTCAGACGAGTCAGCTCGGAGGTCTGGCAGTTTTCGACAATCTCGAAAGGCGGCGTCTCGCTTTTAGCAAGCAGCTTGAGTTCCATGACTTCAATCTCGATGTCTCCCGTCGGAATGTCCTTATTTTTAGAGGACCGCTCACGAACAAGTCCGGTTGCCATGAGCACAAACTCACTGCGCGCGGCAAACGCTTTTTCAAAAACATCCTTTGGGCTGCTCTCATCAAACGCAAGCTGGATAATGCCTTCACGGTCGCGTAAATCAATAAAAATCAAAGCGCCCAAGTCACGCTGCCGCTGAACCCAGCCGGCAACCGTGACCGTTTTGCCGATATCCGCGGCGCGAAGCGCCCCGCAGTAATGTGTTCTTTTTG
>Ga0116171_10006443_pt1 | contig 10144 bp, 6 predicted proteins | sample AD_JPNHW2_MetaG_FD_89798 | JGI IMG/M metagenome (GOLD analysis project Ga0116171, IMG submission 89798) | Active sludge microbial communities of municipal wastewater-treating anaerobic digesters from Japan - AD_JPNHW2_MetaG | ecosystem: Engineered > Bioreactor > Anaerobic > Digestate | place...
AAAAGATCAGAACCTTCCAATTTGTATTCTAGAAGAGGGTTTTTTTGCGCATAAGAACGAAGATAAACGGCCTCTTTCAGTGCCTCCATGGTCTCAAGGTGATCGAGCCACTTGTTATCGATCTCTTGCAGGTACTGGAAACGAATAAACAGATTGAGGTTCTCTGTACCGGCAGTCTGCTGTTTATTGAGCAAATCGGCGTCGATGCGCGCCTTCACTTCTTTGTAAAAAGGAGTCTGCGTAGTGTCTCCGCCCAGCTTTGCGGAATCGCCTAAGAGGGTAGCAACCTGCGTCGCCTGCATTTCTATTCCAAACTTGTCGACAAGTGACAACGCAAGATCCGAAGCAACTGACTTTTCCCCGCTCTTCTGCTTTTGAAGTGCTTCTGTCAGGAGATCCTCAACCATTTCGCTTGCTGCTGACCTGATGCGTTCTATGAGATTCTGGTCTTGAAGTATCTGTTCACGCTGATCATAAATAAACGCCCGCTGCTGGTTAAGAACGTCATCGTACTCCAAGAGATGCTTTCTGATTTCGAAGTTTCGCTCTTCGACTTTCTTCTGAGCGCTTTCTATGGTTCTATTGAGAAGCGGATGATCGATTGGTTCGCCAGGTTTCATACCGACACGGCTCATCATACCCTTGAGATTGTCGCCACCGAAAAGCCGCATAAGGTCATCATCGAGCGATATGAAGAAAATCGACTTCCCGGGGTCTCCCTGACGTCCAGAACGGCCACGCAGCTGGTTATCGATACGACGGGATTCGTGGCGCTCGGTCCCGATAACATAGAGACCACCAAGGGATCTCACTTCCTCATAGTCTTTTTTCCAAAGCTCGTACTCAGCAGCAAGGCTTTTTCTATATTGTTCTTCGGTTGCATCTGTACCGGCCTTTTTTCGTGCACGAAATTCCGGGTTACCACCCAACTTGATGTCAGTGCCTCGACCAGCCATGTTTGTTGCGATTGTAACCGACCCTTTCGCGCCCGCCTCGGCAATGATAGTTGCTTCTCTTGCATGGTTTTTTGCGTTCAAAGTTTCATGTGGAACTCCGCGTCGCAGAAGCATATTTGACAAGCGTTCAGATTTTTCGATCGACACTGTACCGACAAGGACTGGTTGGCCTTGGGCATGTGCCCTTTGGATTTCATCACAAATAGCGTTGAACTTCTCTGTCTCGTTCAAAAAGACAAGATCGTTTTGGTCAACGCGAATGACTGGTCTATTGGTTGGTATAACGACTACATCGAGGTTGTATATTTTATTAAACTCTGGAGCTTCCGTATCCGCAGTTCCAGTCATTCCTGATATTTTTTTATACATCCTAAAGTAATTTTGAAATGTAATAGTAGCAAGCGTTCGGTTTCTGCGGGCGATCTTTATACGCTCTTTGGCTTCGATAGCTTCATGCAGCCCGTCGGAATAACGTCGACCGTAGAGGATTCGTCCCGTAAACTCATCTACGATCTGGACCTGACCGTCTTGTACGACATAGTCCACATCTTTTACGAAAAGGTGTTGTGCCCTAACCGCCTGGGTAAAGTAGTGGACGTATTCGAAGTTACTCTCCTCAAAGAGGCTGCCATTGATTAGGCCCCGCTTATTCAGGAGCTCCTCGATATGGTTCATGCCTTCCGCTGTGAACATGACTCTGCGAGCTTTTTCGTCGATACGGAAGTCGCCTTCGGAGATTTCGCCGCGGCTTTCATCCGGGTACTCGCCTGTCTCGGGATTCTTCTTGACTTCGACCAAAGAGGTTGCCAGGCGATTGACCTCGTTGACTTTGTAGGTGTCATCATCCGCAGGGCCGGAAATAATGAGCGGTGTTCGTGCCTCATCGATCAAAATTGAGTCTATTTCATCGATAATGCAGTATGCGTGACCACGCTGTACTTTCTCGTTGGGTGACCATGTCATGTTATCACGCAAATAATCGAATCCAAATTCGTTGTTGGTGCCATAAGTTATGTCGCTCGCATAGGCAAGGCGACGCACATTGTTATCCATGTTGGAAAGGATGCAACCAACACTCAAGCCAAGGAATTTATACACCTGGCCCATCCACTGGCTGTCGCGCTCTGCAAGGTAGTCGTTGACTGTCACAATGTGTACGCCCTGACCAGTGAGTGCATTCAAATAGGCTGCACCGACGGAAGACAGTGTTTTGCCTTCGCCAGTCTTCATTTCTACGATTTTGCCCTGGTGGAGTACGATGCTCCCCAAAATCTGTACATCGAACGGTCGCTCCCCAAGCACGCGTCGGGCAGCCTCTCGGGCAAGCGCAAGCGCCTCCGGGGCCAAGTCATCCAGGGTGGTTCCGTCCTTGAGCCGGGATCTAAACTCGGCAGTTATCTTAGGAAAGTCATCGTCCTTGAGCGCCAATGCCCAGGGCTCTTTTTCGTTCACCTTATGAAGAAGGGGCAAAAGCGCCCTAATGTCTCGTTCTTTTTTGGAACCGATAAAAGCGGTTAAGATATTTGAAGCCATATGACGAAAGGATACTTCTTGCGAGCTTGAGGGTCAAGGAATCTCCCAACAAACTCAAGATTAGGACGATTCCATCTTTCTCTATGTGATGTTTCACTGGTATAATTTTTGTACGGACTATGGAAAGACTTATCAGGAACGAAGAAGCACAAAGACTCGATACAGTGACGAAGACTACACTAGGGATAGACGATCAGATTCTCATGGAAAAGGCCTCCATTCGGCTATGGGATGCACTCAAAACGGTTATGCAGCGCGTGGTAAAGGCAAAAAGTGGTCTCCTTACCATTGAGGATCTGCACGTTGTGGCCCTTTGCGGCAAGGGAAACAATGGCGGAGACGCGCTCGCAATTTTGCGTCACGCGTGGTCATTTGGCATACACAACCTCGATGCTTACGTTTCAAAGGGGCCCCTAAGTGCAGCCTGCACAAAACAGCGCGACATAGTTTCTCAGACCGGCGTTAGGATTCATGACTGGGGCGATTGGCGGCAGCCGTCAGAGCTGCATACGGGGATAATAGAATGTGGGGAAGCAACTCAGAGCGCGGACATTATTCTAGACGGTGTGCTCGGTTCCGGTATCAAAGGAGAGCCGCGCGAAGAAGCTGCAAGCATGATTGTCACGATAAATAAACTGCGAAAGCTTGCACAACGTCCCGTAATTATTTCGGTCGATTTGCCCTCTGGACTCTGGGGCGGTTACAAAAAAGGAGAATTGTGCGTTCAGGCGGATATCACCCTCTCTTTGAGCCCTACCAAAGTCGAGTACTTTGTTCCTGATGCTCGTGAAGCCTGTGGCTCAATTATCAAGATCGACGACGTTTTCCCAAAAAACCTCATCAGAAAGACTCTGATTGAGGAGAAGGCTTCCGTCGTACGACTCGAAGCGAGTGATCTTGCTAAACTGAACCCTTCAATCTCGCGGTCTGCATACAAGATAAGCCGCGGTAGGCTAGCGATTCTTGCAGGATCCAAGGGTAGACTTGGCGCCGCAATCGAATGTGCAAGGGCAGCCCTCGTTTCTGGCGCAGGATACGTCACTCTCTTTGTGGAGGATGATCTTTATAACGTCATTGCCACAGCTCTCCCTTCGGTGATCGTTCGACCAGAAGAAGACTTTTTTTCGGAAGTGTCAAAAAGCAGTCATCTGCCTTACGATACCATCCTTGCCGGGCCAGGTTGGGGGTTGTCGCAACGCCGAAAGGACCAGCTAGAGGGCATTCTTTACGCGGAAGTTCCTCTTGTGCTGGACGCGGATGCGCTAAGACTTATATACGGCATGGAAAAAGTTGCTTTTCAAAGAAAATATCCACTTGTGCTAACGCCGCATCCCGGAGAGTACAAAGCCTTATGCGGAGAAGATGGTCACACTGGAAATTTCGATACTTTTTTGGCAGGCGTATCCAGGGTGGTGAATCGGTACAATGCTCAGCTTGTCTACAAGAGTCATGTAACATGGATTACCTCCCCTAAGGAGAGGATAGCGATTTGGGATGGTAGAAACCCTGCCCTGGGGGTAGAAGGCTCTGGCGACGTCCTTTCTGGACTGCTGGCCGGCATTTTGGCTGTGTATGAGGCAAAAAACCATGAGAATTATGATGACATTGCTCTCACACAGGACGATATCGCTTTTGAGGCTTCGTGCGCTGCAGTCGTGGCCCATGGGGTAGCGGGTTCTAATCTTGCCAGTCGCTTAGGATGGTTTGCTGCGTCGGATCTCATTCCGGAATGCGGGAAGATCCTGGGAAGAGCAGACAATGCGGACAATCGGAGGAGAAATGGCTGAAGCAACGGCGCGATCGATTGCAGGAATAGTGTACAAAAACGGCAAGTTTCTTGTAGCCAAGAGAAAAGCTGGTGGTGCAATTGGGTTGCGCTGGGAATTTCCGGGCGGCAAGGTAGAGTTGGGCGAAACCGATGCACAAGCTTTACGGCGGGAATTCATGGAGGAACTGGGAATAGAAATCGAGCCACTGCGCCTTATTGCCACAAGTCGCTTTTTTTCGAATTCGGGGGAACGCGTACTTGCCGCTTGGGAGCTTTCTATCCCCGAAGACTGCATGTTTGAGCTGCGTGAACATACCGAGCTGGGATGGGTAGATGCACCGGACATCCATGGCATAGACCTGGTAGAAAGCGATAAAGCGCTTGTACCTCAGATTCTGCGCCATTTCGGCATAGATGCATAATCAAACTGCAATTTAAGCTTTTTCTTCGTTCGAAGCTGCCTCCTCAAACGGAACCGCAGCAAGAGTCGCGGAGTCGTCGTCGGCACTATTGATAATAATCTCCACCTTTCCACGTAAGGTCTCCAAATCCTTTTTGAGACCTTTCGAGAGCTTCATTCCCTCTTCAAAGACGGACATAGCATCCTCGATAGGCAAGTCTGGTTCCTTTATCTTCTCGGCCAGGAACTCAAGGCGTTCCAGGCGTTTTTCGAAATTCTTCATTTTCTAATCTCCTTCACGTTTGCAGTCGCACTTCCTTTTGCAAACGTTATGTCAATGAGATCGCCCTTGCCAAGTTGAGAAGCAGAACGAACCACCTGGTCGGCTGAAAGCTCTTGGGTGTTCTCACTTAAGCCTATGCTGTGCCGCACAATTGAAAAACCGCGGCGCAAGATGGCTTGCGGGCTTGCCGTCTCCAGGATGCCGCTTGCAAGTTCAACTCTTCTGCCAAGTTCCGTTAGGGTTTTATTCATTACATTAACAAGAGTTTCGTTAGCTTCGTCTACGCGGGTGACAAGTGGGAGCGACAAAAGATCAAACCGTGACCTTACCAATTCTGGAGAAAAAACCTCAAGCTCGGACTCAAGGGTGTCGAGTTTAGATTTTATTGCGCTCACAAGTGTGATCTGAAATTGTTGTATTTCCCGCAAAATAGAATCACTACTTTCAGCCACCATTTCAGCAGCGGCAGAGGGTGTTGGTGCCCGTAAATCGGCAGCATAGTCCGAAAGTGCCCAGTCTATTTCATGCCCAATGGCGCTGATAACGGGAATTCGCGAGGCCGCTATTGCTTTAACGACTGACACTTCTGAAAAAGGCAGTAAGTCTTCGAGCGATCCTCCGCCTCGACAAAGGATAATGACATCGATATCGCCATAGCGGTTAGCCTGTTCTATGCGCCTTTCTATGGTTGGAGCTGCTTCGGAACCTTGTACGGGAGTGGGGAAAATGACCACATCAATGCAGGCGTTTCGGCGTTGCAATACTGTGAGTATGTCATGGACCGCGGCGCCAGTAGGGCTCGTTATGATCGCAACCCGCTCGGGAAATCGTGGCAGGGGCTTTTTCCTGCTTTGGTCAAAATAACCTTGCGCAGCGAGAATTCGTTTTCTTTCTTCCAGCATGGCCAGAATGTCGCCTGTGCCTGCTTTGCGGAGAGATTGCACTACAAGTTGATATTGTCCCCGCTGTGCGTAAACAGATATCGCCCCGCGTGCACGAACTCGCAGGCCATCCGAGGGCGAAAAGCTCAAGCCCGTCATCCTCGACTTAAACATTACTGCCTGTATAAGCGCATTTTCGTCTTTAAGAGAAAAGTACAAATGCCCCGAACTTGCAAGCTTCGCGTTAGAGATTTCGCCCTCCACTGTAACGTCCGGGAAATTGGCTTCAAGGTTCCCTTTGATAAGTGAGGTCAATTCTGTTACGGTCAAAAAGGCAGCGCTTTCATGCGTACCGTCTTGGCCAAGTTGGAATCCCATATCGTGGACTATAACATCGGCGTCTCAATTTTCCTACGGGTTCTTGCTACGTGGCCTGACATTTTTTAACATTTGTTGTAAAATGGTACTATGAATCCTCATGAACTGCCTGTTTATCAGCAAAAAGACAAAATTCTGGAGGCGCTCGCTTCCAATCAAGTGGTTGTGGTTGAGAGCCCAACGGGTTCCGGAAAAACAACACAATTGCCCATCATTCTGCATGAAGCCGGTTACGACAAGAATGGAATTTTGGGCGTAACCCAACCGCGACGTATCGCGGCCTTATCGGTCAGCGATTATATAGCCCAGCAGCTTGGGACTAAGATACCGGGGCTGGTTGGGTACAAAATGCGCTTTGAAGACCAGACGAACGAAGAGACTCGGATTAAGATAATGACCGACGGAATCCTGTTGCAAGAGATGAAACTCGACCCTTATCTTTCAAGGTACGGTGTCATAATCGTTGACGAAGCGCACGAACGAAGTCTTAATATCGACTTTATCCTAGGTCTTCTCAAAAAAGTCATTGAGGTGAGACCAGAATTCAAGGTGATTATTTCTTCGGCGACCATCAATGCCGAGGTGTTTTCGGAATACTTTGGTGAATGTCCTATAGTCAAAATAGAAACCCAAGCGTTTCCAGTCACTGTGATCTATGATCCTATCGTCGAAGTAGGGCAAACCACGAATGGCACTGGCAGCAATTCTGCGGATGGATCTGTAAATAATCAAGCAAGTCATGCTGACAAAGTGATGTCAGGGGACAGTATTGGGCGCTTGCGCTACAGCGATGAAGCGCTTTACGAAAAAATCATCTCCGTCATAGGTCGCGTGCTTACTAGTCGCCGCCAAGGGGAGTCGGGCGACATTCTCGTTTTTCTACCAGGAGAGAAAACTATAAAAGAATGTTGGCAGCGCCTTGCCGATTCAAATTTCTATGATCAGCTGCAAGTGATTCCGCTTTACGCGAGGCTTGGAAAGGACGAACAGGAAAAGATCTTCTATCCAGCGCCTCCCGGCAAAACAAAAGTCGTTATTGCAACAAATATTGCAGAAACGAGCGTGACCATCGATGGTATTACAGTCGTTATCGATTCTGGGCTTGCCAAATTGAATTACTACAACCCCAAGACCTTTACGTCGAGCCTCATCGAGGTACCTATTTCCAAGGCGTCTTGCAACCAAAGGAAGGGCAGGGCAGGGCGCACGCGTCCTGGAGTCTGCTATAGGCTTTATCCAAGAAAGGAATTTGAAAGTCGACCGCTCTTTACCACAGAAGAAATCTATCGTACTGATCTTTCCGAAGTCGTATTGAGAATGGCTGAGTTGGGGATCACGGACTTTGAAGACTTCGACTTCATCTCCAAACCGCCCAAAGCTGGCATCATGGGCGCCATCGACGTGCTCAATCTCCTGGATGCCCTTACTCCAGAGAGAGACCTCTCCGAAATTGGCAAAATGATGTGCGAATTCCCGCTTCTTCCGAGGCTTTCGCGCATGATTGTAGAGGCCATAATGCGCTACCCGGATGTGATCCACGAAGTGCTCGTAGCTGCTGCATTTCTCTCCACAATGAGTCCGTATGTGCTTCCGCCCGGCTTAGAGATGGAAGCTCGTAAAGCACACCATGCGTTTCGGGATCCCTTGGGCGACTTTGTTTCCTACCTCCATATCTATGATCAATTTGTCGGAGCTCAAGATAAGAGAAGGTTCTGTGAAAAGAACTTTCTGGACGAGCGGACGCTTTATGAGATTGTGCGAATCAATGAGCAGTTAGAAGTCACTGTCTCCGAAATGGGCATCCCAATCGGCAAAGGTGGATCGCTCTACGATTATCTTTGCGCGATTTCGCGAGGCCTCATTCAGTTTGTCTGCGCGAGGCAGGAGCGGGGGCTTTACCGGTCGCTTACGGCGGAAAAAATCCAGATCCATCCTGGATCGGTGATGTTCCGCGAGAATCCGGACTTTATTGTTGCAGGTGAGATCGTAAGGACCACCAGAATGTATGCCATGTCTGTTTCGCCGTTACCAAGAGAGCTTCTAAAACGTATCTCACCTCTTGTCGCACAAGGTCTTCTCGGGTCTGGGGCCGGCCGACGTAAGGAAGAGAAAGCTGTTACGGTTAAGCCTTCGGGACGTACACGCGTCAAAGTGACGGAAATAGCAAACGAGCCCAGCGAAAGACTAATAAGCAAGGCATCAATGGGCGAAAAAGCGCAGGGCCAACCCATCGATTTGACGAATACCATACAAATTGGCGGATTTACCTTCACAGTTACTGGGCGAGGCAAAAAGCGGCGAGTTCTTTTGGATTGGGAGAGCTTTAAGAAAGCACGTGCTAACCTTGAGACGGAGAGTTCTACACCATACAAGAGCCTGACTGCTACAGTTGTCTATCAAAACTATGAGCTTTTGGCAGGAGAAAAACTGTCAACGATCATTAGAATTGCCAAGTGGCTTGAGCCTGAGCGCGATCTATCAAGGGATTGGCCCCGCGGGCAGAACTTTGAGGTGTTTAGTGTCCCTGCTGAAGAGTCGAATTCCCCGTCCTCCCAGCCGCAGATCAACCTTGGAGTCCTAAACAGTTTAATAAATGAGTTGGAGCATGTTCTGCAAATTGCCGTTCCAAAGGAAAAGAGTAAGGATAAGCAAAATACCCGTCAACTCGGTTTTGTCACGCTTTACACCGATGGGAATGGAGTATTCTGGTTTCGAATATCTCGTGGCTTTCATACCGCTCTTAACGAAACCATCGCAAGTCTGGAGAGTCTTGCGGACGCTGCTGCTGACGGGTCCATTAGTAGGGAAAACCGGGAAAGAATTGGCCAACTATACAGAAAACTTGACTCCGTTTTCGAATAAAGTTCGAATAAGGTTCGAATACCGAATAGTTGTTAGCATATTTGATTCTTAAGGTCTCTATTGAGCGCATCAAAAGTGCTTAGCGCTTTTCGAAAAAGAGCTCCCACGCGGTTCTGGGCTCTTGTTCCGCGGTGTCCGTGCCCCTGGGCAGAGTCTCATGGGCACGGAGCCGGGCTTTATGTTCGAACTTGGTTTCCGGCCGCCAGGTAATTCCCGATGCAAAACCATTGTGGACATTTTTTATCGACGGTGTCGCAGAAAGCAGTTCCAAGGTTGAACGGCCATATTCTTCAATGTCCGTCACAAAGTACAGATAGCCATCAGGTTTAAGCCTGGAAATCATCAAATCGAGGTGGTCTTTCTGCATGAGCCTGCGCTTGTGATGCCTTTTTTTGGGCCATGGGTCGGGATAAAAGATGTGAAAACCCGCCAGCGATTCTTGAGGGATCATTGTCTCTAGTACCTCTAAGGCATCATGTTGAAAAATCTTGAAGTTCGAAATTCCGTGCGCCTGCAACTCCAAGAGAAGCCTGCCGACACCGGGGGCATGGACTTCCGCTCCTAAATAGTTGAATTGGGGTCTGGAAAGTGCTATTTGCCAGCTCGCTTGCCCCATGCCGAAACCGATTTCCATTACAACAGGCCTTTCGTTTGGGAAGATCCTCGACAGGTCCAGAGTTTGGCCTGTAAATGGAATAATATAATCGTGGCCATAAAGTCCTATTGCCCGCTTTTGGGCCTCCGTCATCCTTCCTGAGCGGACGACATAGGTTTTTATTGGCCGTTTTCCCTCTGTAACGTCCTGAACGTCCTGTCCAAGGTTGTCCTCGGTACTGTTTTTGCTGTTTTGCTCTGGCATGGTCCTAGGTGCCTCTTGAGTCATAGCTCGGTGTTGGACGCCATCGTATCAAGCCTGGCAGAGAAATTTCTCAGAAAAAGAACAAGTTTTTCAAAAGAATCGAATTCCTGAGTTTGCCGTTCTTTCAGATCCCGAAGGGGGAACTTGCTTAAGTGCGGTTCAATCTCTTGGTATCCCTGCATATTTTGAAACAGAAGGGCAAAAGGAATGTTCTTTTTTTCGGC
>Ga0116171_10006444_pt1 | contig 10140 bp, 8 predicted proteins | sample AD_JPNHW2_MetaG_FD_89798 | JGI IMG/M metagenome (GOLD analysis project Ga0116171, IMG submission 89798) | Active sludge microbial communities of municipal wastewater-treating anaerobic digesters from Japan - AD_JPNHW2_MetaG | ecosystem: Engineered > Bioreactor > Anaerobic > Digestate | place...
CATAGTAGCATTTAAAATACTACATATAATAATTATAATACCTATTTGAACTAACATAATTAATAAGTTATTATAAATTTAACTCCAGACATAGGATCAACTGTATATACATTTAACACAAGTACTCCTCCAACCATACTAGGAGTTACAGTAAGTCCTGCTCCAGGAGCAACTATTTGATTATATTCATCTAAAATAATTAAACCAGTAAGCATTGAGGTTATTGTAGTAGTAATAGTATTCGTTTCAGCTATAAGATTAACTGTAATAGTTTCTGAATTAGTAGTACTAGGAATAGATGGAGCAGCAGGAGCTGGAGAAGGTAATGCACCAGGAATATTAATAATATCTGGAGTAGCATTATCTAATTCAAGTTTCATCATAATAAGATCATATTCTTCTTGAGTAAGCCAATCTAAATATGTCCAACTAGGATTAATTTCTTGATTAAGAAGCTCAATTACAGTAAAATAAAATTGAGCAAGTCTTTTTATAAGAATTGCTTGCTCTTCACTTACTCCCATACTTCGTTCATCATTACTCAACCAAGCAAGTGATTCAATTAAATCAGTTTGCTTAGCAGTATAAAATGTCTGATATATAGAATAAATATTAGGATTAAATGTAACAATTACTGCCATATCTTATTAGTACTTTGAGGAGTATTGGTTTGTCTATCAAGATAATATTCACAACGACTAATTGCTTCCGCTATTACTGTATAAAGTGTAAGATAACTAGCATTATAATCAGCATTCTGATAAGGACTATTACCTATAAACAAAATAGAAAGTAATGCAAGATTAACAAAATCATAACCTTTTGGAAGAATTTTATTAATATCATCTGAAAGAAGAAGTTCTTTTACATCTACTTCAAGTTCATCGGTAATTAAACTAGAAATAATAATAGTATTTCCCGTACTAGTATTTGGATTCCATACACGATATAATCCTATTTCTTCTCCAAAATCATAATTTGAATTACTAGCATCCGCAATAGTCAATGAATCAGCAGTATCAAATACGCCACTAGTAAGTAATTTAGCTATTGCAAATGTTACACTAGAACCTGTTGCATTAGCTATATTAATCTCGTGATTAGAAACAAATGTAATAGTTACGCCTGTCATTGATTTCTTAATTTAACTTCGTTAAGTATATGTTCATAATTTCCACTAGTTACAGCAGCAGCTATAAATTTAGCAGTATCTTCAACTATATCATCATGTACTGATTCAGGTAAATCACAATTAATAATTGTTGGACTAGAAGTAAGTACAGCTGGTTTCTTAATATAAATCATATTAAATTTACTAACTGCATAACGATTAAGTATATCTACTTTAAGTCCTGTACTGTCAATATATGTAGCAATCAACTTCTTTTTACCACCAAATGGATTATTATTAAATGTAGCACGATCATATAAACTAATTAATACATTTTGTAATTCAGTATCATGAGTATTATTAAATCCTGCAACACCTAATGATGCATCAGCAGTATTATCTGTGTATGTAGTTGAAGAATTATTAGCAAGAGTAGTAAGAAGTTTAGCTTCATACCATTTACCACCAGCAATTGTTCTATATATTTTCCTACCAGTACAACCAGTTAAACCAAGTGGAATATTAGAAATAGCAACTTGTTTAGCAGAAGTAGCAATTGTAGTATTAGCTACTCCAGTTACAACAGCGTCTGTTTCAACTGTACCATATAAAAAAGTAACAAAATAATAATGTAGTCCAACATTAACATTACCAGCAACACCTTGACTAAGAGTAGGAGCAATTGCCGAAGGATATGTTATGCAATTATTAGGTCTTACAAATATAGAACTTGTTTCAAACCTAAAAAGATCAGTTGGAAGTGTATATAAAAGAGTATTATTATCAAAGGAAATAGGAACTAATGAATCATCTATTTTAATAAGTGTATAAATATCATTATATTTATTTAATATATCTCCATATGTAAGTATTCTAAAAGGAATTCTTTTAGTCTCATCAGGAGCATTAACTCTATTAATTACTTTTTTTACAAATTTGGCAATAGTATCATTAAGAAAATAATCCTTGATAACAGGATCCATTCTATTAGTTGGAGTAGCATTTAATGTATTAAGCATTAAATCTAATCCAATATGCATATCTGCTCTAGTTCTAATTGCCATATAAATAATAAAAATAGCCCTGACCTTTCGATCAGGGCTGTGTTAAAATTAATTACCAAGATCAGCATCAAGATTATACAGTGCTTCGGAACTCTTATCAGCATTACCAGCAGCCGTAAGACTAGATTTCCAAGCAATAAGTAGTTCCTGGAAAGGATTAGTACTTGGAAGAATAGGTCTCTGAGAAGGATTATGGAATCGTACAAGGTATGTTCCATAAGTAGCAGGAGTAGTTGTATCTACTTCACTAACTTTCGTAAATACTTTATCTCTATACTGAGGATAATTAGGATTACCTTGTTCAACTTCACAAGCATCTTCATATTCAGCTACCTGAGCAGCTGTACCATGACCAAGAGTATTAGCTGTAGTTGTAGTAACTGTAGCATCTCTAAAAAGTCCTACCATTGAAATCTGGAAATTCTTACCAGCTGTAATACGAGTAAGAACAATATCTGTGCCAGACGTTGCATTTACAACACGACTTGCATCTGCATTTACGAGAGCAATAAGAGCAGCTATTACTGTAGCTTCTGTATCACCATCTTCAATAGTATAAATATACTGCCTGTTACGTGAAAGAACATGAGCAGGTTTAGTAGTATCAGTTACAATAAAACCAGCAATATCTCCTGCCTGCATTGTAACAATATTCGATACAATATTCATAATCTTAGCTACAGGAGCTGTATATGCCTTATAGGTACAAGTAGCATTAGCTTTGATAATAATAGGACTCTGTTTCAGACCATTAGAAGTCATTGTAACAATCTGAAATTTAGTAGGAAGATCTGCTTCACTAGCAGCAGCATAATTCAATACATGATTATATGTATTGGAAGTTTCATCTTTATCTATGACAGCAAATGCACCAACAGCAAGAGAAGCTAACGAATCAATATCGTCAGTTGTAACTGTAAGACCAGATGCATAAGTATCATGAGATATCACCATTAATTGTTTCATAATACGAATGATTTAAATGTTAATTTTTACTTTGTGAATAACGAGCTTTAAACTCTTTAACTTTAGCAACTCTTTCAGTTGATTCAGAACTGAAAAAAGCAATTGCTTCATCAAGAGTATTACCTACTACAACGCTAGTGTCATTTGCGTCAACTATAATAGATGTATTAGTTAATCTCTTAAGTATGCCAGCAATACAATAACGTTCAATTCTAGCTCTTGTATTACTATTTTTATCATTTGCAATAGTTAGAAATTCTCTAGGATTATGATCTGCAAAAGCTTTGAGTTTAGCATCAGCATCAAGATCATCAAGTTTAGAAGCATTCTCTCCTCTAATAAAGAGGATGTCCTTTACTTTATTTCTGTCAGATATAATTTCAAGGTATTTTTTAGTAGCTTCAATACTCAATGTATGTTGAGCTCTTCTATTATCTTCAACTTCTTTAGGATCAATAAGTACAAAACGAATTTTAGTACTTTTATCAAGAGCATTACTAATAGAATCTTTAGCAACTTCTCTATGACCTAGACAGAAAATCCATATAAGATAATCAACTACATTAATTGGGGTAGCATATTTATACTTTTCAAATTCAGGTACTTCTTTAAGTACATATGCCATAAAAGCATCATCACTATCAATAGTAACCTTATTTTTACTAGCAATTGAAATAAGTTCATCAATAGATTTCTTTCTAGCAAGATCATTTCTATCAAAATTGAAACCTATTTCAAGACTTCTACCTCCAACTGGAACCTTAATGCTAAAACTATGCCAGTAATTAGCAACTTTCTTATACCAAGTCGGATCTTCAGCACTTGTAGAAAGAATTACTGGCATTAAACTTTTTAGCATTTGTTCGTGATTAACAAGAATTCGTGTTACAGCACCTTGAACAGAACCAAGAGGTTCTTCAAGATTACCAAATATATCTTTGTTAATTAATTTGAATACTTCAGGATTTACCTTACTAACTAGATTGATTATTCGATTTTGAGAAACCATAGTATTTATTTATAAGTTAGATTCTTTTATATATTATAACTTGGTATGCTATCTAATTAAAGAGACATTTCAAGCCAGAACGAAGTAACAGCGTTCTTAAAGTTAATACCTCTTGAAGTCATAACTTCATAAGAAGCCTTATCTTTAGTTGTTGAAAGCTGACCTTCTCTCTTTATAACGGCTTTCCATGCGTCAGGAATAGGAGTAAGACCAACATAAACACCTGCGATCTCTTCCCTTCCCTGTTCAGCTACAAGCTGAACGTTTCTTTCACCAGCATTATCAAGACTATGATCAATAAAGACAAGATTATAAGAATAAAGAGGATAGCCATTGTACATCCTACCATTCTCTCTATCTTGTTCTGCAAGTGCTCCATGATCAAACATCTTACAAGGACGAACTGTTATAATTCTACCATCAATAAGTTTATACTTATTAAAGTAAGCACCAAACTGAAGATATCCACCATCAGAAGGAGTTACAACTTTATCTCCATAAGCAAGTACATATTCAGCAGCTTCACCAAGAAGCATACCATGAAACATTTCAGCACCACCACGTCCGGTATAGAGAACGATCTCCATAGGAGTATCATCAACTCGGTTATCAAATACTGAACGAACAGTAGCATCAAACTTACCTTTAGTAAGAACTGAGAATGTATCATAATTACCAGCAGTTTTAAGAATCTGCTTAACACCAGCACCTTTAGGAATAGGAAGATTGGTCTCTGGATCAGTAGTTGTGATTATACCAGTTGTAGTCCTGTTATATTCAGAAGTCCAAAGATCAGTTTCATCAAGCATTCTACGTTCAATCTCCCACTGTTTCAATTCAACAGGAAGCCACATATTAGTTTTACCACCACCTTCAAGATCAAATTCAATATTCGTAACTTTATTAGTAATATTACCACTAATAACTTTAGAATACCTCTGCCATCCAAACTGATTAGTAAGTTTACCAGGAGTCATCCTGTTAGAAGTTGTACCATCAGATAACTGACCAGCAACTGATGTAGCACCCATAGCCCAAGCCTGACCAGCAACAAAGTTCGTAGTAGCAACATATGCTGTAGGATCACTTGTTATAAGCTGTACAGTAACTCTCCAAAGTTTTTCTCCTTCTTTCTTTGGTTCACTCTGAAAACGAACCTGAGAAAGTTGATCAGGAGAATAAGCTGAATACTGATAATGAATCCAGTTATCTTCAAAAAATACATCAAAAGGCATAAAATTAAGACCTGGATAAGCAAGTCCCGAATCAGCAAGCGCAACTACCTTAGTAGTCCATCTCGTTCTACCCATAACAGACCAAACATACTGAGTATCATTAAGCACCGTTGGCTTAATAGATTTAAAAGCATTTTGACCCTGTGTAGTGGTAAGAAGAGGAAACATGTCACTATCTCTACCCCAAAGATAGGTAAGATTTTTACTTAGAGTAACCTGATCAATAAGACCAGTTTTATACAGTAGATTCTCATCGAGATGAGTATCACTGTTGTACTCCATTGCATAAAGTTCTCTCATACTTAAATTAAAATTAAAATTAAATTATTTAACAGGTAATACAATCTTTCCGGTCTTACCGGATGTTCCGCTTCCTCCACCTGCTGTTTTAGTAGTTAACTTAATCACTTGTTTAACGATATTAGAATTTGCATTAGCAGAGATGATTTGTGAATCATCATACTTTGTAAATCTTCTAAAAGCTTCAAACAAATCGTGATGGGGTGTGCGTTTAGTATCTTCTAATAACTCATCATAATCATGCTGAGTCATTTCATATATTTTTCCATTAATAGTAAAGTTACGAGGCTTAGTAATATAATCTTTAAAATCTTTAAGATTTTTAGTAACTATTTTACCATCAGCTTCTTTAACTCGAATAATTTCAGGAAGAGTAAATTTCTTATCACCTACAACAAGTTCTTTTTTAGTAAGTGCTGTATCTACAGTATTCCAATAATTACGTTCTTCTTCTTCTTCTCTTTCCTTATTCTCTTGAATCTGTTTAGCACGAGCACTAGCTGCTTCAGTTTGTGAAGTCTTTAAATAACTAAGAGCAGCTTCAGCATGAACTTTAAGTTTCTTATCTTCTTTAAGATATTTAAGCATATCTGTAATCTCAGCCATTGAAACTCCTCTAGCAAGTTGAGCTTTAGTATAAATATCAACTTGTTGTGCTTCATCATCACCTAAAGTTACTTTACTATAATCAATAGATTCATTAAAATTATTCAAAGAACCATTAATAGTAAGATGTTCAATTACACTTTTAAGAATTGGAAACTTACTAAAAAGTGCTTCTTCATATTGTCTTGCACCAAGTTCTTGTCCATTTCTATGAACATCTTGAACATAATTAGTAATTCCTGGAAGAGTATTCTCATATGAAATAGGCTGATTATTCTGTCCTACTATAACCAAATTAGTAGACTTTTGAATCTCACTTACATAATCAACATCTTCAGGAGTATCATCAGCAAGAAGTAAAGTTTGCAATTCAGCTTTAGTTTTAAAAACTTTACCATCTTTTTCAATATTACCATCTTTAGTAAGAACGTATTTAACTCCATCTAATTCAACTTCTGCTCCTTCAATAAGTTGAGCATCAATTTCAGTTCTTCTTGCAGCAAGAGCAGCTTCAGCTGCTATTTCCTCTGGAGTTTTCTGAGGATTTTTAAGTGCTTCAAGTTCTGCTTTAGTTTTAATTACTTTTCCACCTTCATCTAGTGCATCACCTTGTTCATTAACATTATAAGTGACTTCACCAATTTTAAGAGCAGTAAGTTGAGGAAGAACAGGAGGTGTTTGAGTCGGAAGAGTCGAATCTCCAACAGGAAGTTTAAGTTTACTTGGAATTGCCATAATTTTAAAATTTTCAGTTAATATTCTGTTATAAGACTAAAATTAGATACAAAAGTAACTAGATCATTATTTAAAGTGGATTTTTATTTACTATATAGTGTAATAGACATCTATTTTTGTTTTGCTTTATTAGTACTAGCTTTAAGTGATTCTCTTTTCATATTTTCAGCAGAACGAAGTTTCTTTTCTTGAAGTAAATTTTTAGTATTAGCATCTCTTTGTTTAAAAGCTAATTGATCTCTTTGAAATTGAAGTTTCTTTTCACTATCATCATCATACTCAACTTGTCCTTCATCTATATCACCTTTTGCTTCAGCATTTATATGTGCTACTTCTATACTAGCATCTGCTCTAACATCAGCAACATATTTAGTAGTTTCATTAATACTCTCTTGAGTAGCAGCAGTCTGATCAGAAATATATTTTTGAGTAGCATTTCTATTCTCTTCAAGTCTAGCTTCAAATTCCTTATTAGCTTTACTTATTTCTTTAAGAGCTTGTCTTAATTCTGGAACACTATCAAACTCGGCAGCAGCAATAGCTGAATCAGTATCTCCATTCTGACTTGCATTAAATCCTATTTGTTTAAGATAATCAATTTTTTCTTTATCTAATTTAGAATTCTCTACAAATATGCCATAAGATGTTTCACGATGTTCATTTAAATTAATATCAATATAAATAGATTTACCAGTAGATTTATCTATATAACTACCACGTATATTATCTTGATATGCTATCTTACTAAATTCCAAATCAGCTTCATGATCTTTTTGAAGTGCTTGATTAAACATTGTAATCATAAGTACACTACCAAGAGATGCTCTATATATACTTTCTTGCATAACTCCTTTACCAGTACTAGGAGCAACGTCACCTAGACGATTGTCATTCATATTGGCAATTTCAAGAGCTTCTTGTTTATATTTTTCTCTAAGATCAATTATAGTTTTAAGATATTCTTCCATTGCTGGAAAATTAATAACTCTTAATCCTTGTGCAACAGTATTAAAATCTACAAGAGAATCATCATAAAATAAAGTATTATCAGCTTTAATATAAAATAATTTCTCATTCCTAGTACCCATACTATCATCATTAAGCATAGATTTAGGAATTACTTGTAAATAACCCTGATATTTAGCCATAGCTCTTTCTTGTTGAAGAAGAAGCATACGATCTATAATAACATATGGTATAAGACGTTTAGGAAGAGGATTTTGTTCTATATTACGAAGTAAACCTTTCTTACCACCAACAGGGAGTTTAGGAGACATAGTATGTTCATCATATCTCTGAACAGCACATGGTTCAGGCTTTAGATAAATACCACTTGTCTCATTACCAAATCGTTTACCTATATAAACTTCTTCAATCCAATGTTCAATTACATCATCATCTAATTCAGTACGCATATAATCTTCTGGTACTATTTCTTCATGTTTATTACCAAAAGGATCAGTAAACTTACGAATTTTAATTGGTACTTCAGTTCTCCAAATAATAGTATATTCAGTAATCTGTTCATATGAATCAGTAACATCAAATTCTTTTACAGCATTAGTATTAAAATCAGGAACTTGATTAGGATACCATGTTCTACTAGCTAACCATGTACCAGTAGTAACAAATTTACCATCTGATTTTCTAACTAATGATTCAATATGTTTCTTTTCAACATCACTAAATTTATTCCAATATAAAGATTTAATTTGACTAAGTGTAGTTTTTTTCTTAATAACGAATCCTGTATAATCTTCTACAAATTGTGAATCATTATAAATAGGAAATCCTTCAAGAGGAGATATATTATAAGTATATACTTCATTATTTATAATTTCACGATATGTATAAAATTCTTCACACGCCCACCAATAAAAGAAAGATTGAATACGTTTAGTATCGAAATCATTTAAACTATTAATAAGTTCAAGAATATTCTTTCCATTAATAGCTCTACTATCAATCCATTTCTCAATAAAATCTTTAGCAAACTTTTCAATATTAGGAAGTTCAGGTGGAGTTTGTCCACTTTGCATAGCATCTGCTTGTCCTTGATAATAATCATTAAGAAGTTTAATTAAAGCAGTTTGCATTAATTTATTTACTTCTTCTCTTACTTCAAGATCTCTACGAAGAGCAGCATCATTATTTAAAACAGTTACAGTAAATTTATAAGGTATTCCTATATATTCACCTATATTACGTTCACGAATTGTATTAATTAAATTAACATCTCGTATTTCACCTGGAAGTTTACCAACAGTTGCTTTAGTTTCAGTATCCATTATGGGACTTATAAGATACTGTATAGTAGTATTACTAATCTCACCATTAGCAGCTTTTAGCCAAGTCTCAATATTAGTCTTATCGTTAAGAGAAAGTGCTCTACCAATAAGATGATCATATGTAGGTTTATAAAATGTATCTTCTAGTTTTGCATCTCTAGATACTCTTTGATTAGGATACTCAATCATATTTAATAAGATTAGTTATATTTATATAGTCCAACACTACCTAGAAATGTAGTACCTTCTTGTGGAATATCAGGCTTTTTCTTCTTAGTTATATAAGCAAGTCTTTCAAACGTAAGAACTCTTAGTGCTGAAATTCTATCAAAATTACCTTTACTATTATATTGTTGGAACTCTAGAAGGGTAGGCAAGTCTTGTATATAATGTAAACGATACACAAAGGTTCCATTTTCATTAATATTTATAATCTCATATAACCAAGACTTTAAATTAATAATACCACTAACCGCATTATCACCTTCACCAATATAGATACCATATTCATTTATAGTAGCATCTTTAACAGCATTACCAGTAATAGCTAATGGATTCTTAATAAGTCTATTACGTTTACCCCACCTTTTGAAATCAGCTACTAATGTGCCTCTATCTGTTTCAGGAAGTGCTTTAGCATTCCAATATTCACAAGCTTTAAGTGCTTCAAGTGAACAATCTTCTTGCGAATCATTTCTACGACCTACATAAATACCTTGTATAATATCCCCAGGAATACCTAAATTATTTGGATAAGACACTACATAAATAGCATTAAGAGAGTTTTTAGTATTAACTTCTTTTATTGTTTTATCTTTACCTACAC